>Ga0307441_1000316_pt1 | contig 18406 bp, 20 predicted proteins | sample SalMarWE160420MG_FD_202149 | JGI IMG/M metagenome (GOLD analysis project Ga0307441, IMG submission 202149) | Salt marsh sediment microbial communities from the Plum Island Ecosystem LTER, Massachusetts, United States - WE1604-20 | ecosystem: Environmental > Aquatic > Marine > Intertidal zone >... | reverse complement strand
CGGCGTTGACGACCTGCGCGCGCTGCTGGTCGAGGGGGACGGCGCCGACGGCCGCGCTCTCGACGGCCTCAGGGTGGCCGTGCTGCGGGAGCTGAGCGGCGACGGCAACGAGCCCGGCGTGCTGCAAGGCCTCGAGCGCACGGTGCGGGCGCTGGACGCGCTGGGCGCCGAGGTGGGCGAGGTGAGCGTGCCCAGCGTGCGGCATGCCGTCGCCGCCTACTACCTGGTGGCCACCGCCGAGGCGAGCAGCAACCTGGCGCGCTACGACGGCATGATCTACAGCGCGCGCGTGGGCGCGGACGCCGACGGGCAGGAAGCGGTGATGCGCCGCTCGCGGGGCCGGACCCTCGGGCGCGAGGTGCGGCGCCGCGTGCTGATGGGCAGCTTCGCGCTTTCGGCAGGCTACTACGACGCCTACTACGGCAAGGCGCTCAAGGTGCGGCGCGTGATCGCCGACGACCTGGCCGGCGCCTTCGAGCACGCCGACGTGCTGCTCACCCCCACGGCACCCAGCTCCGCCTACCGGCTGGGGGAGAAGCTCGACGATCCGCTTGCCATGTACGTCGGCGACGTGTGCACGTGCCTGGCCAACCTGTCGGGGCTGCCCGCTGTCAGCGTGCCGGCGGGCCGCAGCGGCGAGGGCCTGCCCACCGGCGTGCAGCTGCTGGCGCCGCCACTGCAGGACGCTCGCCTGCTGCGCGTCGCCGCCGCCCTGGAGGCCAGGGCTGGCGAGGACTTCGCGCCGATCGCGCCTCTGGCGTCCGGCTGAGGCGCGGCCCTCAGGCTTCGAACAGCTCCCTGGGGAAGTCCGTCAGGCGCTCGCAGCCGGTCGCCGTGACGCGTACCGTCTCGGTGCAGCCGACGCCGCCCTTGCCGGGGATCTGCACCCAGGGCAGCAGGTGGAAGGTCATGTTCGTCTGAAGCGACCTGCCCTCGCCGGGCTTCATGCTCAGGATCTGGCCTTCGCCCCAGTCCGGCGGGACCGCGATCCCGATGGAGTATGCCGTTCGCGAGGCCTGGTTGTCGCCGAAGCCGGCGCCGGCGATCACGGCGCGGCTGACGCGGTCGACCTCGCCCGCAGGCACGCCCGGCTTGATGGCGTCCATGGCGGCGTCGAACGACTCCAGCACCACGTCGAAGGCTCGCTTGAGGTCGGGGTCGGCCCTGCCGACCACCACCGTGCGCATCATGGCGGCGTGGTAGCGGTTGCGGCAGCCGCCGACCTCCAGGAACACGCTGTCGTGCGGCTGGATGACCCGCCCGTTCCAGGTGGCGTGGCCGATGGCGCCCCGCTCGCCCGAGGCGATGAAGGGCATGATGCTCGGCCAGTGGCTGCCGCCACGGATTAGCCCGGCGGTGAGCTCGGCTGCGACGTCGTCCTCGGTGCGCCCGGCGGCGACGGCGTCGATCCCGGCGCGCATGCCTGCCGCGGCAGCGCGGGCGGCGCGGCGGATCTGTTCGACCTCCAGATCGGACTTGACCAGCCTCAGCCCCTCGATCAGACCGGAGGCGTCGACGAACTCGGCGGTGGGTAGCGAGTGGACGAGGCGCTGCTGCTGGGAAGCCGTGAAGAACCAGCAATCCTGCTCGAAGCCGATGCGCGATGCGGCCAGCCCGGCCTCCAGAAGGCGCGCGGCCAGTGACGCCGGGATGTCGTCGCTGTCGTGGTAGCCGTAGTTGAGCTCCACCCAGGTGCCGGCCTCCACACCGCTGGTCTCGAGCAGCCGCGAGAAGGTGAACGGCTCGCCCTCCATCGGGACCACCATGCCCTGGAACCAGTAGTGTCCAGGGGAGTCGAAGCCGGTGAGGTAGCAGATGTTCTCGGGCGTGGTGGTGAGCATGGCGTCGAGCTCGCGCTCGGCCATGACGCGGCGCACACCGGCCAGCCGCCGCTGATACTCGTGCATGGGGAAGACGAGATCCTCGCGTTGCCGCATCCATCGTCCCTTCCGTCCCGGCCCCGAGGTTGACAAGCTCTCGGCGGGACGCGTAGACTCACGTTGTCTACAACTTGTATACAACCTGCTCGCTGCCCGCATTCTAGGGCTACAATTCGCCGCCGGTCAACCATCTTCTTACACGTTCGCGGTTCATCCGGCACGTCATGAGGAAGAAGGCGCCTGAAAAAGTATGCAAGAGCGCTCGTCCAGCGGTTCTTCTCGCGGCGTCGACGCCATCTACGGCGAGCTTCGCGACCGCATCTGCCTGCTGCGCTACCCGCCCGGCGCGATGCTGAGCGAGAACGCGCTGGCCGACGAGTTCGGCGTGAGCCGCACGCCCATCCGCCAGGCGCTGCAGCGGCTCACCTTCGAGGGTCTGGTGGTGAGCCGCCACGGCGTGGGCACCATGGTCACCACCGTCGATCTCCAGTACCTCAAGGAGGTCTACGCGCTCCGGCTCAAGCTCATCGACATCATCGGTGAGATGGCCCCCGGGCACGTCACCGAGGACGATCTCGAGCTGCTCGCGGAGTTGGCCGAGGCGGCCCGCGCGGTGCGCGACGCGCGCGCTCCCGAGCAGCTGGCGCGCGTCTACCACCGCTTCAACGACGAGCTCTCCCGCGCGATCGGCAACCAGCCGCTGCGGGAGATCGCCGACCGGCTGTTCTACCAGACGACGCGGGTGTGGCTCCAGCTCTTGCCGGAGATGGTCTGGGAGGACGAGGTCGACTACGTCGTCGACGAGATCGAGAGCGTGCTGCAAGCGCTGCAGCGCGAGGACATGCGGGCCGTTGCGGGCGTGCGCCGAAACCACATGGTGATGTGCCTGGGCCGCATCAACAGCTATCTGGAAGGTCCGATCCTGGCGTTGGCGTGAGGCCCGCCGGGATGCGGCGATCGACGAGGAGGACGTGGCATGACTAAGCGTGAAGGACCGGCGCTGGAGACCCTCGCCGTGTGGGCGGGGGAGGACCGACCCACCATGCAGCGCGCGACGCAGGTGCCGGTCGTGCACAGCGTGTCGTTCGGATACGACGATCTCGACGAGTGGCGAGACGTGGCGCTGGGACGGCGCGACGGCCACATCTACGGCCGCAACACCAATCCCACGGTGCAGGCCTTCGAAGGCAAGATACGCCAGCTCGAGGGCGGTGAGGCGGCGACCAGCTTCGCCACCGGCATGGCGGCGATCAGCAACACGCTGTTCACGCTGCTGTCGCCCGGTGACCGGGTCGTGTCGGTCAAGGACACCTACGGCGGGACGAACAAGGTGTTCACGGAGTTCCTGCCGCGCTTCGGGGTGGACGTGCGGCTGTGCGACACCACCGACTTCGCGTCGATCGAGGCGGAGGTGGCGCAAGGCTGCCGCGTGCTCTACCTCGAGAGCCCGACGAACCCCACCTGCAAGATCATGGACATCCGGCGGCTGTCGGCTGCCGCGCACGACGTCGGAGCGACCGTGGTGGTCGACAACACCTTCGCGACCCCCATCAATCAGAACCCGCTGACGCTCGGCGCCGATCTGGTGGTGCACAGCGCCACCAAGTACCTGGGCGGGCATGCCGACGCCCTGGGCGGCGCCCTCGTCGGACCGGAGGCGCTGGTCGAGCGCGTCTTCCATTTCCGGGAGATCAACGGCGCCACCCTCCACCCGGAGGCGGCCTACCTGCTGCTCCGCGGCATGAAGACCCTCGGGCTGCGTATCGCCCGCCAGAACGAGAGCGCCCTGACCATCGCCCGCCATCTTCAGGCCCACCCCTTCGTGAGCGCCGTGTTCTACCCGGGTCTCGAGGGGCATCCCAACCATGACGTTGCCGCCCGCCAGATGCGCGGCTTCGGGGGCATGCTCTCGTTCCAGTTGGAGGGGGGCTTCGACAGCGTGCGCAGCTTCCTGCCGCGGCTGCGCTTCGCGCACCGGGCGGCCAACCTGGGGGCGGTGGAGACGGTGGTGGCGCCGCCCGCCACCGGCAGCCACGTCGAGCTCACTGCCGAGGAGCGCGCAGCCATGGGCATTCCCGAGAGCCTCGTGCGTTACTCGGTCGGCATCGAGGATGTGGGCGACCTGATCGCCGACATCGACCAGGCGCTGGTTTTCGCGGCGGAGCGCCGCAGCGCGTCGGAGACGGCATGAGCGCGACCCGGCTGGCGATGATCGGCTTCGGCACGGTGGGTCAGGGGTTCGCCGAGATCCTCGCCGAGCGCGGCGCCAGCCTGGCCGAGCGGCACGGCCTGGAGGTCGTGATCACGGCCGTCAGCGACTTCAACCGCGGCAGCGTCTACCGCGCCGCGGGCTTCTCGCCGCGAGAGCTGCTCGGCGCCGCCGACCATCTCGAGGAGCTGGACGCCGACGCCAAGGGCTGGGACGCGCTCACGACCATCCGCGAGGCCGGTGCCGACGCCGTCGCCGAGCTGAGCTTCACCGACCTGCGCACGGGCCAGCCGGCACTCGGCCACGTGCGCGAGGCGCTGTCGCGCGGCATGGACGTGGTGACCACCAACAAGGGGCCGATCGCGCTGGCGTTCGCCGAGCTCCGCGGGCTCGCCGCCGAGCACGGCGCCGCCATCGGGGTGGAAGGCACGGTCATGAGCGGGACGCCGACGCTGGCGCTCGGCACCGGCATGCTCGCCGGCGCCGGCGTGAGCCGCATCCAGGGCATCCTCAACGGCACCACGAACTACATCCTCACGCGCATGGAGGCCGGACTCGATTTCGACGCTGCGCTCGCCGAGGCGCAACGTGAGGGCTACGCCGAGGCCGATCCCAGCGGTGACGTCGAAGGCATCGATGCGGCCGGCAAGGTCGTCATCCTGGCCAACCTGGTGATGGACGCAGCGCTGAGCATGGCCGACGTCGAGCGCCGCGGCATCCGCGACGTGAGCGCCGGAGACGTCGCCGACGCCGCGAAGGCGGGTGAACGCTGGAAGCTGATCGGCAGCGTGGAGCGGGGCGCCGACGGTGGCGTGACGGCGGCGGTCGCGCCCGTGCGGCTGCCACTGGCACACCCGCTGGCGGGCATCGGCGGGCCTACCAACGCCTGCACCTTCACGACCGACCTGCTCGGAGACATCACGATCGTCGGCCCGGGCGCCGGACGCCTGGCGACCGGCTACGCGCTGGTCGAGGACCTCATCGCGTTGCGAGGACAAGGGAGGCGATAGCCATGGAGATGCTTCTGGCGGACGCCTGGGTGGAGCGCGACACCGTCATCGAGGTGACGGATCCCGACGACGGGCGCGTGATCGACACGGTGCCCCAAGCCACCACCGACGACATGGAGCGGGCGCTGGCGGCCGCGTCGCGTGGCGCCGCCGCCGCGCGAAGGCTTCCCACGCACAGGCGCATGGCCGTGCTCTACGAGGCGGCGGCACGCCTGGAGGCGGAACAGGAGACCTTCGCCCGGCTCATCGCCCGGGAAGGCGTCAAGACCATCCGCGAGGCGCGCAAGGAGGCCAGCCGCGCCGCGGACACGCTGCGCCTGAGCGCCGAGGAGGCGCGCCGGATCCACGGCGAGACGCTGGCGTTCGACCAGCGGCCCGGCAGCGAGGGCCGCTTCGGCTACTACGTCCCGGAGCCGGTGGGCATCGTCGCGGCGATCACGCCGTTCAACGACCCGCTGAACCTGGTCGCGCACAAGGTCGGACCGGCCATCGCCGCGGGCAACGCGGTCGTGCTGAAGCCCGACTCCAAGACGCCGCTGTCGGCGCTGAAGCTGGGGCGGCTGCTCATGGACTGCGGCCTGCCGCCGGAGATCCTGCAGGTGGTGACCGGTCGTGGCAGCGTCGTGGGGGACGCGCTGGTGCGTGACGGGCGCGTGAGGGTGGTGTCGTTCACCGGCGGCAAGGAGACCGGAGAGGCGATCGTGCGGTCCGGAGGCCTCAAACGCTACAGCATGGAGCTCGGAAGCAACGCTCCCACCATCGTCATGGCCGACGCCGATCTGGAGGTCGCCATGCCGTCGATCGTGTCGGGCGCGTTCTGGGCGGCCGGCCAGAACTGCCTGCACGTGCAACGCCTGGTCGTGCAGCACGGCGTGTACGCCGAGGTCCGCGACCGCCTGGTGGCCGGGGCCGAGGCGCTGCGCCGGGGTCCCAAGCTCGACGAGGGCACCGACATGGGACCGCTGATCGACGTCCCGAACGCCGAGCGCGTGGCCGCTATGGTAGAAGAAGCGCGTACCGCTGGAGGGCACCTGCTCACGGGCGGCGGCCACGAGGGCACGCGCTTCGAGCCCACCGTGCTCGAGGCCGTTCCACCCTCAAGCCGCCTCGCCCGAGACGAGGTCTACGGACCGGTCACGATCCTGGAGAAGGTTCGTGATCTGGATGAGGCCGTGGCAGTCGCCAACGCTGTGGACTACGGCCTGCAGGCGGCCGTCTTCACGCGCGATCTGGGGACCGCTCATCGAGCGGTATCGGCGCTCCACTACGGCGGGGTGATGGTCAACGACAGCACGGACTACCGCATCGACGCCATGCCTTTCGGCGGCGTCAAGGGGTCGGGGCTCGGACGCGAAGGCGTGCGCTTCGCCGTGCACGAGATGACCGAGCTCAAGCTCGCCAGCTTCCAGCTCGGCTGACGGGACCGATGAGGAGGGACGCGTGGCAGTGACGACCGGCACGGAAGCTAGCTCGCAAGACGACGCCGCCCGGGCCGAGGGCTTGCGTGACGCCGAGCCCATGGTGCGCTTCGAGAAGGTGCGGAAGTCCTTCGGATCGTTGACGGTTCTTCGCGATCTGGACTTCACGGTCCGGGCGGGTGAGAAGGTCGCCATCATCGGGCCAAGCGGCTCTGGCAAGACCACCATCCTGCGCGTCCTGATGACCCTCGTGAAGCCGGACGGCGGCAAGGTGTTCGTGGGCGGCGAGCCGCTGTGGCACCGCGAGGTCGACGGCAAGGTGCTGCCGGCCAGCGAACGCCAGCTCCGACGCGTGCGCAATCGCATCGGCATGGTGTTCCAGCATTTCAACCTCTTCCCCAACATGAGCGTGCTGCGCAACGTCACCGAGGCGCCGATACACGTCAAGGGGGTGAAGCGCGCCGACGCCGAGAAGCGCGGCAAGGAGCTGCTCGACATGGTGGGGCTGGGCGACAAGTACACGTCGTTCCCGTCGCAGCTGTCGGGCGGGCAGAAGCAACGTGTCGCCATCGCGCGGGCGTTGGCCATGGATCCCGATCTGATGCTGTTCGACGAGGTCACCTCGGCCCTCGACCCGGAGCTGGTGGGCGAGGTCCTGGGCATCCTGCGGCAGCTCGCCCACGAGACCAACATGACGATGCTGATCGTGACGCACGAGATGGGCTTCGCCCGCGACGTGTCGGACCGCGTGGTGTTCTTCGACGCCGGCCAGGTCGCCGAGGCAGGGCCGCCCTCCAAGATCTTCACGAGCCCCGAGAACCCCAGGACGCAGAGCTTCTTGAAGGCGGTCCTGGAGCACTGATTCACAGGCTCGAGCGGCCCGCCCGGTTGGCGGGTCGGCAGGCGAATGGGGCCGGGAACGTACCGGCGAGGTGGAAGGAGAGTTGAACCCATGACGAAAGCGCCGATCGCATCGTTCGGCGGTCCGCGTCCAAACACGGACGGCGGCCGGTCGAACGGCACCGGCCTGGCGCCGCCCGGCGCCCACCGGTGCACGCCGCGCGGGCGCGCGCAGGCAACCCCTTGCGCGCCCCCAGACACGACGTTCGGACACGAGGAGGAACCATGGCAAAGCGCACGTTGAGAGTCCTTACCCTGACAGCGATCACCGTCCTGATCGGCGCACTGGCGTTCGCGCAGTCGTCGTTGATGGCCCAGGTCAAGCAGCGGGGCTACATCCGTATTGCCGTCGCCAACGAGATCCCGTACGGCTACGTGGACGCCAACGGCACCGCCCACGGCATCGCGCCCGATGTGGCGACGGCGGTCCTGAAGCAGATGGGCATCACCGACATCCAGTGGATCGTCACCCAGTTCGGCTCGCTCATCCCGGGGCTGAAGGCCAACCGCTTCGACATGGTGGCGGCCGGCCAGAACATCCTTCCGGCCCGTTGCCAGCAGGTGCTGTTCTCGAAGCCGAACTCGAGCTACGGGGAGGGCCTCATGGTCAAGGCCGGGAACCCCGACAACATCCACGGCTATGACGCCTTCCTTAACAACCACAACCTGAAGATGGGCATCGTATCCGGCGCGGACGAGCTCGAGTTCGCCCACGCCATGGGCATCCCCGACAACCAGCTCGTCATGCTGCCCGCCAACGCCGATGCCCTGTCGGCCGTCGCGACCGGCCGCATCGACGCCTACGCGGGGACCGGCTTGACGGTCCAGCGCCTGGCCAAGAACTCGAGCCAGGTCGTGCCCGCCGCGCCCTTCACGCAGCCCGTCGTGAACGGCAAGTCGGTTCGCAGCTACGGCGGCTTCAGCTTCAACAAGGACCACGCCGCCTTCGTCCAGCAGTTCGACTCCACGCTTGCGGCGTTCCAGCAGACCCCGGCCTGGACCAAGATCCTGACCAGCTATGGTCTTACGGACCAGGACGCCCAGGCGGCCCTGTCGAAAACCACGCAGGAGCTTTGCACGGCTCAGTGACGACCGCTTGCGAGGGCGGGTGCCGCGCTGCGGCACCCGCCCTCCACCCTTATCTTGCTTGCGGGTGCGCAGCGCACCCGCTCCGCGGCCGACGCGGTCTTCGGCCGGTCGATCCAGCGGTGTCGAGGAGGACCGGGCACGCTCCCCGAGACGCCGAACCGCGGCCCGCGAGGCACCGCCGGAAGGTGCGGTCGCCAAGGCCTTAGGAGGTCCGGCATGGAGACACTGATTTCCCTGGTGCCGCCGCTGCTGCGAGGCGCGCGGGTGACGGCCGAGCTGGCGCTGGTATCGACGGGCGTGGGAGCGGTGATGGCGTTCGCGTCCGGCATCGGCAAGCTCTCGGGCTTCTGGCCCGTGCGCATCTTGTCGGTGGTGTATATCGAGGTCTTCCGCGGCACCAGCCTGCTGGTCCAGATGTTCTGGCTGTACTACGCCTTGCCGCTGCTGGGGGTGAGCCTGGGCGCCACCCTCGCCGGCATCCTGGCGCTCGGCCTCAACATCGGCGCGTACGGCGCCGAGGTGGTGCGGGGCGCCATCCTGGCCGTGCCCACCGGGCAGTACGAGGCGTCGGTCGCGCTCAATTTCACCAAGCGGTACAGGCTCTGGAACGTGGTCCTGCCCCAGGCGCTGGTCGAGATGATGCCGCCCTTCGGCAACCTCGTGGTCCAGAACCTCAAGGACACGGCGCTCGTCTCGCTCATCACCCTCAGCGATCTGACCTTCCGGGCGCAGAACCTGCGCAACCTGACGCTCGACTCGGTGCCCATCTACAGCCTGACGCTGGTCATGTACTTCGTGATGGCGCTGGTGCTGATGGCCGCCATGCGCATGCTCGAGCGCGCCATCGCCGACCGGGTCGGCGTGACGGCCGCGAGGTCCCGCTCATGATGTACGGCATCCACTGGAACCTCAGCTCGGACTGGGCGTTCGCAGCGTCGATCATCCCCATCTTGCTTCGCGGCCTCATCGTGACCGTCGAGGCGACCGTGCTCGGCTTCCTGATCGCGCTGGCGCTCGGGCTGGTCTTCGCCCTGCTGCGCATGATTCCGCTCAGGGTCATCAACTGGCCGGTCGCGTTCATCGTCGAGTTCCTGCGCGACACCCCGCTGCTGGTGCAGCTCTACTTCCTCTACTTCGTGCTCCCGAACTACGGCCTGGTGCTCCCCGCCTTCCTGACGGGCGCGATCGCGCTCGGCCTGCAGTACAGCGCCTACACCTCGGAGGTCTACCGGGCGGGCCTGGAGGCGGTGCCGCGGGGGCAGTGGGAGGCCTCGTTGGCGCTCAACATGCCGGCCCTGCTGGTGTACCGCGACGTCGTGGTGCCGCAGGCGATCCCCCGCATCATCCCCGCTCTGGGCAACTACCTGGTGTCGATCATCAAGGACACCCCCATCCTGTCCGCCGTCACCGTGGTGGAGATGCTGAACCTGGCCACCATCATCGGTGACCGCACCTTCCGCTACCTGGTGCCGCTCTCCGAGGTGGGGCTGCTGTTCCTGATCCTGACGCTGATCAGCTCCTGGCTCGTGAGGGTCGTGGAGCGGCGCCTGCCCAACGACGGCATCCCGCTCAGGTAGCCGTGTGTCACGCAGCCGACGCGGACCGGGAGCCGCCGGGCGCCCCCGACCTGCGAGACGTCTACCGGGCGCGGCGGGCCGTGGCCGGCGTCGTGCGGCGCACGCCGCTGATCGAGAGCCGGGCGCTGAGCGAACGGGCCGGCACGAGCGTGCATCTGAAGCTGGAGAACCTGCAGCTCACCGGCGCCTTCAAGGCTCGCGGGGCGGCCAACGCGCTGGCCGCCCTCGACGAGGAGGCCCGCCGCCGCGGCGTTATCGCAGTTTCCACCGGCAACCACGGTCGCGCCGTCGCCGTCGCCGCCGGTCGGCTCGGCGTGAAAGCCACCGTGTGCGTCTCCGAGCGCGTGCCGGCGGACAAGATCGCGGCTTTGCGGGCGACCGGGTGTGAGCTGCTGGTGGCCGGCGATAGCCAGGACGAGGCCGAAGCGCGTGCGCGCGCGCTCGTCGACGAGCGCGGCCTCACGCTGCTGCACCCCTTCGACGACCCGCACGTGATCGCCGGCCAGGGGACGATCGGCCTGGAGCTGCTGGAGGAGCTCCCGGACGTCGCCGTGGCGGTCGTGCCGCTCTCGGGTGGTGGGCTGATCGCGGGCGTTGCGCTGGCGCTCAAGGCGGCCGACCGCCGTGTGCGCGTGGTGGGGGTGTCCATGGAGGCGGGCGCCGCCATGGCCCGCAGCCTGGAGGCGGGACGCCCGCAGCCGACCCCGGAGGAGCCTACGCTGGCCGACAGCCTGCAGGGCGGCATCGGCGAGCGCAACCGTTACACCTTCGCGATGGTGCGCGACCTCGTGGACGACGTGGTGCTGGTGAGCGAGGGCGCCATCGCGCGGGCCATGCGCTTCGCCTTCGTGCATGATCGGCAGGTGCTCGAGGGGGCCGGAGCGGTCGGCATCGCGGCGGTGCTGGAAGGACGGCTGGCCGGCTCGGCGGGGCCGGTGGCGGTCGTATGCTCCGGCGGCAACATCGGCGCCGAACGGTTCCTCGGCATCATCGCCGAGGCGGCGCGCGAGCGCGGAGAGGATGGCGAATGATGGCGCGTCACGACGTAGCGGTCCTGCATGAGGAGCGCATCCGCGAGCTGGTGTCGCTCGACGCCGACGGCCTCGAGGCCATCCGCGAGGCGTTCAGGCGCCTGTCGGCAGGCGACGCCGTGCAGCCGCCCGTGATGCGCATCGACGTGCCCGAGCACCACGGCGAGGTGGACGTCAAGGGCGCCTACATCCGTGGCCTGGACAGCTTCGCGGTGAAGCTCTCCTCCGGCTTCTTCGACAATCCGCGGCGGGGCCTGCCCACCGCGAGCGGGCTGATGGTCCTCATCGACGCCGAGACCGGTGTGCCCCGCAGCGTCTTGCTCGACAACGGGTACCTGACCGACGTGCGCACCGCGCTGGCAGGTGCGGTGGCGAGCGACACGCTGGCTCGGCCGGACGTCGACACGGTCGCCGTGCTGGGCGCGGGCTCGCAGGCCCGCTGGCAGCTGCGCGCGCTGCGGCTGGTGCGCTGGCCGCGCCGTGGGCTGGTGTGGGCGCGCCGTCCGGCCGAGGCCCGGCGCTGTGCCGGGGAGATGGCGGCGCTGCTCGGCATGGATGTCGAGGCGGTGACCGACGCCGAGGAGGCCGTCGCGCGAAGCGACGTGGTGGTGACGACCACGCCCGCCAGCGCGCCGATCCTGCAGGCGGAGTGGCTGCACGCCGGGTTGCACGTCACGGCGATGGGTTCCGACGCCGAGCACAAGCAGGAGCTCGCGCCGGCGGTGCTCGCCCGGGCGGACGTGGTCGTCACCGACCGTCGCGAGCAGGCGCTTGCGATCGGAGAGCTGCGCGCCGCGCGCGAGGCAGGTGTGGACGTCGGCGAGGGCCGCGTCGCCGAGCTCGGCGAGGTGCTTGCCGGCACCCGGCCGGGGCGCACCAGCAGCGACCAGATCAGCGTCTGCGACCTGAGCGGCACGGGCGTTCAGGACACCGCGATCGCGCGGCTGGCGGCCGCACGGGCCGCCGAGCCCTGAGCCGAAAGCGCGAGGGGAGGTCCCTCAGGGCGCCAGAACGACCTTGCCGCGCAGCCCACCCTTCTCGTTGAGCCGGTGTGCCTGCTCCGCCTCCGCCAGTGGGAGCACCCGGTCCACACGCGTGTGCAGGTTTCCGGCGCCGACCGCCGCGACCAGCGCTCGCAACCTGTCCGGGGCGGGCCGGACCAGGAACATCTCCTGCCGCACGTGCCTGGCGGGGCGGGCCCTGGGGACGCCACGGGTGGAGACGATGGCCCCGCCGTCGGCGACCGCTGCCAGCGCGGCCTCGCCGAGCGGGACGGCGTCGAACACCGCAGGCACGGGTCCCACCGCTCTTAGATCGGCGTTGCGCGGTAGCACCTCGGCGGCGCCGAGCGCGCGAACCCAGCCGTCGTCGCCGGCGCTCGCCATGGCGATGACGCGGTGTCCGGCCTGGACGGCCAGCTGCACGGCGAAGGAGCCCACGCCCCCGCTGGCGCCGGTGACGAGGACGGTCGCCGGCGTGGGCAACGCCAGCAGCTCCAGCCCCTGGACGGCGGTCAGTCCGTTCAAGGGGATGGTCGCGGCCAGCGTGGGTTCGAGGTGGTCCGGGAGCGGCACGAGGCCGTCGGCCGGCGCTGCCACCTGTTCGGCGTAGGCGCCCGCGGCGCCGGGACCGCCGGCTTGCGAGTACCAATGGATCATGCCGACCACACCGTCTCCGGGGCTCGGCTGTCGGACGCCCGGGCCGACGGACAGAACCTCGCCGGCGAAGTCCCAACCCAGCACGAACGGCGGTCGCGGCATGTCACGCGGGCCGCGACCGGCGCGTGCTCCCAGGTCGGTTGGGTTGACGGTCGCGGCGTGCACCCGTACGACGACCTCTCCCCGGCCCGCTACCGGCTCGGGTCGTTGCGCCAGGCGCAGCACTTCGGGACCGCCGAACCGGGCTACTTCGATGACCTGCATCCGGACCTCCTCACGGTGCTCGGGCCACTCTCCCATACCTCTCTTGCGCGCTCCGGAGCGCCACCGTGGTCGCTCGCGGAACGTGCGGCCGCGACCGCGGCCGAGCGGACCCGGTGCCGCGGCGGCACGCCCGCATTCGTGCCCACATTCGAGCCCGCGTCGCCGACGCGCGCCGTGCGAGCGCCGCGCCACCCCCGCTACAACCGGTGCCGACGCGGCCCCTTAGGCTGTTGGCGACGGCCGTGACGTGTGTGATATGCTCTTACGGCTTAGCTGCGTTCGGCCCCCGCCTGCGGCCCGAAGCTCGGCGCACGCGCGTGGCGGCGCCTGGCCGGGGCCGCGAGCCGCGCGAGCCGCTTCGCTCGGGGCCGGACCCTAGAAGGAGAACGTGAATGAAGCGCACGTACCAACCGAACAGGCGCAAGCGCGCCAAGACGCACGGGTTCCGGGCCCGCATGAAGTCGACGGCCGGCCGGGCCGTCATCAAGCGGCGGCGCGCCAAGGGGCGCAAACGCCTGTCGGTATCGGATCGCTGACGCAGGCCGCGGTCCTCCGCTCGCTCAAGGGGGATCGCGCCTTCCAGCGGCTACGCAAGGGACGGTCCGGTGGCGCGAAGCATCTCAGCCTGCGGTGGCGCCCCGCACAACATGGCGAGGTGCGGGTGGGCATCGTGGTGAGTGGCAAGGTCGGCAAGGCTGTCGTTCGCAACCGCGTACGCCGGCGCCTGCGTGCGGCGCTGGCGGCGCTGCTTGCCGAGGGCGTGAGGCGCGAGGCGTGCCACGGTAAGGCGCCCTCGTTCGACATGGTGATCATCGCCAGGCGGTCCGCGGCGGAGGCGGGCTTCTGGGAGCTCCGAGAGGCGCTGGAGGGCGCGCTGACGCGCGCGAGCGTGCGATGACCGGGGCCCTCAAGCAGGCGCTCATCGTGTCGATCCGCTTCTACCGACGCTACCTCTCGCCCCTCAAGGGGCCGCCGAGCTGTCGCTTCCACCCGACGTGCAGCGCCTATGCCATCGAGGCGATCGAGGTCCACGGCCCGCTCAAGGGCAGCTACCTGGCGATCCGCCGCATTCTGAAGTGCCACCCCTTGCACCCAGGCGGCTTCGATCCGGTGCCGCCGCGCGCGGAGAAGCCGCACGCCGCGATCGACGTTCGTTCGGCCCGGCCCGGCGGCGGCGCCGACCGCCCGGTCCACGCCGGCCGCCACGGCGGCACGGAGGCATCTTGAAGATCACACGCGCCCTTGCCGTGCTGACGCTGATTCTCGCTGCCGCCATCGGGACGGTTGCGCAGGCACGCGTGGTCTTCGGCGCCACGGACTTCAAGGTCGCCGACTTCAAGAACCTGGACAAGGCGCTCGCCACCTGCGACTCGACCTCGCCTTCGTTCCTCTGCCGCCTTCAGAACGACACCATCACACGCATCCCCACCAAAGGCGTCGACCTGTTCTTCGACGGCGCGGGCGAGGTCGTGGCGGCCTACGCCAAGTCCCAGAAGGGGCAGACCTACAACGACTACCCGATCGATCGGCGCCAGAACCTGATCCCCTACGAGTCGACGATCCCCGGCGCGGCGACGTTCGTCGACGGCAGCTACCAGGCGCCTCAAGACGTCAGCGGGAGCTGGCAGCGTACCAGCAAGATCGAGCTGGTCGGCACCTTCCACTACCGCCAGGGCGGCTACCGGATCGACCGCGTCGTCACGGTCAGCGCCATCCGGGAGCACATTGACGTCAAGCTCACGGCCACGCCGCTGGCCGCCTCCGGCGCGGCCGGCGCCGGCGCCGCCCCTGCGGCGGGAGGGACGGGGAGCACGCCTGCCGGCGCGCATACCCTGGCCCTGGTCACCCCGGGCATCGCGCGTACGGCGAGCCCGGTGGTGAAGATCGGTCACGGCTCGGACTTCACGCTGGCCCCGCCGGACGGCACGAGCTATTCCGACCCCAGCTACGCGGCGCTCCAGAACAACAACAACAACACCGGCGACGCCATCGTGCTGCGGCCCGTCGGCAGCACCACACAGGTGAAGGCCGAGTACCTCAAGCCGGATCGCGTGGCCCTCGTCACGCCGCTCGCCGAGGCCAAGGCGACGTCGCTGAGCGCCCAGCAGTACACCGGCCGCAACGAGCTGGTGCGCTACTACCAGGAGGGCTACCTGGGGCTCAAGGGCCTGTTCCGGCCGAACATCCTGGGGCGGCTGTCGCTCTACATCGTCGAGCTCCTGGTGCTGATCCACGGCTATGTCGGCAGCTGGGGCCTGGCGATCATCGTGCTGACGATGCTGTTCCGCGTGCTCATCTGGCCGCTCATCGCGACCCAGACGAAGTCGATGTTCGGCATGCAGAAGCTGCAGCCCAAGATCAAGGAGCTCCAGGCGAAGTACAAGGACGATCGCGAGAAGCTCACACAGGAGACGATGAAGCTCTACCAGGAAGCCGGCGTCAACCCGGCCGGGGGCTGCCTCCCCATCCTCCTGCAGATGCCGCTCTTCATCATCCTGTGGCGCGTGTTCGTCAACTTCGAGTTCAACCAGGGCTTCTTGTGGCTGCCCGACCTGGGGCAGTCGGACCCTTACTACATCCTGCCTGCGCTGTACGTGCTGGTGATGGTGGCCACCTCCTACTTCTCGGCCCGCGGCAACCCGCAGACGCTGCGCCAGTCGATGTTCATCAACCTGATCTTCGTCATCGTCATCATCAACTTTCCTGCCGGTGTGCTGCTGTACTATGTGGTATCCATGCTGGTGCAGGTCTTCCAATACTGGCTGGTGAGTCGTGGTCAACCGACGCCGGCCGTGCCCGCCAAGCGGGCCAAGTGAGGCGAGGAACCGTATGGACGATCGCGATCTCGACAGGTACCTCGAGGACCTCGGCATCAACATGGACGAGGAGGACGAGCAGGAATCCCTCCTTCCCGGCGAGGAGGAGGAGGACGAGGGCGATAGCTACGAGGCCCCTCTTCTCGTTTCCGCCGCTTTGGAGGGCGACGCCCGTGAGCGCTGCGAGGCGTTCCTGGTGGATCTACTGCTCAACTTCGATCCCAGTTACGCGGTCGAGGTCGACGAGGCGGACGACAACGAGCTGCGCGCCGAGATCTACGGTGGCGATCCCGGCAAGATGATCGGCCGGGCCGGCCGCACGCTGGCCGCGCTGGAGTTCATCACAAACGCCGTCATCAACCGCGACGAAGACGAGCGCGTGCGGGTGTCGATCGACGTGGGCGGCTACAAGCGCCGCCGCGATGACCGCCTGCGCGGCGAGGCGCGCAAGGCGGCCGCTCGTGTCCGCAAGACCGGTCGGCCGGTCGAGCTCGACGCCATGAGCGCGGCCGAGCGCCGCGTGGTGCACATGGCCCTGGCCGACGACCCGGACATCATCAGCGAGTCGTCGGGCGAAGGCAAGAGCCGGCACGTGGTGGTCAAGCCGTCTTCGTGAGCGGTCGTACAATGCGGCATGCTGCAGCGCATCCGCGACGCCTGCGCGCGGGTCGCCGAGCGCGCCCGCTTCGTACGCATCGCAGGTGATGTCGGGGACTACCTGGCGACCTTCGACGGCGAGGCAGTGGCGCGCCCGAGCTACGACGTGGGCTGCCACTTCCAAGGCGAGCCCGAGGCGACTGTGGCCTACGTGCTCGTCCTGGATGCGATCAACTTCGGCTCCGGCTACTTCCCCAGCTTGAAGTCCGCCCACGGGGCCGAGGGTTACCAGATGCTGGCCAGTGGTTTGACGGCGTGGTTCGAGGCGGCGCCGCCCACGGCCGAACAGCTGGCGACGATCGCTCCCGAGCGCGTGGCGGAGGTCCTCGGTCAGGACCTGGACGAGCCCTTGCGGGCCGAGCTGATGCGGCTGTACGCCGAAGCGCTGCGCGAGCTGGGCGGCTATCTCTCGTCTCGTTTCCGGGGCCGCTTCGCCGCGCTCGTGACAGCCGCCTCGCACAGCGCCGAGCGCCTGGCGGTGCTGCTGGCGGAGATGCCGTTCTTCCGCGACGTGTGGCAATACGACGGCCTCGAGGTACCGCTATACAAGCGGGCCCAGATCGCGGCGTCCGACCTGGCGCTGGCACTGGGCGACGTCGGATACGGTGCCTTCCACGATCTCGACCGGTTGACGATGTTCGCGGACAACCTGGTGCCGCACGTGCTCCGCTGCGACGGCGTCCTGGAGTATGCACCGGCTCTGGCCCGGCGCATCGACGCAGGCGTTCGGCTGGCCGCGGGTTCGCCGGCGGAGATCGAGCTCAGGGCCGTGGCGCTCACGGCGGTCGAGCGTCTGGTGGCCGCCGCCCGTCGCGCAGGCGCGGTCCTTCGCGCCCGCGATCTGGACGTGGCGCTGTGGGAACGCGGCCAGACGGCGCCGTACAGGACGCGCCAGCCGCACCTGAGCCTGACGACGGCGTACTGACGCGCGCGGAGCCGACGCCGCTCTCGGCGTACACTGTCGGGCGCAATGCGCACCACACCCCTCGACGGCCGCCACGCTTGCGTCGGCGGCGATGATCCCGGCGGAGGCCGGCCGTGACGCTGGCCGAGGCCCGGCAGCTCGCGTGCCGACGGCTCAGAGCCGCCGGCATCGACAGCGTCGAAGCGGAGGCGGTGGCGCTGCTGGAAGGCGTTACCGGCCTGACGCGGAGCGCGCTGCTGTTGCAGTCCGAGCGGCCCTTGCAGCCGGCCGAGCGCTTGAGGCTGCTGCAGGCCCTGCGCCGCCGCGCCGCGCGCGAGCCACTGCAGCACATCCTGGGGCGCGCGCCCTTCTACGGCCTGGAGCTGGAGGTGGACGCCGACGTGATGGTGCCGAGGCCGGAGACCGAGCGGCTGGTCGAGCTGGTCCTGGCCTGGCTCGCCGGGGTCGACGCCCCATGCGTGCTCGACCTGGGCTGTGGCAGCGGGGCGATCGCGCTGGCGCTCAAGGTCGAGCGCCCGGACGCCGACGTGATGGCCGCCGACGTCGCGCCCGAGGCGGTGCTGGCCACGCGCCGCAACGCCGAGCGCTTGCGCCTGGCGGTGACGGTGCGGCACTCGGACCTGCTCGCCGGCGCCGACGTGGCCGCCTTCGCGGCGGGCTGCCAGGCGCTGGTGGCCAACCTGCCGTACCTTCCGGCCGCCGACGCCGACAGCCTGCAGGCAGAGGCGCGGCACGACCCGCACGGTGCGCTGTTCGCGGGGGAGGACGGGCTGGCGGTGGTGCGGCGCCTGCTCAGGCAAGCCTACCGATTGCTCCCGGCCGGCGCGCTGCTGGCGCTGGAGCTTGACCCGCGCAACGTGAGGCAGGCGCTCCGCGAGGCGGGGGCGTGGGCCTCGGCCGCGGTCGAGCGCGACCTGGCCGGACGGGAGCGCTTCCTACTGGCAGTCCGTTGAGCCGGCTCCGCCGGCGCGT
>Ga0307441_1000315_pt1 | contig 18431 bp, 15 predicted proteins | sample SalMarWE160420MG_FD_202149 | JGI IMG/M metagenome (GOLD analysis project Ga0307441, IMG submission 202149) | Salt marsh sediment microbial communities from the Plum Island Ecosystem LTER, Massachusetts, United States - WE1604-20 | ecosystem: Environmental > Aquatic > Marine > Intertidal zone >... | reverse complement strand
CGGCCGTGAGCCAGGCTGTCGGGGTGCTCGGATGCATGGTCTGTGGGTGCTCCTGACGCTGGTTTCGATCAACTGTCGGAGCGAATAATGCAAGAGCCGTGCCGCGCTCCAAGCCCTAAGGAAATCGTCCCTTGCGCCGATAGCGGGCCAAAGGCGGCGCGGTTGCGCGCATTCACGGGGGAAGTCAATGACCGGTATTTTGGCTAGCGTAGACCAGCGAACCCAGCTGGCCGGGCATAACCGACTGGAATTGCTGCTGTTTAGTATGGACGGTCGGCAGCAATACGGGATCAATGTGTTCAAGGTCCAGGAGGTGATCCAGTGTCCGCCCCTGACCCACGTACCCCACTCCCACCCGGTTATCCGGGGCATTGCCAAGCTGCGCGGCAAGACCATTCCGGTCATGGACCTGGCCATGGCTATCGGCAAGCGTCCCGTCGACGATGTGCAGGACAAGTTCGTCATCATCACCGAGTACAACCGGTCGGTGCAGGGATTTCTGGTCAGCAAGGTGCAGCGCATCGTCAACATGAACTGGGGGGATATTCTACCTCCGCCCCGGGGCACCGGTAAGAACAGCTACATGACCGCCGTCACCAAGATCGATGACCAGTTGGTGGAGATCATCGACGTCGAGAAGGTGCTGGCGGAAGTGACCGGCAGCGAGGCGGAGCTTTCCGGAGAGCTGTTGGCAAGCTCCGATCGGGAGGCGGACGTGCCCCGCGAGGTGCTGGTGGTCGACGACTCCTCTGTGGCCCGCAATCAGATCAAGCGTACGCTGGACCAATTGGGGGTCAACTGCGTGCTCAAACGGGACGGCCGACAGGCCCTGGAGCAGCTCAAGGCCTGGGTGGAAGAGGGCACTCCGCTGGACGAGCGCCTGCTGATGATCGTCTCCGATATCGAGATGCCGGAAATGGACGGTTACACGTTGACCCGGGAGATCCGGAGCGACGAACGCCTGAAGGAGGTCTACGTGCTGCTGCACACCTCCCTCAGCGGCGTGTTCAACAACGCCATGGTGGAGCGGGTGGGAGCCAATCAGTTCATCGCCAAGTTCAACCCGGACCTGCTTGCCGGCGCTGTGCTGGATCGCATCAAGGCGATCCGGGACGCGCGCCACGCCGCCTGACTCCAAGTGCGCCCGTTCTCGACGGCGGGCGGCGGTCCGGGCCGGGCCCATTCCGATATATAGACGCGGCGGGGCCATAGTCGGCGCCCGGGCGCGACCCCTAGCCCGCTTTGGCTCTGAAGTGAGTGCGTGTTCCCCGACTGACGTTATACTGCACCCTGGTCGTGCCGGTGATAAGGAACGTAACGCGTGAAGAACGGGGTCCTGACGCCCGATGAGTACCAGGCTTTCCGGGCTTTTCTGGAAGATGCCTGTGGGATCGTCCTCGGCGACAACAAACACTATCTGGTGGTCAGCCGCCTGAACCGCCTGCTGGGGGAAGAGGGGATCGAGACCCTGGGCGAGCTGGTGCAGCGCCTCAAAGGCACGCGCCGCGACGGTCTGCGCGAGCGCATCATCGAAGCCATGACCACCAACGAGACCTATTGGTTTCGCGACGGGTATCCATTCGAGGTTCTCAAGTCCCGTATTCTGTCCGAGCTTGCCGAGACCCGCGTGCCGGTCCGCATCTGGTCGGCGGCCTGTTCCTCCGGCCAGGAACCGTATTCCATCAGTATCGCCGTTCAGGAATTTCTCGGCGCCCGGCCGGGCGCCCTGGGGGCGGTGGAAGTGGTTGCCACCGATATTTCGCCGGGTATTCTCAAGACCGCGCGGGATGCACGCTACGATGCCATGGCGGTCGGGCGCGGATTGTCGGAGGAGCGCAAGCGGCGTTTCTTCATCGACCGGGGCGAGCAGTGGGAGGTGCGCCCCGAGATTCGCGGACGGGTGCGCTTCACCACGGCCAACCTGCTGCAGAGCTACTCCCTGCTGGGTCGCTTCGATGTGATCTTCTGCCGCAACGTCCTTATCTATTTCTCTTCGGAGTCCAAGCGCGACATCATCGGTCGCATGGCCCGCTCCCTGAATCCGGGGGGCTACCTGTTCCTCGGTTCTTCGGAATCCATCACCCAGTATTCCGACCAGTTCGAGCTGGTGCGCTGCAATCCCGGCGTCGTCTACCGCCTCAAGTCTCGGTAGGCTTTGCCGCTATGCGGCGAATTCTTGCCGCTTGACCCTGGGTCGATGTTGCCTCATTTCTGACAATTCCCAGTAATTCAAACGCTTGTCTTTTCTGGCACGGGCGTTGCTTCGACTTTGGGCAAAACCGCTCAAGTTTGAGGACGCCATGCCGCTAAACATCGATTCCGCCCTCGGCATCATGCCCGAAGCCCTGCGACTTCGCGAGCAGCGCTCGGAAGTGCTGGCTTCCAATCTGGCCAACGCCGACACCCCGAACTACAAGGCCCGCGATTTCAATTTCAAGGCGGCGCTGGCACAGGCCACCGCCGGTTCCAGCGGCAGCGGCCCGTTGCCTCTGCTCACCGACAATCCCCGGCAGCTGCAGCCTGCAGGCACGCTGGCGGGGGGCGTGCACCTCCAGTATCGCGTTCCCGACCAGCCCTCCCTGGATGGCAACACCGTAGACGGCCAGCAGGAGAAGGCGAGCTTCGCCAAGAACGCCGTCCAGTACCAGGCGGCGCTGACCTTTCTCAGCGGTCGCATCAAGGGCCTGATGGGCGCCATCAAGGGAGACTGATAGATGTCCCTGTTCAATATCTTCAATATCGCCGGCTCGGCCATGAGCGCCCAGAGCGTGCGTTTGAACGTCACGGCCAGCAACCTCGCCAACGCCGACAGCACCAGCAGCAGCGTGGGGACCACGTACCGTGCCAGGGAGCCGGTGTTCGCCGCCGTGTTCAACTCCCTGCAGCCGAACGATCCCACGGCAACGGTCAAGGTGCGCGGCATCGTGGAGAGTCAGGCGCCGCTGCAAAAGCGCTACGCCCCCAACGACCCCATGGCCAACAAGCAGGGCTACGTCTACATGCCCAACGTGAACGTGGTGGACGAAATGGCCAACATGATTTCCGCGTCCCGCTCGTATCAGAACAACGCCGACGTGCTGAACACCTCCAAGACGTTGCTGCTCAACACGCTGCGCATGGGCGTGTAGTGCAGTCGCCACAACCGGATAGCCAAGGAGTCGCACTATGACAGCCCCCTCCAGCAGCGTTCTGCAGAGTCTGGGGATGCGCACGCAACAGCAGCTGCAGCAGGCCCAGCAGCAGGCGCCCCAGACCCTGGGACAGTCGGATTTTCTCAACCTGATGATCGCGCAGTTGAAGAATCAGGATCCCACCAAGCCCCTGGACAGCAACCAGATGATCAGCCAGATGGCGCAGTTCAGTCAGGTGACGGGGATCCAACAGTTGCAGCAGTCGTTTGCGACGCTGAGCAAATCCCTGAGCTCCAACCAGGCGCTTCAGGCATCCAATCTGGTTGGCCATCAGGTGCTGGCGCCTACCGGCGCGGGCATCCTGACCAGTGGCGGCAACATTACCGGTGCGGTGGATCTGCCTTCCTCCGCCAGCAATGTGACGGTGCAGATCCACGACCAGAGCGGCCAGCTGGTGCGCACGCTGAACCTCGGCACTCAGGCGGCCGGATCGGCCAACTTCACATGGGACGGGTTGGAGCAGAACGGTCAGGCCGCTCCCCCCGGCAAGTACTCGATTACCGCGAGCGCCACCTACGGCGGCAAGCAGCAGGCCGTCGACACCTGGACGGCCGCCGACGTGCAAAGCGTCTCTGTCAACAACCAGTCCGGCAGTCTGTCACTGAATCTGGCCGGCCTCGGTCCCATCGATTTCTCGAAAGTTCGGCAGATCATGTGATCTGGAGAGGAGCATAACGCCATGGCATTCCGTATCGCACTCAGCGGCCTGAACGCCGCCAATTCCGACCTGAACATCACCGGCAACAACATCGCCAACGCGAGCACCACCGGTTTCAAGCAGTCGCGCGCGGAATTCGCGGACGTGTTCGCCACCTCCGGCGGCGGGGTGAGCGCCAACGCCATCGGCGGTGGCGTGCGGCTGTCGCGCGTGGCCCAGGAGTTCAGCCAGGGCAACGTTGAGTTCACCAACAACAACATGGATCTGGCCATCAACGGCCAGGGGTTCTTCGTGTTGAGCGACAACGGCAGCAAGGCATATACGCGGGCGGGTGCCTTCAGCGTGGACCGCAACGGCTATGTGGTGAACAGCTCGGGCGAGCGCCTGCAGGTGTATTCGCCCACCGACCCTACGGGCACCAGCTTCAACACGGGGGCCCTGACGGACCTGCAGGTCTCCACCTCCCAGGGCGCGCCCAACGCGACCTCCAGTGTCAGCAGCCAGATCAACCTGAACTCGGCCGACTCGATCATCCCGGCGACAACCGCGTTCAATCCAAACGATACCAGCACCTACAACTACTCTACGTCCTTCAGCATGTACGATTCCCTGGGGACAAGCCACACCGCCACCATGTACTTCAAGAAGACGGGGGCCAACCAGTGGGACGCCTACGCCTACGCAGGGGATGGTTCCGGCACGCCGAAGATGATCAATCTCGGCAGCACGACCAGTAATCCGCCCGGGGCGGCCAGCTTGCAGTTCAACTCCGACGGTACGCTGAATCTGACCGCTTCCGGCGGCGCAAACGGCAAATTCACCGGGAACTTCCAGCCGGTGAACGGGGCCACCAATCCCCAGCCGGTGTCTTTCGACTTCAGCAATCTTACCCAATACGGGTCCGGCGACAGCGTCAGCGCCATCAACCAGGACGGCTACAGCACCGGCCGGCTGACAGGCATCGACATCGGCAGCTCAGGTGTCGTGTCCGCTCGCTTCACGAACGGCCAGTCACGAGCCCTGGGGAAGGTGGCGTTGGCGAACTTCGCCAATCCCCAGGGTTTGCGCCAGCTGGGCAACACGACCTGGGCGTCCAGTTACGACTCGGGTGACCCCATCAACGGCCAGGCCGGCAGCGGCAATTTCGGCAATATCCAGTCAGGCGCCCTGGAAGCGTCCAACGTGGATATCGCCGCCCAGCTGATCAACCTGATCACGGCCCAGCGCGACTTCCAGGCCAACGCCCAGGCAATCACCACGTCAAACAACATCACCCAGACCATCATCCAGATGCGTTAAGGCTGAAGGAACACCGCCATGGACAGAATGATCTATGTTGCGGCCAGCGGCGCGAAGCAGATAGAACGCGCTCAGGCGGCCAACAACAACAACCTGGCCAACGCCAACACCACCGGCTTCATGGCGGACCTGGCGGCGTTCCGCAGTCAACAGGTGTTCGGGCCGGGGCAGCCGAGCCGTGTCTATGCCATGGCGACTTCCTCCGGTGTGGACTTCAAACCGGGTTCTCTGGTGCAGACCGGTCGCGCGCTGGACGTGGCCGTGAAGGGCAACGGATTTATTGCCGTGCAGGCCCCCGACGGCAGCGAAGCGTATACCCGCCGGGGGGACCTGCAGATCTCCAGTACCGGCCTGCTTACCACCGGCACCGGTGCCCCTGTGCTGGGCAACGGCGGTCCCATTGTTGTGCCGCCGTCCAGCAAAGTGGAAATTGGCGCCGATGGCACGGTTTCGGTGCTGCCTCTGGGGCAGACGCCGTCGACCATGGCGGTGGTGGACCGTATCAAGCTGGTTGACCCGGCCACCAGCACGCTGGAGCGGGGCAGCGACGGGCTGCTGCATACCAAGAGCGGCAACCCGGCGCCTGCCGACGGCAATGTGTCCCTGGTGTCCGGCGCCCTCGAGTCCAGCAACGTGGATACGATCGGCGCGATGGTGAACATGATTCAGTTGGCGCGCCAGTTCGAGACGCAGGTGAATCTGATGAAGACAGCGCAGCAGAACGATCAGGCTTCATCCAAGCTGCTGCAGTTCTAGCGCGCCACTGGCGGGCTGAGAGAATGAAACCGAATTACGGGAGAAGACAGCGATGAATCAAGCCCTGTGGGTGGCCAAGACCGGTCTGGACGCGCAACAGACCCAGATGGCGGTGATTTCCAACAACCTGGCCAACGTCAACACCACCGGCTACAAGAGCTCGCGCGCCTCGTTCGAGTCCCTGCTCTATCAGAACGCCCGCCAGGTGGGCGCCCAGTCTTCCCAGAACACCCAGTTGCCTACCGGCCTGGAGCTGGGTACGGGCGTGCGCACGGTGGGTACCGAGAAACTGTTCACCCAGGGCAATCTGGTGCAGACCGGCAACAGTCTGGACGTGGCCATCCAGGGCCGCGGCTTCTTCCAGGTGCTCAAGCCCGACGGGACGCTGGCCTACAGCCGGGACGGCTCGTTCAAGCTCGACAACACCGGGCAGCTGGTCACCAACAACGGCTACGTGGTGCAGCCCGCCATCACCATTCCCAGCGGTGCCCAGAGCATTACCATCGGCACCGACGGTGTGGTGACCGCCAAGTTGCCGGGCAGCTCCACGCCCACCCAGATCGGCACCCTCCAGTTGGCGGATTTCGTCAACCCGGGCGGACTGCAGCCGGTGGGACAGAACCTGTACGAGGAAACCGCTTCCAGCGGTGCGCCTTCCACCGGCAATCCCGGTCTCAACGGTCTGGGTACGGTCGTGCAGGGCTCGCTGGAGACGTCCAACGTGAACGTGGTGTCCCAGCTGGTGGATATGATCGAGACCCAGCGTGCCTACGAAATGAACTCAAAGGCCATCTCCACCACCGACCAGATGATGCAATACGCCAACAACAACCTGTGACGGCCGGACAGACCGGTCGAGGCCCGTTCATGATCAGACATGCGTACATACGCCGGTACCGCGCGCTTCTCGTGCTGCTTCCGCTGGTGATGCTCAGTGCCTGTGCCGTAGCCCCGCAGCGTCCGGTGGACTATCCGGCGGCCCTGCCGCCCGCCCCCAGGCCGGCGGCGCAGAACAACGGATCCATCTACCAGGCCGGAAACTCCGTCTCGCTGTTCGAGGACGTGAAGGCCCATCGCGTGGGCGACATCATCACCATCGTCCTCAACGAGAAAACCCAGGCCAGCAAGCAGGCCAGCACCAGCACCAAAAAGAAGAACTCCATCGACATCGCCAATCCCACCATCCTGGGTTCAAGTCCGGAGTTCGGCGCCCCTGGCATACTGCCGTTGGCCAGCAACCGCAACAACACCCTGGCCAACAGCCTGAGCTCCGACCAGCAGTTCGGCGGTTCGGGCGACAGCAGCCAGAGCAACAGCCTGACCGGCAATATCACCGTCACCGTGGCGCAGGTGTATTCCAACGGCAACCTGCTGGTGCGGGGCCAGAAGCATCTCACCTTGAACCAGGGGGACGAGGTCATCCAGATATCGGGCATCGTGCGTCCCGAGGACATCAGCTCCGACAACATGGTGCCGTCCTACAAGGTGGCCGATGCGCGCATCACCTACAGCGGGTCGGGCGCGGTCGCTGACGCGAACCACATGGGCTGGCTGTCGCGGTTCTTCCTCAGCCCCTACTGGCCGTTCTGACGAGGAAGGGAGTTCATGAACAAGAAGAACGCAACACGGCCTTTGGCCACGCGTCTGTCCGGTCTCGCCGGCCGCCTCGGCTGCGCCGGGTTTCTGGTTCTGCTGCTGGTGGGCGCCGCCCACGCTGACCGGGTCAAGGATCTTGCCCAGGTGGCGGGAGTGCGCAGCAATCAGCTGGTCGGCTACGGGCTGGTAGTGGGCCTGGACGGCACCGGCGACCAGACCAGTCAGACGCCGTTTACGGTGCAGAGCCTGGAGAACATGCTCGCCCAGTTCGGGATCACCGTGCCGTCCAACATCTCTCCCCAGCTCAAGAACGTGGCGGCGGTGTCCGTCAGCGCGGAGCTGCCGCCGTTTGCAAAGCCGGGGCAGACCATCGACGTGACTGTGTCGTCCCTGGGTAACGCGAAGAGCCTGCGGGGAGGGACGCTGCTGATGACGCCTCTCAAGGGCGCCAACGGACAGGTCTATGCCATCGCCCAGGGCAATCTCATCGTCGGCGGGTTGAGCGCCAGCGGCGCCGACGGCTCCAAGATTACCGTCAACATTCCCAGCGTGGGGCGCATTCCCAATGGCGCCAGCGTGGAACGGGCGGTCGGGAGCCCGTTCGACAGCGGCAATACCTTGACCCTGAACCTGAACACGCCGGACTTCACCACCGCGAGTCGTCTGGTGCAGACCATCAACAAGGCGATCGGCCCCGGCACCGCCCGTGCCGAGGACGCCACTTCCGTGAAGGTCAATGCACCCACTAACCCCAGCCAACGGGTTGCATTCGTGTCCATGCTGGAAAACCTCCAGGTGACGCCCGGCCAGGCGGCGGCCAAGGTGATCGTCAACGCCCGCACCGGCACCGTGGTCATCGGGAACCATGTCACGGTGAGCGCGGCGGCGGTTTCCCATGGCAGCATGACCGTGACCATCTCGGAGAACCCGCAGGTGAGCCAGCCCGGTCCCTTCTCGAGCGGGACCACTGCGGTGGTGCCGTCCAGCAACGTGAAGGTACAGGAGAACAAGGACCACATGTTCCTGTTCAAACCCGGCGTGACTCTCGACCAGATCGTGCAGGCCATGAACGAGGTGGGCGCCGGGCCCAGTGACGTGGTGGCTATCCTCGAGGCGCTGCGGGCCGCCGGCGCCCTCAACGCCCAGCTGATCGTCATCTGAGGCGTCGCCGTGCAGGTTAATCCCGACATCTATCTGGACATGACGGGGCTGGCCAAGCTCCATGGCGAGGCCCAGCGGGATTCGCCCAAGGCCCTCAAGCAGGTTGCCCAGCAGTTCGAGGCGCTGTTCGTGCAGATGATGCTGAAGAGCATGCGCAGTGCGACCCTGGCGGGCGGGCAGGGCATCATGGACAGCAACCAGACGCGCTTCTACCAGGGTATGTTCGACCAGCAGATCGCACTGGACATCAGCAAGGGCAAGGGGATCGGTCTGGCCAAGATGCTGGAACAGCAGTTGGGAAAGCACCTTCCCAAGAGCGGCGGCGGTGCGTCGTCGCCGAACGCCGTCTCCGGGTCCGCTGCCGGCTCCGCAGCACCGACGGCCGCGGCCCCGAAGTCCTCAGAGCCGGCGCCGGTGAGCAAACAGTCGCCATCGCAGTTCGTGGCCAGCCTGTGGCCCCATGCCCAGGCCACGGCCCGCAAGCTGGGAGTCGATCCCAAGGTGCTGGTGGCGCAGGCCGCGCTGGAGACCGGCTGGGGGAAGGGGACCGTGCGAAACCCGGACGGCAGCAGCAGCCACAATCTGTTCGGGATCAAGGCGGGCGGGCAATGGGACGGTCCCAGCGCGACGGTGACGACCCTGGAGTTCAGCCACGGCATTCCGGCACCCCAGCAGGCGGCATTTCGTGCTTACGCCTCGCCGGCGGCCAGTTTTGCGGACTATGCAAAGTTTCTGCAGAGTAATCCGCGCTACCGGCAGGCCCTTAGCCAGGCCCAGGATCCCAAGGCCTTCGTCCAGGCCCTGCAGCAGGCCGGCTATGCCACGGATCCTCACTATGCCCGCAAGCTGCTGGATGTTCTGCACAGCCCGACCCTGCAGAGCGCCGTTGCCGGGGTCAAGACCGACGCGCATCGGTCGCTAACCTGAATCAGGAGGCCTGCATCATGGCGGCGGCCAGTCGAATGAATCACATTGACGAGGAGACCGGGGCATGAGCGGCGGCGGAGATCTGTTGGGAATCGCCACTGGCGGCCTGCAGGCGTTCCAGCAGGCGCTCAGCACCACGGGCAACAACATCGCCAACGTCAACACTGACGGCTACAGCCGCGAGAGCGTAAATCTCTCTACGCAGGTTCCGGTGGCAACCGGCGCGGGATTCATCGGGACGGGCGTGGAGGTGACCGGGGTGACCCGGTCCTACAACCAGTTCGTGGCCGAACAGGTGCGTTCCTCCACATCGGCCAATGCCAGTCTGCAGACTTATGCAAGCCTTGCCGGCAACGTGTCGAACCTGCTGGGCGACAGCTCGGCTGGCCTGAGTCCGGCGCTGCAGTCGTTCTTCAACGCTGTCCAGGGTGTCGCCAGCAACCCTACGGACCCGTCGGCACGCCAGGTGATGCTGTCCCAGGGCCAGACCCTTGCGAGCCGCTTCAACTACCTCAACCAGCAACTGGGCGACCAACGCAAACAGCTCAACGGCCAGCTCAGCGATGCCGTTTCCCAGATCAACAGCCTTGCCAAGTCGATCGCAGAGGTCAATCAGAAGATCGTCAACGCCACGGGTCAGGCTGGAGGGCAGCCGCCCAACACCCTGCTGGACCAGCGCGACACCCTGCTGAACAAGCTTTCCCAGCAGGTCTCGGTCAGTACGGTGACCCAATCCGACGGTTCGGTGAACGTGTTCATCGGCAAGGGCCAGCCTCTGGTTACCGAGTTCTCGGCCGGTACCCTCAGCTACACGGCGGCACCTGCGCCCGGCATGCAGCCGGCAGTTTCGTTTTCCAGCTCCGGCAGCTCCACCAAGGTCCCCGTTACGAACAACATTTCGGGCGGCAATCTGGGCGGGATGCTGTCGTTCTGGGGCCAGGTCCTGACGCCCGCCCAGTCGTCCCTGGACCAGCTGGCGGCCTCGGTGGCCACCAAGTTCAATGCCCAGCACGTCAAGGGTATGACCTTGAATGGCACGCCCGGCGGCGACTTTTTCAGCGCTTCGCCTTCCGTAAGTCCGTCGATCACCAACTCGGGCGGCGCTACGGTCTCCGCCGCCTACGACCCGTCGACGGTGAGCCAACTGGGGGCAAGCAGCTACACGCTGACCTACAACGGCAGCAACAGCTGGACGCTGACACCCTCGGGCGGCAAGCCCACCACGCTTTCCGGCAGTGGCCCCTTTACGGTTGACGGGATGAACATTTCGGTCAGCGGCACCCCGTCCGCCAACGATCAGTACAGCATCAACACGAATGCCTCCAAGAATATCGGCGTCGCGATTCAGGATCCGGCCAATATCGCCGCGGCGGCGCCCGTGGTGGCCGGCAACACCTCGTCCAACACCGGTAGCGGCACATTGAGCAACCTCGCCGTCACGGATCCGACCAACACCGCGCTGAAAGATCAGGTGAGCATCAGCTTCACTTCACCCACCCAATACAACGTGACCGACACCACCACCGGGACGACGTTGGCGACTGGCGTGACGTACACCAGCGGCAACAGCGTCAGCTATAACGGATGGACTGCGAGCCTTCAGGGAACGCCGGCCGCCGGGGACAACTTCACCGTCGGTCCCAACACCAGTGGTGTCGGTGACAACCGGAACGCCTTGGCGCTGGCGGGATTGCAGGATGCACTGACCATGGACGGCGGCACCTCCAGCTTCGGCGGCAACTACGGTCAGCTGGTGGCGAATATCGGTACCAAGACGAGCCAGGCCCAGACCAATCAGAAGGCACAGCAGGCGCTGCTTCAGCAGGCACAGTCGACGCAGTCCTCGATCTCGGGCGTCAATCTGGATCAGGAGGCCGCCAACCTGGTGAAGTACCAGCAGGCCTATCAGGCCGCCGCCCATGTGGTCAGCGTCGCCAACACGGTATTTCAGACACTGCTCAGTGCTGTGAGGTAAGCCATCATGCGCATCTCCACCGCCCAATTGTTCCAGCAGGGGGTCAACGCCATCCTGGACCAGCAGACCAGCGCGGCCAAGACCCAGCAGCAGTTGTCCACCGGCAAGCGCATTCTTTCACCGGCCGACGATCCGTCCGGAGCCAGCCAGGCCCTGCGCCTGGACAAGTCGATCTCGCAGACCAACCAGTTCCAGAGCAACAGCGACTACGCCAGCCAGCAGCTGACCCTGGAGAGCAACACGCTGAACTCGGTGGTGAACCTGCTGCAGCGGGCCCACACCCTCGCGGTCCAGGCCAACAACGGCACCCAGAGCGCACAGACTCGCCAGGGTATTGCCCAGGAGGTTCAGCAAGGCCTGCAACAATTGCAGGCCTTGGCGAACACAAAGGATACCAACGGCCAGTACATCTTCGGCGGCTACAAGAGCGGGCAGCAGCCGTTCACAACCAGCGGCGGCACAGTGACCTACAATGGCGACCAGGGCCAGCGTTTCGTTCAAATCGGGCAGTCCCGCCAGGTCGCAGTCAGTGATACCGGTTCCAGCGTATTCATGGGTGTTCCAAACAGCAGCGGCGGTTCCCAGAGCATCTTCAAGACGCTGCAGGACTTCGTCACTTCCCTGCAGTCGAACAGCCCCAGCGCAACGTCGATCACGGACATCAACAACGCCCTCAAGCATGTGCTGTCGGTGCAGACGGACATCGGTTCGCGGCAGAATGCGGTCAGCGACCAGCAGACCCTAAGTTCCAGCTCCCTGCTGGCGGTCAAACAGAACCTCTCCCAGATCCAGGATCTCAACTACACCCAGGCCATCAGCCAGTTCCAGCAGCAGCTGACGGCGCTGCAGGCCGCCCAGCAGAGTTTCGGGAAGATTCAGGGGTTGTCGTTGTTCAACTACTTGCCGTGATCCACGTGGCTGTTAAGAAGTAGGTTGTGAGATCCGGCTGTCCGCTTCGCTCGCATGGTCTAGAAAGCCTTCGAGATAGGCAATCCAGTTCGTTTCAAAGTGCGCGTAGGAGTGTTTCGGAGCCGTAGTTACCCCTGCCCTGGCGAGCAGAAAACCTCGACCTTCGTCCGATATCACGGATACCACAGTCTCGCACAGAGCATCCATGTTCGGGTATCCCACTACTGCGCAGTTGTGACCGTTTTCCATGTAGGCGGTGCCACCATTGCCGTGGAACCCCAGCACCGTGCAGCCACACGCCATCGCTTCCAGCGGCATCAGTCCGAATCCTTCACATGGCGTAAGGGTGAGAAAATAGCGATGAGCGCCCATAGTGGCCAGCAGGTCGCGGTGATTCATAGCACCAGCCACTGGATTGATCTGCAAATCAACGGTCGGATAGCGGCTGTCCATGATGGCTGTAAACCGCTCGAGCAGGTCCACGAAGGCGTATTTCCCCGCCACCAGCATCTGGTCTCGGGGGCGATCCAGCCAGGGCGGAGTCACTGGCACATGGTCCAGCTCCAAGAACGCCGGAATGACCGGTGCTTCAATGCCGTAGGTCTGTTTCAGGAACTGTTGAACAAATGGCGATACGCAGACGTAGCCATCGAAGAAGCCGTCCAGCACGGAGAACGTCTTGAAATCTTGCACGTACATAAGCTTGCGTCCCGGTAGACGCAGGCCGAAGAGATGATTGGAAAAAGAAGGATTGGCGATTAACAGATCATTTTCGGTAATGCTCTGGCCCAGCTGTTCGAGCGTGATGACCGGATACCGTGCGGGGTACTCCCAGGTGTCCGACTCAGATCTTTCACCTGCAACCGAGACCATCGTGCAGGGAAGGCCGAAGTGCCTGTTTAGTATATGGCCGAGATGGTAGGCCATATAGGCACCGCCCTGGGGAAGATAGCCGCCCACGACATAGACGGTCCCGCCAGCGCCGCATTGTAGAGACATGGGTGATCCTCGGTTTTGGGCCTTGCCGGTTTAGACGTTGTTCGAGCGGATGCAGCATGCGTGCCAGGCAGGCAACTTCACTTCGTCCGGATCGCCCGCTTTGGAAAATCCGCGTGCTACCGGCCGCTTGGCAGGGTGGCACCGATCTTGCTGCGATTTGGCCGGAGTGTATTTGTGTCAAAGCGCTGACGCCGCTGCGGTTCGGCCGGGAGCAGCAGCCGCAAGACGTTGATTGGCAGGTGATCACTTTGGTTGAGGTTCTGGGATGATCAGGTATGGGGAAGTGACGGTTCCGCGCGGGGAGACAACGAACTGCGGCGGGCAGACCAACTGCCTGCTTGTCGCCGGCATGCATCGCAGTGGAACGTCCGCGCTGACCCGGGTGTTGAACCTGCATGGCGTCGGGTTGGGTTCTTCGTTGGTGGAAGCGAACGCGGCCAACGAGAAGGGCTTCTGGGAACACGCCGACTTCATGCTCTTCAACGACCGCCTGTTGCAGCGTCTGGGTCGCACGTGGGATGACCCGGGCCGGTTGCCGGACAGCTGGTGGCAGGGGGAGGCCATGCGGGGGGGCAGCGCTGAACTGACGGCTCTGGTCACGCGGGACTTCTCCGACGCCCGGCTATGGGGAGCGAAGGATCCGAGACTCTGTCGGCTGCTGCCTCTGTGGCAACAGGTCCTTGCCGGTCTGGGAATCGGCGCGAGATACGTACTTCCACTGCGTAACCCATACGAAGTGGCCGATTCGCTGATCCGGCGGGACGGCCTGTCGCGCACCCGCGCCTTGGTGCTCTGGCTCCGTTATGTACTGGAGGCCGAACGCCACAGCAGATCGGCCCTACGGGCCTTTACGACCTTCGACCAACTCCTTGCGGACTGGCGCGGCACAGTCCTCCGCATTTCGGATGCGCTGGAGCTGCCTCTGCCCCACGCCAGCCAAGAGGTGTCCACGGAGGTGGAAGGCTTTCTGGCACCCGGCCTTCGCCACCACTGCGACCCCCGGCCCGAGAATACGCCCAGATGGCTCCGGACCCTTGTAGATGAAGTCTATGAGCACCTGTCCGAGGTGGCGCATTCCGGGGTGCCTGCCGATGCGCTTCTGCTGGACAGCGCCGCAGTCGAGTTGAACGAACTGGAAGATACGTTTGCGGGGTCGGCACCGGTCTTGACGGCGCGCACAGCTGTCGGATCTGCGCAGCGCGGCGAGGAACCGGTTACGTATGCCGACTGGTTGGAAATCTTCGGGCTTGATGAGTCCGACGGCCAGCTTATGGCCGAACGAATGGTTTTGTGCTGGCAGACACGTCCGTCGGTCCATCTGGTCGTCCCAGTGCGGGCCGATCAAGTCGCCATGCTGGCGCCTACGCTGGAGTCGCTGTCGCGCCAACTGTACACGGGTTGGGGGCTAACGGTGGTCTCCGACGAGCCCTGTTCCGCCGGGCTATTTGACGAACTGCCCAACATTCAGTGGTGGCAGGCAACAAAGGAGCCCGAGTCCGTCCTGAACCACGTGATCGCAGAGACCGAAAGCGACTGGGTGGCGCTCCTGTATCCGGGCGATCAATTGGCGCCGGAGGGCCTGTTCGCCTGTTTCGATCATCTGCAGCGGTCTCCCGATTGGGCGCTGATCTACACAGACGAGGACCGACTCGACAATACCGGCCAGCGGGCCGAGCCCTGGTTCAAGACCGACGCCGATCCGGATCGGTTGCGGTCCGATGAGTGTGTGGGTGGATTCTGTCTTGTGCGCCGGGATGTCCTGCTCGCAGTGGGAGGTTACGCTGCGCAGCCGGCTGTGAGGAGCTACGACCTGGCCTTGCAGGTGCTCGACCGTTGCGGTACCGCCGCAATCGGCCACGTTGCGCGTGTGCTATACCATCGGGGTCCGGCAACCGAGGGGGCATATCGCGACGGGAGCCACCGGGAAGGCCGTATACAGGCGTTGGTATCCCACCTGCAACGTTGCGGAGAGACAGGCGACGTGTCCGGGGGGCTGACGCCCTCCAGCCTGCGGGTTCGTTACAGGCATACCGCGCGGCCCAAAGTGTCCGTCGTTGTCGCCGTGCGCGATGAGCTCGAGGTGCTGGAAATCTGCCTGGATAGCCTGCGAAGCACGACCTCGTACCCGAATATGGAATTGGTACTGGTGGACGAGGGCAGCGAGGACGAGGATACCTACGACTACCTCGATTCGCTTGAGCAGCAAGGCGCGGCTCGGGTTTTGAAAAATGGGGGTACGAACAGCCGGGCCGCCGCCTACAACGCCGCTGCCGATGCGGCCTACGGCGACTTCCTGGTATTTGTCGACCGGCGGACGGCCTTTGTCCAGGAGGACTGGCTCGATCAGTTGATCGCCCATGCGCAGCGACCGGACGTGGGTGTAGTGGGGCCCCGTGTGGTGGGGCCCGACCAGACGGTAGTGCACGGCGCGTTGGTTCTTGGGCTGGGAGACGTCGCTGGAGACCTCTATTCAGGACGGTCAGTGTGGGACCCCGGCTATGCGGGTCAGGCTCTCATCGACCAAGGAGTGTCGGCGCTCCCTGCCGGCTGTCTGGTGGTGCGCCGCGCGTTGTTCGATGTGCTGGGCGGCTTTGACGAGGACGACTTGCCCAACTGCTGGTACCACCTCGACTTCTGCCTGCGGTTGAGGGATAGGGGCCTGAGGGTGGTGTGGACGCCTCATACGCTGCTCGGCTGGCAGCCAAGGCCCGATGCTGCACTGCAGGACTACGCCGCTGGTGAGGAGAGGAACCGTATCTTGCAACGGTGGATTCGCCACCTCGCCCGAGACCCCTATTACAACCGAAACTTGAGTCTGTCCCATAAGGATTACCGTCCCCGCATCGAATCCACGGCCAGCTGGGATCCTGACATTGACGATCGCCCACGACTCCTGGGCATCCCCGCCGACACCTACGGCTGCGGCGAGTATCGCGTGCTGGGCCCCCTCAAGGCCCTGGCCGATGCGGCCCTGGCCCGTTGCGGCTTTACAACTCCCCAGGAAGGTAAACCCAGGGTGCCCTCGGTCATCGAGTTGGAACGGCTGGCCCCGGACTCCCTGTTGTTGCAGGCTACCCTGTACGACCCGCACCTGGAAGCACTCGAAGGCTATAAACGGCTCAGCAGGGCGTTCCGGGTGTTCGATATGGAGGACCTCAAGACCGCCGTTCCTGATAAGAACTCCCGTCGAAAGACCCTGTTGAGGGACATCAAATCACGCACACGCCGGGCACTGAACTGCTGCGACCGGCTGCTGGTGACGACGGAACCGTTGGCCGAAATCTACCGCTCCACGGTCGATGATGTCCGGGTGGTGCCCAACTATCTGCCGGCAGCGCGCTGGGCGGGTCTGCAGTCCCTGCGGCGCCAGGGTCCCCGGCCGCGGGTTGGCTGGGCCGGAGCACAGCAGCACGACGGCGACCTGGAACTGCTGATTCCCATTGTGGAGGCCACCGCCAAGGAGGTGGACTGGATCTTCTTTGGCATGTGCCCGGAAGCACTGCGTCCGTATGCTCGGGAGTTCCACCCCTTCGGCCCCTTCGCGGAATATCCGGCACGGCTCGCGAGCCTGAATCTCGACCTCGCCGTGGCTCCCCTGGAGCACCATCCCTTCAACGTCGCCAAGAGCAATCTCCGCATTCTGGAGTATGGGGCGCTTGGCTGGCCGGTGGTCTGTACGGACATCGAACCGTACCGTGGGGCGCCAGTCAAACGTGTGCCGAACAACGCGCAAGCCTGGATCGCGGCGATTCGGGAACGCACTACCGATCTTGACGCTACCGAATGCGAAGGTGACGAACTTCGAGCATGGGTAATTGGGCGTTGGATGCTCGAGGATCATCTCGACGACTGGTTGTCCGCCCTAAGACCCAGCGAAGTCAAGAAGAGCAATGCAGCATAACGCTGTCACGTACCGAAGCCGTTGCCGTGAACCCAGCCCGGGGACCAGCGTCCTCGGTAGGTGACCGTTTGCTGCCGCGGCCTTGCGCCAGTGGAAATTGGAGCCGCCATCCGGCACCGAACCGAGTTGATCTCGAACTGTTACCGCACATTTGATCTCTGACGCACGAACCAGCTGTCCGCGCAGAGTCCAGGAGCCGCCGCCGACCGGCCAATTGTTGCCACTCACAACGAAGGTTTGGCGCGGCGGATTCCAGCAAGTAAAGAATCTCTATAACGTTTAGGTACTTACACATTTCCCGGGAAAGGGCACGAGAGTTGCATGCGGTCTGGTCACACGGAAAACAATGGACTGACAGACAATCCCACCAACCGCCCTTGAGGTAAAGACGATGCGGGATTATGCGATCAAAAAGCGGGTCCTTGTCACAGGAGGCGCCGGCTTTCTCGGTAGCCATTTGTGCGAGCGGCTACTCGACAAAGGCTACGACGTGCTCTGTGTCGACAATTTCTTCACCGGTACCAAGCGCAACGTAGCCCACTTGGTCGGAAATCCGTATTTCGAGTTGATGCGGCACGATGTCACCTTCCCGCTGTTCGTCGAAGTTGACCAGATCTATAACCTCGCGTGTCCGGCGTCGCCGATTCATTATCAGCATGACCCGGTTCAGACCACAAAGACGAGCGTTCACGGTGCGATCAACATGCTGGGTCTGGCGAAGCGCGTTCGCGCCCGGGTCTTGCAGGCCTCCACCAGTGAAGTGTATGGCGATCCACGTGTCCATCCTCAGCCCGAGGACTATTGGGGGCACGTGAATCCGATTGGACACCGATCCTGCTATGACGAAGGTAAGCGCTGCGCTGAGACCTTGTTCTTTGACTACCAGCGACAGCATGGCGTCGAAATCAAGGTGGGCCGCATCTTCAATACCTATGGGCCACGGATGCATCCCAACGACGGGCGTGTGGTATCGAATTTCATTGTACAGGCGCTTCGGGGTGAACCCATCACGCTGTACGGGGATGGGAGTCAGACACGGTCGTTTTGCTACGTAGACGA
>Ga0307441_1000314_pt1 | contig 18441 bp, 16 predicted proteins | sample SalMarWE160420MG_FD_202149 | JGI IMG/M metagenome (GOLD analysis project Ga0307441, IMG submission 202149) | Salt marsh sediment microbial communities from the Plum Island Ecosystem LTER, Massachusetts, United States - WE1604-20 | ecosystem: Environmental > Aquatic > Marine > Intertidal zone >... | reverse complement strand
ATGTAAACCGCGCTTTCTGTTCCCCTTTTCGCCTTGTGCAGAGCATCCCGAGGGGCGGGGCATACCAGGAATTAGGTAGTCGGGATGGCAACGCAACGTTTGCCTGGGTCAAGGGAAGAATTTACCTGTACGGTCACCTGATGATAGCGCGGCCAGCTGTCGATTATGGAAGTCGGCACGGTTACCCTCGTATGGCGCGTGGGCGTTGGGCGAGTTAGCAGTGCGGCCGGTGCCCGCCTTGATTCCCGCACTGAACTCGGATTTCTTATCTGTCTTTGGCCATCCAGGCCTGGCAGCGATCCCCCCAACTTGTAGAGACCGCCGGGAGCCAGGGGCTTTCATTCAGCCCTTTACGTTGAGTCTGGATTAGGATTGGCCGCATATTGAATACATTAAAAAACAAATAATTAGTGTGATTGTTTGGCGGAGTACCTGAAGAGCTTTTTGGGGGGCGGATGATTGGTACAGGTTAGCGTCCCCGGCCCTCAAGTTGTGGCCCCGTGGACCGATATAAGGGCTGGGAGCGGTAAATGCGCGGCATGCGCATATCCGCTAGGTATACCGATCGCGGGTATGTGGATCAACGCACTGCCCGCGAGACAAGAGGGTTCCAATCATGGCGCTTACGATCAACACGAACATGATGTCGCTGTACGCGCAGAACAACCTGATGAAGTCCCAGAGCTCGCTGTCGAATGCCCTGCAGCAGCTGTCATCCGGTCTGCGGGTTCAGAACGCCGCGTCCGACGCTTCCGGTTACTACTCGTCTCAGCTGATGACGGGTGATATCAACGGCATGGGTCAGGCCATCCGCAACGCCAACGACGGTGTCTCCCTGGCGCAGACCGCCGGCGGGGCCATGCAGCAGATCAGCGATGCTCTGCAGCGTATCAACCAGCTGGCCGTGGAAGCGGCCAACGGCACGGTGTCGTCGGCGGCGCGCGGCGGTATCCAGAAGGAGGTCAACCAGCTCACCCAGCAGATCTCCCAGATCGTCACGACCACCAAGTACGCCGGCACGCAGCTGCTGTCCGGCAGCAACAGCATCACCTTCCAGATCGGTCAGAACGGCAGCACCAATGACCAGATCACGGCCCAAGGCGTGACCCTCACTGGTCTGCATTCCTTCAATGCGAGCCTGACGAACAGCGGTACGGTTTCGGTGAGTAGTCAAGCGGCTGCATCGGCTTCGATCAGCAATATCCAGGCGGATATCAAGACCGTGGCCAGCGAGTCCGCCACCTTCGGTGCTATCCAGAACCGGTTCACCTCGGTGGTGGCCAACCTGACCAACTCTCAGCAGAACCTGACCGCTGCCCGCAGCACCATCGTGGACACGAACTATGCGGCGCAGACCGCCGCCCTGTCCAGGGCCCAGATCCTTCAGCAGGCAGGCGTGTCGATGTTGGCACAGGCCAACACGATACCTCAGCTCGCGCTGAAGCTGCTCGGCTAATCGGCCGGCTGGCGGTAAGCCTGCGGGGCACTCTGCCCCGCAGGCGTTTTAGCTGGAGGGCATGCGGCCATGCAGGTTAACTTCAACTTCCCGGTATCTCCTGATACACACCCAGTGTCGCAACAGCCTGCGCCTTCGGTGCCTTCCGTACCGGCAACGGGCGACGGCGCAAATTTGCCGCCCAATGGCGGCGCGTTGCCGGTTCCGGCCACCAAGCATTCCCGGCAGGGGCAGCAGTTCGACGCCGCCTTCAAGCAACTCAAGCAGGCCATCAAGCAGAACGCACCGGCACTGAAGCTCACAGTGGACCTCCAGTCGGGGTACACGGTGGCAAAACTCATTGATTCCCAGAGCAAGAAGGTCATCCTGCAGCTTCCCCCGGAGCAGGTGATCCAGCTGGCCAAGCATCCGGAGCAATTGCCGGGCGCTCTGGTGCGTACGCGCGCTTGATGGCATCGGATTTGCAACGTTTCGGGGGACTCGTCACGGGAGCGGACTAATGACCACCTCGAGCACAACTTCGCTGGGCGCCACACCGGCAATCAGCTCGCTCGGCGTAGGTTCGGGAATCGACCTGCAATCCATCGTCCAGAAGCTGATGGCGGTGCAGAGTCAGCCTCTGCAGCAGCTGCAGCAGCAGCAGTCCGACTACCAGGCTCAGTTGAGCGCCTACGGCAAGCTGAGCAGCGCGCTGTCGACCTTCCAGACGGCCATGCAAGGCTTCACCGACCCTACCCAGTTCCAGGCGTTCACGGCGACTTCCTCCAACCAGAACGTGCTCTCGGCGACGGCGGATTCGTCCGCGACGGCGGGAAACTACCAGTTGACGGTGTCACAGCTGGCCCAGGCTCAGACCGACACCTCCCAGGGCTTCGCCGACTCCAACACCACGACGATCGGCAGCGCCGGCGACCAGATGACCATCACGGTGGGGTCCAACTCGGCCACCGTCAATATCGGCGGTCAGACCCTGCAGCAGATCGCTGACGCCATCAACCAATCTTCCGGCAATCCGGGAGTGACGGCGTCGGTTATCAACAACGGCTCCGCCACCAATCCCTATCAGCTCATGCTGACTGCAGACAAGCCCGGCGGTGCCAACGGTTTTTCACTCTCGTTCACGAACAGCTCCGGCGGCGCAATTACCGACCCTCTGGGTACTTCCACCGCCCAGCAGGCTCAGGACGCCGCCTTTACGGTTAACAACGTCTCTGTGTCCAGCACCACCAACACCGTGACCGGCGTGCTCCCGGGCGTCACCCTGAACCTGAACGGAGTGACCGGCACCGGCAGCACCGTGACCCTGTCGGTGGCTCAGGACCAGAAGGGTATCGGTGCCCAGGTCCAGAAGTTCGTGGATGCCTACAACGCTTTGCACAAGGCGATCGGCGCCACCCAGGTCGGGCAGTCCACCAGCGACAGTACCGTGCGGCTGATGCAGTCCATGCTTTTCAATACCATGAACACGCCCGCGTCCGGTGCCAGCAGTACCTATGCCTATCTGGCGCAGGTCGGGGTGTCCGTCCAGAAGGACGGTACCTTGAGCGTGGACTCCTCGACCCTGGATTCGGCCCTGTCCGCCGATCCGAACGGCACGGCGAACCTGTTCGCGAGTTATGCCAGCAGCCTGGTGACCACGGGCGATCAGCTCAGCGGTCCCCAGGGGCTGGTGCAGACCCGTACTCAGGGCCTGAACGACAACATCAGCAATGTGCAGAACCAGATCGACCAGATGCAACAGTACCTGAACAGTTACCAACAGACACTGACCAAGCAGTACAGCGCGCTGGACCAGCTGCTGGGTACCATGAAGGGCACGAGCAACTACCTTACCCAGCAACTCGCGTCGTTGCCTAAGGCGTGAGCCGCGGCAGAGTGAGACTGTTGATAGAGAACCGTATCCGATATTTTTCAGTGTGCGGTCGAACGCGGACGCCGAATCGGATGCAGGGCTAGTGGAAAGGGAGGCGAGCGACCACCGAGGCTCAAGTGGATGGTCGGCTACAAGAACGCAACGGGTTGCCGGTACGGTCGATGGGCTGAGACCGGTAACGATTTCAAGTTAAATCCCAACCGGGGTGCGGATGATGGCATACGGTGACAAACTCAGTGGTCTGAAGCAGTACAGCCAAAACAGGCTGCAGTCGGAAATTGAATCGGCGTCGCCCCATCGGCTGGTGCAGATGTTGATGGAGGGGGTGCTGGAAAAGGTCGCCAAAGCCAAGGGCTGCATGCAGCAGGGAGATGCCCAGCTCAAAGGGGTGCATGTCAACTGGGCGGTGTCCATCATCCAGGGTCTGCAGGTGAGCCTGGACAAGGAACGCGGCGGGGAGATCGCCGTTCATCTGGATGAGCTCTACGACTACATGATGCGGCGTCTGGCCCAGGCACACCAGGATAACGATCCGGCGATGCTGGACGAAGTGATCAGCCTGATACGGGAAATCAAGAGCGCCTGGGACGCCATTCCGCCGGAGCTGCACTACGGCCCCGAGCGGCAGGCGGCGCCGGTGGTGGCCGGCGGGCGCTAGGTTCAGACATGGGCCATCAGGACAACACGGCCGATCGGCTGCTGGCATTGACCCGTGCGATGTGGACGGGCGCCAGTGACGGAGAATGGGAAAGGGTGATTGAACTGGAAGCGGAACGCCGGACAGTGATGGATGGCCTGTTTCCCGTCGGGGCGACCGCGCCCGCGAGTGAACGGACAGAGGCCGCCATGCGAGAAGTCCTGGACATGGACAAGCGCACCATGGAGCTGCTCGAACAACAGCACGGCGAGGTCGGTCGCCAGTTGCGCGAGCTCGCATCGCGGCGCAAGGCGCGGGCCGCCTATGCGGCCAACAGCCCCTGACCGCCAGTACCAGTTCCCGGGCTATGAGTACCGATACGACACCATGAACAATGCAACCGACAGCGTATTGGGCGATGGCCTGGTTTACGAAGCGGCTCTCCCGTTGCGTTGGCGGGTGCCCGATCATGGTGGCGAAGAGGGGTCGGTGCAGGCCATCCACCAGCGCAGCCTCGGATTTCTGCACACGCTGCTGTGTCTGGGAGAGCATCGTTCTGAGCCGGCGGAAGAAGAGGCGGCCCATCGCGGGGCCGAACTTGTCCGCATCGACGCCAAATTGAATCTGCTGCTGGATCTGGTGGGACGGTTTCTGGTCCACCAGCAGGCGCTGCCGGCGCCTGTGCCCGTGAGTCTGGGTGCGCGAGGGCTGGAGTGGACGGAGCGGGACGGACCGTCTCCCGACAGCAGCGAGCTGTTGGTCGAGCTGTTTCTCGATGCGGAGATTCCGCGTCCCCTGGAACTGTTGACTCGCGTGCGCAGCCGTACCACCGGCCCCGACGGGCTGGTGACCGTGCAGGCCCATTTCGAGTTGCTGGACGAAGCATTGGAGGATGCCCTGGAACGGTACATCTTCCGGGAACACCGTCGCAGCATCGCCCGCCAGCGCCGCGCCGGCTCCTAGACCGATTTTCCGCCCCCCGGGGGCCCCCTCCAGCGGCCGTCCCGCAGACCCTGCCGGCGGTCCTCTTCCAACCTCCTGGTCCACCGGTGAATCGGGGGATGCCAGGGACCGCAAGTGCTTCCCGGCAGTGCGGTAGGACCCCCGTCTAAATCGCCATTTTCGGCATGGATACGCAGCCGCGTGGGTCTGTCGACGCCGGGATGCCCGCCTCCGGCCAGGCGTCCCGGCCCGTCCCGTTCCACTCAATGCCTTGTCCCGTGGTGCTCTCCAGGCTCCGACAAATTTTTGACATCTGAAAAGGTGAGTGGTTTACTGTAGGCGATGCGGGGCTCGAATAACGATCGACAAAGCTGCAACCGCAACAACACCAACGAACAGCGGAAACGGTTCTAGCCCGAAAGGACATAGCCATGTCGGACTTCAAGGTACTGATAATCGAGGCTGATGAACGGCGGTCTCGAGAGCTCAAAGCCATCCTCGAGTTCATCGATTACGCGTCCGAAGTTGTGCCGGATTGCGCCAATTGGAATCGGGATATGGAAGACCCGGGCGATTACCTTGCAGTGCTGGTGGGTACCTGCCGATCGGACAAGGCGCTGGACAAGCTACTGACGGAAATCCACAACACCGATGAGCATCTGCCCATCTTCCTGCTCTCGGAGCGGGGCAAGGAACCCACCGTGGCGATCGATGCCGGTTCCTGCCTCCTGGGCCGGGTGGAAGTGCCGCCTACCTACTCGCAGCTGACCAACGCACTGCATCAGGCGCAGGTGTATCGCGAGTCCCAGGCCGGCGGGGGCCGCAAGCGGCCGGTGGATCTGTTCCGCAGCCTGGTGGGCAACAGCCGCGCGATCCAGCGCATTCGCAAACTCATACAGCAGGTTGCCGATTCGGAAGCCAATGTGCTGATTCTCGGGGAATCCGGCACCGGCAAAGAAGTGGTCGCCCGCAACCTGCACTATTATTCCCGTCGCCGGGAGAACCCCTTCGTACCCATCAATTGCGGCGCCATTCCCGGCGATCTGCTGGAATCCGAGTTGTTCGGACACGAGAAGGGCGCGTTCACCGGCGCCATCAGCTCCCGCCAGGGTCGCTTCGAGATGGCCGATTCCGGCACCTTGTTCCTGGACGAGATCGGGGACATGAGTCTGCCCATGCAGGTCAAACTCCTGCGGGTTCTGCAGGAGCGCACCTTCGAGCGGGTGGGCAGCAACAAGAGCATTCAGGCCAACGTGCGGGTGATTGCGGCGACCCACCGGGATCTGGAAGAAGCCATCAAGGACGGCAAGTTCCGCGAGGACCTGTTCTACCGCCTGAACGTGTTTCCCATCGAGATGCCGCCCCTGCGCGATCGGGTGGAGGACATTCCGCTGCTGGTCAACGAACTGGTGCGCCGCATCGAGCATGAGAAGCGTGGCTCGGTGCGTCTGACCCCGTCGGCCCTGATGGGCCTTTGCCAGTACAACTGGCCGGGCAACGTGCGGGAACTGGCCAATCTGGTGGAACGTATGGCCATCCTCCATCCGTTCGGGGTGGTGGATATCGGGGATCTGCCCGAGAAGTTTCAGGTGGAGGGCATTCCGCCCCAGGCCAAGCTCGAAGAGGCCTGGGCCAATCCGGTGCCTCCGGATCTTGAGCTCAACGAACCGCGCCTGCCGCGGGACGGGCTGGACCTCAAGGAACATCTCAACAACCTCGAGCTCACCTATATCAAGCAGGCTCTGGACGACGCGGGGGGGGTGGTGGCCCATGCCGCCAAGCGCCTCGGCATGCGTCGTACGACCCTGGTGGAAAAGCTGCGCAAGTACGGTCTGCAGCGCAGTGAAGCGTCGGGGATTTGACGAGCTGTCGTTGCTCCATTTCTAATTCATTGATCGAAAAGGATTCGGTTCTCCGGGCATAGTTCTTGCTCCCGTTCCGCGCAAAGGGCCTAAACCCGTCGTCGGAACAACAACAGGAGCAGGCAAGTCCATGAGCCGAGAGGCCACCGGGAGCGCACGGCAGCTGCAGGACGCCTTTCTGGCGTTCAATCAGATGTCGGTACAACTGGAGAGCTCGTACCGCGAGCTCGAGCAGCGGGTGGCCGAGCTCAACGCCGAGTTGGCTGCCGCCCGTTCCGAGCGTCTGCGCCAGCTGGCCGAGAAGGAACGCCTCGCCAATCGTCTCGAACTGCTTCTGGAAGCCCTGCCCGGCGGTGTCGTGGTCCTCGACGGTGACGGCAAGGTCCGGGAGGCCAACCCGGCGGCCCGGGACCTGCTCGGCGAACCCCTGATCGCGCAGGGCTGGGATACAGTGACCCGGCGCGCTTTTGCCCCCCGCAGCGACGATACCCACGAAGTCACTCTGCGCGACGAGCGCCGCATTACCATCTCCCGTCGACCGCTCGGCTGCGAACCCGGGCACATTCTGCTGTTGCACGATGTCACCGAGACCCGGGCCCTGCAGGAAGCCGTCAGTCGTCAGCAGCGCCTGTCCGCCATGGGGCAGACCACCGCTGCACTCGCCCACCAGATCCGCACCCCTCTGTCCGCCGCCCTGCTGTACGCCGCTCACCTGGGGCGCGCGGACCTGCAGTGCACCGACCGGGAACGCTTCTCGGCAAAGCTGCTGGCCCGTCTGCGCCAGCTCGACCATATGGTCAATGACATGCTGCAGTTCGCCCGCGGGGGCAGCGCCGACAGCGAACTGGTCCTGTTGCCCGAACTGCTGAACGATTTCACCGCGGCCATCGAGCCGCACCTGCAGAGCGTCGGCGGGGCCTGCACCATCAACAATCTGGTCGGCGACGGACGTCTGTACGGCAACCGCCAGGCGCTGTCGGGCGCGCTGCTGAATCTCGCCACCAACGCGCTGCAGGCCTGCGAGTCCCGCCCGGAGCTGTCGCTCACCGTGCGCGACGCAAACGATGCCACTCTGGCCTTCGAGCTGCAGGACAACGGTCCGGGCATACCCGAAGAGCTGCTGCCGCGCATTTTCGAGCCTTTCTTTACCACCCGTCCCGACGGTACCGGTCTGGGACTGGCGGTGGTGCAGACCGTGGTGCATGCCCATCACGGTGCCATTGAGGTGCGTTCCCATGCGGGTGTCGGCACCACATTCCTGTTGAGCCTGCCGGCGGCGGCCCACAACGACGCGCTGCCCAGCGGCGCGGGCGCCGCCGGTCCGCTCGGCAACCTGTATCAGGCAAGTTGAAGGAGATGCCCATGAGCCAATCCACGGTTCTGATCGTTGAAGACGACCCGTCGCTGCGGGAGGCCCTGTGCGACACCCTGGAGCTGGCGGGCTTCCCCGTGTGCGGCGCCCCCGACGGTCATGCGGCGCTGGCGGCTGTCGAACAGGGGAGCGTGGGGATGGTATTCAGCGACGTGCAGATGGACCGCATGGATGGGCATACCCTGCTCAAGAAGATCAAAGCCTGCGCGCCGGACCTGCCCGTCATCCTGATGACGGCCTACGGAACCATCCAGCGGGCGGTGGAAGCCATGCGCACCGGCGCCGTCGATTATCTGGTGAAGCCGTTCGAAGCCGACGTGCTGGTGGAGATGACGCGCCGTTACCTGCCGCAAGAAGCGACCCCTCAGAACGGTCCGGTGGCGGAAGACCGCAAGACCCGCGAACTGCTGGGTCTGGCCCAGCGGGTGGCCGGCTGCAACGCCACGGTGATGATCACCGGCGAGTCGGGCACGGGCAAGGAGGTTTTCGCCCGCTACATTCACGAACACTCCGAACGCGCTGACGGCCCGTTCGTCGCGATCAACTGCGCGGCGATCCCGGAGAACATGTTGGAGGCGGTCCTGTTCGGCTACGAGAAGGGTGCATTCACCGGCGCCTACCAGGCCCGTCCCGGCAAGTTCGAGCAGGCTCAGGGCGGGACGCTACTGCTGGACGAAGTGTCCGAAATGGACCTGGGGCTGCAGGCCAAGCTTCTGCGGGTGTTGCAGGAACGCGAGGTGGAGCGGCTGGGCGGCAGGCAGGTGATTCCCCTGGACGTCCGTGTGCTGGCCACCTCCAACCGGGCCATGCGCGAAGAGGTGGGCGCCGGCCGCTTCCGCGAGGACCTGTTCTATCGCCTCAATGTGCTGCCTCTGCACCTGCCGCCGCTGCGCGAAAGGCCGGCGGACATCCTGCCGCTGGTGCGTGGGTTGCTGGGCCGTTTCTGGGGCGGCACGGGGGCCGGCCCACGGCTCACCGACGCCGCCTGCAACCGGCTGTTGGCCTACCACTGGCCGGGCAATGTGCGGGAGCTGGAGAACGTTGTGCAGCGCGCGTTGATTCTGATGAACGGCAGCGCCATCGATGTGGGGGACCTGCACTTCGAGTCGGCGGACGAGCCCGTGCAGAGCCTGCCGCATGCGCCGGTTGCCGGGGGTGACGGCGAATGCCTGGGCACCGATCTGCGCAACCGGGAGTGCCAGCTGATACTCGATGCGCTGCAGGCCGGCAAGGGCAGCCGCAAGCAGGCCGCCGAGCAGCTGGGAATCAGTCCCCGCACGCTGCGCTACAAGCTGGCCAGGATGCGCGAGGCCGGCATTGCCATTCCCGGGTGAAATGGCCCGGAATCTGCATATTCGGACGTTGGAGCCTAGCACCGATCGTATTCACGAGGTAGCACCATGAGCAGCAATATCGATGTCAATCAGATTCTTGCCCAAATGCGCGCCATGGCGGCGGCGGCGGGCCAGGGTACGCAGCCGGCCTCCGGCGCCGGCGCTGCGCCCGGGGCCGATTTTGCCAGCTTGCTCAAGCAGTCCGTTGACTCGGTGAACGAGAGCCAGCAGCAGGCGGGTAAGCTGACCGATGCCTTTGTCAAAGGCGATCCCAACACCAGCCTGTCCGATGTGATGGTGGCGGTGCAGAAGGCCGGTCTGTCCTTCGAGGCCATGACCCAGGTCCGCAACAAGCTGGTGGCGGCCTATCAGGAAGTGATGAACATGCAGGCCTGACGGGCGCCCCGAGACCCGACCAAGACTTGTGGATGGACCGACCAGGAGGCACCGATGGTTACCAGAGCGTTGTCCGGATTTGCGCATCGAGCGGTCACCGCCGGCAGTTGTCGCTGCCATGACACCCGCGGTCTGAATCCGCACCGGAGGGATGGCTGAACCCATGGCGTTGGTGAAAGCGGAAACGATGCAGGGCTTCAGCCGCCTGCCGGCCATGCGCCAGATCGGGCTGATGATCGGCCTGGCGGCCAGTGTGGCGCTGGGCGTGGCGGTCGTACTCTGGTCGCAGTCTCCCAACTACAGTCTGTTGTACGGCCATCTTTCGGATCGCGACAGCGCCCAGGTGGTGGATGCTCTCGGCAAGGCGAACATTCCCTACAAGGTGGACCCCAACAGTGGCGCCATCCTGGTGCCGGCGGGCAAGGTGTACGATGCGCGTATGAAGCTGGCCACCGAGGGCCTGCCCAAGGGCTCCGATTCCGGGTTCAGTCTGCTGGAGAAGAACGAAGGTTTCGGCACCAGCCAGTTCATGGAAACCGCGCGCTACAATCACGCCCTGGAGGGCGAGCTCGCGCAAACCATCGCCAGTATGGACAGCGTCGACAATGCCAGGGTGCACTTGGCCCTTCCCAAACGCTCGCTGTTCATGCGCAAAGAGAACGAGCCCACCGCTTCGGTGATGGTCAGCCTGTATGCCGGGCGCACCCTGGACGGCAGTCAGGTGGCCGCCATCGTGCATCTGGTGGCGGCGAGCGTCCCGGGGCTGACCCCGGACCATGTTACGGTGGTCGACGAGGCCGGACACCTGCTGACCAGTCAGGGTTCCGGCCAGGGAGTGGCCCTGTCCGGCAATCAGTTCAATTACACCCGACGCATCGAGCGCGATTATTCCAAGCGCATCGTCGAGCTGTTGAGCCCCCTGGTGGGTGCCGGCGACGTGAAGGCCCAGGTGAACGCGGACCTGAACTTTGCGCAGGTGGAGAAGACCCAGGAAACTTACAATCCGGACATGCGCGCTCTGCGCAGCGAGCAGACCAGCGAACACACGACCACCGGTGCGCCGGGCACGGGCGGCATTCCCGGCGCCTTGTCCAACGAGCCGCCCGCAGCCGGGACGGCGCCGGCCAATGCCACCGCGAATGCCACGTCCAAGGGAAAGACCGGCGGGCAGGGCAATGCCAAACAAGGGGCGTCCACCGGTACTTCGACGGCGGCCGCCCAGGAACCGACCGATACCAGCAAGCAGACCACCCGCAACTATGAGCTGGACAAGACCATCAGCCACATCCGGCTGCCCACGGGAACGGTGAATCGACTGTCGGTCGCCGTGGTTGTGAACGATCAGCAGGTGACCGACGCCAACGGCCAGGTCCAGCACAAGCCCTGGTCAGACGCCGATCTTGCCCGCTTCACTTCGCTGGTCAAGGAAGTGGTGGGCTTCGACGCCCAGCGCGGCGATCGGGTGAGTGTGATCAATGCGCCGTTCCAGGCGCCGGCGCCGATGCCTCCGGCTCCGAAGACGCCGGTGTGGAAACAGGCCTGGGTGTGGAGCCTGGTCAAGCAGCTGGCGGGCGGACTGGGGGTGCTGCTGCTGGTGCTGGGCGTGCTGCGCCCGGTGCTGCGCTCGCTGGCGGAAAAGGGCGCGGTCAGAGGCGATATGGTGCCGGCGGGCGGCAGCCTGCCGCCGGGCATGGCCGAGGACCGGGTCAGCATAGGCCACCAGCAGAATCCCCAGCTGGCGGCGCCGCCGGCCAGCTACGACCAGCAGGTGACGACGGCGCGAGGCATGGTGCAACAGGATCCCAAACGGGTGGCGCAAGTGGTCAAGACCTGGGTGAACGCCGATGGCTGATACGGGCGGGGGAAGCTTTTCCGGTACCGAGCGCGCCGCCATCCTGCTGATGAGCCTGGGTGAGCAGGACGCCGCCCAGGTACTGCGGCACATGGGGCCCAAAGAGGTTCAGAAGGTCGGTGCGGCCATGGCGGCCATGACCAACATCTCGCGCGGCCAGGTCAGCGCCGTGCTCGAGGAGTTCGTGGAGACGGTGGAAACCCAGACCAGCCTCGGGGTTGGGTCCGACGAGTACGTACGCAAAGTGCTGGTGGACGCCCTGGGCGAGGACAAGGCCGGCAGTCTGATCGATCGCATCCTGCTCGGACACAACACCAAGGGTCTGGAATCGCTCAAGTGGATGGACGCTCGCGCGGTGGCGGAAATCATTCGTCTGGAGCATCCGCAGATCATGGCCATCGTGCTGTCCTATCTGGACAGCGACCACGCCGCCGATGTGATCGGTCATCTGAGTCCGAGGGTGCGCGCGGACGTGTTGCTGCGCATCGCCACCCTGGACGGCATACAGCCCTCGGCCCTGCAGGAACTCGACGAGATCATGGAGAAGCAGTTCTCCGGTAAGGACAACGTCAAGTCGTCCAATGTCGGGGGCATCAAGGCGGCGGCCAATATCCTGAATTTCGTGGACAGCTCCCTGGAAGGGGAGATCGTGGAGGCGCTGAAGGAAGCCGACGCAGAGCTCGGTCAGAACATCCAGGAGCTGATGTTCGTGTTCGACAATCTGGCCGACGTGGACGACCGGGGCATCCAGGCGCTGCTGCGGGAGGTGTCCAGCGAAAACCTCATCATCGCCCTGAAGGGCGCCGAGGAGGCCCTGCGCGAGAAGGTGTTCAAGAACATGTCCAAGCGCGCCGCAGAAATGCTGCGCGACGATCTGGAAGCGAAGGGTCCTGTGCGCCTGAGCGAAGTGGAGGCCGCGCAGAAGGAGATCCTGGCCATAGCCCGACGCATGGCGGAGGCCGGCGAGATCGTGTTGGGCGGAAAGGGTGCCGAGCAGTATGTCTAGCCGCGTGATTCCGGGCGAGGAGGCGAGCTGGCAGTCCTGGGCTCTGCCCGAGGTGGACGCACCGGCGGATGCGCAGACCGTACAGGGGGCTGTTCATCCGCCCGGTCCGTTGACCGCCGAGCAGATCGAGGAAATTCAACGCCAGGCCTATGACGAAGGGTTCGCCCAGGGTAGACGGGACGGGCTTGCGGGTGCGCAGCGCGAGATCGGCGCGCAGGTGGAACACCTGTGCCAGCTCATGAGCACGCTGGCGCAACCTCTTGCCGAGCTCGACGCGGAGGTGGAGCAGCAGTTGCTGGCCCTCAGCCTGGCCGTGGCGCGTCAGCTGGTCCGCAGGGAAATCAAGACCGATCCCGGCCAGGTGATGGCAGCCGTGCGCGAAGCCATGGCGGTGTTGCCGATTTCGGCGCGCAAGGTACGCCTGCATCTGCATCCAGAGGACGCGGAGCTGGTGCGCGAGGCCCTTTCCCTCGGCGAGCGCGAGCAGGGTTGGCAGATCGTCGAGGATCCGGCGGTGGCACGGGGCGGCTGCCGGATCGTCACCGACAGTTCCCGGATTGACGCCACCGTCGAAGCCCGCCTGCAGGCCGTGATCACGGCCGTCATGGGTGGTGAACGCGATGGGGACCCGCAGTCATGAGCGTCGTTGACAGCCCCGTTCCCCCGGCCCGCAGGACCGAAAACTGGCTGCAACGGCTGAGAGCCTACCAGCGTCGTGCCGAGCAGCCGGTGCCGCTGGCGGTGGAAGGGAAACTGACCCGCATGGTGGGGCTGACACTGGAAGCGGTCGGCTGCCAGGTGCCCATCGGCGGGCGCTGCATGATCACCTGTCCCAACGGCAGCGAGGTGGAAGCCGAAGCGGTGGGATTCGCCGGAGACCGACTGTACCTGATGCCGACCGGGGATATTCGCGGCCTGGTACCCGACGCCAGGGTGGTTCCCACCCGAGGCCATTGCGAGGCGCCGGTGGGCGGCAACCTGCTGGGTCGGGTACTGGACGGCGCCGGACAGCCGTTGGATGGAGGCGGGCCCTTGCAGGCGGAGAACCGCCGTTCCCTGACCGGTCAGACCATCAATCCGCTCGCCAGACGTCCCATCCGCGAACCCCTGGACGTGGGGGTGCGGGCGATCAACGCGCTGTTGACCGTAGGTCGCGGCCAGCGCATGGGCCTGTTCGCCGGCAGCGGCGTGGGCAAGAGCGTGCTGTTGGGCATGATGACCCGCTACACCAATGCCGACGTGATCGTGGTCGGCCTGATCGGCGAACGCGGTCGTGAGGTCAAGGAGTTCGTGGAGAACATCCTCGGCGAAGAGGGGCGGGCGCGCTCGGTGGTGGTGGCTACGCCGGCGGACAACTCGCCGCTCATGCGTCTGCACGGCGCCATGCTGGCCACCACCATCGCGGAGTATTTCCGGGATCAGGGTAAGCAGGTGCTGCTGCTGATGGACTCGCTGACCCGCTTCGCCCAGGCCCAGCGCGAGATCGCCCTGGCCATCGGCGAACCGCCTGCGACCAAGGGCTATCCGCCGTCGGTCTTCGCCAAGCTGCCGCAACTGGTGGAGCGGGCCGGCAACGGCGATGTGGGCGGCGGCTCTATTACCGCCTTCTATACCGTACTGGCCGAGGGCGACGACCAGAACGACCCCATCGCGGACGCCGCGCGCGCCATTCTCGACGGTCATATCGTACTGTCACGCCGGCTCGGCGAAGCAGGCCATTACCCGGCCATCGACATCGAGGCTTCCATCAGCCGTGCGATGACCGAGATCACCGACGAAGCCCACCTGAAGGCGGCGCGGCGCTTCAAGCAGCTGTACTCGACCTACGAGCAGCACAGGGATTTGATCAGCGTCGGCGCCTATCAGCCCGGCAGCGATCCCAGGGTCGACGAGGCGCTCGCCTTTTACCCCAAACTCATGCATTTTCTACAGCAGAACATGGGCCAGCGCGTCTCCCATGGCGACAGCCTGAGGGAGCTGCTCGAACTGGTCGACCAATAGTCAGCCAGCCGTACGGGTGCCCCAACTGGGGCGCAACGCCCATGTCTATCGGAGAGTGAGACCCGGTGAGTCGTTCCAAGCGCATGCAGCCCGTAGTGCGGGTGGCCGAAGATCGCGAGCGCCAGGCCGCGCGCGCGTTGGGTGAGGCCCAGCGGCGGCTGGCGGAAAACGAGAGCAAGCTGGCGGAGCTCATCGGTTACCGGGAACAGTACTCCCAGAGCTTCAATACGGCCGGCGGAGTCGGCCTGGACGCGCGCCGTCTGCACGACTACCGGGTGTTTCTGGAACGGCTCGGCACAGCGATCAGTCAGCAATCCGAACTGGTCGAGCAGCTGCGCCTGGACTGCGAGCACAGTCGGCGGCGCTGGCTGGAGACCCGTACCCGCGCCCAGGCTCTGGACAAGGTCACCGAACGCTACCAACAGGTGGAGCGCAAGGCGGAAGAACGGCTCGAACAGCATGATTCGGACGAACGGGCCTTACGGACGCGCCGTAAGCCATCCCACGAAGACCACTAGGGAACCTCTGCACAGGTCGATCAAGTGGATGATCACCAGGCGCAAAGGGGCGAGGAAACGCAGTTTACGAGGGGTCTATCGCTTCGCGACCCCGCATTCCAGCCCCTTTGCAACGCCGTGAGTGCCGCTTCAGCGGCCTGTGCAGAGGTTCCCTAGGCGATTGGCACGCCGATTGCTTTGTTCAGAGGGACCCAAGACGGATCGGGAGAGCCCTCGATGGCGGATCAGCCGCTACCTTCTGTTCAGACCACCGCACCCGCGAAAGGCGGATCGCCAGGCCTTGTATCGGGCGCGGCCGGCCACAACACGAACAACGCCCAGGCAGCCAAGGCCGGGCAAGCCGACACGCAAGGCGCCAGCGCCTTCGAACAGTTGCTGAACGGCCGTCTGTCCAGGGCGTCCCCGCAGGCGATTGCCCACCTGGTGAGTGAGCTCAAGGCCAAGTTGGAGGCGGCACACGGACGGTCATCGGGTTCCGCAGCCGACGGCAAGAACTTGCCGCCTGACCAGGTGTTGGCGGCGTTGCTCGCCAGCCTTGTCGGGACTCACGGCCCCGGTCAGCCATTGGAACTGCACGGCCAGGGCGCGGCGGCTCAGGAGACGACTCAGGGCGCTGCGCAAGCGGGCACATCAGCTGGCAGTCCGAGCGCGGCGGCGTCCCGGGAGCTGGCACTGCTGGCTCAACAACTGGGTTTGACGGAAGCAGGCAAAACCGGCGGCAAGGTTACCGGCAGCGCTGGCGACACCAAGTCCGGTGTCCAGCAGCTACCTCCTGCCCTGGTCAAACTTTTGCAGGCGGGCGGCAGCGCCGGCAGCGGTTCCCAGAACACGGTCGCCCAGGCCGTGCACGATGCGATCACCGCCGGGTCCGACGGCACGGCCAAGCAATTCGTCCTGCCGGCGCAACTGACCGCCGCCTTGCAGCAGGCCATCGCCCACGGCGCGGGCCATGGGCACGGCACCCCGAATCCGGTGCACTCGCTGGACGCCACGGCAGCCCTGAGCCATGGCGGCACTCCCACCGCTTCGGCACCCCTGCCGTCCACGGCCACCCCCGCCCCAAGTCCCTCGGCGCTGCCCACGGCGACTATCCAGACGCCGATGCACCAGGCGGGTTGGGATCAGGCACTGGGCGAACGGGTGAAGTGGATGGTGGGGCAGAACCTCCAGGGGGCCCAACTGCGTGTCACGCCCGCACACCTGGGGCCGATCGACGTGCACATCAGCGTCCATAATGACCAGGCGAGCGTTGCCTTCAGTGCCCAGCATGTCCTTACGCGCGAGCACCTGGAGGCGGCCATTCCGCGGCTTCGGGAAATGCTGGGCAGCAGCGGTTTGAATTTGGCCAACGTCAACGTGTCCCAACATTTCCATGGGGGGCAGGGACAGCAGGGCAACGCCGGCTTCTCCCACGGACAGGGCGGGGGCTGGAGTGGCGGCGGCAGCGCGGGTGCGGGCGATATGGTGATCGAAGAGCCGCTCAGCGAGGGTCTGAGGGCCGCTGCGCGGGTTTCCCTTGGCGCCATCGACTACTTCGCGTAAGTTGCTGTTATGGGGCCACGGAGGTCGTGGACCGGCGGTCGCCAATGACCGGCACTACGTACCCGATGGTCGGTCGTTGGGATTTGGCGGCAACTGTGATAGCGTAGCCCCATGCTTACTGTCATAACAACAACAATGCCTATAACATGCCTGGAAAACGCAAACAGAGTTGCACAGGGCAGGACAGTGGCGCGGAGCTGGCACAGCGACAGCCTCTCGAGTCACGACTGAGGAGTAAAGAGTTCAACTACGTGCTTCGGATCGACGATGACGATCTGAAGTTGTTGGCTCAGCATCACAAAAGCCTTGCTCAAGCGGCGGCCGGCTTTGCTGAACTCTACTACAACTACCTGTTCGACAATCCGGGTGCTGCAGAGCGTCTCTACGATTACGAGCGTTCCGGCGGCGACATCGGTGATCTGGTCCGCGGTCAGCTCGAACACCTGTTGGGAATTCTTTCGGGGAAGGTCACGGAGGGTGATGCCGCTCGCATCGCCCATATCGGCACCCTTCATCACCGGCGGGCGGTGGAACCGGTGTGGGTCCTGGGCGCCTATCGCCTCTATCTCGACCATCTTCACCAACTCATCACGGATGCGCCCGACATAGCGCCCGCCGACCGGCAGCGCCTCGCCTCGGTGGTCGCGAAGCTGGTGTTTCGCGATATGGGCATCATGCTGCAATCCCAGTGGGGCGACGCGGTGGCGCGCCTGGACGAGCAACGCAGCGAGATGGCCGCCAGCCAGGTTCAGATGAGCGACCTGCTGGCCAGCATTCCGCAGGTACTGTGGTCGGTGGCCGTGCCGGGCAATCGTCTGCTGTACGTGAGTCCCGCCACCGAACGCATCTGCCCGTCCGGGGTCCAGTCTCCCATCCCATGCCTTGACCACGTGCATGCAGACGATCATTCCCGTGTGCTCGATGCCTGGCAGGAGGCCGCGCAGGGCCGCCAATGCGCTGTGGACTGCCGAATCGACATCGACGGAGCGCCAAGCCGCTGGTTCCGTATGGAGCTCTATCCGGCGCGGGGCAACGGTCGGCGCGTGGTGCGTATCGACGGTTTCATGCAGGACGTGACCGAAGCCCGCGAAACCTACGCGCGCCTGGAACAAATGGCCACCACCGATGGACTGACGGATCTGGCCAACCGTACCTTGTGGTACGACCGCGTGAACGTGGCGCTGGCGGCGGCGCGCCGCACCCCCGGCAGTCAGCTGGTCCTCATGCTGCTGGATCTGGACCATTTCAAGGTGATCAACGACACCCTGGGGCATGCAGCGGGCGATCTGCTGCTGCGCCAGCTGGCGGGCCGGCTGCGCACGGTGTTGCGCGATTCCGATACGCTGGCCCGACTCGGGGGAGACGAATTCGGTGTGTTGCTGCCCGGCGTTCATCGCGCAGCCGTGGTGGGCGAGTATGTGGCCAGCAAAATTCTCAGCTGTTTCAAGAAGCCGTTCTGGTATGAGGGCAAGGAGCTGTTTCTGGCCGGTGCCATCGGCATTGCAATCTATCCGGACCACGGCGAGGATGCCGAAAGTCTGCTCAGTCACGCCGATACCGCGATGTACGGCGCCAAGCGCAGCGAGACGCCTTATCTATTCTATGAGCCGGGTACCGACATGCCGGCTGCGGAGCAGTTGCAGATCTCAG
>Ga0307441_1000313_pt1 | contig 18464 bp, 12 predicted proteins | sample SalMarWE160420MG_FD_202149 | JGI IMG/M metagenome (GOLD analysis project Ga0307441, IMG submission 202149) | Salt marsh sediment microbial communities from the Plum Island Ecosystem LTER, Massachusetts, United States - WE1604-20 | ecosystem: Environmental > Aquatic > Marine > Intertidal zone >... | reverse complement strand
TATTCGTATAGAGAGCAGGAATGCAGGACGAGTAAGTCTATACTCTTGACATCAGTCAGCTAATGGGTGACCCCAGGCTTCTAATCCATGCATGGGAAGAGCATGTAAAGGGAAGAACTGTCTTCATTCTTGCGGAGAGCACCTCCTGTAAGTTTCAGTATCAGGCACATCAGGTATATCTCCGATTCAGGGGTAATGCCTCCCGAATAATCAGCCGGTTCACTCGGATTGCACAGTTCTGCTGGAATATTCTTCAAAGGGTTTCCATCAGCCTGCCTGATATCTATTCTAGTGAAATACTCCACTCCTCTTGGCAGGTCTCCCGTATCATCAAGGTTCTTTCTCCTGACGACCGATACTCCTAAAGTGGGTACCGCTTCGGGACATACAATCCGGCAGAGTTGAAGGGTAGTCTGCTGCATAAGGTCTATATTACCTGATATGTCGAAAAGCCCTCCCGATATTGAAACATCAGGGGACAGCATACCGGCTTCAATAAACGAGGAAATAACTCTATCAAGATACATCTCTGTATTGATTCTTTCAGGTACAGAGTTCAAAGACATCTGAATCAGCCTGAGATACAGGTAGCCTTTCTCCATGCCTTCGAAAGCGTAGTGTGAGGTATTCATAACAGCAGCAACTGGATGATCGGGATTAAGAACCTCCCCGACACGAATAAATCCTCTGCTGATCGATTCAATAAGGGTGTCCAGCATAGCTCTTAACTCATTCACCGAAACATCAGCCATTGCAATCTGTTTGAGATGCGTTTTATAAGACGGGTCGGAAACAGGCCACCAGATAATCAGTGCGTCACCAGCATGTCCGTCAAGAGCTACAGCCGCTATCTGCAGTAATTCACCGCTTTCCGTTTTGAGTTTCATATTCAGTCTGCCCTTCATCAGGATACCTGAAATCGAGGCATCGATATGTGACCATTCCGTACCTGAGAACATATCGTAGATCGTCCGGTTGGAAATGACTCCATCGGATGCGTTCATCCATGTTGACAGCAGTATTCTGCCGCTGCTGTTAGAAATGAGAAACTTTCCGGCTGCCCTTTCCGCAAGAAATGCGAATCTTCTTCCGATAGCTGATTTCTCGAGCTCCACACAGGTTCTTGCAACATTGTGCGCAAAGTCTTTCATGACTGAGTATTCCCTGCCACCGTGAAACAGGCACTCACCGATTGCTTCGGTTTCCGTTTCCAGCGGAAGTGTCCACTGGTGTGCTGAGACTGAATCCGTTTTCTGATCGTAAGATGTCCTGGTAACTGGATTGATTCCCCGGATCTTAACAGTAACTCTGGATGCTCCGGAAATCTCGAGAAGCGCTGCCGCTGCAGCTTCCTCAACCCTTATCCTGTCTGACGCAGACAGCAGTGCGGAAGTACCTCTGCTCAAAGCCGAATAAGTATTCGCAGCTTTTTTTGCCGAGTTTATACTGAAAATATCGTTTGATTCGATGCCTGCTACTATTATCGCCGGTTCAAGATTCCTGCCTTCAACCGATTCCGTCCTGAGAAGCCGCCATGTACATCTTGTAGTTTCACCGCTGAGGTTTTCAACTTCCCAGGATTCAGGAAATTCACTTGATCCATTTCTGATGAATCTTTGTGTGGCGCTTATTCCGCCTATTCCGTTGAAAAGGATATTCGCTGCAAGTTCAGATCTGCTTACAGCAAGATCATAGGAAACACCTGTAAGTTCCTCCATTGGCTTGTTCCATAGAATTACGGACCAGTCGATTCTGAATATCGCAACTGGCACATCAAGTGATTCAACCACCGTCTCGGCGAGCCTGCTCTGTCTGCTTATCAGAAGATCCAGGTGTTCTATCTCAGTCTCGTTTTCTATCATATTCAGATACGCTCTGACCGCTTTTGCTGCAATTTCAGCCAGGAGAAAAATTTCGGTGGATGAGTTATCGAGTATATCCGCCATGATGATGTACCCGTAGATCTTCTTTTCTGATTCAATGGGAAAAACAAGACAATTACTGAACCAGGAATTCAGAGCACCAATATCATCCCCGATGAGCCTGTATCGGGCATCTGATTCATTGAGTACAGGAGCCAGTCTCAATTCCGAGTATACTTCAGGTATATCTTCAGGCCAGCCGGAGGTACAGCCTTCCAGCCTGCTGTCCGACAGAGGATTTGACAGGTAGATTGCCACTGCCTTACTATCTACACAATCGCGCAGCTGTTCAGCTACTTCAGTAATACTGAAGTTCCTGCCGGAAAGGATATTGTCCGCGAGCAGACCTATTCTCTTTACAATCTCCAGGCATTTCTCGTAGTTTTCATTCTTGATCGTGATCTCCGAAATATCCTCGAATATTCCTACCGCATAGAATACTTCAGCTGAATCCTCCATGATCGGGTGAACATCCTGAAGGATTATCCTTCTGGACTTATCGGGAAGGGTAAAACTAGCAGTTCTGGCGTTTTCCTTCTCCTGTGGGTGGTCAGAGAAGAATGGTCTGGCCTGATCTTCGATTATTTCGTAGCTCTCACTGGGAAGAATTTCATGCAGGTGTATTCCAAGAAGGTTCTCCACCAGTCCGAACATACGTCCAAAAGCCCTGTTGGCTACGAGTATCCGGTAATCCTTATCGAAAAGCACCAGCCCGGTACTTACCGAATGAAAGTAAGCCTGATTCATCTTTCTGCTGGTTCTAAGGCGGCTTTCAGCCTGAAAGCTCTCGGTAGTATCAAAACATGTTCCCACCATACCAGTGCTGCCAGGTGAAAAAGTGCACTCTATTCTCCGCTGGGCATCGGGACGGCATACTACTTTGATCTGTTTACCATTAAGAACCATTTTCAGGACATTCTCCCAGGAGTAAAGAACTGGAGATACCAGAACATCCTGTATATTCTTGCCTATTACATGTTTCTGCGGAATTCTGAAGATACTGGACATTGACTTGTTCCATAGAGTAATACTGCCGGTCCTGTCAGTTCCCACAATACCGGCACCCAGTTCATCAAGCATGATATTGCTGCGACTCTGGAATCCGGGAATACCGAAAAGTACTATCTCAACCTGATCATTGACTGTACTGATCGATCCGGTGAGTGAAGACGTAGAAACATGAACAGGAATATCGGGTAATCCACCGGCCAGAATGGTTGCAAGTTCGGTTGGTAGAAGTGTAAGTGGTTCATTAGCATTGATAAGTCTACGTGCACTTATGCCAAGAAGCCCTTCACTGTCTCCGGAAACCAGTGATACACCTGTATCCGGAGCCCAGCTTATCCTTACCCAGCCTCGGGAATGCGAGGATACTCCCGTGCCATTCTTCATCAGTTCACTCTTATCTGGTACAGGTTAAACTGCAAGAGTTATATCATGTACTGAAGTCCAATGCAGAAGTGGGACCAGGAATCGTCTACATAATCCGAAAACTCTTCACCAGGGAAAGATGTGCTTTTCCGGGATCTTCCACTATTATACATCGCAAAATCAATCTTTACGGGACCAATACTGTAATTACCACCAATGGAGAAAGCAAGACCAACACGGTTCATGTTCTCCCCTTCATTGAACCCCACACCAAGCAGAAGGTTCATACTGCTCCTGATAGGGGTTTCAATGGATAGCTTCCCATTGAAGTAATTGTTATTAAACGGATCAACTATTTCTCCTTCAAAACCTATCTTTGTATCACCAATATGTTCAGCTCTGGTTAAACCGGCGATGGATAGTCTGGAATAGTAGTGATCGGCTGAGGCTGAAGTGTAAGTCATACCAGCGCAAAGATCATCATCTCCCAGAATGAATCCTGCATGATAGCAGGCTTCCGAAAGATCCCAGCTCCAGAAAGATGTTGAATCGGGACCAGGCGTGAACTTTTCATCAAGATGATATTCGTAACTGACCTCACCGAATCTCAATCCAGCGGATACACCTGCTGTGAATTTGTCAGTTATACTCCAGGAAGCCCCTCCAAGAGCCTCCCAAAGACCTCCAGAAGACTTCAGTACTTCGACAATATCTATGCCTGGATAAGCGGGATTCTCTGGAAGGTAGTGAGTTCCTTCATACTGGTGATCCGACACTTTTGCGATTCCCGCTCCGACAACAATATCGGATCCGGCTCTGTATGCCAGAGCTCCTGTGAATGAACCAAATCCTGTTCCCGATCGCTGAATCTTATCGTTACCATCAACAACCTCTTCGTTCCACGCAAGGTAGGACAGTGAAGAGGTAGCATTGAAACTGTTCACATTCGAGAGAGATGCTGGATTAAGGAACATGGCAGAGGCTCCTTCTGCCCCGAATACCTTTATACCAACCAGGGCTGCCGACCTTACGCTGATAACGTCAATGCTGTTCCCGTAGTTGAGAGCATCATGAAATCCGTATCCAAGACTGGCTCCAGGAACGAGAATGAGAACAATGACAAGAACTACGGATGTAGGAAATATCTTAGCTCTGAGCATGCAGTAAAACATGGAAGCTGAAATAACGGACATGACATGTTCCTTTCTTGTGGGTGTGATTGTCCCTTCAATGATACAATCAGAAAATAACAAAATCAATATTGCTCCTGATCCTGTGATGAGCATATTATCGAAGCATACGAAAGGAGTCTTTATGGAGCAGACAATTGTAATTCTGAAACCTAATGCGGTACAGAGAGAATTGATCGGTGATCTGATTTCCAGGTTCGAGCGGAGAGGTATGAAGATCATAGCAATGAAAATGAGCAGGATCTCCCTTGAAACCGCGGAAAGACATTACGCAGAACACTTTGGTAAACAGTTTTATAAAGAACTGATAACCTTTATTACGAGCGGTCCGTCGGTTATCATGGTTCTCGAGTCAATGGATGCTGTCAATATTGTAAGATCGATGGTCGGCGCAACCAATCCCGCCGAAGCTGTTTCCGGTACCATTAGAGGGGATTACGCAACCAGTCCGGGTCACAATATGATTCATGCATCCGATTCCTCAGAATCGGCCAGACGGGAGATCGAGCTTTTCTTCAGACCCGAGGAAATCAACAAATACACGCTTGCAGTAAGGCCATGGCTCTGAAAGATCAGATATCTTAAAGATTCCAGTTAAGTCCAAAAGATAGAAGATTTTGAGAAACCTTGATATCGATCTGATCCTGGGCTGAAAAAGCGTACGATTCTCTTGTTATGGAAGACCATGCAAACGCCCCGTTAAGTGTTATTCTTCCAAGGGCCAGTCCCGTACCAACCGATATGCCTATTCCCTGACTCTCGATTTCCTCATTCCTGTCGATAAAGGATAGCGCGCCTCTGAATGTAAGGGACCTGGACGTATTGAACTGTCCTACAACTCTGGCCTCCAGGCTGTTGGCATCACCCGGATCGATAAATTCTGCTTCTATTCCAATTGCTCCCTGGTTGGAATCTCCCGTATACAGCAGGACACCTGCTGCAACTCTCGAATCGTAATGATCGGTTTCTGATGCCCAGGATATGCCTATACTGCTCATGCTAAGGGGAAGTGTTATCCCGGCATGCCAGGCAAATTCATTTTCATCCCATCCGGTGGTAATCGTAGTGTCGTTTTCAGGATATACCCTGTCTCTATATACAGAATCGGAACTTGCTTCACCGAAGCGAAGTCCGGCGGACAGTCCTACATTGATCCAGTCTTTAAGATTCCATGAAAAACCTGCAGCGGATTCGTAAAGACCCCCGCGTGATTCAAGCTCGATCGACTTGATTATACCTCCACCGAGTCCGCCTCTGACGTAATATATACCATCGAAAGAACAGTCAGAAATCCTTGCTACTCCCGCTCCCAGAGCGATATCGCGGTTTAACTGGAACTTCAAGGCAGCGGACAGGCTTGAAAGATCAATCCAATTGAAATCATGGTATCCGGTAGAGTCTTCGAAAGTCTCGGTGATTACAGCAGGACCAATTGACATATTGAAAGTAGTTCCGGGGATCCGATAAATGTCAGCAGGATTAGTCAGTATGGAAAGGGCATCCCCGAATCCGATTGCCCTGACTCCACCGAGACCCATCGATACAGCATTGTATCCCGGGATGGAAGTGCCATTCCTGTTGGCATCCGCGTATCCAAAAGCTGAGATGATTCCAGGAATCAGAAAAAGCAGTAACAATGCTGAAAATAAAGTAATCTTCATGAAAATCCCCTGTTCATTCAATTGTATCCGTCAGAGTACTGGAACCGCCGGCAGATGCTACTGCCGGCGGCCACTGTATTTCCTCAGGAAAAATTCTTTTTGACGTAGTCGTACCCTCTCTGAACAGCTTCCTCGTTCAGTTTGATGACTTTGTCAGGTTTCCCCGCGAACAGAGAAGACACCAGGTTCTGTATCTCTCCGGGCTCGAACATTCCGGTGACAGCTGCAAAAGCCCCTACGTTTACCATGCTCTGGATTCTGGTATCACCGAGTTCATCGGCAATGCCTGTAATTGGTACAGCGTAAACTTCTATATCACTGCGCACAGGTTCGATGTCTATAAGTGTGCTGTTGTACATGATCGCACCACCGGGAATCAGTATCTTCTCGAACTTTTCGAGGCTGGGCTGGTTCATAGCGATAACCATATTGGGTTCGGTACACTCGGATGCACCGATAGTATTCTCCTGTATCTTAACGGAACAGTTCGCCGTACCGCCTCGCATTTCAGGACCGTAGGACGGTAGCCAGCTGACATTGTAGCCGTATTCCATACCGACATTTGCGAGTGCGATACCTGTAGACATAATTCCCTGCCCGCCAAAACCGGCCACTCTCAACGCTACCTGATCAAATGCAGCATCCGGGTTCTTGTCAAGATTCGAATCGCTGAGAGATTCATACCCGAGAATCTTCTTAACCTCAACCGGGTCCATGATCGGGACGGGGCGCTCAATGACCGGAGTCTCTTCCGAAATATCCCTGAAGGTATCCAGCGGGAATCTCGGAAGCATATTCTCCTCTATCCACTTCTGAGACTGAACCGCATTCATCTTCCATCCGCTGGGGCACATACTCAGTACTTCAACGAAGGAAAAACCTTTTTTGTCCAATGCGTTCTTGATGCCTTTTCTCACAGCTGCTCTTGTCTTCCTGATGTTCGGCATATCGTGAAGAGAGCATCTTGTAACGTATACCGGAGCGGTCAGCTGATTAATGATTTCGCACACCTGAAGAGGGTATCCATCCGTCTTCGGATTCCGTCCATAGGGAGTAGTGGTAGTCTTCTGACCAACAAGAGTTGTTGGTGCCATCTGACCCCCGGTCATTCCATAAATGGCGTTGTTAACGAAGAATACAACCATATTCTCCCCGCGGTTCGCCGCCTGGAGAATATTATTGCCTCCAATGGCTGCGAGATCTCCATCCCCCTGGTAACTGATAACTACCGATTCCGGATTAGCTCTGGATACGGCTGTAGCCACGGCGGGAGCTCTTCCGTGCGCAACCTGAAGGTTTCCGGTATCGAAGTAATAGTATGCGAATACACTGCAGCCGACGGGACTGATTACTATAGTCTTGTCTACTATATCAAAGTCTTCAAGAGCTTCAGCAATAAGCTTGTGAAGTATTCCATGACCGCATCCGGGACAGTAATGTGTCCTGTCCTTCTCGGCTCCCGGCTTATGTTTGTATACGTCAATGAAACCCTTTGGTTTTCTGAGTACTGTTTTCTGAGCCATAATTACACCCCATACAGTTCGGAGACCTTCTCAAGGATCTCCAGGGCAGACGGAACGTTGCCACCCATTCTATTGTGTAGATCGGAAATCATCTTTCCTTTCAGTGCGAGGTTTACATCGTCAACAAGCTGGCCATTGGACATTTCAACAGTGAGAATTCCCTTGAGTTCTCTGTCAGCAAGCTGAGCGATCCGTTCGGATGGGAACGGGAAGAGTGTTATGGGTCTGAACATGCCAAGTTTAATTCCCCGTTCCCTGGCAAGATCAACAGCGGAACGGATAACACGGCTGCAGCTTCCATAACCGATTGCTACTATATCCGCATCGTCCATCCTGTACTCTTCCACCCTGACCTCGTTCCTGGAGATGATTTCGTACTTTTTCCCAAGTTCCCTGTTCCACCATTCAAGGTCATCATGATCGAGATAGATGGAATTTATGAGATGTCTGGAATCAGCGGTTCCCCTGACGGCCCAATCACTTTTGTCAGGCAGCTCCGTAACGGGTTCCGGAAGTTCTACAGCTTCCATCATCTGGCCGATGACGCCATCGGTGAGTACAAAAGCCGGATTTCTGTATTTATCGGCAAGCTCGAAAGCCAGCATCGTAAGGTCGCACATTTCCTGAGCCGAGTTGGGAGCGAGTACTATCACCCTGTAGTTGCCGTGTCCGCCGCCCTTGACAACCTGATTGTAATCTCCCTGCTCTGGGCCAATATTGCCAAGGCCGGGGCCTCCTCGCATGATGTCTACTATCACGCATGGAAGAGCTGAACCTGCGCAATACGAAATCCCTTCCTGCTTGAGACTGATCCCGGGTCCCGAGCTGCCGGTCATGACTCTCTGTCCACAACCTGCTGCACCGTACACCATATTGATTGCCGAAACTTCACTTTCCGCCTGAACGAAAGTCCTCCCGAATTTAGGAAAGAGCGCAGAAGCCGATTCCGCTATTTCGCTTGCCGGCGTAATCGGATAACCGTAGTATGCCTTGCATCCTGCAAGAACTGCACCGTAAACGGCAGCATAGTTCCCTTTCATCAGTTTTCGAGGCATTTATATCACCTCCTCAGGTACGTAATCTTTCAAGAAAACTGTGACTGCACTGGGTTCGGGGCATACGTAAAAACAGTTGCCGCAGCCAATACAACCTTCGCCAACGTACTCTGAGTAATGAAACCCCTTGGAATTCAGTTTTTCCGAAATTTTCAGTACACCCTTAGGGCATGAAGCAACACACAGCTGACAGCCCTTACAGATATCCGGATCAATTTCTGGAAAAGGGTATTTCCGGTTTTCGTTCACTGGTTAACCTCCCTGTTCATGAATTCGATTTATTCAAATCAAATACTGTTTTGATAACGTATCCAAAGATTACTTAATATAGCTATGAAGTCAACGCAAATCACAGGAAAAGCAGATTGAAAAAAACATAATACATCACGGATAAATATTCAGACTGGTTCCATCGGTTGTCATAATGAATGTACCATCCTGATCTGTTCTGTAAATCACAGTCCCGTAGTCCTCAAGCCTCTGAATTACTTCATTGTGAGGGTGGCCGTATGGATTTCCATATCCTACCTCAATTGCGGCATAATCTGGATCAACCGCCTGAAGCCATAAACTCGATGTGGAGGTGTACGAACCATGATGGCCGACTTTAAGAACATCGGCAGAAATATCATCGATTATCCCCAGGTTTAGCGCATCGAGAATAATTTCTTCTCCGGCGTCTGTTTCAATGTCACCGGTGAAAAGGAAGGAAACGTTACCATAGGTTACTCGGAGAACAATTGAAGCGTTATTCATATTACTGCTGCTCAGAGGCTCGACAGGATGGATACATTCGACCGTAAGATTCTCATCCCAGTCAAGTATGTCTCCCCTTCTTGGAGTTATATAGTTTGACCCGTTGCTGAGTATTGCCTGAAGATAATCTTCGTACGTTGCAGATGCTGAGAAGGGCCATCCTGAATCCCATACATCTGCCACCTGTATACTTTCCAGGACTCCAATCAGACCTCCTATATGATCGGAATGGGGATGTGTGCCGACAATCCCGTCAAGGCTCTCAACTCCAAGACTGTCAAGCAGCGGCAGTATTTTTTCGACTCCACAGCTCCAGCTTCCCGACCTGTCTCCACCATCGATAACGTAATAATTATTATCTGGAGTTCTGATCAGGATAGCATCACCGGAATAGTAGTCGTTATGAGATGGATCAATGAAAAATACAGTCAGCAGCGGAGTAAGATCCGGAGTTGTAACGGAGACTTCGTTGCTCCACGAATTCAGCTGTGACTGGTCCTGAATCTGCACAGCGTAATAGTAGGGAGTCAGACCCTCGACTTCGTTATCCTCGTACGATACATCATCGCTTCCCCAGTATGTAACAATCAGATCGGCCGATAAGTAGTGGCTTTCAATGTCGGGCTCGGTGGATCTGTATAGATTGTAACAGTAAAAATCAGCATCCTGGCATTCCGTCCAGTTAAGAGTTATCTGACCGAATACCGTGTCTCCGGTGTAATTACCTGAAAGTATGGAGGGTTCTGGCGGCAAGTCAGGTGGTACAACAACCGAATCCTCGTTGCTCCAGGAATCCAGGTCATCAGTGTTAACTGTACGGACAGCGTAGTAGTAAGTATTCCCTTCGCTGATGCTGCTATCGATCCAGGAAGTTCCTGAAACAGAAGAGAAAATCATACTGGTATCAGCAGCTTCGATATTGGATGAAATTCCGGGTATCCCGGATCTGTAGATTACGTACCGGGAGAAATTCTCATCCGGGCACTGTGTCCAGACAGCGTGTGCCTGATATCTACCCTTGCTGTCCTGTTCAAGCCTGATTTCATCTCTTCCTGGATTCATTTCAAGCGATGCCGATGGTGGGAAACTTTCATCATCTGAAAGTACACCGTTATCTTCGAGGTTTACCAGAAGAATCGATTCTGTTGGAGCGGAAACTCCAAGAGGCTCGGAGGGTTTGCTGCAGGCTAACAGCAAAACAACTATGCAGGTCAGCAGGACGGAAGCAGTAATAATATTCTTCTTCATCGAGTCCTCCGGAATCAAACAAATGCAAATGAAAATATACTCTCGCCGGAGCATTCCCGCTACAGGATCTTGTTCCATCCGGCTGGAGTTCTGCTGTAGCCGGATATTTCCAGTGGCAGTGTGTCACCATCCCATTCTGTAAACCTTAAAGCCTTGCAGCCCCTGTGCTTAAGATATCTCTCAAGAGCTTCAAGGAATTCGTGCACTTCACGGTCCTCCGTGATCTCTGTCTTACCGACTATTGTGACCGCTCCGGGCTGCATCATCATGGTTCCCAGCTTCTCTCCAGACAGTTCGAGTATAACTTCTCCTTCGTCTCCTTTAAGCAGAACAGGTGCATTCCTTTCGCTTACTGTTTTCTGTTTCTTTCTCATATACAGGATACCCAGCAGATACAGTACAGCAAATGAGAGGATTGCCGGTATGGCCGGCACCCTCCCTGTCAAAGAGATAAGAACAACAAGGAAAATTCCATGTGTCAGGAAAAGCAGCCCCATTAACACTGACATCTGTGCCGAGAACTCCCTGCCGGCTGAAAAGCCTGAGAATCGCTTCATCTGAGAAGCCAGCCAGGGTTTTCCCCTTGCAGTTGATACCAGCAGGGCACCGGCAAGTATAAGTTCGAGAATCACATATCCTGCTCCGCTGTATCCCAGGACAGCGAGCTTTTCACCCGCAAGCCCTGCAGCCGCAAGCACTGCACCCTCAAGAATCAGGGCAGGATGTTTCTTATTGCGAAAAACCTTCAGGAACAGGAATTCCCCCAGGCCGAGAGAGAACACTGCAAGGGCGGCAGTGTATCCCCTGAGGAAGATATCTGCCGTCAGATATCCCGCGATCACAATAAGTGTTGGATACATACTATTCCGGTTTCAAGACGAAAGTCTCGCCCTCGGTATCAAGAAGAACACTCTGGCCCTGATGGATACTACCATCGATAATAGCGCTGGCAAGTTCGTTCTGAACGTACTTCTGAATTACCCTTTTCAGAGGCCTGGCACCAAACGCGGGATCGTATCCGAGTTTTGTAAGAAGATCCAGCGCGGATTCAGATGGTGCAACGGTTATGTTCTGTTCCTTCAGTATCCTGTTAAGCCTTTCCATCTGAATGTCGACTATCTGCCTCAGCTCCTCGCGCCCCAGTGGACGGAATACTACGATATCGTCCACTCTGTTGAGGAACTCCGGCCTGAAGTGATTGCTCAGCTCACGCTTCGCTCTTTCCGAAAGCTCTTCCTGAGTCAATCTCCCGGCAGCTTCGGCAATCCATTCGCTGCCAAGATTGCTAGTCATAATTATCACAGTGTTCCTGAAATCAACAGTTCTGCCCTGACCATCTGTCAGACGCCCCTCATCGAGTATCTGAAGGAACACGTTGAAAACCTGCTGATGGGCTTTCTCTATTTCATCGAACAGTATGACCGAGTAAGGCCTTCTTCTGACGGCTTCGGTTAGGTATCCCCCCTCATCGTATCCAACGTATCCCGGAGGAGCACCGATAAGCCTTGAAACGGAATGTTTTTCCATGAATTCGCTCATGTCTATCCTTATCATCGCGTTCTCGTCATCGAAGAGGAAATCCGCCAGGGATCGTGCCAGTTCTGTTTTGCCCACTCCTGTTGGTCCCATGAATATGAAACTGCCGAGAGGACGGTTGGGATCCTGTACACTGGCGCGCGATCTTCTTACAGCTTCCGAAACAGCGGAGACTGCTTCATCCTGACCAATTAGTCTTTTATGGAGTTCTTCTTCCAGTGTAAGAAGCCTCTCTTTTTCACTCTCCATGAGCCTTGATACCGGAATACCGGTCCATTTGGAAATAACTTCCGCGATATCCTCGGGAGTGATCTCCTCGGAGAGAAGTGACCCCTGCTTTTGAATTTCATCCAGTCTTGCCTTCAATGCAGCCGCTTCGTTCTCCAGATCTCTGATTTTCCCATATCTTATTTCAGCAACCTTTTCCAGATCTCCCTGGCGTTCCGCGATTTTGGACTGACTCCTGAGCTCCTCGATCTGCCTCGCGTTGTCCCGGATCTTATCAATGAGATCCTTCTCGTTCTTCCACCTCAGTTCAAGTGCCGTTCTCTCTTCTTCAAGCCCTGCAAGCTCCTTCTCAATGAACTCAAGTTCTTTCTGACAATCGGCTTCTTCTTCTCTGCGCAGCCCTTCCCGCTCAATTTCCAGCCTCATGATTCTTCGTCTTATCTCATCTATCACTTCGGGCATGCTGTCTATCTCTATACGAAGCCTGCTCGCGGCTTCATCGATAAGATCAATCGCCTTGTCCGGCAGAAATCTGTCTGTGATATACCGGTTAGACAGAGTAGCGGCAGCGATAAGGGCAGCATCCTGTATGATTATCCCATGATGGCTTTCGTACCTGTCACGGAGCCCTCTTAAAATGCTTATCGTATCTTCCACGGATGGCGCTTTTACAAGGACTGGCTGGAAACGTCTCTCCAGTGCGGCATCTTTCTCTATGTGTTTTCTATATTCATCAAGAGTCGTTGCTCCTATGCAGTGAAGTTCTCCTCGAGCAAGTGCAGGTTTAAGCATATTAGCGGCATCTACTGCTCCCTCCGCCGCACCCGCACCAACAAGAGTATGCATCTCGTCTATGAAAAGGATTATTTTCCCCTCGGCATCGGCTATCTCCTTTAGAACCGACTTGAGCCGTTCCTCGAATTCACCCCTGAATTTCGCGCCTGCGACCAGTGCGCCCATATCCAGTGCCAGTACGCTTTTATTCCTCAGTGTCTCAGGGATATCACCTTCCGTTATACGCCTTGCCAGTCCTTCGACGATTGCCGTTTTACCTACTCCCGGTTCTCCTATCAGGACAGGATTGTTCTTCCTTCTCCGGCCAAGTACCTGCATAACCCTCCTGATCTCATCATCCCTGCCTATGACGGGATCCAGTTTCTCCTGACGGGCCATTCCTGTAAGATCCCTGGTGTACTTCTCCAGAGCTTTGTAATTGTCCTCAGAGGATTCCGAGCTTATCCGGGAAGATCCTCTCACGGAAGCCAGAGCCTCAAGGAAATCCTTTTCAATAACTCCCCTTGAATGTAGTATGTCCGCAACTTTTCCTCCAGAATCCAGCAGCCCCAGGAAGAGGTGTTCCCTTGCAACGAATTCATCCTTCATCCCCGCGGCGATTTTCTCGGCAGCACCCAGTATCCTTACCATATTCGCAGACATCCGTGGTTCGGAACCACCCTTCGTTCTTGGCATCGAACTCAGGACACCTGTGATATCATCACGAATCAGCTGCTGGTTCAGTTCCAGGCTGTTGAGTACTCCTGCGACTACGCTGTCCTGACCGTCAAGCAGCACCGCTGCCAGATGTACGGGGGATATTTCAGGATTACCTGCCTCGATCGCCATCCGGCTGGCTTCCTGTATAGCTTCTCTTGATTTAATCGTAAATTTTTCAAAGTTCATTAATTACCTCCTGTTGATACAATAGAAGCATATAGCCTGCCAGGCAACCATGACATGAACAATTTCGAACATTTCAGTCGAGACGGGCTAACATCATGGAATTATAACATTTACATCCTAGAAAAGTATTCGAGAATAAGCTCATGCCCTGCCATTTATTTCATCCGTGTCATATTGGCCTGCATACTCGAGCTTTACTGCTATTGCATCAAGTTGTAGTTTCCCTTAACCGGAAGACAGACGCATGTATCTTAAATGAAAGGAATACATATGTTGAAAGCTGGAGTTATCGGACTCGGATACTGGGGCCCTAACCTGCTCAGAAACCTTTACGCAAACAATCGGAATGTTGCACTTGTAATGTGCGATTCAAATCCTGTCCGTCTTGAAAAAATGAAATCAAGGTATCCAGATATAAGCAGCACCTCAAATTACAAGGATCTGATCAATGACAGTGATCTTGATGCCCTTGTTATAGCTACAGATGTCTCTTCCCATTACCCGCTCGCAAAAGAGGCACTGCTCGCTGGAAAGCATGTATTCGTTGAAAAGCCATTTGCTGCCAGCATAGGACAGGCCGAGGAACTGGTCGAGCTGGGCAGGAAAAACGGCCTTGTTACGATGGTAGGGCATACGTTCATGTTCTCACCTCCGGTTATCAAGGCAAAGGAGATCATCGACAGCGGTGAACTGGGGGACATTCACTTCATTACTTCCAGCAGAGTGAACCTCGGACTGCACCAGAAAGATGTATCCGTAATCTGGGACCTTGCTCCCCATGATTTCTCCATGCTGTTCTACTGGATGGGTGAGGAACCCTGCAGTGTCAACGCTTTCGGCCATGCTTACGTTCTTGACGGAATTCCAGATGTCGCTTTCATCAATCTTGCTTTCCCGAGTGGAGCAATTGGTAACGTTCAGGTATCCTGGCTTTCACCCTCCAAACTGAGGAGAACGGTAATCGTCGGAAGCAGAAAAATGCTCGTTTACGATGATACCGAACCGATAGAGAAGATAAAGGTGTACGATAAGGGTGTTGATGTAATCGAACCGGAAACCTTCGGTGAATACCAGCTCACGTATAGAACCGGGGACATACTATCACCAAAACTCCCAACGGGAGAACCTCTTGCGGCTGAAATGGAGGAATTTCTCACCTGCATCGAAACCGGCAGTATTCCCAGATCCTCCGGAGAGGAAGGTCTTGCAGTTGTTAGAGCCCTTGAACTGGCCGATGCCAGCCTGATGAAAGCGGAATAGAGGAGGTAAGCACCGTTCATGGATTCTTCGGTACAGATCAGTACGGAGGAACTTATCATCACAGAAAATTCCAAAGCACCTCTTGATCTGGCGGTTCTTGCAGGATCCATGATTGTTCTTCTGGGAGATGATAGTACCATCGCGTCCGATCTCGCTTTAATACTCGCGGGGAAAAAACATCCTGTTTCCGGCAGAGTACACCTTGGGGATTACAATCTGGATATTTACAGCCACAACACAAGGGGCAGGATTGAGTACATTGAAAGCGACTTTTCATGTCCCGATGGAATGACCATATCCGGACACCTTTCTCTTGCAGCGGCTGCAGCAGGATACGGCAGGAAAGAAACCAGAGAGGTTCTGACTCAGATCTGCAGCTGGTGCTCACTTGAGAACTTACTGGATAAAGATGTGAATAAGCTTTCACCGGATAAACGATATCTGACGGCATTCGCTGCCGCATGTCTTCCCGTTCCAGACGTATTTGTGCTGAATGGACCTTTCCCCGAAGAGCTGCATCCTCTCCTCGAGGATATGTGTCAGAACGGTTGTTCTATAGTGGCATCACTTCCGGGGATTCAATACATACCCAGGTTCGCTGAAAGAATAGCTGTATGTGATTCGAATGATGTAAGGAAGATCGTAAGATTTCAGGAGCTTTCGGATGCATGTTCCAGCCTGATGCGGCTCCGGGTGAAATTCTTTCCCATCCTGCCAAGAGCAGTAATGGAAAGCCTGAGTGGCGCAAAGGATATTGTTGCCGTTCAGGGAGGGTACGAATTCCACTATCCCGGGCTTTCCACAGCTGTGAACAACCTTGTCAACCTTGCCAGAGCCAATTCAAGACAGATAGCAGGGCTTGAAGTAAAGTCACCCTCAATCACTGAACTTGTGAACTTCTTAGCTGCTGACGATGAACCTGGAGAGGCGGATCTTTTTTGGGCAGAAGACCTGGATATCTGAGAATTTGGGCCGGTGTATTCCGGTACATGTCCAAATGGGCTATGCAACGGCAGGTTTTTCTCTGGATTCTTCTTGCTGCGCCCTTTATCGCATGGATGCTTCCGGGACAGAGCACAACACCATTACTGCCTCTCCTCATCTCCTGCATCACATACTGCGGACCGGCAGCGTTCATTGCGGGATGGCGCGAATCCAGGGCAAGAAACAGCCTTGCTGATATCCTCTTTCAGACGAGAGCGGGGAAATACTCGCTTATCATCCCGGAGATCCTGCTTCCTCTTCTGGCAGGCGCTCTCCCCGCGGCGGGGCTTGCAGCAATCTGGACAGCTGGAAGATGCGGGTTTCCGTGGCAGCTGTGGGTTGTTATTCCCTTCGCTTCACTGACTGCCGTTTCTGTAACGGTCTTACTGGAGAAATACCTGAATACGGCGGGGTACATACTTAATATTCTGCTCTTTATGACCCAGGCTTCAACTGCATCATGGGCTCTATCGCCTGTTTTCCAGCTTCTTATCCCACACGGATACGTTTTATGGACATTAAGATGGGCCGATGGAAGTGGTGCAGCTCTTCATGGAGATATATACGTTTTCTTCGCAGTACTCGAGGGGATCGGTCTTACGCTTCTCACAGTAAAGATACTTTCCAGTTCAAAAAGGAACGGTTAAGATCAGCAGCTTCCTCTTACCTGGTGATGACGAATCCTGCCAAGTCTGAGAATATCCCTGGCTGGTTTCAGGAATGGTGAGTTAGTACTACGATAAAATCGATTTAAATCATGACCGGTAACAGAAAAAATAGAGAAGAGTATCAATTATCCAAATTGTTCAGTGTTTCAAGCTTGTCCGCAATTCTCTGCTCAAGAGGTTCAATCCACAGTCTCTCTGAAGAGAATGTTACAAAATCGATGTTACGGTTTGAGGGACAATTAAATCCTATTGAAAAAGGCTCCGATCCCAGTACCCAGGCATGCTGGTTTTCCAGATCGAACCAGCACGTATCCCGCCTTACTTCAAATGGTTCAATAACACAAAGTGAACAGGGATCAAATGGATAGGGCAGAGACAACTTGATATCACTTATATCTTCTCCCACAATCCAGCAGCTGTTGTACAGCAATAGAGAATCTGAGACTGATACTATTCCATTATCAGAAATTCTGATTCTTTTGTCAGGCAGAATCAAGTTCCATAACCTGTCTGACGGTTGAAACTCAGCTACATTCGTGTATTCGTGTCCAAGATAAACAAAATGCGCTGTAATATTGGAATCGGACGGGAATACCGGGTAAAGAACTTCCCAGAATTTTTCTGCATTAAGTATTGTATGATCCGGGTCGTATCCGCATGTTGACAGTGCCTCAGTATATGCTCCAGGCCAGAATGTGCTGAAGTTCCCAATACTGAAATCAATCCCGGATATAAATATGGGGCCGGAATCAGTAAACTTTCTGTCCAGCTCTATCATTCTCTCCATGGTATTCTCAACGTAGCAACTTGCATCATTCAGTATTCTCACCTGGTCGAACGCGTTAAGAAATATTCCTCCAATTACAACGAAGAACATCGGAATGAAGATTTTTAGATTTATACTCTCAGCAATAGATGCAAAAAGGATTGCCCATGCTGGAAGACACGCATAAGCATAGTAAGGCCTTGGACCGATATTTGATACGGTCAGCAACAGTATTGCTCCGATTGCAGGTATCATGAACTTGAAAGCCTTTTTGATCGGAAGAATCCAGATGCCGATTACGTATACAGGAAATAATACACGTAAAGGCAGACTGCTAAAAAACGGGGATATCGGGATTCTTGAGAGTGACAGAATATTATTGAGCATGAAAAAACCGAATGTTGTGCTTTCGGTGTACGAAACAGCAAGACCAACACTGGATATCCTGATAATTGCGTATACAGCCAGCGGAATCAGATATAGTACAAAAGTCCTCAGAAAAGATCTTACTCTTGCGGATGATGCAAGGAATGCCGATATAGTGGCGAAAGCCAATGGGCAGGCTAGAGCGGTCTCCTTTGAAAGAAGAGAAACAAGAAACAGGAACATCGCGAAT
>Ga0307441_1000312_pt1 | contig 18475 bp, 15 predicted proteins | sample SalMarWE160420MG_FD_202149 | JGI IMG/M metagenome (GOLD analysis project Ga0307441, IMG submission 202149) | Salt marsh sediment microbial communities from the Plum Island Ecosystem LTER, Massachusetts, United States - WE1604-20 | ecosystem: Environmental > Aquatic > Marine > Intertidal zone >... | reverse complement strand
GTCGATCCCGGTGGGGCACCAGGCGATGCACCGGCCGCAGCCCACGCAGCCCGACATGCCGAACTGGTCATGCCAGGTGCCCAGTTTGTGGGTCAGCCAGTGCCGGTACCGCGAGGCGCCGGACTGGCGGACGCTGCCGCCGCCGTGCACGTACGTGAAGTCGAACTCGAAACACGATGCCCAGTGGCGCCACCGCTCGGCGTGCTCGCCGGTGAGGTCGCTGACGTCTTCGGTGCTGGTGCAAAAGCACGTCGGGCACACCATCGTGCAGTTGCCGCAGGTCAGGCAACGACTGGCCACCTCTTCCCACTGCGGCGACTCGCGGGATGCGACCAGCAGCTCCCGCAGATCGGTCTCGGGCATCTGGCGGCCCATGTGGTGCGCCGCCGCATCGACATCGGCACGCGCGCCATCGATTTCGTCGCTTCCGGCCATCCGGTGCGGCACCGCCGCGAGAACGTCGGCGCCGCGCTCGCTGCCGACCTCGACGAGGTACGACGGCTCCCCGCCCGATAGGCGCTCGGTCAGCGCGAGGTCGTAGCCCGGGCCCGCCGTGGGGCCGGTACCCATCGAGGCGCAAAAGCAGAGCCCGCCGGGTTCGGTGCAGTTGACCGCCACCACGAAGACGCCCCGCCGGCGGCTGACGAAGTCGCTGCCGGGGTACTCGGAACGGCCGAGCACCCTGTCGAGGGTGGCGATCGCGGCGAGGTCGCAGCCACGCACCCCGAGGAACGCGTACGGCGGCGCTTGCGCGTCGGGCGCATCGCCGGTCTCGTCCCGGGTTCCGGCCCACATCCGCTGTCGCGGGGGATGCAGAAACTGCTTCCACGACTGCGGGCCCGCGGAGTGCCCGAACGCCGCGTCGTCGCCGCGGCGGCGCACCCGGTAGTGTCCCGGCCCGACGTCGACGCCCCAGCCGCGCGGCAATTCGGCGGCCGACTCCAGTTCGGCCAGGACGATCGCATCGTCGCGCAGCGTCGGGCCGATCACGCGGTACCCGCGGTCGATGAGCACCTCGACGAGGCGCTGCAGCGCGGCCGTGTCGAAGACCGCGGCCCCCGACTCGCGGGAGTCTTCGCCGTATGCGCTCACCGACACCTCATCCGCTCTTCAATCCCTCTCCGCGCCAGCCGAAATGGCGCGCTTCATGGCCGGCTCGGCCAGTCGCGGTCGTCCACTGCGAATACCTACCGCCGAGTGGCCTATTCGACCACGTTCTTCTCCGGCCCGAAAGCCCAGTCGACGAACTCGGACAGTTCGCGCCGCGGTGTCGCCGGCAGCGGGTCGGCGTTGATCGGAGCCCAGCCCACCCGGAGCAGCATCTGCGGGTACTCGCCACCGCCGAAGATGTCGGAACGAACCTCCTCGCGTGTCACCGATGTTTCCAGCGGTTCGGTGACCGGGCAGCTTGCCAGTCCCATCGACGTCGCCGTGAGCAGCACGGCGCTGGTGGCCTCGCCGGCGCGCAGCTGGGCCATCCGGTCGTCGCCGCGGGTGCCCAGCGCCACCACGACGGCATTATCCTCGGCGGCGGAGGAGCCCGGCGGCTCCGGCAACGACGGGCCGGCGAAGACCCGGCCCGGGATCTTCGACTCCGGGTCCGAGGCCGGGGTGTTGCGGGCCGGGACGCCGGCCACCGAGGCGTAGCGCCCGCTCCAGGTGGTCAGCTCGGCCATGTAGTCGCGGCTCAGATGGTCCGCCACGGATTGAGCGACGATCTCGTGGAGCTTGTCGAGATCCTCGGCCTGGCACAGCGTCACGCCGTTCCGGGCCGCCCGCCCGGCCATCAGCGCGATGTCGGCCACCGGCACCGGCCAGGAGCTGTAGTGGCGCCGGTCGGTGCGCCGCCGCGGTATCGCCGCGGCGAGCGCGATGTCGACGGCGTCGGCGGGATGCCGGGACACCTCGATTGCGGCGAGGTGGCTGGCATCGGCCGGATTCGGCAGCCGGGTGATTTTGGATCGCCAACCGACGGCCGCGAAGGCAACCGCACAGTGATGCAGCGCGGCGCCGCAACTCAGGGTCAGGTCCCGGCCATCCGGGTCGGTGTTGGGCAGTCGCCGGCTGTCGTCTGAGTACAGATGCAGGCTGGCCTCCTCGACCCGCCACCGCCAGGGCTGCGTGTTGTGCACCGAGGGCGCTCGAGATGCCAATGTCAGAACGGTCCGGATCGTGCCGGCGTCCGGAAAATGCGCGTTCATGGCAATTCCCTTCGGTAAAACGTCGTGACATCCACGATCACGCGATTGCCCGCGGCCACGCGAGAGCACGACGGCTCTAAGGTAAGGGACTTTGTGCCAATGCCGCCGCGCGCGGCGATCCGGTCACGCGGCGAGAACAATGTCGACCGCCAACTGCTCGCCGACGGCGCGCGCGGCCGCCCAGTCACCGGCGCACGCGGCCTGGGCCAGATCGTCGACCAGTGGGCTGTGGGCCCCAAGCTCCGCCAGCCACGCCGACACCAGGGGCACGATCCCGTCGGCGGGCACCCGCACCGAGCGTCCGCCGTGCAGGCGATCGGTGACGCGGTACATCGCCGGGGCGGCGTGCCGATGCGGCCGGCCCAGGGCCAGGTGGTGGGCGGCCTTTCGCAGGGAAACGATGACCGCCGACGACGACTGCGCCGGCGCGGGTGCGCGGTCACCGCGCGGGACAAGCGGCGCCGGTCTCATCGCGATCTCCTCAGCCTCAGGCCTTCATCCGACCACCGGTCCGGCGGCGGCCGGTAGGGCCGAAGGGGACCCGATGGCGGGGGTCCTTCGTCACACGCGACGCGCCCCGACGAGAACTAGGCCGCGCCCTTGCCGGGCTGCGCGGGTGCAGCCACGGGCGTTGCGGCCTGGTCGCGGGCCGCCAGCGCGCCGGCGATGGTCGCGGCGGCGATCGTGATCAAGGCGCCGAGCATCAGGGCCGACGCTTCGCCCGCGGCCAGCAGGTGCTCTTCGGTGCCGATGGTGGCCGCGGCCACCGGCACGCCCAGTTGCGCGGCCGAGAGCACCCCCAGGGCCAGCGGCTGACCCAGCAGCCGTCCCGCGCTGTGGGCCAGCACCCCACCAAGGCCGAGGCAGACGCCGAGCAGGATGAACTTGGGGTGCGCACCCAGCTCGCGCACCTGCAGCGAGGCGCCGAGCCAGACGAAGAACAGCGGGCTGAAGAAGCCCTCGGTGATGCCGAAGAGCTGACGCGCCAACCGATGCGGCTCCCCGACGACGCCGATCACCAGCCCCAGCGCGAAGCCCGCCAACAGGATCGACACGTGCGTGCGCACGGCCAGCGCAGCCAGCGCGAACAGCACGACCAGGTTGATCCGCAATTCCAGCGCGAAGCGCCGCCGCTCGGAATAGGCGTGCGCCCGGCGGCGCCAACCCCGGCGGTCGATCGCGCGCAACACCACGAAGAACACGGCCGAGCAGCCGGCGATCGCCACCGCACCCAGCGCCGCCGTCGGCAGCCGCCGGACGTCGATCACCAACGGCAGCAGGACAATACACGCCGTGTCGGCGATGGCGATCTGCGCGGTCACCGACAGCACGTGCGGCCCCCGCAACCGCAGCGAGTCGATCACCGGCAAGGCCAGCGCCGCCGACGACGAGGCCATCAGCACGGCGTACAGCGGCGCGTGGTGCACACCGAGCCATGCGGCGAGCGCGAACCCCAGGGCCACCGCGACCGCACCGCCCAGCACCGCCCGGCCGACCGCCAGCGGCAGCACCGCACGCAGCCCGCCGCCGCGCACTGGAACGTGGGTGCCCACCACGAACATCACCAGCGCGAAACCGATGTTGGCGAACAGCTGCAACGTCGGGTGGGCGGGATCGACGATTCCGAAGCCGGTCCGGCCGACGACCAGCCCCGCGGCCAGCTCGCCGACCACCACCGGTATCCGCAGGCGCGGCAGCGAGGCGAGCAGCGGGCCGGCGAAGCCCACCGCGGACAGCAGCGCCAGGGTGCCGAAACCGAACCCCGCCACCTCAGCGGGCCCTCGCCTGGTCAGCTAACGTCCCGGTCGGCACGAGTGTCATTGTGCATCTCCGCGGGGTGCGTCTCCGCGGGTTGCGTTGACCGCCAATGCCCTTCATTCCCGGGAGATCTTGTCGAGCGGGTTGGAGCGCTCGAGCATCCCGTAGGTCTGCTCGCCGTCCCAGCGGTACCGGACACCTGCCTGGTGCAGCGCGGGGAAGCTCGGCATCTCCTCCTTGAGGGCATGCATCGAGTACATGTCGTCGTCGTGGTGAATGTCGTGGGTGGAGAACACCGTTTCGCCCTCGACCGCGACGGTGCCGTCGGCGGTTTCCAGCACCAGCGACACGTCCTCGGCCACGGGCCGCAGCCGGGTCAGCCACGGCGCGCGCACCACCCGGGCGGGGACGAGGGGACCGTCGCCGGTGAACAGGTAGCCCTCGTTGAAGGTGGGCGCGCCGTCGGGCCGCGGCGGATAGGCGATGTAGCCGAACGCCTTTCCGCTCGGAAAGACCGCCGACTGCCAGCAGTGACCCCAGAAGCCGGCCAGTTTGCGGACGCCCTGGCGGCGGATCCGGAGCCCGCTGCCGGTGAATTGCCGCCGGGCGCCCTCGATGGTCACACTGCCGGCCGCGCGGAACAGTTGCTCGTAGCGCGGCCCGCCCATCAGGTCGCCCTCGATCGAGGTGTTCAGCTGCCGGTCGGCATCGCGGCGCAGCGTGCCCTGGATCCAGGGCGGCACGGCCATCGTCGCGTCGACGTGGAACGCGACGTCGACCATCGGCCCGTCCTTACGGCCCGCCACGAGGTCGGATGACGATGTCTGGGTTGCCTTTCCGTCGTAGTCCACGGTCCAGGCCGCGAACGGTTCGACGCAGCGGAACGCCAACCCGCCGGCGCCCAGGACCGTGGGTCGCCCGTCCGGTCCGGTCGCGGGCAGCGAAGGACCGTTGGCGCGCAGCCGATAGACGCGCCCGTCGGGAAAGGCGATGTTGACCTGGACGTCGTGGGCGTCCCAGTTGGCGCCCACCGCCTCGATCCCGATGCGCGGCAACCCCAGTTCCCCGCGGTCATCGACGACCCAGAAACTGACCGAGTCGCGCATCTCCGGGTCCTTGGGCCGCTGCGCGAACACGAACTCGCGGGACGGGTCGATGCCACCGGTGAGGTCGACGGGCATGAAAGCTCCTAGCGCTCAGTGTGATCGGTCCAGCGTGTGGCGGCGTCGACGTAGTCGGCGAACAACGGCCGCACCGCGTCGAGGTCGATCCCGAACTGCGCCGGGTCGGCGTGGCTGCTGGGTTCGCGTTCCGCCGCGGCCTGGGCCCACCAATTGCGCATGCGTCGTTCGAATTCCGCGCCGACCGGCTGACCGAGCCAGGCGTAGAGCCCTTTGACCTGGCCGATCGGGTCGGCCTGCATCGCGCGGAAGTCGATGTCGTAGCAGCGGTGGTCGTTGCCGGCGGCGCGAAACCGCAGCGCCCGGTTCATGCCCGTCGACCAGTGCTCGACGTTGAGCGCGCCGATGTAGTCGCGGTCGATGTCGTCGGTGAACGAGCCGATGATGTCGGCGTAGAGGTCGGCCACCGACAGGATGACGTCGGTGGGATCACGATGTGTCAGCACATATCTGGCATCCGGGAAGGCCGCATCGAGTTGGTCGAGCCACAACACGTGCGACGGGCATTTCAGCCGCCACGGCCGGGCCGGCTCGCCCCAGGCCAGCAGCTTCATCACCCGCCGCTGGTATCGCAGGGCGGCGGTGAGGTCGGCATCTTCCACCAGCCACGCCGAATACGACGGAATCTGAGCGAAGGACTGGAACAGGTGCGAGGCGAAGCTCAGCGCCATCAGCTCGTGGCACTCCATCGGCCCGTGCGTGTCGGCGGGCACGTGGTAGCGGGTGCCGACCATCTCCCCCTTGTCCGGCGGGATCCGGGGATCGACGCCCCGCACCGCCGACGGGGGTGGGCACGGCCGGGCGGACTCCCAGCGGCGCAGATACCTGACGTCGGGGTCCTGGGCGAGCAGCATCGACAGGGCGGTCGAACCGGTGCGCGGCAGCCCCAACCCGATCAGGGGAGCCTCGATGCGGACGTCGTCGATCTCGGGGTGGCGGCGATACCAGTCCTCGACCTGAAGGCGCTGCCCCAGGTAGCCGGTGATGCGGGGATAGATGAACGCTTCGCCCCTGGCGTTGAGGCGCGCCTCGTCGCGCAGCGAGGCGACCAGGATGTCCAGCCCCTCGCGGAACGAGTCGTCGCCGAAGTCCTCGAGGCCGGTCTGGGTGACCGCGCTCTGCAGTAGCTCGCTCGTCGACGCCACGGCTCAGTGGGTCCGCCGCGCGAAGGCGTCGCCGCTTAAGCTCATGAGCAGACTGTAAAGCCCCGGGCAGCACGGCTGGGGCCAGGCGGTGCCGAAGCGCCGTCGCGCGGCGGACAATCCCGGCGCTTTGTGGTCGCCCCCACAGCCGACTGCCTGGTCACCGCGGTCCGACGAGCGCTCGGGGCCCGCGGCGCTGCTACCATCGAGGGTCATCGAAAGCGATGCCGTCATCGGCTGGCAGACTGCCTTGCATCGGGGATAGTGACTAAGACGATGGACGATCAACGACGATTCGATGCGATCGCCCGGGACATGGCCCGAAGGTCTGCGGGCGTCTCTTTTGTGCTGCTGGATCGCGATCTGCGGATTCGGGCGGCGAGCACGGCATATGAGCAGGTCACGCTACGCGAGAGCGGTGAGCTACCCGGGCAGTTCCTCTTCGACGCGTTTCCCGACGACCCCGCGGATCCGCAGGCCAACGGCACGTCCAATCTCGCGGACTCCCTGGAGACCGTGATGCGCAGCGGCCAGACCCACACCATGCGGGTACAGCGCTATGACATCCGCGACCCCGCCGACCCCGACAGATTCCTGCCGAAGGTGTGGAATCCCACCAACTCTCCGCTGTTCGACGACGGCGAGCTGGTGGGCGTGGTGCACGTCGTCGAAGAGGTCTCCGAGAGCAGGCAGCTGCTTGACGAGCTGGCACGTGCCGTCGACCGCGGCGAGCCCGTCACCCCTGCCGAACTGCTGCACACCTTCGCCGCGATCAGTGCCGCGGAAGCCGCCCGCCATCTCCAACTCCGGCAGGCGTTGGTTGACGAGAACGAACACCTGCGGCACGCCATCGAGACCAGGGACACGATCGGCCAGGCCAAGGGCATGCTCATGGAGCGCTTCCATGTCGACGCCGCCGCCGCGTTCGAAATGCTGGCTAAGGTGTCGCAGAACGGCAACATCCCGGTCGAGCAGATCGCCCGCCGGGTGATCGAGATCGACCACCCGGAGCGCTCGAGCTGAACTCTCGCCGCCGGCCTGGGCCGCGGGTGAGGTTCGCACACCATTTCCAACGGACACGAAAATGGCCCCCGGAGTCTCCTCCGGGGGCCATTTCACCTGGTAGCCCTGGGACGGTTCAATCCGAACACATTGTTGACTTCTGTGCAAGATGATGCACATGTGACTGACAGATCGTCACGATTCCTCTCGCCATCCCCGACGCGCCGACGGATCACTACCCGGCTGCGGGCAGATATCGTTGAGGCGTACGAGTCAGGACAGACCAGTCGGCATGTGGCGGAAAAGTTCGGACTGGGCCGCACGACAGTCTTGAAGATCCTGAAGGCTGCCGGGGTGACGGTACGGCCGCAGGGACAGAAGTATCGACTAAGCCGCCCACCATGTGACGATTAGCGACACAACTGTGGGATTGGCTACGTGATTGTTTCGGCCGCCGGGATGGCGATTCCGCGCTTCACGATCTTGCCGGTGGCCCCCTTGGGCAGGGTGTCAACGAACCATATCCGGCGGGGATATTTGTAGGCCGCCACGCGGGCTCGGACGAACTCGCGGAGGTCCGCGGCCTGCACTGATGCCCCGCCGCGCAGTGAGACGGCGGCGGCGACCTCCTCGCCCAGCGTGTCGTGCGGAATGCCGATGACGGCCGCCTCCGCCACCGCGGGGTGCTCGTAGAGCACTTCTTCGATCTCGCGCGGATAGACGTTGTACCCGCCGCGGATGATCATGTCCTTGGCACGATCGACGATGTAGTAGTAGCCGTCCTCGTCGACGCGTCCGATGTCACCGGTGGACAACCAGCCCTCAGCATTGATCGTTGCGGCGGTTGCATCGCGCTGATTCCAATAGCCGGCCATGACGTTGTGGCCGCGGATCTGGATCTCTCCAACCTCCCCGCTGACGGCGTCGTCCCTTTGCGCATCGATGATGCGCATCTCCACGCCCTCGACCGGTGTGCCGATCGAGCCCGGCTTGCGGGGCTTGCCGGGATGGTTGAACGCCGCCACCGGTGAGGTTTCCGAGAGCCCGTAACCCTCAAGGATCATGCATCCGAAGGCTTCCTCGAAGTCGTTGATCACCTGCACCGGCAGGGCTGTGCCGCCGGAGATGCAGGTGCGCAGCGTCCGCGCCGCCGCCCGGGATGTAAGCGAAGTTGCCTGTAGCAGTGCGGAATACATGGTCGGCACGCCTTCGAAGACGGTGATGGCGTCACGCTCGATCACCTCGAGGGCTTTACTGGGCTCGAATCGGGGCAGCAGGCTCAGCGTCGCACCGGCGAGCAAGGCCGCATTCAGACCGCAGGTGAGGCCGAAGACGTGAAACAGCGGCAGACAGCCGATAACCGCGTCGTTGTGGTCGATACAGATAAGCGTGCGGGCAGTCAGTTCGGCGTTGCGGTGTAGTCCGGCGTGGGTGAGCCGGGCACCTTTGGGCCGTCCCGTTGTGCCGGAGGTGTGCAGGATAACGGCGTCGTCTTCGTCGGCACGACTCTCCATCTCGGCAGGCCGCGGCAATCCGGCGATCAGCTCGTCGAGTCCCCCGTCGTCGAGGATCCAGCGGTGTCTGGTGCCCGCGGATACCGCGCCATCGTGCGCCGCTTGGGCCGAGGTCGAATCGGCGAACAGCGCCGCGGCGTCCGTATTGGCCAGATAGAACTCCACCTCGCGCTCCTTGAGCAGCGGGTTCATCGGCACCGCGACCGCGCCGCGGTACATGATGCCGTAGAAGGCGACGGCGAAGGCCACCGTATTGGGCATCATCAGCCCCACCCGATCGCCGGGTTGCACCCCGGCCTGGGCCAGGAGCGTGGCGACCCGGGCCGCCTTGTCGTCGAATTCGGCGAAGGTGACGGCCGTCCCGTCGCAGCGCAGGGCAACGTTGTCGCGCCACTTCGCGGCGGCCGCTGATAGATTCGTGCCGAGGTTGGACATAGCTTTGTTCTTTCGTGCCTTGTTATTTCGTTCGGATGATTCGACGAGGGCCCCGTCGTTCAGGGTGATTGCGGAAGAACCACGACTCGATGACTTCGACCAGCTTGGCGCCGGCTTCCCAGTTGAGCACGTGCCCGGCGTCGCGCACGTTGATCAGCTGCGCGTTCGGGACGGCTGCCGCGAGCCGTCGCGAATGGACGGGAGGCGTGGTGCCATCGGCATCGCCGACCTTCGCCACGGTGGGCACCGATATCTCGGCCAGCCGTGGGTAGTGGTCTTCGCGCACGAACGCCCGCACGATCGGTACCAGCGCCCCATGGTGCTTCATGTGTTGGTTCAGACGTTCAACGAAAACAGAGATCATCGCCGGAGAGGGCCGTTTGCCGCAGCCAGCCGCACCGAACAGTATTCCCCCCGTCCGGCTAAGTGTGACTCCTTGCAGCACAACGCTTCTCAGTAGGGGTATCTGTAGCCAATTCTGAGGTGACTCGTCCGACAATCGGCCGGCCCACGTCGCAAAGAGCACCAGCCCGCTCAACCGCGCCGCGAGCTCCTGGTGGTCGAGGACCGCACGGCTCGCCACGAACCCACCCATCGAATGCCTGACCAGCACGCCGTCGCGGACGTCGAAATGCTCCACCAGAGCCGCATAGTCCGCAGCCATCTGTGCCGACCCAATGCCGTCGGAGCCGAGGGTCGACCGTCCGTGGCCCCGCTGGTCGAAGGCGATGACGCGGTAGCCACGGCCGATCAGCTCGTCATGCACGATGTTCCATTCCCGGCTGCCCGCCGCATAACCGTGGGCGACCGCGACGGGCGGGCCCTGTCCGGCACTCGTGGCGCGTAGCCGGGTTCCGTCGGGGCGTTCGATGACGACCTTCTCCCCCTCCAGGTCGGCAGCCAACAGGTGCCGGGGATACGGGTCCGGATTGCGTTCGATGCGCGCCACTGCGCCACGCGCAGCAGCCCAACCCAGGACACTGCCCGCGCAGGCCAGGGCCGCAGACGCCGGCCCGGCTCTCATCGGGCGCATTCCGGTGCCCGGCAATACGCGAAGAAGGCCCGCAGTCGGTCCAGAACGAGTTCGGGGCACTGTTCGGCGATCCAGTGGCCGACCCCTTCGACGATCTCCAGGTCGAAGTCCGTAATGCTTTCGGAGTAGCCGCGTAGCAGCGTCGGCGTGAGAACGGGGTCGGCAGTGCCGGACAGCCATCGGACCGGGACCGACACCCGTGCATCGGCGAATTCGCCACGCAGCCAGGGCACAATCTCCGCAAGCAAGAATCTCCGGTACCACCGCGAGGTCGCGACAGCGTGGTCACCGTCGCCCAGCGCTGCAGCGTAGACCCGAAGGTCGTCTTCGGGCAACGTGAACGATGCACCCACCCAACGGCACAGCACCCTTAGGAAACGGCCTTGGTGGTCGGCGACGAGCCGCGGCCCGATGGCCGGAATCGCGATCGGGATCTGGTACCAGAAGCGCCACAGGTGGCGCACGAAGTCAATGTCGAATTTCAGCCACGATCCGACGGTGTTCATCCCGAAATAGCCGCTCACCTTCGTGGGGTGGCGCAACATCATGATGAACGCGACGGGTCCGCCCCAGTCATGGGCAACCAACGTCACCGGTCCGAGGCCGAGCCGGTCGAGCACCGCTGCCAAGTCATCGGCCATGTCGATCTTGCGGTAGCGACCGCGCGGCGCGGAGCTCCAGCCGGCGCCGCGCAGGTCCGGGCATATCACCCGGTAGCCGTCGGCGGCTAGAGGTGCTATGAGATGCCGCCACTCCCACCAGTTCTGGGGGAAGCCGTGCACGAACATCACCGGTGGGCCGTCGGTGGGTCCAGCCTCGGCCACGTGAATGGTGACGCCGGCGCCCAGGTCGACGAACCGGTGTTCGACCCCGGCTAGTTCGGGTATGGGCCGGTCGGCCGCGATCGGGGTAGTCACAGTCCGACTGCGCATTCCAACTCCTTCAACGAGACCTCCAGGTGCCCGAGCAGACGCTGCAGATGCGGGACCGCGCGACGGCATCCGACAAGGCCGAAATCCAAGCTGTCGGCGCTGGTAGCCAGCGTGATGTTCAGCGCCTGGCCGTCGACCACGATCGACATCGGGTAGTTGCCGTCCAGCCGCGCGCCGTTGCGGTACAACGGGTGTCGGATTCCGGGCACATTGGAGATGCACACGTTGAACGACGGCGGGGTGGCCGTTCCGAGACCGGGAAGGTTACCCAGCAGCGTCGGGGCGAGAGTGGTCGACAATCCCAACGCAATCGCCTGTGTCCGCGGTAGTTGGGAGAGCACGGCCTTGTTGTCGCGCATCGAGGACTGGATAGTCGCCAGCCGCTGGGCGGGGTCGTCGAGATTTGTGGCGAGGTTGCACAATACCGCCGAGGCGACGTTGCCGCCGTCGGGGTCGTTCTCGGTGCGTAGATTCACCGGGACCATGGCGATCAGCGGTGCATCAGGCATGGCGTTCTGTTCGGTGAGGTAGCTGCGCAAGGCGCCTGCGCACATGGCCAGCACGACGTCGTTGACGGTCGCCCCGGCCGCACTCTTGATGTCCCTGATGCGATCTAGTGACCAGGACTGGGCCGCGCAGCGCCGGGCGCCGCCGATGGGCACATTGAGCATCGTGCGCGGTGCACGAAACGGCAGGTTCAGCTGTTGCTCGACCAGTGCGCTACGGCCGAGGGCAGCTGTTGAGGATGCGTATCTGGCCGCCGATTGCATTGTGGTCGTGAGCTTTTCCCGGCGGCTCAGATGTGTTGCCGATCGGGCGGAACCGCGAGGCTGCAATGCCCACGCCGTTTGGATGCGGTGATCGTCGGGCTCCGAGCTCAGCGACCCCTGCAGCAGGTTGAGCGCGGACACGCCGTCGACGATCGCGTGGTGCATCTTGGTGTAGATCGCGAACCGTCGGTCCTTGAGGCCTTCGATCACATGCATCTCCCATAGGGGTTTGTGTCGATCGAGCAGGGTGCCGTGTAGCCGGGAGGTCAGTTCCAGAAGCTCGCGAACGCGTCCCGGTGTGGGCAGCCCGGAGCGTCGTACGTGATAATCCAGATCGACGTCGTCGTCGAATGTCCATGCGAGATTGGTGATTCCACCGAACGCTCGTGCGGGATGCTTACGGAAGGCGGCCGTCACTTCGTGAGATGCGCGCATGGCCTCGTAGGTGTCCTGCAGGAATTCCGGCCCAGCCCCCTCGGGTGGGGTGAACAGCTGCAGCGCAGCCACGTGTAAGGGATGCTCACGGGACTCGGCGAGCAGGAAGGTCGAATCGAGCGGCGAGATGAGTTGCATTGTGCTTCCTTGTTGAATGGCTTTCAGTGAGTGGGCGCTCAGTTCACCTGGCAGCTTTGGCCATTCGGGCGGAGACCCAGCGGGCCAGCGGCGGGGCGACGCGCGACAGCGCGTACAGGACGTGTGCCTCAGCGGCGATGGGCGCGACCGCGTGATTGCGGCCGACGGCTCGCAGAATGTTTCGAGCCGCGCGTTCGGGGGTGTATCCGCGCTTCTTGTAGGTCGCCGCGAGGCGCTGCCGGCGTGCGTCGGAATCACCGGCTCCCCGGATCGGACTCGCTGTGGTGATCGCGGTGTTGATGACGCCGGGGCAGATGGCGGTGACGCCGATGCCGTGGGGCTTGAGTTCGATGCGCAGCGCCTCGGACAGGCCCAGCACGGCGAATTTGGTGGCGCTGTAGGCCGACAGCTGCGGATTGGCCAGCAGGCCGGCTGCCGACGACACGTTGACCACCTGCCCGCCGCGACCGGAGTCGATCATAGCGGGGATGAAGGCGTCGCAGCCATGGACGACTCCCATCAGGTTGATCGACACCAACCAGTCCCAGTCCTTGAGGCTGGTATCCAGGAATCCGCCGATGAGGCCGACCCCGGCGTTGTTCACCAGGATGTCCACATCGCCGAAGTGGCTGAACGAGGCGTCGGCGAAGGCCCTCATCTGGTCGGGGTCGGCGATGTCGACCTTCCGGGTGAGCACGTCTCGGCCGAGTTGGCGCGCGGTGTCGGCGGTGTCACGCACTGCGGCGTCATTGATGTCGCACAGCGCGAGGTTTGCGCCACGTCGGGCGCACAGCACGGCAAGTTCGCGGCCGATGCCGCTGCCGGCACCGGTGATGACCACGACGCGTCCAGCGAGGTTCGAGGTGTTGATAGCTGATCCGAAATTGAACATGCTGGCAAACTACGCAGGGGCGGCTGCCGTGGTCTCGTGCACGAACGCCAACGTTGGCCAGGCTCATTGTGACGTTATGACAATCGGACTACATTCCGATCATGGAGCTTGAGTGGCCGGCCGCTCGGGACCCGGCCGCCCAGCGGGTCTGGCAGCAGGTGCTGGTCCCGATCGCCGCCGAGATGCGCGCCGCCGCTTACGCGCTGGCCGAGCAGGCGGTTTCGCGGATGCGAACCGAACTGCCCCAGATGTTTCCCGACGAGCAGACCGTCACGGAGAACCTGCTCAGCACCGACGCCAGCCTTCGGCAACTGGCGCAGATCATCGAAGTCGGCCGCGACCCATGGCACGTGGATTTGCCACCGTCGACGGTGGCGCTCGCGCGCGCAGCGGCGCATCAGCAGGTGGCTCTGGCCGGGCTAATGCGCTTCTACCGGATGGCCCAGGAAGTGGTGTGGCAGTGGATCTACCGTCGGATCACCGCCAAGATTTCTGATCCGGCGGACCTCGCGAAGGCCATCGAGCTGGCCACCGGCTGGATCTTCGGCTACGTCGACGGGGCGGTGGTGCACGCCGAACAGGCCTACGAGGTGGAGCGGGAGGCCTGGCTGCGGGGAGCCGCGGCAGCCCGGGCGGCGGCCATCGACGACATCCTCGCCGAGCGCGAGCTCGACGTGCAACGGGCGTCGACGCGACTGCGCTATCACGTCAAACGCCAACACATCGGAGTCTTCGCCTGGGTTGAGGCCGTCCCGGAGGACGGCGACGCCCAACAGTTGCTCGGCTCCGTCATCGCCGACATCGCACGCGCCGCTGCGGCGGAGAGCAGCATCGTTCACCCCGCCGGATCGCTGGCGTTGGCGGGGTGGGTGAGCCGTCGGCGCCCCTTCACGGCGACCGAAGTGACAGCTGCCCACGTCTCCGAACAGTCGGGTGTTCGGCTGGCGTTCGGTGAGCCCGACGGCGGCCTGAAGGGGTTCCGCGGCACTCACCTGCAGGCCTCCCACGCTCGTCGAGTCGCGTCGCTGGTCGGGTCACGCGGTGCACCGGTCACGCATTACCGCGACGTCGCAGTGGCGGCGCTGGCCAGCACTGATGCCGAACATGCGGCATCGTTTGTCACCCGGGTGCTGGGGCCGCTCGCGGGGGCCGACGAGGACACCTACCGACTGGCGACGACGCTGGCGGTCTATCTGCAGGAGAACCGCAGCCGAACCCGGGCCGCCCGCCGGCTCATCGTGCACCCCAACACGGTCAGCTACCGCGTCAACCAGGCCGAAGCAATCCTGGGCCGCAGCACCGACACCGACACACTCGAACTGTCGGTCGCGCTGGCGCTGCTGCCCGCGTTGCCTCGGCTGACGCGGCAGCACGGCACCGAACTGTGACGCGGTAACAAACGCGGTCCGCAACGTTGTCGCTGCAGCCCCAGCCACCGGACCCTCCTCACTTCTAGCTTTGGTTATCAGCCGCAGTGCGGCAGCAAACACCAACACGAGGAGAAGTCATGCAGACACTGCAAGAACTCGACGTCAACTACATGAGTGGCGCCAACAACCCCTGGATTCCGTTCACCCCGCTCACCGACGAGGTTTTCCTGAAGTACTGGAAGATCGACCCGGTGCGCGCCGAGATGGTCGTCTCGATGAAGTTCAACGCCAACCTGGTGCTTCCGGTGCACTACCACACCGGCATCGTGATCGGGCACACCGTCAGCGGTGCGTGGCGCTACCAGGAGAACAACTGGGTTTCCCGCGCCGGCGACACCGTCTACGAGGTGGCCGGGTCGTCACACACGCCGGAGAGCCTGGAAGAGACCGAGGTGTTCTTCGTCCTGGTGGGCGAGTTGCTGTTCCTCGACGAGGGCAAGAAGATCCTGTGGCAGGAGAACCACAAGACCTCGCTCGAGCGGTACACCAACTACTGCGCGGCCAACGGCATCACGCCACGCGACCTGACGAGTTGGGATGCCTGATCATGGCCGACATCGAACCCAACGAGACCCAGTTGACGACGCTGCTGCAGGCGGCGGCCGAGAACAACGAACCCGTGGTGATGATCAACCTGCTGCAATTCGGGCCCGATGGCGCTGACAGCTATCAGCGTTATGCCAAGGAGGTCCAGCCTTTCCTGGAATCAGTTGGAGCCACGGTGGTGTATGCCGGTGACACCAGCCACGTCGTCGCCGGCAACATCGACCAGCCCTGGTGGGACGCCATCGTCGTGGTCCGCTACCCGTCGCGGGCGGCATTCGTGTCCATGGCCACCGACCCGGGCTATCACGAGCACGCTCACGTGCACCGAGCGGCGGCGCTGGAGAGCACCCACCTCATCGCCACCGAGCCATGGCAGCTCGACAGCTGATCTTGGCACCGACTACACAGCGACCATGCCGCTCCGATTGCTCTCTTTCGACCGCCACAGCGGTCAAGCGGGCGATCGCCGGCGTGGTCGCTGCCGGAGTTGTCCTCTGCGGCCAGGCACAGCCCCGGCCGCTGCCACTGGGATCTCCTCAGCGCTGGCCGCTGGCCGCCCAGTATCGATCGAACACGAGATTTGTGTGACATGCACCGCCCACTCCACCGACGACATCGCCGACAGCGGCTTGATCCCAATCACGCGCAGCACAGCAATCTCAGCTCATGAGCTGTTCCGAGGGCACGGCTTTGGGGCTCACCACGTATCAATGAGATTGGAGGCGGCCCCGAAGAGTTCTCCGGGGCCGCCTCGGTGAGTAGCGGGGACAGGATTCGAACCTGCGACCTCTGGGTTATGAGCCCAGCGAGCTACCGAGCTGCTCCACCCCGCGTTGGTGAATGCCAGGTTACCGAACGTGGAGCGGGCCTCCAAATCGCCAGGCTCGGCGGCGCCGCGCGGCGGCTGGCGCACCCGTCATCGGCCACGCCTACTCCGGCCAGGAGCTGCCCATAATGATGTCGACGAAGTCGTCGCGAACGAACGCCGGGTCCGGGCCCGCCAGCACGTCGGCGTTGACCGTGCCGAACGTGCTGTGCGGGCGGTGCCGCATGCCGTCGTTGAAGGCCCCCAGGATGCACCGCTTGAATCCCGGGCGCGGATGCGCCGCGGTGACCGCGGCCAGGGCTTGCGGGGAAAGGTCGTCGCGGCCGATGCCCAGCACGTCGGTTTCGACACCGGCTGTGACCAAGGCGATCTCGGGCTCCATGAACTCCGGGACCCCGGGAGTCGTGTGTAAGGCGATGCCCAGCCACACCTTGTCGGCGGCGGCCTTGTCGATGCCGCGATCCAGCAGGAACTCCCGCGCCGCGTTGGCACCGTCCACCTCGAACCGCAGGTCCGAGCTGGCTCGCACGGCGCGGGAATCCGGCCGCACCGTCACCGAAAGCGCTTCCGCACCGCAGCGCGCGGCTGAGCCAGGCGCACGTTTGCGCCGCGCTGCACACCGCCATGCTGCGCGGCCTGCCCCGCAACTACGTGTCCTGAATGAGACCGCCGGCACACCGGCCTATTTGGCGTTGTTGTACTTGGTGATCGCGTCGTCGAGGCGCTGCAGCGCGGCACCGTAGGCGGCGAAGTCGCCCTTCTTCTGCGCGTCCTTGGCCGCGCTCATCGCCGCCTGAATCTCCTGCAGCGCGGCGGACTTGGCCGCCGACAACGTCACCGACCCCTCGGGGGCCGGCGGTGCGGCCTGCGGCGCCGGGGGTGTCGACCCGGGATTGCCCGCCGGCGCGGGCGGGCTGGCGGGCGGGTTCGGGGAGCCCCCGGACTCGGTGGGCTGGATCCCCGTCGCGGCCGCACCCGCACCCGCACCGAACAGGCCGTTGAGGGCGTCGCTCACCGTGGGGCCGTAGCCGATCTTGTCGTTGTACATCATCGCCACCCGGATCAGCCGCGGGTAGGACGAGGCGGCGTCGCTGGCGCCCGGGGAGGCATAGACGGGTTCGACGTACATCAGCCCGCCCTGGCCGACCGGCAGCGTCAGCAGATTGCCCCACCGGATGCGGTTCTGGTTGTCGCGCCCGATCACACCGAGGTCCTGGGACACCGCCGGATCGGTGGTGATGGCGTTGTTCGCCAGCTTGGGACCGTTGACCTGACCCGGGATGGTCAGCACGGTGATCTTGCCGTACGTCGCGGGGTCGGAGCTGGCACTGATGTAGGCGGCCAGGTAGTCACGCTTGAATCTGTTCATCGCGCTGATCAACTGGTACGCCGCCGAATTGTCGTTCTTCGCGATGTTTTTCGCGACGATGTAATACGGCGGCTGATAGCTGCTGGCTGTCGGGTTCGGATCCAGCGGTACGTCCCAGAAGTCCGAGGTGGAGAAGAAGGTGACGGGATCGTTGACGTGGTATTTGGCCAACAACATCCGCTGCACCTTGAACAGGTCTTCGGGGTAACGCAGATGATCGGCCAGCTCGGGCGTGATCTCGCTCTTGGGCTTGACGGTGCCGGGGAACACCCGCATCCAGGCTTTGAGCACCGGATCGTGTTCGTCCTGCTCGTAGAGCGTGACGGTGCCGTCATAAGCGTCGACGGTGGCCTTCACCGAGTTCCGGATGTAGGACACCTGCTTGTCGGGCGCCAGCCTGTTGAATGCCACCTCGTTGGAATCGGCGGTGGCCGATTCCAGGGAGGTGAGTTGGGAGTACGGGTAATTGTCCAGGGTGGTGTAGCCGTCGATGATCCACACCAGTCGCTTGTCGACGACCGCCGGGTAGACCCGGCTGTCAGTCGTCAACCACGGTGCCACCGCCTCGACCCGCTGCGCCGGATCGCGGTTGAACAGGATTTTACTGTTGGCTCCGATCACGTTGGAGAACAAGAAGTTTCGCTCAGCGAACTTCGCGGCGAACACGCTGCGAGAGAGCCAGTTGCCAACCGGCACTCCCCCGAGCCCGGTGTAGGTGTAGTTCTTGGTTTCGGTGCTGGTCTCGTAGTCGTATTCGCGGTCGGCGCCGTTGCGGCCGACGATCGCGTAGTCGGCCGGGGTGTTGGAGATCACCGGCCCGAAGTAGACACGGGGTTGGTCCAGCGGCGCGGGGCCGTCGGAGATCACGTTG
>Ga0307441_1000311_pt1 | contig 18494 bp, 30 predicted proteins | sample SalMarWE160420MG_FD_202149 | JGI IMG/M metagenome (GOLD analysis project Ga0307441, IMG submission 202149) | Salt marsh sediment microbial communities from the Plum Island Ecosystem LTER, Massachusetts, United States - WE1604-20 | ecosystem: Environmental > Aquatic > Marine > Intertidal zone >... | reverse complement strand
GACACTACGCGAAGGCAGGCGTGGCACCGTCTCGCCATCTGGTCGAGGTCCGGGTCGACGACCCGGATGCCTACGAACTCGGCCAAGAGATCACGATCGCCGATGTGCTCGTGAAGGGTGCCAAGGCCGACGTCGCCGGTGTCTCGAAGGGCAAGGGATTCCAGGGTGTCATCAAGCGGCACAACTTCTCCGGCCAGGGAGCGAGCCACGGTGTCCACCGTGTGCATCGGGCTCCCGGGTCGATCGGAGCGTGCGCAACGCCGGCACGAGTGTTCAAGGGCAGGAAACTCCCCGGCCGCATGGGCGGCGAACGCGTCACGATGCTCAACCTTGACGTAGTCGACATCGACGCAGCCAAAGGCTTGATCCTTCTCGGCGGATCAGTGCCTGGCCCCAAGGGCTCGGTTGTACTTGTGAGAGAGGCGGTGAAGGCTCGTGGCTGATACATGCACTGCAGCACTGTTCACAAGCGACGGAGACCGCAAGGGTGACGTGGGGCTCGACCCTGAGATCTTCGGCATCGAACCGAACATGCCGGTCATGCATCAGGTCGTGACTGCCCAGCTCGCAGGCGCCCGTTCCGGCACCGCTTCGACCAAGACCAGGGCAGAAGTCCGTGGTGGTGGGAGGAAGCCGTGGCGACAGAAGGGTCTCGGCCGCGCGCGACAGGGTTCGATTCGTGCCCCCCACTTCGTTGGCGGAGGCGTTGCGTTCGGACCGCGTCCGCGCAGCTACGCACAGCGGACTCCAAAGAAGATGAAGCGCCTCGCACTTCGCAGTGCCCTCTCGGCTCGTGCGGCCGAGGGCAACATCAAGGTCGTCGAGACGTTCGAGTGGCAGGAGCCCAAGACGAAGCAGGCGAAGGCGTTCCTCGATGCGATCGAGGCGGGCCGCAAGGTGCTGTTGGTGCTCGGTCGTAGCGATCGGATCCCCGAGCGATCGTTCCGGAATCTCCGTGGTATCGCGATCGTCGAGCCCGGACAGCTCACCACCTACGACGTGCTGTGGGCGGACACGCTCGTGTTCACCACCGACACGATCGGGTCGGTGGGTGCCCAGGGCGCGTTCGATGTCACCGAAGCCGACTTCGTAGAGGAATCGGGAGGTGAAGACTGATGAAGGATCCACGTGACGTCATCTTGACCCCGGTGGTCTCGGAGAAGTCGTACGACCTGATCGAACAGCACAACACGTACACGTTCAACGTGGTCCGCGGTGCCAACCGTGCGGAGATCGCCCAGGCGATCGCCGACATTTTCGACGTGACGGTGCTTCGGGTGAACACCCTGAACAAGCGGGGAAAGCAGAAGCGGACCGGCTGGGTGGTTGGTCGGCGCCAAGACACGAAACGAGCGCTGGTCAAGCTGGCGCCCGGCGACTCGATCGACATTTTCGGGGTGTAACGATGGCAACGAAGAAACAGAAGCCGACGTCGCCGGGAAGGCGCTTCCGCACCGTCTCGGACTTCGCCGACGTCACCAAGTCGACACCAGAGAAGTCACTGCTCGCCAAGAAGAGCGGTACGGGTGGACGCAACACCCACGGTCGTATCACGTCACGCCACAAGGGTGGTGGACACAAGCGCCGCTACCGCGTGATCGATTTCCGGAGAACCAAGGACGGAATCCCGGCCAAGGTCGCCGCGATCGAGTACGACCCGAACAGAAACGCACGTCTCGCACTGCTCCACTACGCAGATGGAGAGAAGCGATACATCCTCGCTCCCGTCGGGGTGAAGGTGGGCGCCGTGCTTGAGTCGGGAGCCAGTGCAGAGATCAACCCCGGCAACGCGCTTCCGCTGCGAAACATCCCCGCCGGTACCGTCGTTCACGCCATTGAATTGCGGCCCGGTGGAGGGGCTAAGATGGCACGCTCGGCGGGCGCCTCCGTGCAGCTCATGAGCAAGGAAGGCGACCGCGCACTGCTGCGGCTTCCCTCAGGCGAGATGCGGATGGTGTCGCTCGACTGTCGCGCAACGGTCGGACAAGTCGGCAACACTGAAGCGGAACTTGTCAAGGGCGGCAAGGCGGGACGGTCCAGATGGCTGGGCGTCCGGCCTCAGAGCCGCGGGGTCGCCATGAATCCGGTCGACCATCCCCTTGGCGGGGGTGAGGGCCGGTCGTCCGGCGGCCGCCATCCGGTGAGCCCGTGGGGCAAGCCGGAAGGCAGAACTCGAAAGAAGAACAAGGCAAGCAACAAGGACATCGTGCGAAGACGATCACGTAAAGGACGGAGGTAGGCGATGGCCAGGAGCCTGAGCAAAGGTCCCTTCATCGACGAGCACCTCCTCAAGAAGGTGGAGGAACTGAACCGAAAGGGCGAGAAGCGGGTCATCCGGACCTGGAGTCGCCGCTCCACCGTCATTCCGGAGATGGTGGGCCACACCATCGCGGTTCACGATGGACGTAAGCATGTCCCGGTGTATGTGACGGAGTCCATGGTCGGCCACAAGTTGGGGGAGTTCGCCCCGACGAGGACGTTCCGCGGGCATGCCGGATCACGTGAGAAGGCAGCGAGCCGACGATGAAGGTACGAGCACAAGCCAAGTACATCCGCCAGTCGCCCTACAAGGTGCGGCGTGTGCTGGATCTCGTTCGGGGGCTTCCGGTGGAGGAGGCACGCAACGTGCTGGACTTCACAGACCGGCGCGCAGCGGATCCGGTGCGCAAGGCCCTCGATTCTGCTGTGGCCAATGCGGAGCACAACCACGCGCTCGATGCGGACGAGCTCTTCGTCGCACAGGCGTATGCCGATGAGGGTCCCACGCTGAAGCGTTGGCGTCCTCGGGCTCGAGGCCGTGCGACCCGCATCCTCAAGCGCACAAGTCATATCACCATCGTCGTTTCCGAAGAGAGCGAGGCGTAATGGGCCAGAAAACACATCCATACGCGTTCCGCCTCGGAGTGGTGACGGACTGGAAGTCGCACTGGTACAGCGACAAGGACTACGTCGACCTCGTCAACGAGGACTGGAAGATCCGCGACTACATCACGGGTGAACTCCGCCGAGGAGCTATCTCTCGGATCGAGATCGAACGGACGCGCGACAAGGTCGTCATCGAGGTGCACACGGCGAGGCCAGGCGTCGTCATCGGACGACGCGGCGCAGAGGCCGAGCGTATCCGTGGGGGACTCGAGAAGCTCACGGGCAAGCCCGTGAAATACAACGTGATCGAAGTCCGCGACCCGGACCAGGATGCTCAACTGCTCGCGCGCAGCGTCGCCGATCAGCTCGAAGGACGCGTCTCGTTCCGTCGTGCGATGAAGCGCACGGTTGCCGCCGCGATGAAGGCAGGCGTTCAGGGCGTCAGAGTCGAATGCAGCGGACGGCTGGGTGGCGCCGACATGGGGCGGCGTGAGTGGTACCGCGAGGGTCGAGTTCCGCTTCACACCCTGCGTGCCGACATCGACTACGGCACGGCGACGGCCCACACGACCGTTGGCACCATCGGCGTGAAGGTGTGGACCTACAAGGGTGACCTCGTGGCGTCGCTGAAGGCAACGCGTGAGAAGCTCGCCGCGGAGATCGCAATGGCTGCCGGCAAGCCGAGCAGGGTTGCACCTGCAAAGGCGAGAGCCGAGGAAGCAGTGGGCGGCCGCAAGAAGCGCCGCGTGATCGAAGCCGGTGGTGGACGACGCGTGGTCGAAGGTGGCGGCAAGCGCAGAGAAGGCAGGCGGCCGGCAGATGAACCGCGCGCCATCTCGAATGAAGAGGCTGAAGACGCCTACCGCGAGGGTCTCCAGGACGCCGACGCGGAGACGGTGACGGACAAGACCGCTCAAACAGCGGCGGTCGAGGCCGTCGAGGCCGCCGTTGCGGAGACTGCAGAGGCGACCGCTGTCGAGACCGAGCCGGAAGCACCGGCGGAAGCCGAGGTCGAGGAAACCCCGAAGGCCAAGGAAGTTTCCGAGGTCGAGGAAACCCCGAAAGCCGAGGATGTCCCCGAGGTCGAGGCCGAGGAGAGTACCGACGCGGCGGACGCCACCGAAGACGAGAAAGAAGACGAGTAGCCCATGTTGATGCCGAAGCGAACCAAGTACCGCAAGGTCCATCGTGGGCGCAGAACCGGTACCGCCAAGGGCGGGACGTCCGTCACGTTCGGCGACTATGGACTCAAGGCACTCGAGAACGGGTGGATCACCGCCCGGCAGATCGAGTCCGCTCGAGTCGCCATCAACCGGACGATTCGCCGTGGCGGGAAGGTGTGGATCACCATCTTTCCGGACAAGCCTGTCACAGAGAAGCCGGCCGAGACTCGCATGGGATCGGGGAAGGGCAACCCCGAGTTCTGGGTCGCGGTCGTCAAACCCGGACGCGTCATGTTCGAACTCTCTGGAGTGCCGGATGACCTTGCCCGCGAGGCGATGCGACGCGCCGGACACAAGCTGCCCATCAAGACCAAGTTCGTGACACGGGAGGACACGTGAAAGCATTCGACTTGCGTGAGCTCTCCGCGGACGAGCTGCAGGACAAGCTCACGGAAACCAAGGCAGAGCTGTTCAACCTGCGCTTCCAGTTGGCCACGAATCAGCTCGATGATGCATCACGCATCCGCGAAGTACGAAAAGACGTCGCCCGAATCTTGACCGTCTTGCGTGAGCAGGAGATCAAGGCGTGGCGAGAGCAGGAAGGTGAGTGATGGAGGATCGTGCACGGCGGAAGTCGCGCGTCGGTGTGGTCGTGTCTGACGGACGTGATCAGACCGTGACCGTCGAGGTCCAGCAGCAGGTCCGCCATCCCCGCTACAACAAGATCGTCCGCCGCCGGAAGCGCTTCCACGCGCACAATGAGGGCAACGATGCTCGCAACGGTGACACGGTACGGATCATGGAAACAAGGCCCCTCTCGAAGACGAAGCGGTGGCGGATCGTCGAGATCGTGGAGCGCGCCCGATGATTCAACAGGAAACAAGACTGCGTGTCGCCGACAACAGCGGCGCCAAGGAGGTGCTGTGCATCCGTGTGATGGGCGGTTCGACTCGGCGCTATGCGGGTCTCGGTGATACCATCGTCGCTACCGTCAAGGACGCCATTCCTGGCGGTACCGTGAAGCGGGGCGAGGTCGTCAAGGCGGTTGTCGTCAGGACGGCCAAGGGCTACCGCCGCAAGGACGGCACGTACATTCGTTTCGACGACAACGCGTGCGTCATCATCGACAACAACAGCCAGCCCCGTGGGACGCGCATCTTCGGACCCGTCGCCCGGGAGCTGCGCGACAAACGATTCATGAGGATCATCTCGCTGGCACCGGAGGTGCTGTGATGCGACTGCGACAAGGTGACAAGGTGAAGGTCATCACCGGTAAGGACACCGGTGTGGAAGGCCGCGTCGCACGCGTCATCACCAAGAAGAACAAGGTGATCGTCGAAGGCGTCAACACCGCCCGGAAGCACCAGCGTCCCCAGGGTCAGACGATGCAGGGCGGCATCATCGACAAGGACATGCCGATCGACGCGTCGAACGTGATGATCGTCTGTGAGGATTGTGGGCCGACTCGTATCGGTTACCGGGTCGACGATGACGGGATCAAGTATCGGGTGTGTGTGAAGTGCGGAGGTGAACTGTGACCCCGCGGCTCAAGGACAAGTACCTGAAGGATGTCGTGCCGGCCCTGGAGAAGCAGCTTGCCACCGCCAACCCGATGCGAGTACCCAAGTTCACCAAGATCGTTGTGAACATGGGTGTCGGCGAGGCCGTCGGCGATTCCAAGCAGGCGGACTCCGCCATGGAAGAGCTGGGACTGATCACCGGTCAGAAGCCGCGTCTGAACCGGTCGAAGAAGTCCATCGCCGGTTTCAAGATCCGTCAAGGCATGCCGGTCGGTGTGTCGGTGACGCTTCGCGGCGACCGGATGTGGGAGTTTCTCGATCGACTGATCGCAGTGGCGATCCCGAGGATTCGAGACTTCCGAGGGTTAAACCCGAAGGCGTTCGACGGTCGCGGCAACTACTCGTTCGGTTTGACCGAACAGCTGGTGTTCCCGGAGATCGACTACGACAAGGTGTCGGACATTCGGGGCATGGACATCACGATCTGCACGACGGCAGAGACGAACGAAGACGCGCGGGCGCTTCTCGATGCTTTCGGGTTCCCGTTCCGTCGGGACGCAAAGGTGTGAGGAACGAATGGCCAAGAAGAGTCTGATAGCCAAGTCCAAGAGAAAGCCGAAGTTCAAGGTTCGGGCCTACAACCGCTGCCGTCGGTGCGGCCGGTCGCGTGCCTACATGCGTGATTTCGGCATGTGCAGAATCTGTGTCCGAGAGCTCGCATCCAGGGGTGAGCTGCCAGGTGTGAGAAAGGCGTCGTGGTAGCCATGATGACCGATCCCATCGCAGACATGCTTACCAGGGTTCGCAACGCCACCCAGGCCGGGAAGGCCGACGTGACCATGCCATCGTCGAGGCTCAAGGAAAAGGTCGCGGGAATCCTCGCATCCGAGGGGTTCATCGACGGGTTCCAGTCACAGCAGGACGGTGTTCACCGCCAGCTGGTGCTGCGCCTCAAGTATGAGAAGAATCGCACGCCGGTCATCCAAGGCATCCGGCGAGTGTCGAAGCCGGGTCGGCGTGTGTACAGCAGCGCTTCCGACCTGCCTCGCTCGCACGGTGGTCTCGGCGTGCTCGTCGTGTCGACGTCGCAGGGTCTGCTCCCCGACAGGGAGGCCAGGCGCCGGCGTCTCGGCGGCGAGATCATGTGTGAGGTGTGGTGACATGAGTCGGGTAGGAAAAGCACCGATCCAGATTCCCACCGGAGTCGATCTGAAGATCGATGGCCAGCACGTATCCGTCAAGGGTCCGAAGGGCACGCTGGAGCGGACGTTCCATGAAAAGGTCGCGATCTCCGTCGAAGACGGAGTCGCCACCGTCCAAAGATTCGACGATCAGCGCGAATCGCGAGCACTCCACGGGCTCAGCAGAGCGCTACTCGCCAACATGGTGACGGGCGTCACCGACGGGTTCCGCAGAGAGCTGAGCATCGTCGGTATCGGCTACCGGGCGAACTTGCAGGGCAGCGCCCTCGAACTCCAGGTCGGCTACAGCCATCCGGTGAAGATCGAGGCTCCGGCCGGAATCTCGTTCGAGGTCCCGAACCCGACGCACGTCATCGTTGCCGGTATCGACAAAGAACTCGTCGGCCAAGTGGCCGCGAACATCCGAAAAATCCGGCCGCCCGAGCCCTACAAGGGCAAGGGAATCAGGTATGTGGACGAGTACGTCCGAAGGAAGGCCGGCAAAGCAGGAGTTGCCCGATGAGAGGTTCACGAGAAGACGCACGTCGCCGCCGGCACGCCCGGGTCCGCAAGACGTTGTATGGAACCGGCGACCGGCCGCGGCTCGTCGTGTTCCGCAGCAATCGGTACATCTATGCCCAGCTGATCGACGATGACGCCGGCCGGACGCTGGCCGCCGCCTCGTCACAGGAGAAGACGTTGCGTGACAAATCGTTGACCAGAGACACCGCCGCAAAGGTGGGGACGCTGCTCGCGGAGCGGGCGGGGAAGGTCGACGTGACCGACGTGGTATTCGACCGTGGAGGATATGCGTTCCACGGCCGGGTGAAGGCGTTGGCGGACGCGGCCCGAGAAGCCGGATTGAAGTTCTAGGAGCAGAGACACATGGCGGAAGTGCAGCAGCAACTCGACGAACGAGTCGTACAGATCAACCGAGTCGCCAAGGTCGTCAAGGGCGGCCGGCGGTTCTCGTTCACGGCGCTCGTCGTTGTCGGGGACGGTCGTGGAAACGTCGGCATCGGATATGGGAAGGCGAAGGAAGTACCTGCAGCGATCCAGAAGGGGATCGAAGAGGCACGCAAGTCCATGATCAGCATTCCGATGGCGGGCGCAACGATCATCCACGAGGTGATTGGTGTCCACGGCGCGTCGAAGGTCATGTTGAAGCCGGCGGCTCCCGGTACTGGAGTCATCGCCGGCGGTGCCGTCCGCCAGGTGCTCGAGGCCGCAGGCGTCCAGGACGCTCTTGCCAAGTCACTTGGCTCACCGACCCACCTGAACGTCGCCAGGGCCACGATGAACGGCCTTCTTGCACAGATGCGACCGGAGAAGGTCGCCGCCGCGCGTGGCAAGCGACCCGAGGACATCGCTCCTCCAGGGTTGCTGGCCGCATACCGCACCGCGGAGTTGAGGAAGTCCGGAGGCGCCGCATGACGAAGCTGAATGTGACGCTCGTGAAGAGCGCGATAGGTCAGAAGCCGAAGAACCGAGCGACGCTTCGCAGCCTTGGGCTGCGCCGCATGCACCAGACGGTTCAGCACGACGACACCCCGTCCGTGCGTGGGATGCTGCACAAGGTGCAGCACCTCGTCCAAGTGGAAGAGACCAAGTAGGAGGAGATCCCGGGCACGGCTTTTGGGTGCCGGACTACTGGAGACTGAGATGGCTGACGAAGAGAAGACCACAAAACTTCAACTCCACCACCTTCGACCCGCCCCCGGTTCGAAGCGGCCGAAGCGTCGCGTCGGAAGGGGAGAGGCGGGTCGACGCGGGAAGACCGCCGGTCGTGGCACCAAGGGCCTGAAGGCCAGGAACAAGCTGCGCATCGGATTCGAGGGCGGTCAGATGCCCCTTACGAGGCAACTCCCCAAACTGCGTGGATTCAAGAACCCCAACAAGGAGTACTTCGCCCTCGTCAACGTGGAAGCGTTGGAGACGTTCGCGAAAGGCTCGACGGTCACGCCGGACGAGCTGCGAGCGAAGGGCATGGTGAAGAAGCGAGGCCGGGTGAAGGTGCTCGGTGAGGGCGACCTCAGCAAGGCGCTGACCGTCCAAGCTCACGCATTCAGCCAGACGGCCATCTCGAAGATCGAGGCGGCTGGCGGCACAGCCCAGGTCATCGAGCGCTGATCGGTCGACAGCATGCTTTCCATTTACCGCAACATGTTCAAGATCCCCGACCTTCGGGGGAAGATCCTGTTCACGCTGTTCATTTTCTTCGTGTACCGGCTTGGCACCGCCATTCCTGTTCCCGGCGTGAGCCTCTCCGCCGTGAATGAGCTGGCACAGACCGGTCAGCAGCAGGGCATCCTCGGATTGCTCAACCTGTTCTCGGGCGGCGCTCTCAACCGGTTCTCGGTGTTCAGCCTCGGAATCATGCCGTACATCACCGCGGCCATCATCATGCAGCTGCTCGCCGCCGTGATCCCGAAGCTCCAGGCACTGCAGGACGAGGGCCAGTCCGGACAGAAGGTCATCACCCAGTGGACCAGGTACATCACGATTCTGCTGGCGCTGCTGCAGTCGACCGGTCTCACGTACCTGTTCGCGCAGGGCACGCTGACCGCCGGTATCTCGTTGATTCCCAACTACACGCCGGCACGGGTCGCGCTCATCGTCTTGACGATGACTGCAGGTACCGCGTTCATCATGTGGCTCGGCGAGCTGATCACGGAGCGCGGTGTCGGCAACGGGATGTCGCTGATCATCTTCATCGCCATCGCCTCGCGTCTGCCGGCGAGTTTCGCTTCGATCTGGGCCAATACGGTCCTGTCGGGCAGGAACGGCGGCGTCGTGATCTTTGGTGTGTTCATCCTGGTGTTTCTCGCGCTGATCGTCGGAATCATCTACGTCGAGCAGGGACAGCGGCGCATTCCGATCCAGTTCGCGAAGCGTGTCCGCGGACGCCGCGTCCTCGGCGGTCAGAGCACCTATATCCCCCTGAAGGTGAACACGGCCGGCGTGATCCCTGTGATCTTCGCCACGTCGTTCATGTACTTCCCGGTGCTGATCGCCACCGCCATTCCGACGGACAAACCGTTCTGGGCGTCGGTTCGCAACTGGATCAGTGTGAACATCGGAAACAGCAATGGAACGAGCACGTTCTACATCATTCTTCTGTTCATCCTGATCATCTTCTTCACGTACTTCTACACCGCGATCCAGTTCGATCCGGTTCGCCAGGCAGAGCTGATCCAGCGCCAGGGTGGGTTCATTCCCGGTGTTCGCCCCGGTAGTCAGACCTCCAAGCACCTGGCGCACATCCTGAACCGGATCACGCTGCCGGGCTCGCTCTTCCTTGCGATCGTCTCGGTGCTCCCGGCCATCGCCAGCGCGATATTCAGCGTGCCGGTCGGATTCTCAGGCGTGTCGATCCTGATCGTCGTCGGTGTGGCGTTGGAAACGATGAAGCAGGTCGAGAGCCAGCTCACGATGCGCAACTACGAGGGATTCCTCACGTGAGTCACCGCTACCTGTTCGTCGGCCCTCCGGGCGTCGGCAAGGGTACGCAGGCTGATCTGGTTGCAAGTGAGTTCGACATTCCGCACATCTCAACGGGTGCGATGCTTCGCGAGCATGTGGCGGCAGGCACGCAGCTTGGACAGAAGGCAGAGGTCTTCATGGAGGCCGGTGATCTGGTCCCCGACACGCTCGTAGTGGCGATGCTCGCGGAGCGAATCGGCTGCGACGATGCACGAGAGGGATTCATCCTCGATGGATTCCCCCGGAACATTCCCCAGGCCGAGGCGCTCGACGCAATGTCCGTCCAACTCGATCGCGTGGTCGCACTCAGCGTTTCCGACGAAGAGGTCCTGCGGCGCATCACGGGCCGAAGGAGCTGCGCCAATGGCCACGTCTATCACGTCACCGACAATCCGCCGCAGGTCGAGGGGGTGTGCGACGTCGACGGGCTGTCACTGTTCCAACGCAGCGACGACACCGAAGAGGTCGTCGCCAACCGGCTGCTCGTGTTCAGAGCATCCACCGCCCCGTTGCTCGAGTACTACGCCGCCATCGTCACCTACGTCGATGGCCTTGGTTCGGTCGAGGAGGTTCGATCGAGGGTAGTCCAGGTGCTTGGCTCGTGATCACCATCAAGAACGCCAAAGAGTTCGAGAAGATGGCGGTCGCAGGTGCAACCGTGGCCGCAGTTCTCTCAGGGGTACGTGCCGCTGCCGGGCCGGGAGTCTCACTCAAGGAACTCGATGAGCTGGCGGCCGAGATCATCAGGGGACGGGACTGCACACCCTCGTTTCTCGGCTACCACGGCTACCCGGCGCACATCTGCACGTCCCCGAACGACGTGATCGTGCACGGGATTCCCTCTGAGCACAAGCTCGTCGACGGTGACATCCTTTCGATCGACGCCGGTGCCATCTACGAGGGCTACCACGGTGATGCTGCCACTACGTTCCCGATCGGGGAGATCCCGCCGAACGTTCGGCGGCTGCTGGACACGACGGAAGCCGGTTTGTGGGCGGGTATCGAACAAACGCGGCCCGGAGGGAGACTCGGAGACGTCGGGTCCGCCGTGGAACGAGAGGCAGACCGTGCAGGGCTTGGCGTGGTGCGGGAGTACGTGGGACACGGCATCGGTCGCAGCATGCACGAAGACCCCCAGGTTCCCAACTACGGCAAGGCCGGCACCGGGATGAAGCTCCGCCGTGGGATGGCCATCTGCATCGAACCGATGTTCAACATGGGTGGAGCGGGCACGAAGGTCGACGCCGACGGTTGGACGGTCAGGACGGCCGACGGTAGTCTGTCGGCACACTTCGAGCACACCATCGCTCTCACGGATGGCGGAGTCCGGGTGCTGACGCAGGAGCCGGATTTGGGTAAGGGCGCCCATGCCAGCTAGCCTTGTTTTTCGGTCTGTCGAGGCCAGTTTCTAGGTTTCCTGTGGCAAAGCAAGACGATGTAATACGGGTGCAGGGGACCGTCCTCGAGACGCTCCCGAACGCGATGTTTCGGGTGGAAATCGAGGGCGGCCTTGAAGTGCTTGCCCATGTGTCGGGCAAGATGAGGATGCGGTATATCCGCATCCTGCCTGGTGACAAGGTTGACCTCGAACTGTCGGCGTACGATCCGACACGGGGCAGGATCGTGTGGAGATACAGATGAAGGTAAGACCTTCTGTGAAGAAGATGTGTGAGAAGTGCCGGATCATCCGCCGCCACGGGCGCGTGTGGGTGATCTGCGATAACCCGCGACACAAACAGCGGCAGGGGTGAGGAATGGCGCGTATAGCTGGAGTTGACCTTCCGAGAGATAAGCGAGCCGAGATCGGCTTTACGTACATCTTTGGTGTCGGAAGAACACGCGCACTGCAGATCTGTGACAACGTCGGTATCGATCCGGGAACGAAGATCCGTGACTTGACCGACGACGAAGTCGTTCGCATTCGACGTTTCATCGATCAGACCTATCGGGTCGAAGGCGACTTGCGCCGTGAAGTCCAGCAGAACATCAAACGAAAGATCGAGATCGGCACGTATCAGGGCGTCCGTCATCGCCGGGGTCTCCCGGTGCGCGGCCAGCGGACACACACGAACGGCCGAACACGTAAGGGACGCCGAGCGGCAATCGCCGGCAAGAAGAAGGTCAAGAAGTAGGTCTCAGTGGCGAAACAGCAGCAGACAAAACGGGTGCGCCGCCGAGAGCGGAAGAACATCGCTCACGGGCAGGCCCACATCACCGCCAGTTTCAACAACACGATCATCAACATCACCGATCTCGACGGAAACACCGTTGTGTGGACGTCGGGTGGCACGGTTGGGTTCAAGGGTTCGCGCAAGTCGACGCCCTACGCGGCGCAGGTGGCTGCCGAAGAGGCGGCTCGTCAAGCCGGCGAGCATGGCGTTCGCAAGCTCGACGTCATTGTGTCAGGGAGCGGCGGCGGTCGTGACACGGCCGTTCGCACCCTTCAGAACATGGGAATGGAAGTGACGTTCATCCGTGACGTGACACCGTTCCCGCACAACGGGTGCCGTCCGAAGAAGCGGAGGGGCTGATGGCGCGATACACAGGACCTACGCACAAACTGTGCCGCAGGGCACGCCAGCCACTGTGCCAGTCGAAGAAGTGCGCGGTCGATCGTCGTGCATACCCGCCAGGAGAGCATGGTCGTGGCCGGATCCGCGAGACCGACTACCAGATCCAGCTCCGGGAGAAGCAGAAGCTGCGCGCGATGTACGGGGTTCTCGAGCGTCAGTTCCGTCGCTACTACCGGGAAGCCGCCCGTCAGAAGGGCATCACCGGTGAGAATCTGCTTCGTATCCTCGAAACCAGACTCGACAATGTCGTGTACCGAGCCGGGTTCGCGCAGACACGCCCGCAGGCGCGTCAGCTGGTGAACCACGGACATTTCGAGGTGAATGGCCAGAAGGTCGATATCCCGTCGTATCAGGTGCGCTCCGACGATGTCATCACGCTTCGCGAGCGCAGTCAGAATCTGATCATCGTGGAGCATTCGGTCGAGACGGTCACCCACACGTTGCCCGAGTGGCTCGACATCGACGCCGCAGCACGCAGGATCGTGGTTCAAGACGTCCCGAACAGGGCGCAGATCGATACCCAGATCCGTGAGCAGCTCATCGTCGAGTTCTATTCGAAGTAGGAGATCATCGTGCTGATCGTTCAACGTCCCCAGATCGAAGAGCAGCCCATCTCTGACTCGCGTTCGAAGTTCGTCATCGAACCACTCGAGCCAGGGTTTGGCTACACGCTCGGGAACACACTCCGCCGTACGCTCCTCGCGAGGGTGCCGGGTGCCGCTATCACGACCGTCCAGATCGAAGGTGTCCAGCACGAGTTTTCGACGATTCCTGGTGTGGTCGAGGACATCGTCGATATCATCCTGAACCTGAAGCAGGTCGTGTTGCGCATGGAAACCTCAGAGCCTGCACAGATCATGTATCTGTCGGCGAAGGGCGCCGGTGAGGTGACGGCGGGCGATATCAAGACGCCGGCCGGTGTCGAAATCGTCAACCCGGATCTGCACATCGCCGACCTGTCGTCGTCTGGCAGGTTGGAGATCGAGCTGACCGTCGAGCGTGGAGTGGGCTATCGCTCCGCCGAGAAGAACCAGGCGACCGAAGTCATCGGCATCATTCCCATCGACTCGATCTTCGCCCCGGTCCGCAAGGTCACGTACAAGGTCGAACCAACGCAGGTCGGGCAGATGACCAACTTCGACCGTCTTGTGCTGGACCTCGAGACGGACGGTTCGCTCGACCCCTCGGAAGCCGTGTCGTCGGCAGGCAAGACGCTGCGCGAGCTGCTCGGCCTGTTCGCGGACATCGGCGAGGGTGTCGGTCTGGAACTCGGTGATGTTGCGATCGCGGAACCCACCTCGCCTGATCTCGAACTTCCGATCGAGGCACTCGATCTTTCCGAGCGTCCTCGCAACTGCCTGCGGCGCGCACAGATCGAAACGGTGGGCGAACTGGTACAGAAGACCTCGGACGATCTTCTGAGCATCACCAACTTCGGCCACAAGAGCCTCGAGGAGGTCGTCGCGAAGCTCGATGAGCTCGGCCTCAGCCTCAGCGGTGGTTCAGACGGCGGAGGTGCCTGATGCCGAAACCACGTAAGGGCCACCGGCTCGGGGGAAGCCCATCCGCCCAGAAGGCGTTGCTGAGCAATCTCGCCCAGTCACTCTTCGAAGAGGAGAAGGTCACAACGACCATCACTCGTGCGCAGGCGGTCCGCCCGCTCGCCGAGCGGTTGATCACCAAGGCGAGACAGGGTGATCTTCACGCTCGCCGGCAGGTGCTCAAGGTGATTGGCAACACGGAAGTCGTCACCAAGCTCTTCGATGAGATCGCGCCACGCTACGCGGAGCGTCCCGGCGGCTACACGAGGATCGTGCGAGTTGGAACCCGCCGCGGTGACAACGCCGAAATGGCGGTCATCGAACTGGTGTAGACCCACTCTTCTCTTCCACAATTCATGACTTACTGCGAAGCCGGCTCTCTCGGGAGACGGCTCTGTAGTGTGGGTCCTGGAGAGGGGTCGGATGCAGCTGATCGTCGTAGGGGCAGGTGGTGTGACACGAGATCTCCTACGCGGTCTTGGGGATCATTGGACCGTCACCGTCATTGATGTCGACTCGCAGCGTCTCTCTCTTGCGGCAGGGATCCGATCGCTGACCACCATTGTTGGTGATGGATCCAGCCGGGTGGTGCTCGAACGCGCCGGGCTTCCGGATGCAGACGCACTGGTTGCGGCGACCAACAGCGATGCCGTCAACCAGGAAGCATGCCGGCTCGCCCGAGATGCGGGGCTCCTTCGGGTGGTGTCGGTTGCCGCCGATCCCGAGCAGCTCAGCACCTACCGCGGACTGCGTATTTCGGCGTTCTCTCCGGATCGACTCACCGCTCGCCGACTCGAAATCACCCTTGAACCTCGGCGTATCTCTTCGGCGGCGTTCGCCGACGGAATGGCCGAAGCAGTCGAGTTCAGAATCGAGCCGGACTCCCCCCTGGTCGGACGATCCCTTCAGGATCTTCACTCGACTCGAGCCCTCATTGCCGCGATTCTTCGAGACGGGGAACTGATCGTCCCGCATGGCGGCACGATCCTTCGGGCGGGCGACCTGGTCACGGTCGTTGCTGCTGCTTCGGACTACAGCGATGTGGTGCGTACATTCACCGTCGGTACGGCCAAATTCCCGGCAGGGTTCGGTCATCAGATTGCGCTGGTCGTGGAGTCCGAAACAGACCTCTCGGAGCTGCTTCCTGAGGCCGTCACGCTCACCCGCCACAGCGCCGCAGACGCAGTACTCGTCCTACACCCACGCCTCGAGACGATCCCTCACAAGGCCCGGATGGAGGAGATGGCCGAGCTGCTTGGGCGGATTCCCGACTACACGGACGAGGTCAGGGTACGGATGCGACCGGTCGAGCGTCGCGAGTCATTCCGATCCGTCATCGAGTCGGAGAGTGTCGGGGTTGTGGTTGTCCGAGCGCCGAGTGGCAGAGGGCTCGCCAGGCGATTCTCGCTGCACAGGTCCCTGAAACGGGCGAAAGGCTTGACCAAGCCGATCCTGTTTGCTGCCGGACGAGCGCCGTATCGGCACATCGTCGTGACGGCGAGCGGGGATGATGCCTCGGGGCGGGCAGCGATCGACCTGACGTCGTACGGCAAGACGAGATTGATCGCCGTTGCCGCGATTCCCCCGGCGTTCATGGCAGGGGAGGAGGCCCTGACCGACGCCAGACACGATGTCGCACGGCTGCGGGAGGAGGCCGCGGTGAAGGACGTCGCCGTCAGACGGCTCGTTCGACGAGGGAATCCGGTGAGAACGGTGACGGAGGTCACGAACGGCGAAGGACTCCTCGTGCTGCCGATGCCGTCGCACCTGCCGACGGTTGCAAATCCAGGGGTGATCGGCCACTACGTGTTGCGAGCGGACACCTCCGTTCTTCTCGTGCCGAAAGACAGCGTCTGATGTCGCCTGAGCAACTCGTCGCCCAGGAAGCACCCACCCTGATCCTGATCGCCTCTGCAGCGTTCGTTCTGCCACTCCTCTCGAATCGGGTTCGTGTTCCGGGTGTGGTGCTGGAGATTCTGTTCGGAGTGCTCATAGGGCCGGTTCTGCACGTCGTCCAAGAGGGTCCGTTTCTGAACGAGCTCGGAGAGCTCGGGTTGTTCCTCCTCATGTTCCTGTCGGGGTTCGAGATCGACCTGGGCATGTTCGATCGGAGACGGCCCCGGCAGTTCATCACCGGCATGACGGTGTTCGGGTTGACGATCGTCACCGCCTACGTTGCGTCTCGAATCCTTGGCCACGGGTTCTTCGTCATGTTCATCCTCGCGACGACATCGGTCGGTCTGGTCGTTCCCACACTCCGCAGCACACGACGAGTCTCGACGCCGCTCGGCCAGATCATTCTCATGTCAGCGCTGCTCGCCGACTTCCTGACACTGCTGGGTGTCACCGCGATGGCGGTCATCGTGGAGCACGGAGTCACGATCCAGCTCTTCGATCTCCCACTGTTCTTCGTGGTCGTGGCCGGTGCGCTGCTTCTCATTCGGCGGGCAGCCTGGTGGAAGCCCGAGTGGTTCGGACGCCTCTTCGACCTCGACGATCCCGAAGAGGTCGGCATTCGGGGGTCGCTTGCGCTGATGCTTGTGTTCGTCGGCTTGTCGCTTGTGCTCGGCATCGAGCCGATCCTGGGAGCGTTCCTGGCCGGCAGCGTGTTCGCCGTGATATTCCGACACCGGGGCGCACTGGAACAGAAACTCAGCGGGTTCGCCTACGGATTCCTCATTCCGATCTTCTTCATCAACGTCGGGATTCGATTCGATCTCCACGAGCTCGGCGATGTGCGTGTGCTCCTCGAAGCTGCGGCGCTCATTGGTCTCGCCGTCTTGGTCAAAGCCATTCCGGCCCTTGCACTGCTCCGCAGAAGGAGATCGATTCGGGAGGTGTTCGCAGCTGGTTTTCTGTTGTCCGCCCGTCTCAGTCTGATCATCGCCGTCGCGGAACTCGGCGTGGAACTCGGGATCATCGACCGGGTGTTGGAGGCACAGATCATTCTGCTCGCCGGCGTTACCAGCACGCTCGGACCGGCGGCGTTCAGGGCGCTGATGCCGAAAGTCGAGTCGACCTGAGACGACGGAACTCGGGTTCCGTCCTCCGTATCTCGTGTCTCGTATCTCGTACGCGACCAAGATCGAATGGAACCGTAGGGCGCCCGTACGCGGATCGAAATACGCAGTACGGAGTACGGGCTCCCGGAGGGAGCCTCAGATGCTGAACCGTTCCACCGAGGTTGTGACCTCCGCGACGCGGTCCGGATCTGGGACTACTCCGATACCGGGACCCGACGGGACTTGGAGTGTGCCGTCTGATTCGAGCACGAACGGCTCTGTGATGTCCTCGTCGTAGTAGCGGGAGGACTCCGAGATGTCGGACGGCAGCGTGAAGCCGGGCAGCGCCGCGAGCGCCAGATTCCCGGCACGCCCGATGCCCGTCTCGAACATGCCGCCACACCACACGGGCACCTCTCTGGCCACACACATGTCGTGGATGCGGCGAGCCTCCAGGTAGCCGCCGACCCGACCAGGCTTGATGTTCACGATCGAACACGCTCCCAGCGTGAGCGCGAGGCGTGCTGCCTCAGTCGAGGAGATCGACTCGTCGAGGCAGATTGGCGTTTTGACGGTTCGCGCGAACGAAGCATGGGTAGCGAGGTCGCCGAACGGTTGCTCGATCATGGCCAGGCCAAAGGCATCGAGAGCGGACAGACGTGCCATCTCTGAAGGTCCGTACGCTTTGTTGCCGTCGACCTGCAGGACCAACTCGTCGCCACACGCGCGACGAACCGCGGCGACCGGCTCGACATCCCACCCGGGCACTATCTTCAGCTTGATCCTTCGATACCCACGATCGATGTTGCGTCTGACCGTGTCGATGAGCCGGGCGACGTCGCGGTCGACGCCGAGGGCGACGCCAACAGCGACGCGATCGGTTGCCGCTCCGAGAAACGTCGCGAGTGAAACACCGGACGAACGCAGCTCCACGTCGAGGAGCGCCATTTCGAGCGCAGCTTTCGCCATCCGATGCCCCTGAATCGGCTCGAGGAGCCTGCCAAGGTTCGTCGCGGTCACGGCGCTTCCGGTGAGCTGGGGGAGGAGGACATCGCGCATGACGCTGTGTGCCCCCGACACATACTCGGACGTGTAGATGGGTTCGTTCATTGCCACACACTCGCCCCAGCCGGTCCCGGTGTCCGTGTGCACTGCCACGAGCAGCG
>Ga0307441_1000309_pt1 | contig 18592 bp, 20 predicted proteins | sample SalMarWE160420MG_FD_202149 | JGI IMG/M metagenome (GOLD analysis project Ga0307441, IMG submission 202149) | Salt marsh sediment microbial communities from the Plum Island Ecosystem LTER, Massachusetts, United States - WE1604-20 | ecosystem: Environmental > Aquatic > Marine > Intertidal zone >... | reverse complement strand
AGATACGCCTGCCCTCTATGGCGGTCGCGGTGGTCGGGTCCCCCAACACGCCGACCGCGCTGACCGCCGCGACTCCCCCGCGGCGCATCGACGGGAGCAATTCGGGCAGTGGCGCCCGGTTGCCGGTGAGCCACCGATCGGTCAGCACCTCAGCCGGCGAGATATGCAGCAACACCGATGTTTCGGTATGACCGGCATGGGCGTCGCCGCCGGCGGCCAGGCAGGGGCACCATCCGGCATCTCGTCCCTCGGCGCGCAGCGTGGCCACCGCGCTGCGCAGCGCGGCGACATTACCGCCATGGCCGTTGACGAAAACAAGGCGCTGCGCCCAGTCGTCGGCCGACCTGCCGTACTCCACCAGGAGCGCGGTCAGGGCCTCGGTACCGATGGAGATCGTTCCGGCAAAACTTTGGTGCTCCCCGCTGGCGCCATAGGCGATGGCCGGCGCCACCAGCCAGTCCTGGTTCAGGCGGATCGCAGCGCCCCGGGCGACCGCGGTGGCGATCCGGGTGTCGGTGTCCAACGGCAGATGCGGACCGTGCTGTTCGGTCGATCCCAGGGGGACCATTATCGACGGCGAAGTGCTCGATAGCTGGCTCGATGTTGCCGTTCCTAATTCGCCGAGTACGGGCACTCGGTGATGGTAGGCCGAATTCACCTGGTGTGCACCAATTGTTCTACCTTGAAAATAACTTTTTTTCTGGCTAGTTCATCGGCTGGTCGAAATTTGCGGCTCGTTCGTCACGGCTACCTCGCGCGTACCACGATTCTCGCCACCCGCGACCAATTCGGAGAAAACTGGCCTACGTGACCAAATTTCCACCTACCCGTTTCCCTCGGTAGGCATCCCCAGTGCCCGACCGAAACCGGGCGGCACCAGAACGTCGTCCGGGGTCAGCTCGTGAACCGAGGAGCGCCCCAGACCCATCAGCGCCGAGTCGATCCCGCCGCGCAAAATGTCGAGGACGTTTTCCACGCCGGACTGGCCGGCCGCCGCCAAGCCCCACAGGTACGCGCGGCCGATGAGCACCGCCCGCGCCCCCAGCGCCACCGCCTTGACGACATCGCCCCCCCGGCGGATGCCGCCGTCCAGCAACACCTCGATCTGGTCGCCGACCGCCGCGGCCACCGCCGGCAGGGCGCGAATGGACGCCGGCGTACCGTCCAGATTGTTGCCGCCGTGGTTGGACACCGAGATCGCCGAAACACCGGCATCCACAGCTCTTTTGGCGTCGTCGACGCGCATCACGCCCTTGAGCATGAACGGCCCGCCCCACAGTTCGCGCAGCCACGCGATGTCTTCCCAGGTCGGCGGCGGGGTGCCCATCCACTCCCCGTAGGCGGCGAAGAAGGGAGGCCCGGGCTCGCCGCGCCGGGCCTGGTTGGGTACCCGCAGGTTCGGCGGCCGCAGCGTCTTGGCGAACTCCCACAGCCAGCGCGGGCGGACAAGCACCTCCGGTGACAACCACAGCATGGTCCGCAGGTTCATTTCCTCGGGAATCGCCGGGCTGCCCCAGTCCCTGCCGTGCGAGAACGTCCAGTCGGTGGTGACGATCAGGCCGACCGCTCCGGCCTGCCGGGCCCGTTCCACCCGCTCGGCGATCGCATCGCGCCCGCCCAGCCAGTACAACTGGAAGAACACCTTGGGGTTGGCGGCGACGACGTCCTCGATCGGTTTACTGGCAAACGAGGACAGCCCCATCGCGGTTCCCCGCGCGGCCGCGGCCCGCGCCACGGCGACCTCACCGTCGGGGTGGACCGCTTGCACCCCCGTCGGTGAAATGATCACCGGCAGCGAAATATCCTGCCCCAGTATGGTGGTCGACAATTCGCGTTTTTCCTGCACACCGACGACATGCGGAGCGAAACCAAGTTCACTGAAAGCTGCAACGTTGTCGGAGACCGTGATTCCTTTTTCGCTGGCCGAAACCAGCGATGAATAAACAGATTTGGGTAACCGTCGTTTCGCACGTTCTTGAGCGATGGCGACCGTCTCAAACCACTGGGCCATGACTACACGGGGCTTTCGTTACACAGGCGTTCCGGCGGCACCGCCGCCGGCCGTCTTACAGTCAGCGTAAGCGGTACCGGCCCGCCCCGAGAGTGGTCGGCGCGCGGCCGCGGGGTTGCGCGCGTGCGGGCCAGCGCCGATGCGCTGTGCCCCTGGACGCATTCGGGATCCGGACCGTCCATCGGCAGACCGGTGAAGAACTTTGCCGCCATGCACCCGCCCCGGCAGCTGTCGTAGTGCCCGCAGCTGCCGCACGCGCCCGCGGACTGCGGTTCACGCAGCTCACGAAACAGCGGGGCGTTCTTCCAAACGTTGGCGAAGCCAGTCCCAAAGCCGCTGTCGGACAGGACATTCCCTGCCAGAAAACGGTCGTGGATGGCGAATGGGCAGGCATACACGTCACCCACCGGATCGATCAGGCACACCACTCGGCCGGCCCCGCACATGTTCAGGCCGGCCAGCGCACCGGAGGAACCCAGCGGCGAGAGATGGAAGAAGGAGTCACCGGTGAGCACTCGCTCGCCCTTTGCGACCAGCCACTCGTACAGCTGGACCTGCTGGGCGGCGGTGGGGTGCAAGTCCTCCCAGACGTCGGCACCACGTCCCGACGGACGAAGCCGGGTGATCCGCAAGGTGGCGCCGAAACGACTGGCCAACGCGGCGAATTCGTCGAGCTGGTCGACATTGTGCCGGGTGACCACGACGGAGATCTTGGCATCCGAGAAGCCCGCCTTGGCCAGGTTCTCCAGCGCACGCACCGCCATTGCGAATGATCCGGGCCCGCGGACCGCGTCGTTGACCTCAGCGGTGGCGCCGTCGAGCGAGATCTGGACATCGACGTAGTCGCTGGCGGCCAATCGTGCAGCGACATCTTCAGTGATCCGGACTCCGTTGGTGGAGAACTTCACTCCGACGTGGTGGGCGGTGGCATAGTCGACCAGCTCCCAAAAGTCCGGACGCACAGTGGGTTCCCCGCCGCCGATGTTGACGTAGAACACCTGCATGCGTTCCAGCTCGTCGATGATGTCCATGCACTGACGGGTGGACAACTCCCGCGGATCACGTTTGCCCGAGGACGAGAGGCAGTGCACGCAGGCCAGATTGCATGCGTACGTCAGCTCCCAGGTCAGGCAGATGGGTGCGTCGAGCCCGAGCTCGAATTGCTCGATGAGCCTCGGCACGGTGGCTGTCATGGAGTCTCCTGAGGTACCAACATTTGCGAATCGGCCAGCATACCCAGCGCGTGCAGGTACGCGCGCTGACCGGCGTCGTCCACGCCCGCCGCGCGGCAGGCGGACCGCACGTCGGAATGCTCGTCCAGCGACCGCACCACCGTGAGGATGGTGCGGTTCTTCAAGAAGGACAGCTTGCGGGTGCCGAAGTGATAGAGCAGCGCGCCGAAAGGTTCCGGTCGAATCGCCACCTGTGGGTGTAACCGCCAGCCACGATCGGGGTCGAACACGCGGGTCAGTAGACCCCGCACATGCCGTCGATGGACACCTCTTCAACCAGGGTCTCGGTGACGAGTTCGCTGTCGGTATCGGTCTCGTGGTCCACGGGGCTTTCCCTTTCATCAGGTCTCGACAACGCTGGGTCGATCTGGGCACAATCTTCGTCAGAATATGGCATCGAGTGCCGAAATGGAAGGGCGGGTCCGATGATGCCGCAGCCGCGGGTGGGACGTCGCCGCTCGACGACGCCGCACCAGATAACCGACGTCGCCATCGAACTGTTCGCCGCCCGGGGTTTCGCCGAAGTGAGTGTCGACGATGTCGCCCGGGCCGCCGGCATCTCGCGCCGGACCCTCTTCCGCTACTACGCATCCAAGAACGCCATCCCATGGGGCGATTTCGATAATCACCTGGCGCACCTACGCGATCTGCTCGACAACGTTGATCCGGGGATGCCGCCGGGGGAGGCGCTGCGTGCAGCGTTGTTGGCGTTCAATACTTTTGACGAGTCCGAGACCGCCCGGCACCGGCAGCGCATGCGAGTCATCCTGCAAACTGCCGAACTGCAGGCCTATTCGATGACGATGTACGCGGGCTGGCGTGAGGTGATCGCCGGTTTCGTGGCCCAGCGATCCGATTGCAAGACGACCGAACTGCTCCCGCAGACCGTTGCCTGGACGATGCTCGGGGTGGCGTTGAGCGCCTACGAGCACTGGCTGGGCGACGAATCCGTCCCGTTGCCGGTGGCACTCGGCAATGCGTTCGACGTCGCCGGCGCCGGGTTGGACAGACTCGATCCATGAGCGGCGAGCACCTGCTGCACACACTCCGGTCGCAGGGACGGTTCTGCGCAGCCTCGGGCTCGGCGATGTACGGCGAACTGTTCGAGCTGGTGGCCAAGGACGTCGAAGCCGGTGGCGTCTTCGCCACCATCTTGTCCGGTCACCAGGACGCTCCGCCCCGACATGCGGTGCCGCTTCGGCTGCTCGGCGGGCTGCACCGGTTGGCGCTCGACGGACGGGCACCGGAATTGCGGCGCTGGTACCCCAGTACCGGGGGCGCCTGGGACGCCGAGTCCGGCTGGCCCGACATCTTGGCCGCCGCGGCCGACCATGCTGATGCGCTGCGAGCGGCTCTCGATCAACCACCACAGACGAACGAGGTGGGCCGATCCGCCGCGTTGATCGGCGGTTTGCTGCGCCTCAATCGCGAATTCTCCTTTCCTATACGGCTTTTCGAGATTGGAGCGAGCGCGGGTCTGAACCTGCGCGCCGACTGTTACCGGTACCGCTTCGCCGGCGGCCAGTGGGGACCGGTCGCCTCACCGGTGACCATCGACGACGCGTGGCGCGGCGCGCTGCCCCCCGACCGCGAGCTGCGGATCGTCGATCGGCATGGATACGACATCGCGCCCATCGACGTCACCGGCGCCGACGGGGAGATGTCCGCGCTGAGCTATGTCTGGCCCGACCAGGATGCCCGGCTGGACCGGCTGCGCGCCGCCATCGGAGTCGCCCGCAGCGTCCCGGCACGGCTGGAGCGTCAGACGGCGGCCGACGCCGTCGCTGGACTGACACTGGCCGACGGCGCCTTGACCGTGTTGTGGCATTCGATCACCTGGCAGTACCTGTCCGCCGGGGAACGGGAGGCGGTGCGCGCCCGGGTGCACGCGCTGGCCGGGCAGGCCCGTGCCCGGTCACCCTTCGCCCACCTCACGCTGGAACCTGCGCGGGACGGGCCCGGCACGGCGATCAGGTTCTTGGTGCGAGCCCGTAGCTGGCCGGGCGGCGAGCTCAAGACCTTGGGCAACTGCCATCCGCACGGCCCGCCGGTGAACTGGCGGTAATTTTTTTTGGTCGCGGCGTCGGAATTCGCCCCTCCGCGGCGACGATAGGGATGTGGGCGCCGAAGGGGACAACCGGTCCGACGCTCGACGTGCGCTGCTCGCGCTCTACGACGAGGCATTGCCGATCGTGTACGGGTACTTCGTCCGGCGCTGTGGCGATCGCGGCACGGCAGAGGACCTGACGTCGGAGACCTTCCTCGCGGCGATGGACGCCGCGCGCAGGACCGATCCGCCGCCGATCTCGGCTCCGTGGCTTCTCGGCGTGGCGCGCCACAAGCTGGCCGACCACTATCGGCGCCATCACGACCGGCGCACGGTGCCGGTCGCCGAACCGCCGGAGCCGGTAGGCGCGGACGACGACTGGGACGCCGAGTTGGACCGCGTGGTCGCCGAAGGCGTGCTGGCCCGGCTGGCCGAGCCGCACCGCACTGTGCTGGTGCTGCGCTACCTGGACGATTGCTCCGTCGGCGAATGCGCCGAGCTGATCGGGCGCACCGTGCATGCCACCGAGGCGCTACTGGTCCGCGCCCGGCGGGCATTCAGGCGGCAGTACCCGGAAGAAGGCACCTCATGAGCCAACGCGACCACTCGGACCCGCTCACCGTGCTGAACGCCGATGATCCTCCGGTCCAACCCGATCCGGACTTCGCCGCACGCCTGCGCCGGCAATTGGAATCCGCATTGTTGCTCCCGAAAGGAGTTGTCATGAGCGGCACCGACAACGCCATTGCCGAGTTGAGCCAGCCATCCGCTGCCTACACCTCGCCCCGGCCTGCCGCGCTCCCCTACCTGAGCGTGGCGAATGCTCGTGCGGCCATCGCCTGGTACACCGATGCGTTCGGCGCCATCGTGGTCGGCGAACCAATCGTGATGGACGATGGTCGAATCGGACACGCGGAGCTTGCGATCGCCGATGGTGTGCTGTATCTGGCCGACGAATACCCGGAGCTCGGACTGAAAGCGCCTGCACCGCGTGCGGTGTCGGTCAGCCTCATGCTGCATGTCGCTGACACCGATGATGCTCTGCAGAAGACACGGGAACGCGGCGCCACGGTCGAGCGCGAAGTCTACGAAAGCTACGGGAACCGCAACGCGACCATCATAGACCCATTCGGTCACCGCTGGATGCTCACCGGCCCTGCGGCTGTGCCCGTTGCCGGCATCCGGCATGGCGACATCGGATATGTCTCGGTTTGGGCCCCGGACGCCGAGCGCGCGGCCGCTTTCTACGGGCACGTCCTGGGTTGGGCGTACGATCCCGACACGCATCAGGTAACCAATACCGGACTGCCGACCGGTATTTCGACGAATTCCGGACAGCCGACCCTGTTTTGCTGTTACGCCGTCGCCGACGTGCAGACCGCCCGTGGGGCGATCACCGCGGCCGGCGGCGTTCCCGGCGAAATGCGTCGTACCGACTACGGCGTCCTGCTCGACGCCACCGACCCGCAGGGCACCGCATTCGCGGTGTTCGAACCGTCAGCCGCTCGAAAGCGGCCGGAAATTAACGGATCCGGGCCCGGCGATCTTGCATATGTCGTATACCAGGTGCCCGATTCAGTCAGCTTCCGTGACTTCTACGGCCGGGTGCTGGGATGGGCCTTCGAGCCCGGCCGGATTCCCGATGGCTGGCAGGTGGTGGGACCGCATCCGATGGCGGGCGCCGCCGGCGGCAGCGCGAATGCGATGACGGTACCGATGTGGGCCGTTTCCGATATCGACGATGCCGTCGCGCGTGTCCGCGCAGCCGGCGGCACCGTGCTGGCCGAGCCGGCCCGCCAGCCGTATGGCGTGACCGCCGAGTGCGCCGACGATCAGGGGACCCGCTTCTATCTGGGCGAGTTGTAGCCCCCGGACAGTATCTGGGGATTGGCGATCCGGACGGGAGACCCGTTCAGCCAAGCCAGCACGGCTTCCACGGTGTCGGAGTAGAAGGCACCCAGCATTTCGCGGGTGACATATCCCAGGTGCGGAGACAAGGTCACGGTCAGGAGTTCTCGCAACGGATGATCGGGCGGAAGCGGTTCGATGTCATAGACATCGAGCCCGGCCCCGGCGATGCGCCCGGTCCGCAGCGCGGCGATCAGGGCGGTCTCATCGACGATCGGGCCACGAGACGTGTTGATCAAATAGGCGCCCGGCTTCATCAGGGCCAGCTCGGGCGCACCGATCAACCCACGCGTACGCTCCGAGAGCACCACGTGGATGGACACCACGTCGGCCGCCGCGAACAATGTCGTCTTGTCGACCCGGCGAGCGCCAGCCGCCGCTGCGGCCTCCTCGGTGAGGTGCTGGCTCCACGCAATAACCGGCATGTCAAACGCTTTCGCGTATTCGGCCATGCGTTTGCCGACCCTGCCGAGGCCGAGAAGCCCGAGCGTCTTGCCGGACAGCGTCACGCCCGCGGTGGACTGCCACGCGCCGTCACGCATGCGGCGATGCTCTTCGGCAAGATTGCGTACCGTCGCGATCAGCAGCCCCCAGGCGAGTTCGGGTGTGGCGTCACGAACGGAGCGAAACCGGGGATGGGCGAAATCCGAGTGGGCGACCAGGACACCGTGTTCGCTGGCTGCCGCCATGTCCAGGTTGGGCAGGCTCTTGCCGACGATGGTGATCAGCTTCAGGTGCGGCAGGCGCGCGATGAGCGTGCGCGGAAACGCCATGCGCTCGCGCAGGGTGCAGACCACGTCGAACGGACGGAGTGCATCGGCGGCCTCCGCCTCGGACAGGTGCCGGTCGAAAACGGTTAATTCAGAACGGGCCTGGACCGGTGACCAGTCGGCGAGGCGCAGGGCCAAGCCCGCGTAATCGTCGAGTACCGCCACCTTGGGCATCTGTGCGTCAGCCCAGCACCTCGGAGATGGGCGCGCCCGCGGCAATCTTGGCGCGGACCTTCATGACCTTGCCCGGCATGCCACCGCCGACCACCCCGGCCAATACTCCGTCCCGCTCGTAATACGCCAGGAACTTACGGCCGTCGTCCTCGACCAGATGCACGATGTCTTTGGCTTCCGGCTCGCCCAGGCACTGGATCTTGATGTCGTATTGGTCGCTCCAGAAGTATGGGACAACAACGGTCGATGGCACGTCCTGGCCGAGCATCGCGGGCACCACGACCCGGGCCTGATCGGCGACATTGCTCCAATGCTCCACGCGCGCTTGATGTCCCGTTGCATCCCTCCAGGACGCGACGTCGCCGAGCGCCCACACGTTCGGGGCGCTGGTGCGCCCGGCCTCGTCGCAGATCACCCCGTTGTCCACCTCGACGCCACTGCCGGCCAGCCAATCCGTCGCGGGATGGGATCCGATGCCAACGACCACCAAATCGGCCGGCAACTCGGTGCCATCGCTCAGCGCCACGGCCTCCACGTGGCCGTCGCCGAGCACTTTCGCCACGCCCACGCCGAGGCGCACGTCCACGCCCTCGGCGCGATGCAGCCGTGCCACCAGCTCGCCGATCTGTTCACCGAGCACCGACGCCAACGGGGTCGGCTGCGGCTCGACCAGCACGACGTCCACCCCCAGGCCGCGCAGGCTGGCCGCCACCTCGCAGCCGATGAAGCCGGCGCCGATGACGACGGCGTGCTGCGCGGCGGACGCGTGCTCGCGCAGCGCCATGCTCTCATCGAATGAGCGCAGCACCCGCACGCCTTCCAGATCCGGGAAGCTCGGAATGCGCCGCGGCACCAACCCGGTCGCGATGACGAGTTCGTCATAGGCGAGCACGGTTCCGTCGGCCAGCGTCACCGTCTGCGCCTCGGTGTCCAGGCCGGTGGCGGCCGAACCGAGGCGCAGGGCGATGTCGCTTTCGTCGTACCACTCGCGTGGTTTGAGGGCCACGTCGTCGACCTCTTTGCGCAGCACCTCCTTGGACAGCGGCGGGCGATCGTAGGGCAGATGCACCTCGTCGCTGACGATCGTGATGCGACCGGAGTACTCGGAACGGCGCAGTTGCTCGGCCGTCCGGGCGGCGGCGAGGCCACCGCCCACGATCACGATCCCTCGTTCAGAAGCTTCACTGGTCACGAGGAGTTCATACACGATCGCCAATCAGTACTTCAAGGCGCCCTTGTCCACATTGATCTGGGTGCCCGACAGCGTGCCCGAACCGGCACCGGCGAGCCAGACCACAACGTCGGATACCTCATCGGGTGCCATGAAGCCTTTGGGTTGCAAGGGCATTGGCGGGAAGCTGTGCACGAACGCGGGATGCTGGGCAAATATCTGCATCATCGCTTCGGGCTCGATCATCGGGGTGTCGACCGAGTACGGGTGGATGGAGTTGACCCGGATGCCGTATTCGCCGAGCTCGATCGCCAGCGTGTTGGTCAGTGCGGTGAGCCCGAATTTGCTGGCCGAGTAATGGCCGTTGCCCGGGGTGGCCTTCACACCCGCCGCCGAGCTGACCACCACGATGGCCCCTCCGTTGCCGGCCGCGATCATCGCCGGGATCGCAGCGCGCAGCGTACGCCAGGTGCCGGTCAGGTTGATCCCGATCACCGTGTCCCACTGCTCGTCGGTGAGCTCCCAGACCCGGCCCCAACCCAGCACTCCGGCATTGGCCACGACTATGTCGAGCCGGCCGAATTGTTCGACGCCGTCCGCCACCAGCTGGCGCAGCGCAACGTCGTCCCGGACGTCGGCTTCGCGGGCCAGAACCTTGCGGCCCTCGCCTTCGACCAGGCGGACGGTTTCGTCCAGATCCGCACGCGTGGCCGGCGTATAGGTCACGGTGGGCGACACCGCCGCACAGATATCGAGCGCGATGATGTCGGCGCCCTCGGCGGCAAGCCGCACCGCATGCGCCCGTCCCTGGCCACGGGCGGCACCGGTGATGAACGCCACCCGCCCCTGCAGTGATCCAGCCTGTCCCGCCACCTATGGCCCCTTACTTGCCTTTTTTGAAGCCCCTTTTCGGCCACAGACAGGCTAGCAGCGAAACTGAAACGTGTTCTAACTCACCCGGACTTGCCGGCGAATCTAGATTTCGGCGATGATCTGGGCCCGTCGGCTGTTGTACTCCTGATCGGTCAGCGCTCCGCTGGCGCGCAGCGTTTCCAGCTCTCGCAGGCGCTGGGCGATCGACGGTTGGGGCGGCGTGACGGTCGATGCGGGCCGGGCGGCCGGCGTCGGCTGTGCGGCCGGTGCCTGTTGTTCGGCCGCGCGGCGCACCACCGCCTGAATCTGCTGACGCAGCACCGGGTTCGACCGGACGTCGACCATCCGGTTGAGCGGAACGTCATTGGCCTTGAGGATCTGCAGGATCTCCATCAACGGGCCGGCTTGCCCGCTGAGGTCGTAGGTCTTGTTGTCCTCGGCCATGGTGAACTGGGCAGGCACCAGGCCGTTGACCAAAGCGCTGCGCTCCCAGTCGATCCGATATTCGCCCGTGGTGGGATTGACCAGCACCACCACCTTGCGGGCGTTGAGGTTGCCCAGCCGGGTGACGCTGGCGATCACCCGGTCTTCACTGTCGAACGGCAAAAACCCGGGTCCGGAGATGTGCAGGTGCACCTTGATCACCTGCTGGTTGTTGATCCACGTGCCCGTCTCGGTGACCCCGGTTATTTGAGCGAGCGCCAGCAGCCCGTTCTGTTCGAGCGCCGCCGCCTGGGCGGACGACTTCGCCCCGTAGTTGGCCAATGCGAGCGCGATCAACACGTCTGCGACGGTGATGAGCAGACCGACGTAGAACATCCACTGCAAGAGGTTGTCCAGCCCGAGGGCGAAGTAGACGACCAGGAAGATGGGCCCGACCAGGCCGCCGCACAGCAAAACAATCAACTGTGCCTTCAGGTAGCGCGCTAACACCTGCCCCTCCTCGCCTTGCTGGGAAGTCGGTGTCAGATTAGCGTCAGTGAGGCCACCGCGCGCGCCATCCGCGCAAACGGCACCTGACCCCTAGTGCGCCTTGGGGTGCACCGCTGGGCGCTGCGCGGAAGACCGGCCCGGCCCGGCAGTCGTGGCGGATTGGGGCGGCGTTGTCGCCGACGCCTTGGTGGCCGACATCGGCAGGGCCGTGGCTGGAGCCGTTCCCGCCACCTGTGCCTGCTCCGGCGCCGCCGGCGTGCTGGCCGGGGCCGCCGCCACCGAGTGGGTGGTGGCGGGTGCCGCCGCCGAGTGCGTAGTGGTCGGTGCGTAAGCCGACGTTGTCGCGCGCACTGCCGCGACTGCGCCGGCTGGGGCCGGTCCCGCTGACCCGGCAGTTGTCGTCGCCGGCGCGGCGGCAGCCGCCGGCGCGGCGGCAACGGCCGCCGCCGGGGCGGCTGCGGGTGCGCCCGCCTCCGGGCCACCCGCAACTGCGGCCGTTGCCGCCGGAACCTGCGCTGCCACCGACGCCGGTGCTACCGCGGTCTGCAAGTGCGTGGCATTGGCCGCCTCGGTGACGGCATACTGCGCCGCGCCGCCATTCATCAGCTCCACGAACTGGTTGTGAAATAACGCCGCCTGAGCGCTGAGCGTCTGGTAGGCCTGGGAGTGCGCACCAAAAAGTGCCGCAATGCTCGCCGACACCTCATCAGCACCCGGGGGCTGCACGCTCGCGGTCGTGCGCAATGCCGCCGAGTTTGCCGAGCTGATCGTCGACCCGATCCTCGCTAAATCAGTCGCCGCGGCGGCGACATACTCGGGCATCGCAAATACGAACGACATCCGAACCTCCCGGGATACCTACGCCCCCGACTCGCTATTACCGCATAGTAACCGAGCGCACGTGCCCTCGCGCGGTTTCGTCGGCTCCGTCCGGATTGAAAGCGCATGGAGCCCGGACTGCCGAAATTGGCAGCCCGGGCTCCATCGCGGATTCGGTAGACCTACTTGATGATCTTGGTGACCCGGCCGGCGCCGACGGTGCGGCCACCTTCGCGGATCGCGAATCGCAAACCTTCGTCCATGGCGACGGGCTGGATCAGCTTCACCGAGATGTTGGTGTTGTCGCCGGGCATCACCATCTCGGTGCCCTCCGGCAAGGTCACCACACCGGTCACGTCGGTGGTGCGGAAGTAGAACTGCGGACGGTAGTTGTTGAAGAACGGCGTGTGCCGGCCGCCCTCGTCCTTGGACAGGATGTAGACCTGGCCCTCGAACTCGGTGTGCGGCGTGGTGGTACCGGGCTTGGTCACGACCTGGCCGCGCTCGACGTCCTCACGCTTGATACCACGCAGCAACAGCCCGACGTTGTCACCGGCCTGCCCCTGGTCGAGGAGCTTGCGGAACATCTCCACGCCGGTGACCGTGGTTTTGGTGCTGGTCGGCTTGATGCCGACGATCTCGACTTCCTCGTTCACGTTGATGACGCCGCGCTCGACGCGGCCGGTGACCACGGTGCCACGACCGGTGATGGTGAAGACGTCCTCCACCGGCATCAGGAACGGCTTGTCGGTCTCGCGGACCGGGTCGGGGATCGACTCGTCGACGGCTTCCATCAGCTGCTCGACGGACTCGACCCACTTGGCGTCGCCCTCGAGCGCCTTGAGCGCCGAAACCCGCACGACCGGGGCGTCCTCGTCGAACTCCTGGGCGGCCAGCAGTTCGCGGACCTCCATCTCGACAAGCTCGAGCAGCTCCTCGTCGTCGACCATGTCGGCCTTGTTCAGCGCGACCAGGATGTACGGCACGCCGACCTGACGCGCAAGCAGCACGTGCTCGCGGGTCTGCGGCATCGGACCGTCAGTGGCGGCGACCACCAGGATCGCGCCGTCCATCTGGGCGGCACCGGTGATCATGTTCTTGATGTAGTCGGCGTGACCCGGGGCGTCGACGTGGGCGTAGTGCCGCTTGTCGGTCTGGTACTCCACGTGGGAGATGTTGATGGTGATACCGCGCTGACGCTCCTCGGGCGCGTTGTCGATCTGGTCGAACGCACGGGACTCGTTCAACTCGGGAAATTTGTCATGCAGAACCTTGGTGATAGCCGCGGTCAGCGTGGTCTTGCCGTGGTCAACGTGACCGATGGTCCCGATGTTGACGTGCGGCTTCGTCCGCTCGAACTTCGCCTTCGCCACTTCTGTGTCCTCCTGGACTTGTTGGTGCTTGTTAAAGCAGTGTTGATGTTTTCAGTTGTGCCGCGCCCAAGGCATTCCAGTGACCCGGCAAGGTTACTCCAGTGGTGCTATTGCTCGACTCCTCGCTCGTGAGCTTCGCTCACTCGCCGTCGTCTTCGGGTGTTCACTGACCCGTCGCCTTCGCGATGATCTCCTTCGCCACGTTTGCCGGCACTTCGGCATACGAGTCGAACACCATGGAGTAGTTTGCCCGGCCTTGGGTCTTGGACCGCAGGTCGCCGACGTAGCCGAACATCTCCGACAGCGGCACGTGCGCCTTGACGACGCGCGAACCGCTCCGCTCCTCCATGGCCTGGATATGGCCACGGCGGGAGTTCAGGTCGCCGATCACGTCGCCCATGTAATCCTCGGGCGTGGTGACCTCGACGGCCATGATCGGTTCCAGGATGACCGGCTGCGCTTGGGTGGCAGCCTTTTTCAGCACCTGCGAACCGGCGATCTTGAACGCCATCTCGGACGAGTCGACCTCGTGGAAGGCGCCGTCGAGCAGGGTGACCTTCAAGTTGACCAGCGGGTAGCCGGCCAGCACACCATATTGCATGGCGTCTTGCGCGCCGGCATCCACCGACGGGATGTACTCACGCGGCACGCGCCCACCGGTGACCTTGTTCACGAATTCGTAGGTCGCACCGTCTTCGCCGGTGAACGGCTCGAGGTTGATGATCACCTTGGCGAACTGGCCCGAGCCGCCGGTTTGCTTCTTGTGGGTGTACTCGATGTTCTCCACCTTCCGGCGGATGGTCTCCTTGTACGCCACCTGGGGCTTGCCGACATTGGCCTCGACCTTGAACTCACGTTTCATGCGGTCGACCAGGATGTCCAGGTGCAACTCGCCCATGCCGCCGATGACGGTCTGGCCGGTCTCTTGATCCAGATGCACCTTGAAGGTCGGGTCCTCTTCGGCGAGCTTCTGGATCGACAGGCTCAGCTTCTCCTGGTCGCTCTTGGTCTTCGGCTCGATGGCCACCTCGATAACCGGATCGGGGAAGCTCATCGACTCCAGCACGACCTGCTGGTTCACGTCACTCAGGGTGTCACCGGTGGTGGTGTCCTTGAGCCCGATCACCGCGTAGATGTGACCGGCACTGGCCCGCTCCACCGGGTTCTCCTTGTTGGAGTGCATCTGGAACAGCTTGCCCAGCCGCTCCTTCTTGCCCTTGGTGGCGTTGATGACCTGGTGGCCGGACTCGATGCTGCCCGAGTAGACCCGGACGTAGGTCAACTTGCCGAAGAACGGGTGGGTGGCCACCTTGAACGCCAGCGCGGAGAACGGCTCGTCGGTCGACGGCTTGCGCTCGATCTCCTCATCCTCCTTGCCCGGCACGTGACCGACGGCCGGGGGAACGTCAAGCGGCGAAGGCAAGTAGTCGATGACCGCATCCAGCATCGGCTGCACACCCTTGTTCTTGAACGCGCTGCCGCACAACACCGGATACGCCTCCGAGTTGATGGTCAGCTTGCGAAGGGCGGCCTTGATCTCCTCCACGCTCAGCTCTTCGCCGCCGACGTACTTCTCCAGCAGCGCCTCGTCGGTCTCGGCGACGGCCTCGAGCAGCTTGGTGCGGTACTCGTCGGCCTTCTCCTGCAAGTCGGCGGGAAGGCTGGACAATTCGAGGACGTCGTACTTCTCACCGAGCTTGGCGTCGGCACTCCACACCTTGGCTTTCATCTCAACCAGGTCGATCACGCCGGAGAATTCGGACTCCGAGCCGATGGGCAGCTGGATCGGAATGGCATTGGCGCCGAGGCGCTCCTCCATCGTCCTCACCGAGAAGTAGAAGTCGGCGCCGATCTTGTCCATCTTGTTGACGAAGCAGATCCGCGGGACGTTGTACTTGTCGGCCTGCCGCCAGACCTGCTCGGACTGTGGCTCGACGCCCTCCTTGCCGTCGAAGACGGCGACGGCGCCGTCGAGCACGCGCAGGCTGCGCTCCACCTCCACGGTGAAATCGACGTGGCCCGGGGTGTCGATGATGTTGATCTGGTTGTCATTCCAGAAGCAGGTGGTGGCGGCGGAGGTGATGGTGATCCCCCGCTCCTGCTCCTGTTCCATCCAGTCCATGGTGGCCGCACCGTCGTGCACCTCACCGATCTTGTAGCTGATGCCGGTGTAGTAGAGGATGCGCTCCGTCGTCGTCGTCTTGCCGGCGTCGATGTGCGCCATGATGCCGATATTGCGGACCTTGGTCAGGTCGGTCAGCACGTCCTTCTGTGCCACAGAAGTAATCCCACTTTCGATTGCTCAGTTGCTGTCTTGCTGGCCTCCGGCAGCGCTGCCAGATGTCGCCGACCGGCTCCGACTACCAGCGATAATGCGCGAAGGCCCGGTTGGCCTCGGCCATCTTGTGGGTGTCCTCCCGCCGTTTGACGGAGGCCCCGAGGCCATTGCTGGCATCCAGGATCTCGTTTGCCAGCCGCTCGATCATGGTCTTCTCCCGGCGTTGCCGCGAGAAGCTGACAAGCCAGCGCAGCGCCAGCGTTGTGGACCGGTCCGGTCGCACCTCCACTGGCACCTGGTAGGTCGCACCACCGACGCGGCGGCTACGCACCTCCAGTGCGGGCTTGACGTTGTCGAGAGCACGCTTGAGCGTGATCACCGGATCGGTACCCGTCTTTTCCCGGGCGTTCTCAAGCGCACCATAAACAATGCGCTCGGCGAGCGATTTCTTCCCCTGCAGCAAGACTTTGTTCACCAGCTGGGTCACCAACTGCGACCCGTAGACGGGGTCGTTGACCAACGGACGCTTGGGCGCGGGCCCCTTGCGCGGCATCAGCTCTTCTCCTTCTTGGCGCCATAACGGCTGCGAGCCTGCTTGCGGTTCTTGACGCCCTGGGTGTCGAGCGAACCGCGGATGATCTTGTACCGCACACCCGGCAAATCCTTGACTCGACCACCACGCACCAACACCATCGAGTGCTCCTGCAGGTTGTGGCCCTCGCCGGGGATGTAGGCCGTTACCTCAACCTGGCTCGTCAGCTTCACGCGAGCGACCTTCCGAAGCGCCGAGTTCGGCTTCTTCGGGGTGGTGGTGTACACGCGGGTGCATACGCCACGGCGCTGCGGGCTGCCCTTCAGAGCCGCGGTCTTGACCTTACCGATCTTGTCCCGACGACCCTTACGGACCAGCTGCTGAATGGTTGGCATCTACCGGCTTTCTGTGTTGTGTTCGGCGTTTCGTCAACGTCTCAAATGTCTTCGTCAAGTCTTCGTACTGCAGTTTTGCCCGTCCGCATTACCCCGCGGCCGGGTGTGTCGCACGCGCTGGGCACCGAAAGGAATCCGATGCATGGACATGCGAATTTGCCCGGCATCCGCTTCCTTACGGTTAGGCGCCGTAAGCCGCCAGGCACGAGCTACCACAATACCCGCCGCCGGTCTTGCAGGTCAAAGCGGCGGTCTAACCCCTGGCACCGTCCGGTGCGGTGCGTCTGTCCAGGCCCGCCGCCAGGCGCAGCACCATGTCGGAGAACAGGGCATCCGTGTCGATGTCGTCCATGACACCAGTCATTTCCAGCAGCACGAAGCCGTGCATCGCGGACCAGAATTCCAGCGCCGCGTGGAAGGCTTCGGCACCGTCGAGACCGTAGGAGGACAGCACGGCGATCACCGGTGCGGCCGCGCCCCTGGTGGCGGCCGTGTATTCGGGGTCGTCGCCGCCAAGCGGCATCCGGGTGAACGCCGAGTACCGGCCAGGGTGGTGATGGGCATAGCTGCGGTAGGCACCCGCCATGACCAAGACCGCGTCATCGCGGGCGCGACCCTCCCCGACCCTGTTCAGCATCGTGATGATGTCGTCGATGACCCGAATCCGCACCGCGCGGCGCAGGTCCTCCAGGCTGTCCACGTGGTTGTACAGCGACGGTCCCTTGGTCCCCAGCTGCGTCGCCAGCGCGTTGATCGTCAGCGCGTCCCAACCCTCCCGGTCCAGGAAGGTCAGTGCGCCGTCGATGATGCTTTCGCGGCTCAGCTTGGCCGGGCGGGAGGCGGCTCTGCCCGCACGCTGGCGCCCACCCGCGGGCGTTTCCGGCTGAGCTGCCATGGCGGTCGCCCTTCGATTGCGATGAACGGATCGGGGTCACCGTCGCTTCGCGGTGAACCTAGGTGAACGTATCGGTCAACTAATGACTCTAGTGGGACCACCCGAATGCAAATAAGTCTGCCACCGGGCAGCCAAATGCACTTAGGCTGTTTCATGGCTCGTTCGAGCCGATTCGCCCGTCGTGGAGGGGGTAGCAGTGAACTGGACAGCAGTCGCCGGGTCGCTGGCCACCTGTGTTATCGCGATCGGCGCCGCCCCACCGCCGGTCGCGCATGCCAAGAACGGCGACACCCACGTCATCGGGGAAGGAATCGAGCAGACAGTGGACTGCAACGATTCCACGCTGTTGGTCAACGGCACGCGGAACAACGTCACCGCGCTGGGCAACTGCTGGGCGGTGACGGTAATGGGCTCGTCCAACACCGTCGTCGCCGACTCGGTCACCCACGACATCACCGTGTACGGCTGGGACGAAACCGTCTTCTACCACAGCGGTCAGCCGTTCATCTGGGACCGCGGCCGCGAACTGGGGATGACGAACCGGCTTCAGCAAGTACCCGGCTAAGAAGCCACCGTCACAAACCGGCCGTCTATTCGAGGGGAAGCCAGCAGTTGCGTGCTCACATCATTGACCACCGATCCACGTTGTCCGCCCTCACCGTGGCCCCGGCCGTCACAGCTCTCCTGCTGGCCGGCTGCAGTTCGACGGCCAACCCGCCCGCGAGCTCGACGACGACAACAACAACGACGACTCCGACGACAACGAGTGGCGCAGCGGCGCCGACGACGGGGACCAGCGGTGAAAGCACCACCGCGTCCATCGAGATCGGGAACACGATCAATTACGGGTCCCTGGGAACGACCACCACACTGGACTGCGCCGATGGCAAATCGCTCAACGTCGGCGGTTCGGAGAACACGTTGACCGTCACCGGCACCTGCGCGACGGTATCGATCGGCGGCATGAACAACAAGATCACGATCGACAAGGTGGACACCCGTATCACCGTGCTGGGCGTCAACAACACCATCACCTACAAGGACGGCGATCCCAAGGTGGACAACCTCGGCTCAGGCAACACCATCGCGAAGGGCTGAGCCGCTAGCTGGCCGGAGTGCCGTGTCGCCCGGCGCCCGCGGCGAACCGTCCGGCCCCTTCGTTCGCCTCGGCGGCCACCCGA
>Ga0307441_1000308_pt1 | contig 18607 bp, 19 predicted proteins | sample SalMarWE160420MG_FD_202149 | JGI IMG/M metagenome (GOLD analysis project Ga0307441, IMG submission 202149) | Salt marsh sediment microbial communities from the Plum Island Ecosystem LTER, Massachusetts, United States - WE1604-20 | ecosystem: Environmental > Aquatic > Marine > Intertidal zone >... | reverse complement strand
TGGTCGTCGACCTCGAACAGCACCCGATTGTTGATCACGGTACTGACCAACTTGGTGCCCTCCGCAGTGCGAAACAGCACCGTGCGGCGCTGCACGGCGTAGTTGACCGGAAAGATTTCCGGCTGCCCGTCAACACTGGTGACCAGTCGTCCCAGCGTCATTCCTGCCAGCAGATCCCAGCATTCGTGCACCGGCAGGATGATGGCCCCCTTATCGACAAACGACATCAGTCATCCCCTCGGTCAACATGCGACTGTGCACTCGATGTGTCATAGCAAAGAGGATATTGGAGCAAGCGGTGCGAAGGGGCCGGCCGAAGGTCCCGCGTCGCAGGGACCAAAGTTGCCTGCCGCTCTCGGACCTGCGACGGTCTGTGTCGTCGGGAGCCGGTTTCGCTGTGGCCGACCCGGTGGCAGTAGTAGCCGACCTACCTGGGCGGTCTAGCGGATCTGCAACACGTCGTGCAGCGGTCGCCGCGGCGTCGCGGGCGGAAGGTCCTCCATCGGGGGTGCAATCCCGGCGCGCACCAACACTTGCGGCTCGCCCCGCCGGTCGATGAGTTCCCGCACGATATCGCGGCTCTCGTCCAGTTCGATCAGGTGGGTCAGCGTGCAGGTCGCCATGCCGGCCACCGTGCACTCCAGCAATACCGTCGACAACACTTCGCCGCACCGCAACACCTCTGCCCGGGTGTCCTCGGGGGTGGACAGCACCAGGAGTTTCGCCCAGTCCGCCTCGACCTGGCCACGCCGGTCCGCATGGCTCCTGACCGGAAAACTGCGGGCCACGTCAACCCGCCAGCGCTCCTTGTCGGACGCGAGCGAGCTTGGCGGCATGCCTTCGGTCAGCACGAACGACGAGGTCCACCATTCGAGTTCGGCGTGATAGTAGGAGTCGTGGCGGCGAAGTGCCTCGGTGAGCTCTGAGGCCCTGACCAGCCGTGGTCGCACGTCGTCGGGGAGCACGTCGACGGACACCGGGCTCTGATCGAACGCGCTGCGCAGGACGGGTTCGAACAGGTCCCAGTAGGTGGGACGCCCCAACGGCAGCCGATCGGTTCGGCGTTGCAGAATCGCCTCGGCACGGCGCTGCTGGGACTCGGTGACGTGGTCGGATGGACTGAATTCGACGGAGGCCAAGTGGTTTGCGTCCATCGAGGGGAAGCGCTCGATTTTCGGTTCCCAGCCCGCGGCGGTCATGGTGACGCACAGGTGGTTCAGTACCGCGCCACAGCTGAGGATCACTTCTCGGCCGGAATAATCCGTGCCCGGCAGCAGGCGGCGATGATCGACGTACAGGTGCAGGATTCCATCCTCGGCCACCCAGCGCCAGGGCTGGCTGTTGTGCACCGATGGAGCCCGGCAAGCCAGCAACACCGCCCTTTTGAGCACCTCGGTGCCCGGTGTCGTCTGCATGACGATCTCCTCATCTTCCGCGAGAGTGCAACTACCGACGCTCCCTCGCGGGAAACGTGTCGCCCGAGGCACTTTCGTGGTTCATGCGGGTCGCGCCGTGTTCTTTTCCACGTAGCCGACCACGTCGGCCAGCGTCCGCAGCGTGGCGTAATCCGACTCCGGGATGTCGACGTGCAGCCGTTTGTGGATGCCACGCAAAAAGCTCAGCCAGTCCATGGAATCAAGGTCGACCTGGTCCCGCAGCAGGACATCGTCGCGAATGTCCTCGGGCTCGATCTCGGGGGCGATGGTGGTCAACACGGACAGGACCGTGCTACGAGTGTCTTCGTTCATTGCTCATCACTTTTCTAGGAGGTCGGGCTGCTGGAGCAGCTCGTTGATCGCGGTCAGGAACAACGCGCCGCGGTGACCGTCGCTTGCCCGGTGGTCGGCGGCGAGCGTGGCCTGTACGGTGGTGACGACCCGGATCCCGCCGTCGATGACACAGACCCGTTCGGCCGGCTGGCCGAAACCGACGATCGCCACCTGCGGTGGGTAGATGACGCCGAAGACCGCATCGACGCCTTTGTCGCCAAGATTGGTGACGGTGATGCTCGGGTCCGACATCTCCGAACTCCGCAGCGAGAAGGAACGCGCGCGTGCCACCAGATCGGTGAGGTTTTCCATCAGTTCGCCCAGCTTCTTGTCAGGAACATCGTGGATGGCCGGTGCGACCAAACCGCCACCACGCAGCGATATCCCGACACCGACGTGGACCCCGGTCGCGGGCTCGAACCCGTCTTCTCGCCAGAATCCGTTGAACTCGGGGTACCGCTGCGCCGCGAGGCCGACGGCCTTCAGCAGCAAGACGGCAGGCAGGACCCGTTCGTCGATGGAGCGCTGCGCATTTCGCGTCGTCAGCCACGTCAGTGACTTCTCCAGCAGGATCTCGTCGGCGAGGTAATAGTGTGGGATCTCCCGCTTGGACCGGCTCATGGCGGCCGCGATCGACTTTCGCATCTGCGCCGCACGGTCGGCGGCCGTCGGCTTGGCGGCCGGCTTCACCGTCGGCTGTGCGGGCGGTTTCGCCGCCGCGGCGTGCTCGACGTCGTTGATGGTGACGGCGCCCTGCGGGCCGGTGCCCTGCACCGCGTCGATGTCGACATGTAGCGATTGGGCGAGTCGTCGCGCGGCCGGCGATACCCAGCGGCGTCGGCCGGGAGCCGCCGGTGCTGCCGGCGCCGCTGCGGGCGGCGACGGAGCCCTCGGCGATGCCGGCGCCGCCCGTTTTGCGGCGGGCTTCACCGCTGGTTCAGGCTGTTTGTGCGGCCCTTTTTGCGGGTGCTCGCCCGGGGCCAGCAGCGTCGCCAAAGTTGTTCCTACTTGGATGGTTTCGCCGACAGGTACGAGCAGCTCGTTGACCGTGCCCTCCTGCCAGCATTCAACCTCGACCGCGGCCTTGGTGGTCTCGACGATCGCCACGATCTGGCCGCGCGTCACCGTCTCCCCGGGTTTGACCAGCCACTCGTTCAGGGTGCCTTCGTCCATGTCGGAACCGAGCGAAGGCATCTTGAATTCGATCATGATTGCTCACCGAACAGGCTTTGTACGGCGGCGACGATCTCCGGGGTTTGGGGTAGGGCGGCCTGTTCCAGGTGCTTGGCGTACGGCATGGGAACTTCGGCGCTGCACACCCGAGCGACGGGGGCATCGAGGTCGTAGAAGGCCCCCTCCACTACGCGTGCCATGACCTCGGCGGCCAGACTGCCGGCGCGCCAAGCCTCGTCGACCACGACGGCACGGTGTGTCTTGCGGACGGACTCGAGGATGGTGTCGTCGTCCAGTGGACGCAAGACGCGCAAATCGACTACCTCACAGTCGATTCCGGCCAGGGACAACTCGTTGGCGGCGTCGAGGACCTTAGGCAGGCAGCCGCCGTAGGTGATCACCGTGACGTCGGTGCCGCTGCGTCGGACGGCTGCCCGCGAGATGTTCGTGGGGGCAAGGACATCGATATCCGTCGAGGTGTTGTAGAGCTGAACGTGCTCGAAGATCACCACCGGGTCCGGATCTTCCAACGCGGGAGCCAGCATGCCGTAAGCATCCTCGACGGTAGCCGGTGCCAACACCTTGATGCCCGGGATGTGGGCATACCACGGCTCGAGGCTGTGCGAGTGCTGGGCGGCGAGCTGGCGCCCCGCCCCCGTCGCCATTCGAACCACAAGCGACACAGAGAACTGCCCACCGGACATATGGCGCAGGGCCGCGGCGGTATTGACGATCTGGTCGAGCGCCAGCAGGCTGAAGTTCACCGTCATGACTTCGACGATCGGGCGCAATCCATTGAGTGCCGCGCCGATTCCGATTCCGACGAAGCCCAACTCCGACAGCGGGGTGTCACGCACCCGCTCAGGCCCGAATTCGTCCAGCAGGCCCTTGGACGCGGCGTACGTTCCGCCGTAACGTCCGACGTCTTCGCCCATCAACACAACCCGTGCGTCGTCGCGCAAGGCATCGCGGAGCGCGTCGTGCACGGCGGTTCGGTAACTGGTCTTCATCGCGCGGACTCCGGAGTCAGCACGTCACGTTCGAGATCCTCGACGCTCTCCCACGTTCCCGCTTCGGCGAACGCCACCGCGGCCTCGATCTCGGCGGCGGCCGAATCTTCGATCTCCCGCACGTCGGCGTCGGACAGTGTGCCGTCGTGCAGGCACCGTTCGGTGAAGGACCGGATCGGGTCGCGCTGGCGCCACTGCTCGACCTCGGCTTTTTCCCGATACAGTTCCGGGTCGAACATCGAATGCGCGCGGAACCGGTAGGTGCGGAACTCGATGAAGAACGGCCCGCCGGTGTCACGCACGTGATTGACACCCTGTTGGGCGGCGGTGTGGCAGGCCTCGACATCCATCCCATCGACGGCCAGCGTCGGTACCCGGTACGCGGCAGCCTTGACGGTGAGATCGGTCTGCGACTGGGCCCGCTCCAACGCGGTGCCCATCGCGTAAAGATTGTTCTCACAACAGAACAACACCGGCAAATTCCACAGCGCGGCCATGTTCAACGATTCGTGGAAGGCGCCCTCGGCCACCGCGCCGTCGCCGAAGTAGCAGGCGGTTACCCGCTTTTGCTGCAGCATCGCGTCAGCGAGCGCGATGCCCACCGCGAGTGGCAGGCCGCCGGCCACGATCGCATTGCCACCGTAGAACCGCTTGGACGCATCGAACAGGTGCATCGACCCGCCACGGCCACGCGAGCAACCCTCCTGCTTGCCGAACATCTCGGCCATGATCGAGGTCATCGGGATGCCCCGCAACAGGGCGTGCGCATGCTCGCGGTAGGTCGCCACCACCGCGTCATCGTCGGCCAGGGCGCGCAGTGACCCGGCGGCGACGGCCTCCTCCCCGACGTAGAGGTGCAGGAATCCGCGGATCTTGGCCGCGCTGTACAGTTCCGCGCACTTCTCCTCCATGCGACGAACGCGAACCATATCCGACAACAACTCATGGGCCAGCTTCGTATCGGTCATGACGGCACTCCCTGGGCGTGACGGTCGGGCTGGCGCTCGATGGTGGAGGTATCGCCCTCGGGCAGTCCGAGTTCACGAGCCTTCAGCAGCCTCCGCATGATCTTGCCGCTGCTGGTGTGCGGCAACGAATCGACGAATTCGATCTCTTTTGGCGCCACGGTGGCCCCGAGCCGCTTACGTGCGTGCCCCAGCAACTCCAGCCGCAGGTCTTCATCGGCGACTACACCATTTTTCAGGGTGACAAAGGCTTTGACCATTTCGCCGACCGTGGGGTCGGGCTTGCCGATGACTGCCGCCTCGGCCACCGCGGGGTGGTCGGTCAGCGCGCTTTCCACCTCGAACGGACCGATCAGGTGCCCCGCCGACTTGATCACGTCGTCCTTTCGCCCGACGAACCAGAAGTAGCCGTCGGCATCCTTCTTGGCGAGATCTCCGCTCAGATAGAGACCGTTGGCAAAGCTGCTTCGGTAGCGCTCCTCGGCGTTCAGGTAGCCCCGGAACATCGACGGCCAGCCGGGCTTGAGTGCAAGCTCGCCCTCGATGTCGGGCTCGTCGACGACGTCGACGGTGCCGTCGTCGTTGTGACGCACTATGTAGGCGTCCACCCCCGGCAGCGGGCGGCCCATCGAGCCGGGCTTGATGTCGAATGCGGGTGTGTTGGCGATCATGATGCCGCCCGTCTCGGTCTGCCACCAATTGTCGTGAATCGGTAGGCCCAGCACCCGCTTTCCCCACCAGACCGCCTCCGGATTGAGCGGCTCACCCACGCTCGCGATGAAGCGGAGCCGGGGAAACCGGTACTGCGCGGGTAATTCCGTGCCCGCCTTGATCAGCATCCGTATCGCGGTCGGTGCCGTGTACCACACCGATACTTCTTGGTCCTGCAAGATCCGGTACCACCGCTCGGCGTCGAAATCGGCTTCGTCGACGATGGACGTCACCCCGTGCAGCAGCGGGCTGATGATGCCGTAGGAGGTTCCCGTTACCCAGCCGGGATCGGCTGTGCACCAATAGATGTCGTCATCGTGCAGGTCGAGCGCATATAAGCCGGTGGCGTAGTGCATCGCGACGGCGCCGTGTACGTGGATGGCGCCCTTCGGTGTACCGGTGGTGCCGCTGGTGAAGTGCAGCAACGCCGGGTCGTCGGCGGTGGTGGGCTCGATCGGGGCATCCTCGTCGGCCGCCTCCAGCCAGCGCCAGAAGTTCAGGGTTCCGTCCGGGGGTTCGGCGTCGTGGTCGTCGTCGACGACGAAGATGTGCCGCACCGACGGCAGCCGATCACGGATCTTCGCGATCTTGCGCTGATAGAGCGCCCTGGTGGTCACCAAGACATCGGCTTGCCCGATGTTGACTCTGGTGGCGATGGGCTCGGGCCCGAAGGCGGAAAACAACGGGGAGACAACGCTGCCGTTGCGAAGTGCCCCAAGCATCGCGATGTAGAGCTCGGGGGTGCGGTTCATGATGGTGAACACGCGCTTGCCCTTGTCGATGCCGAGTGAGCGCAGCGCGTTGGAGAATCGTTTGGTTAGCCGCCCGAGTTCGGCATAGCTGAGATCGCGGCTGGTGATCGCACCGTCCCACGCCCTGTCGGTGAGAAACCGCAATGCCGTGCGCGTCGCGGCCGGGCCCGCTGCTTGCCGGTCGATCGCGGCGTAGGCGATGTTGCACCTTCCGGGTCCCATTCCCTCGCACAGCGCCGGCACATCAGACCAGTGGAACTGCGCACGCGCTTGCTCGTACTCGGTGAGGTTGGGGCGGACGAGATAGTCGTGCGGTGTCTTGCGGATGACGTCCATGAGGGTCCTAAGGTCGTTCGGTCGTCTCATGGTTCGTCGGGCTGTCCGTGGCGGAATAGAGACGAAAGTCATCTCCTGGTCGCGGATTGGTCCTTCGGTCAACCTCCCCGGGGACCAAGGACCCTGGCGTGCGATCTCCGCATGCCGCAGGGTTCGAAGCAAAGCAGGAGAGGCGGACGGCAATGACCCAGACGATGGTCGACATCAAGGTGATCAAGAGGGCGGTGGAGCTGGCCTGCCGTGCCCCCTCGCTGCACAACAGCCAGCCGTGGCGGTGGTCCGCCAGCAGCGGGAGGGTCGATCTGTTCGCCGACCCCCACCGGCTGGTGACCTCGACCGACAGCTCGGGTCGTGAGTCGATCATCAGCTGCGGGGCGGTGCTCGACCACTTCCGCGTCGCGATGGCCGCCGTGGGCTGGGAAACCAGCGTCGAGGAGTTTCCCAACCCGAACAATCTTGACCACCTGGCCTCGATCGAATTTGCCTCGGCCGACTACGTCGCCGCGGCCCGGCGCGACCGTGCCGCAGCGATACTGCGGCGCCGGACCGATCGGCGCCCGTTCCGCTCGCCACGAAACTGGGCGTCGTTCGAGCCGGTACTGCGCAGCGCGTTCGACAGCGATCTGGCCACCCTCGACGTCTTGGCCGATGACGCACGGGCCCGGCTGGTGGAGGCGTCTCGCCTGACCGAAGCCCTGCGCCGCTACGACGACCTCTACCACCACGAGTTGCGTTGGTGGACAGCACCATCCAGGGAGTCCGAAGGGATACCCGAGAGCGCGCTGGCCAACGAGGCGCGCGGACGCGCGGTGGAGGTGAACCGCCGGTTTCCCGTCGGCGGGCCTGCCCGGAAGAGTTCTGCCGAGCCTCACGACGAAGCGAAGATCCTGGTGTTGTCCACGTTCGGGGACTCCCGCGCGGACGCCCTGAACTGCGGGCAGGTGCTGTCGTCGTTGTTACTGGAATGCACGATGGCCGGCCTGGCGACCTGCACCGTGACACACCTGACCGAACTGGACGCCAGCCGTGCCATTGTTCGTGAGCTGCTACCCACGGCGACGCTGCCCCAACTAATGCTCCGCGTCGGCCTGGCACCCGCCGGCAAGGGGGCTCCGGAGCCGACGCCGCGCCGACCCTTGCACGACGTCTTGGAGATCCACGGCTGAAGCGGTTGCTCGCTTTCTGCCCGAAAGGAATTGACAGGGAATTGACAATGGAGGCCAACGTTGGGGACTGGCTCGTCATCAAAAGTGGAACGCTCGGGCGCCCGGATCTGCGCGGGCTGATAACCGCCGTGCGTACGCCGGACGGGACGCCGCCATACCGGGTTCGGTGGCTTGCCACTGGTGAAGAGGCGACCGTATTTCCCGGCCCCGACGCGATCGTCATCACGGCCGGCGAGCAGAAAGCCGCCGACGAGCGAGCGCGGTCGCGGTTTGCGGCGGTGCAAGCCGCCATCAGGGAACGCGCGCGGGGCACATAGGCCGCGCAAAGCGGGGACTTCGGTCCCTAGACGCGATCAGGTCGCCGCCGAAACAATGAGGCCGGCCCTGCAACCATAGGAAACAAGAATGGCTCCCACCGTAGGCGGTCCCCTGATGATAACCGACTCCGACGTCGATGAGCTCGCATCGCAATTCATGCATTCGGGCTTTGCCGAAGACACCTACGCCGACTGGTCTCTGGAGCAACGTCTCGACGGATTTCTTCGGCACCAGGGACTGGTCCGGCTGACCGAAGACGGGGACGCATACGACCTCATCCTCAACCGCGTCATGGCGTATATCGGAGCGCTGCACCGCAGGCAATAAGCCGACGAATGACCCGCGGGCCTGGGACTTCAGTCCCTATCGCCGGTTGCGGCGGACTGGTCGGATGATCTGAAGCAACAGCCAATCTTGGAAAGGAGACATCGATGGCTACTGTTCCGGCCCGGCGTCGACCCAGGTCACTCTTCCCCGAGTTCTCGGAGCTGTTCGCCGGCTTCCCCACCTTGGCCGAATTCCGTCCCGCCTTCGACGCCCGCGTGATGCGGCTCGAGGACGAGATGAAGGACGGCCGCTACGTGGTACGCGCGGAAATCCCGGGTGTTGACCCCGCGAAGGACATCGACGTCACGGTGCACGACGGGCAACTGACCATCAAAGCCGAGCGTAGCGAGAAGAAGGACTTCGACGGTCGCTCGGAATTCTCCTACGGCTCGTTCGTCCGGACGGTGCCGCTGCCGGCGGGCGCCGACGAGGACAACATCGAAGCCGCCTACGACAACGGCATTCTCACCGTCTCGGTGGCGGTTTCGGAGGCGAAACCTGCCGAGCGGCGCGTTCAGGTGAAGTCCGCCAACGGGCAGTGAACGCGGTGTGTAGATGACCCGAGCAGCTGACACCACCCGGCACTCACCGCGGCGCGTGTTCCGCGACCGCGGTGAGGCCGGCCGGGTGCTGGCAAACCTTCTCGGTGCCTACCGGGACCGGCACGACGTGATCGTGCTGGGCTTGGCGAGGGGCGGAATACCGGTTGCGTGGGAGGTGGCAGTCGCGCTGCACGCTCCGCTGGATGCATTCATCGTGCGTAAACTCGGCGCTCCGGGTCGCGAAGAGTTTGCCGTGGGAGCGTTGGCGAGTGGGGGCCGCGTCGTGGTCAACGACGACGTGGTGCGGGGTTTGCGCATCACGCCGCAGGAACTGCGCGCCCTCGCCGAGCGGGAAGGCCGGGAGCTGGTCCGGCGTGAGGCCGCCTATCGTGACGGACGCCCACCCGTTGACGTGACCGGCAAGACGGTCATCCTTGTCGATGACGGGTTGGCCACCGGCGCAAGCATGTTCGCCGCGGTGCAAGCGTTGCGCGAAGCCGAGCCGGCCCACATCGTGATTGCCGTGCCGGCGGCTCCCGAATCCAGCTGCCGGGAATTCGCGGGACTGGTCGACGACGTCGTGTGCGCGAGCATGCCCACCCCGTTCCTTGCGGTCGGCGAGTCGTTCTGGGATTTCCGCCAGGTCACCGATGAAGAGGTGCGCAGGCTGCTCGCCACCCCGACGACCGGAGCCGCAATCGACAGACCACCGACGCGCACACCGGCCGAATTGATCAGCCGCGTGGCCATCGATGCGCCGGGCGGTGTACCGCCGCGCGAGACGTTGGAGGAGCTGATCGGTGACGCGCGGATCGTCCTGATCGGCGAAAGCTCGCACGGCACCCACGAGTTCTACGAGGCGCGGGCCGAAATCACCAAATGGCTGATCGAGGAGAAGGGCTTCTGCGCCGTCGCCGCGGAAGCGGACTGGCCCGACGCCTACCGAGTGAATCGCTACGTTCGCGGACTCGGCGACGACAAGAGCGCCGAGGAGGCGCTGAGCGGCTTCGAACGCTTTCCGGCCTGGATGTGGCGCAACGTGGTGGTCCGCGACTTCGTCGACTGGCTACGCGCCCGCAACCGGCTGCACGAGTCCAACGGTCAGCGGCAGGCCGGCTTCTATGGCCTGGATCTCTACAGCCTGCACCGGTCGATGCACGAGGTGATCACCTACCTCGACAAGATCGACCCGAAGGCGGCGGCACGGGCGCGTGAGCGTTACGGGTGCTTCGACCACACCTCGGCCGATGACGGTCAGGCGTATGGCTTTTCCGCGGCTTTCGGCGCCGGTCAGTCGTGCGAGAAGGAAGCGATCGAGCAACTGGTCGACATCCAGCGCAATGCATTGGCCTATGCGCGCAGGGATGGACTGCTCGCCGAAGACGAACTCTTCTACGCCCACCAAAACGCGCAAACGGTGCGCAATGCGGAGGTGTACTACCGGGCGATGTTCAGCGGCCGTGTCACCTCGTGGAACCTGCGTGACCAGCACATGGCGCAGACGCTGGAAGCGTTGCTGAGCCATCTGGACCGCCACTCCGACGTGCCGTCGGCCCGGATCGTGGTGTGGGCGCACAACTCTCACATCGGGGACGCGCGGGCGACCGAGGTGTGGGCCGACGGACAACTCACGCTCGGTCAACTGGTCCGGCAGCGGTACGGCGATGAATCACGTCTCATCGGCTTCAGCACGTACGCTGGCACCGTCACCGCGGCCAGCGAGTGGGGCGGTGTGTCCGAACGAAAGGCTGTGCGCCCGGCGCTCAACGGGAGCATCGAAGAACTCCTGCACGAGACCGGCAATCCCACGTTCCTGGTGTCGGCGGTCAACAGCCCCGCGGCTGCGGAACCGCTCAGCGCGGTCCGGTTGGGGCGCGCCATCGGCGTGATCTACCGGCCCGAAACCGAGCGGCAGAGCCACTACTTCCACGTCAGGCCCGCCGACCAATTCGACGCGATGATTCACATCGATCGGACCCGGGCGCTGGAGCCCCTGGAGGTCACCAGTCTGTGGGTCGCCGGCGAAACGCCCGAAACGTACCCGACCGGCCTGTAGGCACGGAGTCAACGACGAAATGGAGACGCCAGCACAGTCGGGTGCCAGCCGAGCGCAGATCGTTACATTGACCATGAATCCGGCGCTCGACATCACGACGAGTGTCGACAACGTGCGGCCTACCGACAAACTGCGCTGCGAAATACCGCGTTACGACCCGGGCGGGGGCGGCATCAACGTCGCTCGAATCGGGCACGTCCTCGGTGCGTCCGTCCTGGCGCTGTTTCCCGCCGGCGGACCGACCGGTGATGTCGTCATGTCGTTACTCAAGGACGCCGGAGTGCCGTTTCGCCACGTCGCGATCGGCGCATCAACCCGGGAAAGCTTCACTGTCAACGAGGGCAGCACCGGCCGGCAGTACCGGTTCGTCCTTCCGGGGCCGCGGCTGACGTTCGCCGAACGGGAGGGATGTCTGGACGAGTTGCGCAGGGCGGCACTGTCAGCCGAATACGTGGTGGCCAGCGGCAGCCTGCCGCCGGGCGCACCTGCCGACTGCTACCAGCAGGTGGCCGACATCTGCCGGCCGCTGGGCGTCCGGCTGATGCTGGACACTTCCGGCGGCGGCCTGCGGCATGTCTCCTCCGGGGTTTATCTCCTCAAGGCAAGCGTGCGGGAACTGCGCGAGTGCGTCGGGCGGCCGCTGGTCACCGAGGCCGAACAGCTGGCTGCCGCGCATGAGCTGGTGGATAGCGGTCGCGCCGAAGTGGTGTTGGTGTCCTTGGGATCTCGGGGGGCGCTGCTGGCGACGCAACATGAAAGCCAGCGCTTCTCGGCGGTTCGGATGCCCGGCGGGAGCGGCGTGGGGGCCGGTGACGCGATGGTCGCCGCGATCACGGTGGGACTCAGTCGTGGATGGCCGCTTGCCAAGTCCGTTGGTCTGGGAATTGCGGCAGGCGCGGCGATGCTGATGACACCGGGTACGGCGGTCTGCGGGCGCGCGGATGTCGAGCGGCTGTTCGAGCAGGTCGCCGAACCGGCGGAGGTCTGACACTGGACGAACGGCATACCGGTTGGGGCCGAACGACTCCTGCGTGGCCGGGGTTGGTGCAATAGCCTGACAGTGAGAGATTCGAACTACTCAGGAGCCGACATGAATGAGCTGGACTCGAAGTCGGTGATTGTGGGGATCAACGGCTCGCAAGCCGCGCTGAACGCGGCCAGATGGGCGATCGACGAGGCGAGGAGTCGGCAGATGCCGCTTCGCCTGGTCTACGTCATCCCTGGCCAAGAGGGGCGCAACGGGTCGGCCACCACCGAGTCGGAGCTCGAACGCGCCGAAATGGCGCTGTCCGAGGCGGAATCCCCGGTTCGGGGCTCCGCGCATCCAGTCGAGGTCGAAACGGCGATCCTCGCGGGGGATCCCGCCCAGGCGTTGATCAATCAATCACAGGATGCGGCCCTGGTGTGCGTGGGCACCGCCAGGCGAGGATGGGCCTCCGATGGCCTGTTGGGCCCGACCGCCGCCGGCTTGGTGGCGCACGCGCACTCCCCGGTTGCGGTGATCCGAACCAATCCCGACGGATCGCCTACGGAACTCGGCGTGATCGCCGTGGTGCTCAACGATGACCCGGACAACGACGAGGTCATCCACCAAGCCATGGAGGAAGGACGGCGCCGCCACGCCACCGTGCGGCAGATCGATCGGCGGCTGAACAGCTGGGTCCGGCGCTATCCGGATGTTCAGGTCCAGACCGTCGCGGCAGGCACCGGGACGAAGTCCGGCGAGGAACACGGTCACGCCGTCGAACTGGCGGTGGTGGGTAGCGCCGACGCCGACGCGATGGCGGGGCTGGCTACCCCGAACTGCCATCCGATCGTGGGTTACCCGGACTGCTCGGTACTTGTGGTCCGCCACTAGAAGCGCGGGCGCCCTATGACAAAGTCAGCCACCACCAAGTCGATCGTGGTCGGTATCGATGGCTCGAAGGCGGCACTACGGGCGGCGCAGTGGGCGGTCGATGAGGCGGTCAGTCGTGACGTTCCGCTTCGTCTTGTCTACGCGATCGAGCAGGGGGACACGAGCAGGGAGTCGGCGGAATCGGCGGTTCGTCAGGCACGCACGGCGATGGAGGCCGCCGGCAAGCCGGTGAAGATAGAAACCGAAGTCGTCCACGGGACCGCGGTCGGGTCGTTGATCCGCGCGTCGGCGTCGGCCGCCATGGTCTGCGTGGGGGCGGTCGGCTTACGCCACTTTCAACCGGGTCGGGTGGGTTCCACCGCTGCGGCTCTGGCAATGTCGGCGCACTGCCCGGTGGCGATCATCCGGGGCAGCGACGGCCGCCCCGGCCGGCCCGCGCGGGAAATCGTCGCTGAGGTGGACGGGTCCCCGCGCAACGGTGTACTGCTGGGCACCGCCCTCGAGGAAGCCGTGTTGCGCGACGCCGCTCTCCAGGTCGTCATCTGCCGGCGAACCGTGCCGGCCGAGACGGGTGAGGCGGGTGCCGAAGGTGATCGCCGGGCCCTTGCCCGCCTCGATCGCTGGCTGGCCGGGTGGAAGCGACGGTATCCGCAGCTGCGGATCGAATCGGTGGTGGTCCACGGCGGCATTGCGGAGTACCTGACTCGGCACCGGTCGGTCGGGCTGGTGATAGTTGGCGCCCATGACCCCCAGCGGGTGGCCGAGCTGGTCGGGCAGGTCGGCAGCGCGATTCTGCAGGAAATCGACTGCTCGCTGCTGATCGTCAACCGGCAACATCTGTGAGATCGGAAGATTATGAGCATATGGGATATTGAATCGGTCGTGGCATGACCCCTGGCGCACACGACCAGCAGGAAGGGTTCTTCAATGGTTAAGGTTTTCCTGGTCGATGACCATGAAGTCGTTCGGCGGGGTCTCGCCGACCTACTCGCATCCGATCCCGCGCTCGAAATCGTCGGCGAGGCCGGCTCCGTATCCGAAGCGAAAGCGCGGATACCCGCCTTGCAGCCCGATGTCGCCGTGCTTGACGTGCGCCTTCCCGATGGGAACGGAATCGAGTTGTGCCGCGACCTGGTGTCCGATCATCCTGACCTGCGCTGCCTGATGCTGACGTCGTTCACCTCCGACGAAGCGATGCTCGAGGCAATTTTGGCCGGTGCCAGCGGCTACGTCGTCAAAGACATCAAGGGCATGGAACTGGCGCATGCGATCAAAGAGGTCGGCGCCGGTAAATCCCTGCTCGACAACCGGGCGGCCGCCGCCCTGATGGCGAAGCTGCGTGGTGCGGCGGACCGTGAAGATCCGCTGTCGGGGCTGACCGAGCAGGAGCGAACACTGCTGGGCCTGCTCAGTGAGGGTTTGACCAACAGGCAGATCGCCGCGCGGATGTTCCTCGCCGAGAAGACGGTGAAGAACTATGTGTCGCGGTTGCTGGCCAAACTCGGCATGGAGCGCCGCACCCAGGCGGCGGTGTTCGCGTCGAAACTGGATCAACGGTCCGACCACCCAACGACGCCGACCGAAACGCCGCCGGAATAGCCGGGGGGGTATAACGCCTGATCTAGCCGGTTTGCCCACGAGCGCCATCTTTGCATCGCCTGTGAGCGGTTGGGCACTTGACGAAAGGCGACTAGGCTGACCATAGGTGACTCGTGTTGCGTCCCGGATACCCGCAACGCAAGCTGCCACGGGGGTTGAGATGTCTTGGAGGTATCGAGTCGGGTGGCCGACGACGAGAAGAGCTTTGCATTTGCCGGCCTAGGCCAGCGTGGGCTAGTAAGTAGGATGCATGAGCAACTCGATGAGTTGCTGGCGGCCCGCGACCAGATGGAGCAGTTGCTCCGGGTCATCGTCGAGATCGGTGCCGGCCTCGACCTCGACGCCACGCTGCACCGGATAATCCTCGCGGCCCGGGAACTGACGTCCGCCCCCTACGGCGCCCTGGCCATCCGCGATGGCGAGGGCGACTTGGTCTCGTTCGTCCACGAGGGAATGGATCCTGACACGGCTCGGCGGATCGGGCACCTGCCGGTCGGCAAGGGCCTGTTGAGCCTTTCGCTCCTGGACACGCCGGCTCTGCGGATGGACGACCTCACCGCTCACCCGGCTGCCGTCGGATTCCCCGAGCATCACCCCCCGATGCGGGCCTTCCTTGCGGTGCCGATCACCATCCGCGACGCCGTGTTCGGCAACCTGTACCTCACCCACGTCGATCCGGCACGGGTCTTCTCCGAATCCGACGAGGTCGCCGCGCGCGCGCTGGCGTTCGCGGCCGCGGTCGCCATCGACAACGCGCAGGTGTTCGAGCGTGAGCGCACGTCGGTGAAGTGGACGGAGGCCAGCCGAGAGATCACCACCGCCCTGCTGGCCGGCACCGAGGTACACCATCGCCCGCTAGAGTTGATCGCCGAACGCGCCATCGTTCTGACCGATGCCGAGCAGGCGATCATGTTGGTCCCGGGCGACGCCGACCTGCCCGATGACGAAGTCGACACACTGGTGGTCTCCGCCGCGGTGGGGCTCTACGCGGCCGACGTGCTCGGCCAGCGAGTCCCGGTCCAAGGGTCGACCAGTGGTGCGGTGTTCCGCTCCGGCCAGCCGATGATCACCGAGGGTTTGGCGTATCCGATTCAGGCCTTCACCGATGTCGCACAGCGTCCCGCCATCGTGATGCCGCTGCGCGCCCGCGATCAGGTGGTCGGGGTGATCGCCATCGCCCGCGGGGCCGACCAGCCGCCGTTCAACGAGAGCGACCTCGAGCTGGTGAGCGATTTCGCCAGCCACGCAGCGATAGCACTGGTGCTGGCGTCGGCCCGTGAGGACGCGCGCCAGCTGACGCTGCTGGCAGAGCGCGAGCGCATCGCACACGACCTGCACGACCATGTCATCCAGCGGCTCTTCGCCACCGGCATGGACCTGCAGGGCACGCTGGCCAGGGCGCGCTCGCCGGAGGTGGCAGGTCGGCTGAACCGCACGCTCGACGATCTTCAAACCATCATCGAGGAGATCCGGATGACGATCTTCCAGCTCAAATCCCCGACAGGGAAGAACGGCGACTTCCGGCATCGGATTCAACGAGTCGTCGCCGACTTGGCCGAGAACCGCGAAGTTGTCACCACGGTCCGAATGCACGGGCCGATGACCGCGGTTGGCGGTGAGCTTGCCGACCATGCCGAAGCGGTCGCCGCGGAAGCCGTCAGCAATACCCTTCGGCACTCCGGTGCGTCGCGGCTGACCGTCGAGATCAGCGTCGCCGACATGTTCATCCTCGACGTCAGCGACAACGGCTCCGGCATACCCGCCGACAATTCGCGTCGCAGCGGCCTGGCCAACATGAAGCGCCGCGCCGAACAACTCGGCGGTACCTGCGAGATCAGCAATCCACCGGAGGGCGGCACCCGGGTGCATTGGATCGCTCCGCTGATCGATCTGTAACCCCGGTCGCATCCGCCCGGGACCAATGGCGCCCCCGCGAGGTCCAACGACCCCTGCCGCAGCACGCCGACCCGGAATAGCGTCAGGAATCATGGGTGATCGATCGGCGGGATTGGCGGCTACGGCCCGACTGCTCGACGGACGTCTCGTGTCGTTGCGTCGCCTGGTTCCCGATGACTCCGAGACCGTTCTGGCGCTCCATCAACACCTCTCCGACCATGACCGGTACTTTCGCTTCTTCACGCTGCAGCGGACCCCGCTGCACGAACTCGTCGGCAAGCTGACCGAACGCACCGCTGACGTCTATGCTCTCGGCGCCTTCGACGCCGACCGGCTGATCGGGGTGGCGCACTATACGGTCGTCGAGGACCCGGGCGCCGCTGAAATCGCAATTGTGGTGGCCCATGAAGACCATTCGCGGGGCGTGGGCACGGCCTTGCTCAAACACCTGGCCCCGATCGCACGAGCCCACGGAATTGGGCGCTTCACAGCCGACGTCCTGGGCGAGAATCATCTCATGCTCACGGTGTTCTTCGACCTCGGCTGGCCTTGCAAACCATCGGATTACGGATCCATTCGTCACCTGGAAATTGAGCTGCCCGAGTTCGACGAGGCGCCGGCATAGCGAGGAATGTGAAATGACCGATGACGCAAAGAGATACGGGGTGCTCGTGTGCATCGACGGGTCGCCGGCATCCGACGCCGCAGTGGCGTGGGGGACACGTGAGGCCATCATGCGTAGCTTGCCCGTCACGCTGATGCACGCCGTGCCACCCGTGGTTGTCGGCTGGCCGGTTGGCCAACTCTACGCCGACATTCCCCAGTGGCAGCACGACAACGCCCAGCACGTCATCGATCAGGCGCGCAAGGTGCTGAACGCCGGCCTGGGAGATTCCGAGCCGCCCGAGATACTCACCGAGACGGTATATTCGGCCGCCGTGCCGGCGCTGATCGAGGCCTCCAAGGAGGCCTGGATGGTCGTCGCCGGCAGCCAGGGACTGGGCGCGCTGGGCCGGCTGCTGCTGGGTTCGGTCACTGCCGGACTGGTTCACTATGCACACTGCCCGGTCGCGGTCATCCATACCGACGTGGGCGCAACTCCCGATGCCGGCGCGCCGGTGCTGGTGGGCGTCGACGGATCGTCCGCGTCGGAAGCAGCCACCGCCCTGGCTTTCGAGGAAGCCGCACGCCGGGGGGTTGGGCTGGTGGCGGTACACGTGTGGAGCGACGTGGGGGTGTTCCCGATCCTCGGGATGGATTGGCACGACCGCGAGAAGGAAGGTCAGGAGATCCTCGCCGAACGCCTGGCCGGCTGGCAAGAGCAGTATCCGGACGTGCATGTCGAGCGGAAACTGTTCTGCGACAAGCCTTCCCATTGGTTACTTCAGGAATCCGAGCATGCCCAACTCGTGGTGGTCGGTAACCGCGGCCGTGGGGGCTTCCCGGGCATGCTGCTCGGTTCGGTCAGCTCCGCGGTCGCGCAGTCGGCGCGAGTTCCGGTGATTGTCGTTCGTTAGCCGTTTCCCGCCAGGGCCTTTGGTCCTTCGCATCGGGGCGGTTCGGCAGCTGCCTTCTCCGGCGTGGAGCGGCTAGCATCGCGGCTTATGACTTACGTGATCGGTGCCGCGTGCGTCGACGTGAAGGAAAAGTCCTGTGTCCAGGAATGCCCCGTCGACTGCATCTACGAGGGCGCCCGAACGATGTACATCAACCCCGACGAGTGTGTGGACTGTGGCGCCTGCAAACCGGCGTGCCGCGTCGAGGCGATCTATTGGGAAGGTGACCTGCCCGAAGACCAGCTCCGGCACCTGGACGACAATGCGGCTTTCTTCACTCAACCGCTCCCGGGCCGCGACGGCCCCCTGGGATCCCCGGGCGGGGCCGCCGATGTAGGCCCACTGGGTGTCGACACGCCGTTGACCGCAGGAATGCCGGCAGCCGGCTAACCGTCATTTGCGCACCACGAGCACCGAACATCCGGCGTGGCCAGGCAGGTGTGCAGTGATCGGCCCGACCATGCGGGCGACCTTGTCGGCGTCCTCGCTCCCTACCACCACGAGTTGCACCGATTCCTGCGTGTGCGCCAGGAAATCCGCGGCTCCATGCCGGGCGGCGGCGGGCTGGACATG
>Ga0307441_1000307_pt1 | contig 18622 bp, 14 predicted proteins | sample SalMarWE160420MG_FD_202149 | JGI IMG/M metagenome (GOLD analysis project Ga0307441, IMG submission 202149) | Salt marsh sediment microbial communities from the Plum Island Ecosystem LTER, Massachusetts, United States - WE1604-20 | ecosystem: Environmental > Aquatic > Marine > Intertidal zone >... | reverse complement strand
TTCAATTTTCCGGAAATGGCTTTCATAGAAAATCTCGCGCTTCGACCGGGCACCGTACCAGTACGATACTTTACGCTGTGTCCGCAAGGTTTGGAAAAGATGGAAAAGATGCGAACGCAGCGGGGCCATGCCGGCACCACCTCCGACATATACCATTTCACGGTCAGTGTCTTTTATAAAGAATTCGCCATAGGGACCCGAAATGGAAACCTTGTCGCCCCGATTCCTGGAAAAAATATAGGATGAACAGATACCGGGAGGTACATTCATAAATGCTCCTTTTGAACGATCCCAGGGAGGCGTGGCAATGCGAATGTTCAACATGATAATATTTCCTTCGGCAGGATGATTGGCCATGGAATAAGCCCTGAAAGTCTCTTCCGTATTCTTCAATTTCAGATCCCACATACGATACTTATCCCATTCATCACGGTATTTTTCTTCCACTACAATATCTGCGAAGCTCATTTCGAATTTAGGTACATCGATCTGAATATAGCCTCCCGATTTAAAATCGAGAATCTCGTCTTTCGGAAGCCGAACCACAAATTCCTTAATGAAGGTGGCCACGTTCTTATTAGAAACTACTTCGCATTCCCATTTCTTAATACCGAGTACTTCTTTGGGAACGTGAATTTTTAAGTCCTGCCTCACCTTCACCTGGCAGCCAAGCCTCCAGTTTTCCTGTTGTTCGCGACGGGTAAAATAACCCACTTCAGTAGGAAGGATCGATCCGCCACCATCCAGCACCTGGCAACGGCACATAGCGCAGGTACCACCCCCTCCGCAAGCCGAGGGCAAGTATATTCCTGAACCGGAAAGAGTTGTTAACAAAGTATTACCCGGACTAACGGTCAGCAATTTCTCACCATCGTTAATATCAATGTTGACCTCACCCTGTGGCGTAAGCTTTTTACGTGCGTACAATAAAATGGCTACAAGCAGAAGAATAACCAACAGGAATACTCCGATGCTGATAAAAATAATTCCGAACTGACTGGTTAGAATGATCATTACATACCTGAATTTCAATTACAACTTGATTCCCATAAAACTCATAAAAGCAATTCCCATCAAGCCTGTGATTATAAAAGTTATGCCCAGTCCCTTAAGCGGAGCCGGAATATTAGAATATCGTAGTTTTTCCCTGATAGCCGCTATTCCCACAATAGCCAGAAACCAGCCAACACCTGAACCCAACCCGAACGATGTAGCTTCAAGAATGGAATTATACTGCCGTTCCTGCATAAACAGGGAACCTCCCAGAATGGCACAGTTTACGGCAATCAGCGGGAGAAATATACCCAGTGATGAATACAGGGCGGGTGAAAATTTCTCAACTACCATCTCTACCAGCTGCACCATGGAGGCAATCACTGCGATAAACATAATAAAAGAAAGAAAGCTCAGATCGACATCGGCCAGTTGAGGGCTGAGCCACGAGAGCGCTCCCTCTTTCAGAATGAAATTCTCAAGCAGGTAATCGACCGGAACTGTGATTCCCAAAACAAAAATTACGGCAATTCCTAGTCCTACAGAGGTTTTTACTGTCTTCGATACAGCCAGGTACGAGCACATACCCAGGAAGTATGCGAAAATCATGTTATCGATAAAAACCGACCTTACAAATATGTTAATCAAGTGCTCCATGGTTACTAATGCGTTTCAAGTAGTTCCTTGTTCTTGCTTCGCTGTATCCAGATAATAATACCGACGGTGATGAGAGCCATCGGCGGAAGAATCATCAGGCCATTGTTTTCATATCCGATGTTGTACAAACCCAGTTTTTCCAATACAGGATATCCATAAATGGAGCCGGAACCCAACAGTTCCCGGAAAAAGGCCACAATGACCAGTATCATACCGTAACCCGCGCCATTACCTATCCCATCGAGAAAGGAAGGCCAGGGCCTGTTTCCCAGGGCAAAAGCTTCGAGGCGTCCCATAATAATACAGTTGGTTATAATAAGTCCGACAAATACCGAGAGTTGTTTGCTGACATCGTAGGCAAAAGCTTTTAATATCTGATCGACCAGAATCACTAGAGTAGCGATTACCACAAGCTGTACGATGATCCGGATACGTGGCGGAATATAGTTGCGTATTAAGGATATCACAACATTGGAGAAAGCTGTAACAGCGATTACAGAAAACGCCATCACAATAGAAGGTTTTAATTTCACCGTAACAGCCAAAGCAGAACAAATACCGAGTACCTGGACTGTAATAGGATTGTTTGCTCCAAGGGGATCGCGCAACAATTTCAGATTTTTGGAAGAAAATAAGGATTCTCTCTCGCTGCTCATAGCCGGTTAATTTCTTTTATTTTCAAAAAAAGGTTCATAGCTTATCAGGCAATCGTACAACATAGCCTCCACTCCCTTGCTGGTAATTGTGCCCCCCGAAATAGCGTCGACGCCATAAAGGTCCGAATCATCGGTGCCTCCTTTTACAACTTGTATAGAATGGAAAACTCCATCTTTAAAAAGTTTTTTACCGGAAAAATCTTCCTGAAACCAATCCTGGTTGATCTCCGCTCCCAACCCTGGTGTTTCGGTCTTATGATCGAAAACAGCGCCATAGACCGTATTCATATCGCTTTCCAGCGAAATAAATCCCCAGATCGGTCCCCAGAGTCCTTTTCCTCTTAAAGGAAAGATATAGTAAGTATTGCCTTTGTTAACACAGACATAAACAGGCAACTTACGCGATCCGTTTATTTCGTCGATCTGACTTCTGATGGTGGAACCATCAACTGCTTTCGACTTGATGAATCCGGACAGAAAGCTTTTAAAAGGACTAACTCTGCGCTCCCTGATCAGACTTTCAAGTTTTCCGGCTTTATCAATCTTTGCTACCTCTTTTTTCAGATCGACCTCTATAGCCAAAACACCTTCCATTTTGCTACCTTTCGAATCGATCACATAGCTCTCTGTAATATATTTTTGAAACAAATCCTCGGCATTCTTTTTTGAACTCTCAATATGTACCGATTTCAGAATATTCTGCATGGTCTCCACCTTAATATTCATATCTTGCAACGGCTTGAGCTTCTGAGCCACAACAGAGAGCAACGCAGCTACAAGGATCACCATTACTGCAGAAAAAATGAAAATATATGTATTGCTAAAGCTTTTCATTTCAAACAACTGTTAAAAGTTATGTTTTCGAAGGTTCCACCCTTTTCATTCTGCGTTTTATATTAGCTTCTATGACATAATGATCGATAAGCGGAGCAAAAACATTCATCAGAAGAATAGCCAGCATCACACCTTCAGGATAAGCCGGGTTAAGCACCCGGATCAAAATAGCGAATACTCCCACCAGGAATCCATAGATCCATTTCCCCTTTTCGGTTTGTGCGGCCGAAACCGGATCAGTAGCCATAAATACAGCTCCAAATGCAAATCCGCCAATTATCAGATGCTGCCAGGCCGGAACCGCCATATAATCATTTACAGCAAAAAGATTCAGAATAAAGCCCATAAACAAGCCACCGGCAAACACCGAGGTAATGATCTTCCAGCTGCCAATACCTGTATAGATTAAAATAAATGCACCGATAAGAATGGCAAGAGTCGATGTCTCTCCTATCGATCCCGGAATAAATCCGAAAAACATATCGTGTGGTGTATAGGGCATATCGCTCAGCCTGTTGGCAGCAGCATAGCCCATCACTGTTTCTCCCGAAAATCCGTCAATTACACCGGTACCCTGATTAAGTCCGGCAATCCAAACTTTATCGCCTGACATATGTGAAGGATAAGCAAAAAACAGAAAAGCACGGGCCGTAAGTGCAGGATTCAGAACATTCATACCTGCTCCCCCGAAAACTTCAACTCCTATTACAACTGCAAACGCAGTGGCAACGGCAACCATCCATAGGGGAACATCAACAGGCATAATCAGGGGGATCAGAAATCCGGTGACAAAAAATCCCTCAGGAACATCATGCTTTCTGATTTGTGCAAAAATAATTTCAATGGTTAATCCGGTTACATACGACACTATAATAAGCGGTAATACCTTAAAAAAGCCAAACCGGAAAATTTCCCAAAAGGTTTTATCGGCAAGAAGGCCCAGGGATAAAAAGTGAAACCTTCCCACGTTCCACATACCAAAAAGAAGGGCAGGAACCATGGAAAGAACGACAATAATCATCGTTCGCTTCATATCAATGGCATCGCGTATATGAGAACCCGAACGGGTTACTTTATCAGGTACATAAAGAAGGGTGTCAATAGCATCGAAGAATGATTGAAAGATAGCCAGCTTTCCTCCTTTTTCAAAGTTGGGTTTAATGTTGTCAAGCAGTTTTCGTAAACCTTTCATCAATACATGGTTTTATATCGTACCGGGAACCATCTCCATCAATTCATTTCTTTGTACATCAAATCGAGCCCTTTACGGACTAAGGTTTGGATATCGGTCTTTGAAGTATCAATAAATTCACAAAGTGCAAAATCTTCCTCCACAACTTCGTAAATCCCCAGTTTCTCCATCAGGTCGATATCTTCAATAGAAATAGCTTTCAGTAGTTGCATAGGGTATATATCCATTGGAAATACCTTCTCAAAACTACCGGTAATCATCAAAGCCCGTTTTCCTCCATGAATATTGGTATCGATCCTGAATTCATTCCGGGGCACAAGCTTAGAAAGAAACGATCGTGAAATGCTGAATTTGCTCAGGCCCGGTGAAAACCATCCGAAAAACTCATGATGATTCCCTTCCGGAATTACGGTTATCTGGGAATCGTAATATCCAAGGAAACCGTTTTGTGAAACCCTCGTACCTGTGAGTACATTTCCACTGATATATCGCTGATTACCCTCCCTGACATTTCCATCGGTTAAAGATCGTATACAGGAACCGGCAATGCTTTTATAGTATCGCGGATTTTTCACTTCCGAACCTGTCAAAGCTATTATGCGCGAAGCATCGTACCTGCCTTGAATGAATAATCTCCCAATGGTAACTATATCCTGGGGAGAAATTACCCATACAATTTCTCCTTTATTAATCGGATCGACAAAATGTATTTGTGTACCTACATTGCCTGCAGGGTGAGGGCCATTAAATTTATTGATCTGAACACCTTTTGCGTTGGCAAAGACCGTTGAAGCTGGATAGGTACTGTCAAGATTCAGGTGAACCTTCCCTCCGCTTAATTTCAGGAGAGCATTAATACCTGTCTGGAACTCACTGTTAAGATCTTTCAGAAGAAAATCGTAATCGGGTGCCAGAGGTGATGTATCGAAAGCCGAAATAAATATGGACTTTGGAGTATCCGACGGATTGGCCATCAGGTTATAGGGACGCTGACGAATTGCCGGCCAAAGCCCACTGCTTTGTAGGTAATGAATTATTTCCTCACGGGTTAAGGTAGAGGGATCGGCCTGAACGAATTCCTGATATTCAAATTCTTCATCAGGCGAAATGACTACATCGAGAATACGACGACGCTCGCCGCGGTTAATGGCCTGAACAGTGCCGCTTACCGGTGATGTAAATTTTATATCAGGATGGTATTTATCGTAAAAAAGCGCTGTTCCTGCTTTAACCTTGTCATTAACCGCTACTTCCAGCTTTGGTAGAAGATTATGAAAATCGGTAGGTTTTACAGCGAAAAGCTCTGCTCTTTTCGCCTTAATAAAAATTTTTTCAGCTTTGCCTTGAAGGTTAATATTTAATCCTTTTCTAATTTTAATACTATCAGGCATATTCTTAACAGACACTTTACAGATTGTGGCACAAAAATAGCTATTTTTAAAACTTCAGCAAGAATAGTCGGAAAAATCAAATAATGGTATTTCATAAGTAAACATCGGACATTGGAATTGTTTTTATATTTAAAATGCTTTTTATAAATAATTGTATGAGCTTAATACAAAGAATCCGCCACCGTGCTGCACGATACCTGTTGATTACACTTAGTTTTATGTGCTGTCTCCCCATCAGAGGTCAACAGAATCTACCTGTCGTGGAATTTTGTACACCATCTGAAATACGGACAGTACTGTTCTATCGTTCCGGATGGGAACTATCCATGCCGGTTCTCTTTATGAATGAAGAGGAACAGCTGGAACTCCGTTTCGATTACCTGGGCGATCCGGAAAACAATTTCAGCTATTCGATCCAGAATTGCACCTACGACTGGTATGTTAACGATATACAGGAGCATTATTATATAGAAGGATTTAACGATGTACCTTTTTACGATTATCATCCTTCCCGAAATACCACCCATAATTATACACACTATTTCACTTCGGTGCCAACCGATGATCTGAAAATTACCCGCAGCGGTAATTACCTTCTGAAAATATATGATAGTGCCGATCCGGAAAAAATCATGATAACCCGGAAATTCTGCATAGCTGAAAAAAGCGTAACTATAAATGCACACGTAAGACGGCCGGATTACGAAAACCAGGAATTACTGGTTGAAGTAAATCTTGGTGATATGAAATTAATCGATCCGCGGGATGAAATAAAAGTGGTGGTTGTAAAAAACTATGATTGGAACAACCGGGTTAAAATTAACTCTCCTCCACTACTGCGCAACAACATTTTATATTTCGATCTGCCTGACCAGATAGAGGCGGAAGGCGGAAATGAATTCCGGTATTTCGACACCAAAAGTACCAAGCTGCCCTCGGAGCGTGTTGATTATATTGAATACCGGGCTCCTGAATTTCATTATATTTTAAAACCCGATGAGTTAAAACAATACGATCCCTACTTCTCTTCAGCCGATCTGAACGGGCGGTTCTTCATCGAAATCCCCGATGCTTTCGACCGTCATACCGAATCGGATTATGTACAAGTACATTTTACGCTTCAAACAGGTCAGTCCTTAGGTACCGATGTGTATATCTTCGGTGCACTCACCAACTGGCAGGCCGGTGACAGGAATTATATGATCTACAATCCGGATAACCAGGCCTACGAAAAAACGCTGCTGTTGAAACAGGGCTATTACAACTATGCCTATGCCACACGCGACTATAACAGTAATCAAATAATGTTTGATATAACGGAAGGCAACCACGACGAAACCGAAAACGATTACCTGATTTTTGTATATCTGCGTAAAACCATAAGCGATTTCGACCGGCTGGTGGGGTATACTATTGTAAATAGTACAGGAAAAATCAGATGAATCGGGAGTAGATGTAGTACAATTTTGTGGTATAACATGACGATTTATTCTGTATCTTCCTGAAAAAACTTAATAAGTGTTAAAATAATAACTGAATTAATATTCTGATAAGCTGGATGCATTATTGAAGCACGAATACTTAGACATCATATCCCACCTGATAAGTATCAGTTATTCTTCCTTCTTTTTACAGTAATTTCATAACACAAAATCATTGATATGGTTACTACCTATACTGCAGGAAACAAAGGAGATAATATCAGATCAGATTGCTTCATCAGTTTAACGCTCACTACCGGAAAGGGTATTATCATCGATATCAACAGCAGTGTGAAGGCGATGTATGGCGAATCCAATGATGCACTCTTCCGGGATATGCTGAGTTTTTATGGAATTGAACATGCCCGGCTTGAGATTGATGATAGGGGTGCCCTGCCTTTTACCCTGGCTGCCAGGCTGGAGGCGGTAATCAGGAAGCATATCGATACGGATAAAGAATACCTGCTACCCTTGCTGCCACAAAATAGTTATACTACTAAAAGGGATACAGACCGCGTTACAAGGTTATATTTACCGGGCAACAATCCGAAACTTATGATCAATGCCGGAATTTACAAAAAATATGAAGCCCGCTTCCTTGTTCGCAATGCACTCAGGTCGGTGGACTTTTGCGGCGCCGAGCGTATGGTAAGAATTAACCAGCTTCCTGCCGGACTAGATGACCTGAATTTTATAGTGCCGCATCATGTTAACCTCATCGTAATACCCAAGTGTGAAAGTGCAAAGCAGGTTTTACAAGTGGATGAGAATATCTCGGAAATACTGGGTCATAAAGGCAGTGAGGTATATCTGATGCCCATTATTGAAAGTGCTTCAGGGGTAATGCATGCCTTCGAAATTGCAGGTGCCTCGGAAAACGTGGTTGCCCTGGCTATCGGTCTTGAAGATTATACGGCTGATATCGGAGTACAACGTACTGCTGAGGAAGGTGAATCGAACTTTGCCCGTTGCATGGTAGTTAATGCCGCAAGAGCTGCGGGCATTCAGCCTATCGATTCGGTGTTTTCTGATATTGATGACATGGAAGCGCTGGCTGAAAATACCAGGAAATCAAAATCACTCGGTTTTGCCGGTATGGGCTGTATTCATCCACGCCAGGTTCCGGTTATCAACGAAATCTTTCTGCCAACGGAAACCGAAATTGAAAAGGCAAAAAAGATAGCTTTTGCCTATGAAATGTCCGAAAAAGAAGGCATTGGTGTGGTAACCATTGAATCCAAAATGATTGATCCTCCTGTTGTCAAGCGTGCACTCAGAACCATTGAACAGGCTATTCATGCAGGAAAACTATCAAAAAACTGGAGGGACACATATGAGCAATAAAATGGTTAAAAACGCTGCCGGCAGAATGGTCCCAACGGAAATAAACGGCCGGCCGGTTATACCATATACGGGAGTTGGTAAATATCATCCCCAGGGCAACAAGCATGCTCCATGCATCGCATCAAACATCGATTATCCCGCTGACGGAAATAAACTCCTGCCTTCGCTAAAAGAGGCACTGGTGAAGTGCGGTCTGAAAGACGGGATGACTATATCAACCCACCATCATTTCAGGGAGGGTGACCTGCTGGCTAATATGATATTCGACTGTGCGAGCGAATTAGGTGTTAAAAAACTGTGCTGGTTTCCTTCAGCATCTTTCCCCTGTAATGCTTACCTGCTGAAATATCTCGACGATGGTACCATCAGTCATATCGAGGGAAGTATGAATGGTCCCCTGGGAAGATACTGTTCCGAAGGAAAGATGAAAAAAACCGCAGTACTCCGTTCTCATGGTGGTCGACACCAGGCAGTACAGGATGGGGAGGTGAAAATAGATATTGCCATAATAGGTGCAGGAAATGCCGATACATTCGGCAATGCCAACGGAGTAAACGGCCCATCGGCCAGCGGAGTGCTCGGATTTGCCCTGGCTGATGCACAGTATGCCGATAAGGTGATTGTTGTAACGGATACCCTGGTGCCCTTCCCCTGTATTCCCTGGCAAATACAGGGAAATTATGTGGATTGCACAGTGAAGGTGGATAAAGTGGGAATTCCTGAAAAAATAGTATCCGGTACCACACAGGTCACACGTAGTCCCGACCGGTTGCTGATCGCTGAGATGACTGCCCGCTTTTGTGATGTGACCGGAATCATACACGAGGGGTTTTCTTTCCAGGCCGGAGCAGGAGGAACAGCCCTCTCCGTGGGCAACTACTTTGGCGACATCATGCGAAAGAAAGGAATTAAGGCTCGATTTGCAAGGGGAGGGAGTAATAAGTACCTGGTCAGCATGCTCGAAGAAGGCCTGGTGGAATATATTCTCGATGGTCAAACCTTCGATCTTGACGGGGTGCGCTCCATTCGTGATAATCCGAACCATGTGATGACCAGTCCGTTCTCAAGCTACAACTACCATAGTAAAGGTAATTTTGCCGGCATGGTGGATGTGGTGATTCTGGGGGCTACTGAGGTAGACCTGGATTTCAATGCAAATGTGGTAACCCATTCTGACGGCTACCTGTTGCATGGCATAGGCGGATGGCAAAACTGCCTCTTCGGGAAAAACGTGATATTGTCCATACCCTTGTTTCGTGACAGAATTCCGGTTGTACGGGATGAGGTAACTACGATTTGCGGTCCGGGGGAGCTCATCGATGTCATCATAACTGAAAGAGGTATAGCAATCAATCCATTACGAACCGATCTTATTGAAAAAGTTCAACATTCGGATTTGCCGATAAAAACCATCCGTCAGCTGAAGGATGAAGCGGAAAGGATTTGTGGTAAACCTCAGAAACCTGTATTTACCGATAAAATCATAGCTGCCATTAAATGGGTAGATGGGACAATTATTGATGTAGTGAAGCAAGTAGCAAATAGCTAAAGGCTAATAGCCAAAGTCAACAAATTAAACTTATGTCAAAACATACTATTGTTACAATGCCCGGTGACGGAATAGGCCGGGTGGTCATGGAAGAAGCCATCAGGGTGATGGAAGCAGCAGGATTTGATGCCCGGTACATAGAAGGAGATATCGGGTGGGAGTTCTGGTGCAAAGAAGGCAATCCCCTACCCGATAGAACAATTAAACTGCTTGAAAAGCACAAAACAGGCCTGTTTGGAGCCATAACTTCAAAACCGAAGGATGAGGCAGCAGCGGAGCTTTCACCGGATCTCAGGGGTAAGGGTTATGTTTATTCCAGTCCTATCGTGGGAATGCGCCAATACTTTAACCTGGACATCTGCATACGACCCTGCCACACTTATAAGGGCAATCCCCTGAACTTTATCCGGCGGGGTCCACGGGGTGATGTTGAGGAGCCGCTTGTAGATGTCGTGATCTTCAGGCAAAATACCGAAGGTTTATATTGTGGCGTGGAATGGAGTCGTCCTGAAGGTATGGTGTATGAAGCGCTGAAATCACACCCGAATTTCATGAAGAACTTCAGCAATGTACCCAAAGAGGAGATTGCCGTATCAACCCGGATTTTTACCAGGAAGGCCACGGAAAGGATCCTGCGCGCAGCTTTTGAATATGCCGTGAAAGAGGGTTATCAATCGGTTACAGTCTGCGAAAAACCCAATGTGATCCGTGAAACATCGGGTATGATGTATAAAATGGCCATCGATTTACAAAAGGAGTATCATAACATCGAATTATGGAATACGAATATCGATGCCCAGATGATGTGGCTGACAAAAAATCCCGAGGACTATGGTGTGATCGTCGCTGGAAATATGTTCGGTGATATTGTATCCGATGGTTTTGCCGGATTGATCGGAGGATTGGGTTTTGCCTGCAGTGCCAATATAGGTGATGATGTTGCTGTGTTTGAGCCCACCCATGGATCAGCTCCAAAATATGCCGGATATGCCGTATCTATCGTCAATCCTATTGCCATGATCGAATCTGCCTGTATGATGCTGGACCATTTGAATGAAAAGGAATTGTCATTGAAAATCAGAAATGCCATTGCCGACGTGATCAGTGAAGGAAAGGTCAGGACTTATGACATGATGAAAATGAAGGGAAGTGAGGACGCTGTAAAGAAGGATGCAGCCTCAACAAAACAGATGGGGGATGCGATAATCAGGAAGATAAAATGATTAAATAAAAAACTCTTATGATAAGCATTAATAAACTTTGGCCGGAACTGGAATGGATCAGCAATATTGAATTGAGGGAGAAAACTGCCAAAACCTGGAAACTGGCCCTTGAAAGAAGTGTGCTCACACCCGATGATTTGCAGCTTATTCCTTTCACTCTGCTGGCTGGTCCGGATCTGAAGGTAAGTTTCATGGATCATAAGCGGGCAGTAGTTCATATTGCACGTGAGAGCGGTTTAACATTCAACGAATTCTTCAAAGATGAGATGCCCGTTAATATGGATGTACTGATTGCCGGAGCCATACTGGCCGATGTGGGCAAACTGCTCGAATATGAAATGGATGATGATGGGAAATGCTTCCAGGGTAAATACGGGAAATATCTCAGACACCCTTTTTCGGGTGTATCGCTGGCTGAACAGTGTGGCGTTCCGCCGGAAGTTTGTCATATCATTGCTACCCATGCGGGCGAAGGAGACCTGATTAAACGCTCCGTAGAAGCATACATTGTGCACCATGCGGATTTTATGACTTTTCTTCCCTTTAAAGAAAGGATTAAATAAGTAATGACCCTAATAGAAAAAATACTGGCAATCCATTCCGCGAAGAAGAAGGTAACTCCGGAAGAAATAGTTGATATTTCAATTGATGTGCGCCTTGCAAGGGACTTTGGCGGTGCCAGCGTGGTGAATAATTTAGTAAACAATAAGTTGCACATTGCCGACACCAGCAAAACATATTTTACCTTCGACTGCAATCCTACTGGATCGGACCAGCAATATGCCTCCAACCAGCAACATTGCAGGATTTATGCGCGTGAAAACAACATCAGGGTATTTGATATCAATGCCGGTATAGGTACTCACCTGGCCATTGATGAGGGCCTTGCAGTTTCAGGTTCCACCCTGGTATCCACCGATTCACATGCCAATATCCTTGGGGCTATTGGTGCATTCGGACAGGGAATGGGCGATCGGGATATTGCTGCTTCCTGGGCAAGAGGTGCCGTTTGGTTCAAAGTCCCTGAATCTATACGAATTACCTTACAAGGACGCAGGCTCCCGGGGGTATCAGCCAAGGATATCGCCCTGAATCTATTGAAAACATTCGGTGCCGACAGCCTGCTGGGATACGCAGTTGAACTTTATGGTGAGGAAGTTGACAGGCTCACCCTCGATGAACGTATCACCATTTCATCTATGGCTACTGAAATGGGCGCCATCATCCTGCTGATTCCACCCTCACAGGTTGTAATCGATTACTGCCAGTCACGCTCACAAACCCGGTTTACACCCGTTTATGCCGACCCGGATGCCATTTACACGCAGGAGTATGAACTCAAGCTCGGAGAATTTAAACCCGCGTTATCCCTTCCCGGCAAACCTCATCATGTAGCTGACGTCAAGGACCATAAGGGAATAAAAATTGATTCGGTTTTCATTGGCAGTTGCACCAACGGAAGAATGGAGGATATGCGCGAAGCTGCAAGGATGCTGGATAGCAGGAAAGTAGCCCCGGGTGTGGTGCTGAAAATTGTTCCCTCAACCGATGAGGTATGGAATACCTGTATGAAAGAAGGAATCATCGGAATTTTCAAAAATGCGGGCGCCATGGTCGGAAATGCCGGATGCGCCGGGTGCGCTGCAGGACAAATAGGGCAAAACGGACCGGGGGAAAAAACGGTGAGTACGGGGAACCGCAATTTCAAAGGCAAGCAGGGAAAGGGAGATGTTTACCTGGCATCAGTGTCAACAGCGACAGCATCGGCCATTGCAGGTCATATTACCACAGCCGATGAGATACCTGCACAACCTTCGGTGTTCAGCTCCATGGCTAAGAAAAAGAAATCCGGATCCATTCCCCCTACTGTTGAGAAACCAAAAAACAAGATTATCGAGGGCAGGGTATGGATCATTGCGGAAGACAACATCGATACGGACATGATATTCCATAATCAACATCTGTCTGTAACAGATATCAGGGAAATGGGAAAATATGCTTTTGGCAACCTGAAGGGATGGGAAGATTATCCGCAAAAATCAAAACCCGGGGATATCATCATTACAGGGAAGAACTTTGGTGCAGGCAGTTCGCGCCAGCAGGCTGTCGACTGTTTCAAGTCGCTTCAAAACCAGGCTATCCTGGCTGAGTCTTTTGGCGCCATCTATGAAAGAAATGCCATCAATGCAGGATTTCCTGTTATTACCTATAAGAGTCTCAGTGAACTTGACCTGGAAAACTGGGATATGGTAAGCATTGACCTGGAAAATGGCACCATAACCAATAAAAAAAACAACAGGACAGCTGTAATTAGCAAGTTTTCCAACGTGCAGATGATGATTTACCAGAAGGGGGATTTGTTGCTCATATAAAGCATGTACTCTGATTGAATACTATAAATAATAGCTATGGCGGGTAAAACATTTGTTGAAAAGATCTTCAATGCTCCAGTTGGGAGTATTATATTCCACAGACCGGATATTATTCTGACACATGATAATACAGCCAGTATAAAAGGTACTTTCAGAAAAATGGGGGGAGAACGGGTATCTGATCCTGAACAGTTGGTTGTAGTCCTCGACCATAACGCACCACCCACCAACAGTAAACTGGCTAACGATTACCAGCAGATCCGTACTTTTGTAGCTGATCAGGGCATCAGGCGGTTTCATGATGCGGGAGAAGGAATATGCCACCAGCTGATGGAAAAATATGCACGCCCGGGGATGGTTGTGGTAGGAAGCGACAGTCATACCTGTACTTCCGGAGCTTTTAATTCATTTGCTGCAGGAATCGACCGTACAGAAACTGCCGGCTTATGGAAACAGGGTGAAACCTGGTTCAGAGTGCCTGAATCGATGAAAATTATACTGAATGGCCGGTTGCCGGAGCATGTATATGCCAAAGACCTTGCGCTGTATATTATCGGAATGATCGGTTCCAGTGGGGCCGATTACCTGTCTATTGAATACCATGGCGAAGGGGTTAAAACCCTGTCAGTAGCAGACAGAATGACCATTGCCAACCTGGCATCGGAAATGGGAGCCAAGAATGCTGTTTTCCCGGCCGATGAGGTGCTTCATGACTACCTGGGAGAAAAATCGACCGGTGTTTGGGCTGACAGTGATGCCAACTACCAAAAGGATTATGAAATAGATTTGAGTCTTCTTTTTCCCCTGGCGTCCTGTCCTCATCAGGTAGATAATGTAAAGAGCGTTGATGAAATTTCTGGCCTGCCTATCGGGCAGGCACTTATCGGTACCTGTACAAACGGAAGAATTGAAGATTTGCGGATAGCAGCAATAATAATGAAGAACAAGAGAGTTCATTCCGGTGTACAGCTTTTAATTACGCCTGCCTCCCGCGAAATATACCTGCAAGCTATCAGGGAAGGACTTATTGAAATATTTGTTATGGCCGGTGCAAATATTCTCAGCCCTTCATGCGGTCCATGCCTGGGAACCGGTCAGGGCATTCCTCCTGATGATATTAATGTAATTTCGACAGCCAACCGGAACTTTTTGGGCCGAATGGGGAATCCTAAATCAAACATATACCTCGCATCGCCTGCTACGGTCGCCCTTTCGGCCATCATGGGAGAAATCCGGTCTCCGGCCGATGAAGGTACAAAGCATACCTTCCCTTTTCATCTACCCAAAACGAGTACTATCCGGATTGCAGCAAATGACGACAGGTACAGCAACGGTATATGGGATTACAAAGACACGGATAACCTTAACACCGACCAGATGTTTGCTGGAAATCTTACCTATGAGATCAATAGCTCACAACCGGAAAAAATTGTTCCTCATCTTTTCGGGGGCTTTGACGAACAATTTAGCCGGAAAGCACAAAAAGGGGATATTATTATTTGCGGAGATAATTTTGGCTGTGGCAGCTCCAGGGAGCATCCTTCAGTCGGACTTGCGTACCTGGGAATTAAAGCTGTGGTGGTTAAATCGGTTTCGCGGATATTATTTCGTTCCGCCATAAACCAGGGTTTGCCCATACTGGTAATTCCGGAAGCAGTAAAGGAATACAAGAGAGGCGACAGGGTCTGGATCGATATGGCAGAAGGAATTCTCCATATAGCTGAGAAAGAATTCCGGTTTAATCCCTTACCCGGTAAGCTGATGCAGATCATTGAGCAGGGTGGCCTGGTGAACTGGATTATCAAAAGTAAACAGAAATAAACAGCAATAAAATACAGGTGATTTTTCAGCATAGTATTAACTTCATATACAATCAAAAAACAGCAGATTATGAGCAAAGATTTTGGTATTCAAGCGGCCTTAAAACAACTTGGAATAAAGGAGGTTAACGCGGGTATATGCACCGGTAAGGAATGGGTAGAAACTTCCGGCGATATGCTAACTTCCTATTCACCTGCCGATGGCAGGGCGATTGCAGGTGTTAAACAGGCAACCCGGGAAGATTATAAAAAACTTGTTTCACAAGCGGGTGAAGCATTCAAGGTGTGGCGGATGCTGCCGGCACCCAAAAGAGGAGAGATCGTCCGCCTGATAGGTATGGAACTAAGAAAATACAAGGAACCGCTTGGTAAGCTGGTAAGCTGGGAAATGGGGAAAATCTACCAGGAGGGACTGGGCGAGGTTCAGGAGATGATCGATATTTGTGATTTTGCGGTGGGACTTTCACGCCAGCTCTATGGCTTAACCATGCATTCCGAACGTCCCGGACACCGAATGTATGAGCAATACCATCCTCTGGGAATTACCGGCGTGGTATCGTCTTTTAATTTCCCGGTAGCTGTATGGTCGTGGAATGCAATGATAGCACTGGTATGTGGCGATGTTGTACTGTGGAAACCTTCTTCAAAAGTACCCCTGTGTGCCATTGCCGTTCACAATATTGTTTCCAATGTCCTGAAGGATAATAAGGTACCTGAAGGTGTACTTAATCTGCTGGTTGCCGGTTCAAAATACCTTGGTGATGATCTGTTTTGCGACAGGAATATCCCGCTCATTTCCTTTACCGGGTCAACAAAGATTGGTAAAAATGTGGGCAGGATCGTTGGAGAGCGCCTGGGGAGTTCTATCCTGGAATTGGGAGGCAACAACGCCATCATTGTCACTCCAAGCGCTAATATGGAGCTTGCACTTCGTGCTGTTGTCTTCGGGGCTGTGGGAACTGCCGGACAAAGATGCACATCAACAAGGCGCATCATTTTGCACGAATCCTTATTTGATATATTCAAAGACAGGCTGGTTTCGGCTTACAAAGGCCTCAGGATTGGCAATCCGCTGGATGAAAAAAATCATGTAGGCCCCCTGATCGATAAACAAGCCGCCGCGAACTTTTTTAAGGCTATAGAACTTGTTACGAATGCCGGTGGAAAAATCGTATATGGCGGAACAGCCCTTGAAAACAGCGACTGTGAATCGGGTTGCTATGTGTTGCCCTGTATTGCCGAGGTTGAAAATCATTACAAAATAGTCCAGGAGGAAACTTTTGCGCCCCTGCTGTACCTGATCAGGTACAGCAAGCTGGATGAAGCCATCAGGATTCATAATGATGTACCCCAGGGCTTATCGTCCGCTATGTTTTCGACCGACCTGCATGAGACGGAAAGATTTTTATCGCATCAGGGATCCGATTGCGGAATAGCCAATATCAATATCGGAACCTCAGGAGCTGAGATCGGCGGTGCTTTTGGCGGGGAAAAAGATACCGGCGGAGGTCGTGAGTCAGGATCGGATGCCTGGAAGGCTTATATGCGCCGGCAGACGAATACCATTAATTTCAGTACGGAATTACCCCTGGCACAAGGCATTGAGTTTAATGTTGACGAATAAAAAATACGGGAAGCGGGGCAGGGAATTTGAAATTTTTTTAGATACTATGGCTTTATGAAGATTGGAATTTTGAAAGAGAGTAAAACGCCGGCCGATAATCGCGTTCCGCTGACTCCATTACAATGCAAACAACTTGAACAGGAATATAAAGGAACTACCTTAATTGTACAACCCTCAAAGGACCGCTGTTTTACGGATAAGGAGTATGAACAGGCAGGTATTCTGGTGCAGCAGGATATTACTGATTGTGAGGTTCTGCTGGGCGTGAAAGAAGTTAAACCGGAATATCTGATACCGGACAAAACGTATCTCTTCTTTTCCCATACCATTAAAAAGCAAGCGTATAACAGTAAATTGCTGAAAACCATTCTGAAAAAACATATCCGCCTCATCGATTACGAAACATTGACCGATAATGACGGGATGCGTATGATTGGTTTTGGACGGTGGGCCGGACTTTTAGGCACGTACAACGGAATAAGGGCTTTTCTTATGCGCAACCATATAGCCGATCTGTCACCAGCACATCTTTTTAAAAGTCTCCAGGATATAATACGGCTGGCTTCATCTGTGAAACTTCCACCCCTTAAAATAGCCGTGACAGGAGGCGGCAGGGTTGCCGCCGGATCGGAAGAAATGTTAGCTGCCTTTAATATTCGAAAAGTAACGGTAGATGAATATCTTCAAACTCCTGATTTCGGAATTCCGGTTTATGCTCAACTCGATCCGGAGGTTTACAACAAAAGGAAGACAGGAGAGGCCTTTGATTTGCACTATTTCTTTGCTCATCCCGAAGCTCATACGGGCAATTTTAGCCGTTTTTACAAAACCACAGACTTGCTTGTTATGGCCGCATACTGGGATCCACGGGCGCCGGTTTTGTTTAACACCGAAGCGATGCGAAAGGACGATTTCCGAATCAGTGTTATTGCTGATATTACCTGTGATATGAACGGATCTGTCCCCTCCTCCATTCGCACAACCACTCATGAAGATCCATATTATGATTTCAATCCGCTGAAGGAAAAAGAAGAAGGGGCATTCAGTAACCCGGTCAACATTACGGTTATGACCATCGATAATTTACCGTGCGGATTACCGAGGGAAGCCTCGGATGATTTTGGAAACATTCTGGTACAGAAAATCCTTCCAAGGATAATTCAGGGCGGTAAGGACAACATCATTGCAAGGGCAACCATTACCCGGGGAGGGAAACTTACTGCCGGATACAGTTATCTTGCGGATTGGATTAACGAATTGGAATAAATTGATTTACAGATGAAAGCAATACTTATCATTGGCGCAGGACGCTCGTCTTCGACACTTCTCAACTACCTGGAAGAAAATGCAAAATTATTGGGCTGGAAAATTACAGTGGGTGATCGCGACATCGCTCATTTAAAAGAAACAGCCGATCCCGCTACCCGAACCATTACCCTGGATGTTTTCAATGACGATCAGTTAAACACCGAAGTGAAGGCAGCGG
>Ga0307441_1000306_pt1 | contig 18660 bp, 33 predicted proteins | sample SalMarWE160420MG_FD_202149 | JGI IMG/M metagenome (GOLD analysis project Ga0307441, IMG submission 202149) | Salt marsh sediment microbial communities from the Plum Island Ecosystem LTER, Massachusetts, United States - WE1604-20 | ecosystem: Environmental > Aquatic > Marine > Intertidal zone >... | reverse complement strand
TCCCTGATGAGATGTTCGGTATGAACGTTTCCACTCATATTCTGTGGGAGACGGTAAGAGCCGAATCGCTGAATTCTCGTCAGGGAACTGCATCCACCCTCGGAAGAAGTGATGTGAAAGCATCCGGCAGAAGACCATGGCGTCAGAAAGGCACCGGTAATGCCAGAGCTGGAACCGTTGCATCTCCAATATGGAGGGGCGGTGGTGTCACATTCGGACCCTCTCCAAGAAAATGGAATATCAGGCTGAATCGTAAGGTAAGAAGGAAAGCCCTTGCAGGAATTCTCAGTGAGAGACTTGCAGAAGGTAACCTCAGAGTAGTCAGGGATCTTAAAACCAGCGGGAAATCGCGCGAGATAGCAGAAATGCTTTCGAACCATGATTGCTCAGACAGGAAAACTGTGATTCTTGTGAAGAACGGGGATCATCTTGTTAAAAGAGCTGCCCGTAATATTCCTCGTCTTAAAGCGATGAATGCTGGAAGTGTTTCCATTCACGATCTGGTCAATTCTGAAGTGGTTCTCCTTTCGGAAGAGGCGATTGATACGCTTAAGGAGAGAATGATATGAGGGACGCAAGGCAGATAATTATCAGACCTATCGTAACTGAGAAAACTACAGTTCTGAGAGAAAATTCAAATCAGTACGCGTTCCGTGTTATTCCCAGCGCATCGAAAAGACAGATAGCTTCGGCCCTGGAAGAGCTTTTCGATGTACATGTCACCGATGTTCGGACTATGAGAATGCAGGGGAAAAAGAAGCGGCTGGGAAAGAATCTTGGCCGCAGACCATCATGGAAAAAGGCCATCGTAACCCTTTCCGAAGGCGATACGGTCGACTTCTTTGAGGGGGTGTAAGTAAATGAGCATGAAGCGATGGAAACCGACTACTCCCGGAACACGATTCAAAGTATCCCCGGGATTCGACGAGATTACCAGAGATCATGGCGAGAAGTCTCTCATGGTACCCATGAAAAGCAAGGCTGGCAGGAACAGCAACGGAAGGGTTACCGCGAGACACAGAGGCGGCGGCCACAAAAAACGTTACAGAAAGATTGATTTCAAACGAGAGAAATTCGGGATCCGCGGCACGGTCGCTACGATCGAGTACGATCCGAACCGCTCGGCAAGAATCGCGCTGATTCATTATTCCGATGGAGAAAAGCGTTATATTTTAGCCCCTGAAGGGCTTGATGTCGGACATACCGTAGTGTCTGGCCCTGATTCACCTCCCGAGAACGGAAATCATCTTCCACTGTCAAGGATTCCACTTGGCTCCACTATCCATAACGTAGAGCTTAAACCGGGAAAAGGCGGGCAGATTGCCCGAAGCGCCGGAACATCGATACAGCTGATGGCATGCGAGGGAAGATTTGCTACACTCAAGATGCCTTCAAGGGAAACCCGCATGGTTCCGGTGAACTGTATGGCGACAATTGGAACGGTTGGGAATGCAGAACATTTTCTAGTCGTACCCGGAAAGGCTGGCAACAGCCGCTGGAAAGGCTGGAGGCCTCATGTAAGAGGAGTCGCGATGAACCCGATAGATCACCCCATGGGTGGCGGTGAAGGCAAGTCCAGTGGTGGACGCCATCCCTGCTCTCCCTGGGGGCAGCTTGCCAAGGGTTTGAGAACGAGAAGAAAACAAGCGTCTGATAAGTTGATTACCAGGCGCAGACCCACTGGAAAAAGGAGGAAGTAGGCTATGGCCCGTTCACTGAAGAAGGGTCCCTATATCCAAGAGAAGCTGGCCGAAAAGGTCGAAAAGATGGAGGCTTCCGGCGAGAAGAAGATGATAAGGACATGGTCCAGAAGATCCACCATCCCTCCTGAATTCGTGGGACATACTTTTGCCGTTTATAACGGACGTAAATTCGTACCGGTCTATGTAGTAGAGAACATGGTCGGTCATAAGCTGGGAGAATTCGCTCCTACAAGAACATTCCGCGGGCACCGGGAATCCGGATCCTCGGGGAAGAAAAAACAGGCTAAGGTCTAGGGAGGGAAAGAATGAAGGCTGTTGCAAGAGCACGATACGCTAAGGTTCCCCCCCGTAAGGCCAGGTACATTGCGGATCTCATTCGCGGTAAGACTGTCAACCAGGCATTGTCCATTCTTATGACTGTTCCACGAAATGCGTCAAGAATAGTCGAGAAAACCCTGGATTCCGCAGTGGCCAATGCCATTGTGAAATCAGAGGGAGAACGGCTGGATGTGGATGAGCTGGTTGTTCAGAACGTTACTGTCGACGAGGGTCCAACCCTTATGAGATGGAGACCGAGAGCAAGGGGAAGAGCAACTAAGATCAGACATAGAACTAGTCATATAGCAGTTACGGTTGTCAACAATGATAAGACGGCCGAACAGGGACGAGAGGAATAGTATGGGTCAGAAAACCAATCCTGTCGGCCTCCGTCTTGGAATCAGCCGTGGCTGGGATTCAACATGGTTTGCCAGGGGCAGGAAGTATGCCGAATATCTGAAAGAGGATACCGACATACGTCGATATCTGGGTTCAAGGCTTGAGAAAGCCAGAGTTTCCCGGATTGAGATTCTCCGGAAACCGCAGGAAGTAGAAGTAATAATCTGGACCGCGCGTCCCGGTCAGGTGATCGGAAGCAAGGGTTCAAATATTGACAGGATAACAAACGAACTCAAAGTCCTGGTCAATGGTAAAACCGTCAGAACGAAGGTCCAGGAAATAAGAAAAGACAGATGTGATGCTACACTCGTGGCGGACAAGATCGCACGTCAGATTGAAGGCAGGGTTTCTGTCAGAAGAGCTATGAGGATGGCCATCAGAGATGCAATTACTGATGGAGCAGAAGGTATCAAGGTTTCTTGTGCCGGCAGACTTGGTGGTGCGGAGATGTCGAGAGTCAATACGTATCATGAAGGCAGGGTTCCTCTGCACACTCTCAGAGCTGACATTGATTTCTCAAGGGATACCGCGTTTACTACATACGGAACAATCGGAGTAAAAGTCTGGGTATACAAGGGTGAAATTCATGAGCCGCCGATAACCGGCATGATGGATAGCAGGTGATCAGCGATGTTGATGCCTAAAAGGACAAAGTACAGAAAACAGCACCGGGGCCGGATGAGAGGCAGAGCAAAAGGCGGCAGTGCTGTATCTTTCGGTGAATACGGTTTGCAGGCTCTTGAACCCGGATGGATTACAAGTGCTCAGATAGAATCTGCAAGGGTAGCCCTCACAAGACATGTAAAGAGGGGCGGAAAGGTCTGGATCAGGGTTTTCCCTGACAAGCCCGTTACCTCTACTCCTGCCGAAACCCGTATGGGTAAAGGTAAGGGTGCAGTGGATCACTGGGTTGCAGTTATAAAACCTGGAAGAGTGATGTTCGAGCTTGAAGGAGTTCCGGTAGAACTTGCAAAGTCCGCTATGAGACTGGCGGGGCACAAGCTTCCCATCAAGACCAGATTCATGGTTCGGGATAAGGAGGAGCTGTAAATGAAAACTCATGAGCTTCGATCAATGAGTCGCGACGAACTTGAAGAACAGGTTCGGGAGCTCAGGCAGGAACTCTTCAACCTGAGGTTCAGAAGAACCACACAACCGCTTGAAAATCCCCTTCGGATCAGAACTGCCCGCAAGAATCTCGCCAGAGTACTTACCGTTATCAGAGAGCTTGATCTGGGTCTTGAATCCGCTGCTGGGGAAGGAAATTAGTATGGCTGAAGCAAAAACGGGAAACAGAAGGGTTCTTTCGGGAAAAGTGATTTCCAGCGCCATGGATAAAACGGTTGTCGTGGAAGTTGTATCCCTTAAAGCACACCCGGTTTACAGGAAACGATATAGAACAACAAAAAAATACTACGTTCACGATGAAGAGAACCAGTGTAAAACGGGAGACAGGATTACCATATCCGAGACGAGGCCTCTCTCGAAAACAAAACGCTGGCGTGTTCTCGATATAGTGGAACGGGCAAGATAGGAGGAATCGGCGATGATTCAGCAGGAAACCAAACTGAAAGTTGCGGACAATTCCGGCGCCCGTACCGTGCAATGCATAAAAGTTCTCGGTGGTTCCAGACGCAGGTACGCCACGATCGGTGATGTAATAGTAGTTTCCGTCAAGGATGCTCTACCCGATGGTACCGTCAAAGCAAAGGAAGTGCGAAGGGCAGTGATTGTCCGTGTGAAGAAAGAGTTAAACAGAAAGGACGGAACATCCGTCCGGTTCGGAGACAATGCAGCCGTTATACTGGATGATTCCTATCAGCCGGTTGCTACCAGGATTTTCGGGCCTGTTGGACGCGAGCTGAGGGAGCATTTCATGAAAATAGTATCCCTTGCTCCGGAGGTGATCTGATGCATATCAGAAAAGGAGACAAAGTGCGTGTCCTGAGCGGAGAGGACAAAGGCAAGGAAGGTAAGGTTCTCAAAGTATTCGCTGGGAAAAAGCGGGCTATTGTTGAAGGGCTTAACCTTATAAAGAGGCATACCAGGCCGTCTTCCCGTAATCAGCAGGGCGGAATAATCGAGAAGGAAGCTGCAATACATATTTCCAATCTCAGCGTTGTGTGTCCTGGCTGCGGAGAGACTGCCGGAGTAAAGAGAATAAGAGACGAAGAAGGCAGGCTTCAACGACACTGCAGAGCATGCAACGAAACAATATCAACCGGTTAGGAGGTGACCAGTGAGAACATTGCCAAGACTCGAGAAAGTATACAGGGAAGAGCTGCGGGATAAGATGAAAAAACGTTTCGAATACGATAACGTGAATAGAATTCCACGCATCAAGAAAGTTGTTGTGAACATGGGACTCGGAAGAGAAGCCATGGATAACGCAAACAACATGAAAAACGCAACCGAACAGCTGGCTACCATAACCGGTCAGATGCCGGTGGTTTCGAAGGCCAAGAAGTCAGTTGCGGGTTTCCGTCTTCGCGAAGGAACTCCTATCGGAACATTCGTAACCCTCAGAGGAGACAGGATGTGGGAGTTCCTGGACAGACTCATAACGTTTTCCATACCTCAGGTAAGGGATTTCAGAGGACTGTCCCCACGCGGATTCGATGGACGTGGCAACTTCAACTTTGGTGTTGAGGAACAGGCTATTTTTCCTGAGATCAATGTAGACAGCATCGATAAGTTCAGGGGAATGAACATAACCATAGTAACAAGCGCATCTACGGATGAGGAAGGCCTTGAGCTTCTGAAGCTTATAGGCATGCCTTTCCGCAAGAGTGCCCGTTAACGGGGGGTGGAGATAATATGGCTAGAAAAGCTCTCATAGAAAAACAGGGAAAAACCCCCAAGTTTAAAGTCAGGAAGTACAACCGATGCTCGATTTGCGGGCGTCCGAGGGCATACTTGAGAAAATATGGTATTTGTCGTATCTGTTTCCGGGACATGGTCAACAGGGGCCTTCTTCCGGGCGTACGCAAGGCAAGCTGGTAGGGAGGCAAGATAATGTCAATGACAGATCCAATAGCTGATATGCTGACCCGGATTCGAAATGCTTCCCGGGCGGAGCACAAGATAGTAAATATCCCTGCATCAAAACTTAAGACTTCGATTGCCAGAACACTTTACAACAAAGGGTTCATAAGAGGGTTCAGAAGAATTGAGGACGGGAAACAGGGAATGCTGAGAGTCTACCTGGCATTCAGAAATGATCAGCCTCTGATTGTCGGGCTCAAGAGGATATCCAAGCCCGGCTGCAGAGTTTACGCTGATGCTGCCAACATTCCCAGGGTAATGGGAGGACGCGGCATTGCCGTTCTTACAACTCCCAAGGGCGTTTTGACCGACGCTGAGGCACGGAAACAGCATGTGGGCGGCGAAGTGCTGCTCCACGTCTGGTAAGGAGATGTAAGAGAATGTCAAGAATAGGCAGATTACCTGTTCCTGTACCGGACAAGGTTACAGTAAAAGGTAAGAAGAACGAACTCACCATTACAGGGCCGAAAGGTGAAATGAACCTTACTGTTCCCCCTGGGATCAAAGTTAGTATCGGTGATGATGAGATAGTACTCTCCCGTAAAAGTGATACAAAAGAACTTGCCAGGCTTCATGGAACTACAAGAGCGCATCTGGCAAACAGGGTCAAGGGTGTTTCTGAAGGTCACAGCAGAATCCTGAACGTTCAGGGAAAGGGATATCAGGCTGAGAAAAAAGGACAAATTCTTGAAATGCAGCTTGGCTTTTCGCACAAAGTACTTTTTGAGATTCCCGATGGTCTTGAGATCGAAATTAAACCGGGACAGAACGCCTTTACGCTTACGGTAAGCGGAATCGATAAGCATCTGGTTGGCGCATTCGCCGCAGAGCTGTACAAGATAAAACCAGTTGAACCTTACAATCTTATCGGATTCCGCTATTCGGATCAGCACGTCAGGCGCAAAGCCGTTAAGACAATAACATAATGTCAGGAGGAGACTGAAAATGGCAAAACTGACCAGAAAGCAGCGCCTCCGACGCCGTCACTTCCATATAAGGAAGAGACTGTCTGGAACGGGCGAAAGCCCCAGACTGCTTGTAAGAAAATCCCTGAAGCATATGGAAGCCAGTCTGATCAACGATCTGACGGGGGAGACACTGCTGACACTGACTACGAAAGCAGGCAGTTTTTCGACTGTCAAGAAGGAGACTAAAAGCGAACAGGCCTCAAGGCTCGGCAAACTTCTTGCAACGAAGGCAAAAGAGAAGGGTATAGAAACAGTGGTCTTTGATCGCGGCGGGCACGTTTATCACGGCAGAATCAAAGCACTCGCGGATAACGCCCGTGAAACCGGCCTCAGGTTTTAGAAGGGACAGGCAGTACATTGGACAGTAAACAGAATAAGAATGAAAAACCGAATCAGAAGAAAAGGGTTTCGAAGCTTGAAGAGGCCGGTCTCATTGATAGACTCATAGCCGTTAACAGAGTGGCAAAGGTTACAAAAGGCGGCAGAAACTTCGGATTCAATGCGATTGTAGCTGTTGGTGACGCCAAGGGAAAAGTTGGTGTAGGGCTTGGTAAAGCTACGGAACTGCCTGAAGCAATAAGAAAAGCCCAGGATACAGCACGGAAGAGTATGATCAGCATTCCACTGATCGATAACAGGACGATACCTCATAAGATTCTGGGCCGGCACGGCGCTGGAAAAGTTATGATGCGTCCCGCCAGTTCAGGTACCGGTGTTATTGCAGGAGCCACAGTCAGGGCAGTTATGGAATGCGCCGGGATAAAGGATGTACTTACAAAATCTCAGGGTTCCAACAATCCTCACAACGTTGTCAAGGCTACCATGACAGGTCTGAAAGACCTTGTTCTGATTGACAGAATAAGCGGATACAGACAGGCAGCTGTGACCAGAAGGGGAAATGATGGCTGACAGGAAACTCAGAATAACCCAGATAAAAAGTGCGATCGGCCGGAAGGAAGTGCAGAAGCGTACCCTTGAAGCTCTCGGGCTTAGAAAACTGCATCATTCGGTTGTACATCCTGACAGACCTGAGATCCGCGGGATGATAAGAAAAGTCATTCATCTGCTAGAGGTCGAGGAGGTTGAATAATGAGACGATTACAGCATCTGAGACCGGCAAGAGGAGCCAAGAAGGCTGCTTCCAGGCTTGGCCGGGGAAACGGATCTGGCACTGGCGGCACAAGTGGCAAAGGTCACAAGGGCCAGAAGGCCAGGGGTAGTATTCAGCCCTGGTTTGAAGGTGGCCAGATGCCTGTGCAGAGGCGAATGAGTCACAAAGGTTTCAATAATAAACGATTCACCAGGAAATTCCAGATTGTCAATGTTAACTTCCTTGAAAGGTTTCCTGCGGACAGCGTTGTTACGCCGGAAATAATGAAGGAGGCCGGATTGATATCCTCAAGATTCCGTCCGGTGAAAATCCTCGGAGAGGGAGAACTGAAGAAGACACTGACTGTATGTGCTCATTCGTTCAGTTCCAGCGCGGAAGAGATCATTAAATCTTCCGGGGGTTCGGTGGAGGTGCTTACCTAATGCGTGGTTTTGAAAATATCCTGAAGATTCCGGAGCTCAGGAAGAAGATTTTCTATACATTTCTCCTTCTCGCGGTATACAGGATAGGGGGCCACATTCCTGTTCCGGGAATTGATGGTGACGCTCTCAACCAGGCATTCAGCCAGGGTGGCGGACTGATGGGCATGTACGACCTGTTCGTTGGAGGAGCCCTCAGACGTGCTTCAGTATTCGCCCTGGGAATAATGCCGTATATCTCTGCATCGATCATCATTCAGCTTCTGACATCGGTATTCCCCTACTTCGAAAGACTCAAGAAGGAGGGTGAAGCCGGACGTCAGAAAATGACGGAAATCACACGGTACGGTACTGTTCTGCTGGCATTCATACAGGGACTCGGTATATCTCAGTACCTTATCGGCCTGAACGGTCAGGGTATGATGATTGTTCCTCATCCCGGTATAGGCTTTACCGTTCAGACAGTTGTAACCCTTATCACCGGAACGATATTCGTCATGTGGCTTGGTGAACGGATTACGGAGCGTGGAATAGGCAACGGTATAAGTCTGATAATATTCGCTGGTATAGTCGGCAGGCTCCCGGGAGCACTGGTATCGATCTATCAGGATGTGTTTGTGCTTCAGCAGACCGGTTTTATAACCGCGATTTTCCTGGGCGTATTCATGTTCGCTGTTGTTGCTTTCGTTGTTCTGATGACCGAATCACAAAGAAGGATACCGGTAACGTATGCCAAGCAGGTAAGGGGACGGAAAGTCTATGGCGGACAGAGCACTCATATCCCGCTCAGGCTGAATACGGCTGGTGTTATTCCGGTTATATTCGCTCAGGCGTTCATGATGTTCCCAAGCAGTATAGCCATGTTCTTTCCCAATTCGGGGATTGATACCTGGGTAAATGCTCATCTGGCACCGGGTGGAGCCATATATATAACCATATATTCACTGCTGATTATCCTTTTTGCATACGTTTATACAGCAATAACTTTCAATCCACAGGACCTTGCCGACAACATGAAGAAGTATGGTGGCTTCATACCTGGAAGAAAACCGGGTAAGAGCACTGCCAAGTACATCGAAAAGGTACTTGTAAGAGTTACGCTGCCGGGATCCATATTCCTCGCGGCAATTGCTGTCATGCCTATGCTCATGAGCAGGCACGCTAATGTGAATTTCATGTTCGGCGGAACCAGTCTGCTTATTGTAGTCGGTGTAGCGCTTGAAACTTTGAGGCAGATTGAGACACATCTTCTTATGAGGCATTACTCAGTAAAGGCAAAATAAGGGGAAGAAGATAGAATGAGGATAACCTTCTTCGGGCCACCGGGTTCGGGAAAAGGCACACAGGCGGACAGAATTTCTAATTGTTTCAGCCTGCAGCACATCTCGACAGGTATGCTTTTCAGAGAAGAGATCAACAGTGGCTCGGAGCTGGGGAAACTTATTCAGGAGATCGTCGAGTCCGGACATCTGGTCAGCGATGAGATAGTGAACACAGAAGTTTTCAATAGGATTGAAAGAGTTGATGATTATTTACTTGACGGCTACCCAAGGAATTTACATCAGGCGGAGTGCCTTGACAAATTCCTTGAAGAATCAGGAAAGCCGCTGTCAGGTTCTGTATTCATTCATATTCCGGATGATGAAGTTTTAAAAAGACTTACCGGAAGGCTTGTATGCGGATGTTCCAACAAATACAGGAACACCGACAGCACAGACGTTAAAGAAGGGGATATCTGCCCTGAATGTGGCGTAACTTATGTAAAACGCAGCGATGACAGCTCGGAAATTGTGAAATTCAGGCTTGAACAGTACCACAATCTCAACAGACGTCTTGTCAGGTTCTACGAAAACAGGCTTCTTATGATAGACGGACTTGGCACGATAGACCAGGTTTACGAGCGGATTAGAAAAGAACTGGTAAAATGGGAATAATAACAGGCGGTGACCTGGAATTGATGAGGGAGTCCGGCAGGATAGTCAGACGATCTCTTGACGAGATGAAATCCTTCATCAAGCCAGGTGTCACTACCAGGGAGATAGAAGATGTTGGCAGGAAGGTAATCGAGGCTGAAGGAGCGACTCCTTCATTTCTGGGTTACAACGGGTATCCAGCCGCGATCTGTGTTTCAATTAACAATGAAGTTGTGCACGGCATTCCATCGCGGAGCAGAAGAGTAATGGATGGAGATCTTGTCAGCATAGATGCGGGAGCTTTCAAGAACGGTTTTCACGGAGACGCAGCCGATACCGTTGTCGTGGGTATCGCTGATCACAGGGCGATGCTGCTTGTAAGAACTGTGTATGAAGCCCGTGATTTAGGTATTGAGGCTGCAATACCAGGAAATACGCTGGGTGACATTGGTTCAGCGATTCAGGATCATGTGGAAGCTCAGGGATTCAGTGTTGTCAGGGCACTTGTAGGGCATGGTATAGGCAGGAAACTGCATGAACCGCCCCAGGTTCCCAACTTCGGCAGGTCAGGAAAGGGTATGAAGCTGACAGAGGGCCTTGCAATAGCCATTGAACCCATGATCAATATTGGTGGATACAGGGTAAGTACTCTTCACGATAACTGGACCATAGTTACCGCTGATGGCAGTCTTTCTGCTCATGCTGAACACTCGATCGTGGTACGCGGAGAGAAACCACTGATATTGACGGCATGATGATAATTACCAATGATATGCGTTCTGTTACCATTTAGAGAGGATTAACAGTGGCTAAGAATGTTCCAAGAGACGGAACCGTAATTGAGACACTGCCGAATTATCAGTGCCGGGTTGAACTTGATGGAATGAGCGGACATATAGCACTCTGCTATATATCGGGTAAGATGCGAATGAACAACATACGGATTCTGGTTGGTGACAGGGTAACGGTTGAGGTCTCACCATACGACCTGAGCCGTGGCCGTATTACTTACAGATACAAGTGAGGATCGAAAAATGAAGGTACGCAGCTCAGTTAAGAAGATCTGTGAATACTGCAGAATAGTAAGAAGGCGAGGGAGGGTTCTTGTAATCTGCTCACGCAATCCCAAGCATAAACAAAGACAGGGTTAAATTGAGATCAAGGCAAGTACGGAGGTAATCAGTGGCAAGAATCGCAGGAGTTGATCTTCCGCCTAACAAGCATATTCTATATGCACTGCCATACATTTATGGAATAGGGCTGACTTCCTCAAGAGAAATTCTTGAGAAGGCAGGGATAGATTTCAACGTCAAAACAGACGATCTGACGGAAACAGAAGTTGCTGCTCTCAGAAAAGTAATAGATAACGAATATAAGGTCGAAGGTGCGCTGAGAGCTGAAATTAACATGAACAAGAAGAGGCTTATGGACATTCGGTGCTACCGCGGAATAAGGCATCGCAGAGGACTTCCTGTCCGAGGCCAGAGGACACGCACAAACGCTCGTACCTGTAAAGGTCCTAAATTCGGGCGCAAGAAAATTCATTAGGAGGCTGTTGTGCCAAAAGGAGCGAAGGCGAAGGGCCGTAAAAAAGTAGCGAAGAAAAAAGTATTAAAGGTAACGGATGTTCATGGTATAGCCCATGTGAAGTCCTCATTCAATAATACGATGATAACAATCACTGACAGAACCGGTAATGTAATAACTTGGGCAAGCGGTGGAACCACCGGAGTCAAAGGTACAAGAAAAGGAACCGCTTTTGCCTCCGGGCAGGCTGCGGTCCAGGCGGCTGAGAAGGCTATCGAGGTTGGTCTCAAGAAGGTGGAAATCTGGGTCAGAGGCCCGGGATCAGGGCGGGAAGCAGCAGTAAGAGCCCTGCAGTCAACAAATCTTGAAGTAACAGCGATAAAGGATCAGACCAGGATACCACATAACGGGTGCCGCCCATCCAAGCGCCGCAGGCGCGGTTAGCTGAATAATTAGCCCTGTCAGGGGCTTAACACACCCGGGTTGTCAGCCTGGGAGGAGGATCAGATGTTATATAAGAGTCTTTATCTTCCAGATATGATCAAATGGGAGGAAGAATCACTCTCGGATACATTCGGTAGACTTGAAATCACACCGCTGGAAAGAGGTTTCGGACGGACACTCGGCAGCGCACTCAGAAGAGTGCTGCTTTCTCTGCTTGAGGGATCCGCTCCAGTATCTCTTCGGATTGAAGGCGTTGAGCACCAGTTTTCTACCGTTTCAGGTGTTGTTCAGGATGTAACAGAGCTGGTTCTGAATGTTAAATCTCTGATTGTGAGTCTGCAGGGGCAGGAAAGCGGTACTCTCAGACTTGATGTCAGCGATAAGGGAACATTCACCGCAAAAGAGCTTACAGGGGATGAGCACCTGAAGGTTATCAATGTTGATCAGGAGATAGCTCAGCTGGATGGAACCGGGAAACTCTCCATGGAGATATTATTCGAGAAGGGGAAAGGTTTTATCCCTGCGGATGAATGGAGTATTCACGGAAAGGAAGAGAAAGCCGGTACTATCCTTCTGGATTCATGGTTCTGCCCGGTAAGAAAAGTTAATTTCCAGGTTCAGAGCGCAAGGGTGGCAGACAGAACGGATTATGACCACCTTATCATGGATGTTTCAACCGATGGAAGTGTAGATCCTAAGGAAGCCGTCAAGGAAGCTTGTGAAATCCTGATGGAACATCTTCAGATGATACCGGCCGGACTCGAACCGGAAGAGAAACCAGCTTTGATCAATGAGGAAGAAGACAGCAAAAACGATTTTCTATCCACTCCAGTTGAGGATACCGATATCCCCACCAGGATTGCCAACGTTCTGAAATCTGCCGGTATTAACACTGTAAGTGATCTGCTGGAAAAGAAGAGCGAGGAGATTCTGACGATTGGCGGATTTGGCCCCTCTTCTCTGGATACAGTAAACGAAGTACTCAAGAAGAAGAATCTATCAATAGACGAGTGACATCAGGTCACCGGGAGAACTGAAATGCGCCACAGGAAAAAAATAGCCAAACTGGGAAGAAAATCCGATGCAAGAAGAAGAATGCTTCGCAGTCTTGTTACCTCCCTTATAATGGAGGAAAGAATTACTACCAGCCTGGCAAGAGCAAAAGCCGCACGAAGTGCAGCGGAGAAGATTATAACAAAGGGCAGAAACGATTCCGTACATTCGAGAAGACAGGTTGCCAGGTTCGTCTACGGAAGCAAAGCTGTTCAGAAACTGTTTAACGAGCTGGGACCAAGGTATGCAGATCGCAATGGCGGATACACCAGAATACTCAAGCTTGGACCGAGAAAGGGTGATGCTGCCGAAGCATGTATCCTTGAACTGGTGGATTCTCAGGTAAAGACCTCTTCAGACGGCAAATAGCGGTGCGGTGAAATCTTGGAAAGAATAACCGTTCTGACCAGCGGGGGTGATGCCCCTGGAATGAACGCCTGCATTCGGGCCGCGGTAAGGCGAGCACTTAACCGTGGCCTTTCCGTATCCGGAGCCAGAAAAGGCTTTGAAGGCCTGATAGACAACGATTTTGTGGAGCTGAAATCGATCGATGTAAGCAATATCATCCAGCGCGGAGGAACCATACTCCATTCGGCTAGAAGCGAAAGGTTCCTGACCCTGGAGGGCCGCGCGGCAGCCGCATCGAACCTGCATGACAGACGCATTGATGGCCTTGTCGTAATAGGCGGAGACGGAAGCTTCAGAGGGGCTGATGCTCTTTCAGTCGAGCATTCGATACCTGTTGTTGGCGTCCCCGCGACAATTGATAACGATATGTGGGGTACCAACCTTACCATCGGATACGATACCGCAGTTAATACCGCCCTTGAGGCGATAGACAAGGTGAGGGATACGGCAGCGGCCCATGACAGGCTCTTCATAATAGAGGTCATGGGAAGGTCCGCAGGATTCATTGCTCTAGAAGTCGGTGTCGGAGCAGGCGCGGAAGCTGTTCTCATACCGGAAACACCAACTGACCTCTCCGGCATCTGCAAAAAAGTAAAGGATCGCATAAGCAGGGGCAGATCATCGAATATTCTAGTCGTTGCCGAAGGAGACGAGGCTGGTAACGCTTTCGATATCGCCAGGAAGATCGAAGATATGTCAGGTCTTAAAAGCCGGGTTACGGTACTCGGTCACGTTCAGCGAGGCGGATCACCCACCACTGCAGATCGCGTGCTCGCTTCCAAGCTTGGCTGGGCTTCGATTGATGCGCTTCTGGATGGGTCATACCCCTGCATGGTCGGAGAGATCAACAGTGAGATCAAAACGCATCCTCTTACGGATTCCTGGACTAAACGGAAACAGCTCGACCCCCTGCTCGTAATCCTCTCGGACAACCTGTAAACACCATTCATTGTGTTTTATTATTACTCAGAAGTAGCTGCTGGATTCAATGGCATAGTAGGAAAGTTCGATACCGGAAACAACGGTTTTTCTCAACATTGTGCTATTTCTGTACTCTTCAGGGATAGAGTTGTATGCTGACTCGGTTAGCAGTATCTCCCCATCTCCAGCGATATCTTCTCCAAGTTTCGATGCGAGGTTCATCTCGTTGCCGAATACCCCTTCCCGGCTTGAGCGGAGAGCGTTACCGAATCCGATTCCAATGCAGACTCCGAGCTTGCTCTTATCGTTTATCTCTATTTCAGCCTCTTTGACCGATTTCCGAATCTCGATCGCGGCCTTGAGCGCTTCTTCAGCAGTTGTGAACTCGGCGTATACATTATCCGTTGCTGCCCTCCATGAAATACAGTCAAAACCGGAGACTATCGGTTCTATCATATCTCTCAGTCTGACAATACATTCAAGGTAATTAAGGATTCCCGATTCCTGCGTATTCCGGGTGAAACCGGTAGAATCAAGAACCAGCATCGCGCAGCGGAGACCGTACTTCTTTTGAATATCCGCTTCAAGCTGCCTTCGTGCGGAAAAATTTTCAGATAAGCGCCTGATACTGTCGAACAGATCCGGATTTTTGTTCACGGTTCCGTTACCCTTCATTTATCAGCGTTTAGTATTGTTCCTGTCCTCTGCCAGTTTTTCAAACGATCTGTCCCATGTTCTCTCAGCCTCGGTAGAGAACGCGCAGGCCGTGAATTCCCCCATTCTTCTATGGTAAGCGATGCAATCCCTGCAGTTGCCGTGCCTGGGGCATCCGGGGTAAGTACAGGGGCAATTTTCGTTTCTGTCGGTCACGCAAACTCACTCCTCTTTAGTATGAATCTCTTATTATGCTAGTAATTCCTGTATACTGACAATATTCTATGTATACAGTCATTATTGAAAGAGGACAATACCATGATAGAAGCAGTTGTTTTTGACCTGGATGGAACGCTTCTGAATACACTGGACGATATTCGCGATGTAGTGAACGGAGTCCTACGGCTGAACGGGATGTCTGAAAAGTCTACCGATGAAGTGAAATCAGCAGTCGGCAGGGGAGTTGAGGAGCTGGTCAGAAAGCTGATCCCCGCCGATCGGGCAGCAGCGGATTTCATTGTAACGATATCGGACCAGATCAGGACGACTTACCTGGAGGAAAGTACAGTAAAGACACGGCCCTATCCCGGAATACCCGAGCTGCTGAACAGCCTGAAGGAAATGGGAATGCCGATGGCAGTGCTTACCAACAAACCCCAGGATTCGGCGGATAGAGCGGTCAATCATTATTTCAATGACATTCCATTCCTTGCCGTGAGTGGAGTTTCGCATGGAGGCCCCATGAAACCATCCATCGAAGCTGTTATACCAGTGCTTGAAAAGCTGGGAACGCTTTCTGAAAATACCATGATGGTAGGTGACAGTGACATCGATATGGATACAGCAGTGAACGCTGGAATGCTTGCCGCGGGAGTATCGTGGGGATTCAGGGATGTGACTCTTCTGAAAAATCACGGCGCGCACCATATTATTAATCATCCTAAAGAGATAATAGAACTTCTGGGGTCAGGCCTAACATCCGAACATTTTGTCTGTTTATTGATTTGATATCTTTAGATATCAGGCCTGTTACCCATCACTCTGATGGCTAAAGGTATGGATTTCAGCGATACGATCGAGTCATCAGGGATATCAGGAACCAGTTCCCCGTCTAGCTCAACAGTTACTTTTCCTCTGGCCTCAACAGAGAGTTCACTGCTTCGCCAGGAAGTAACAGCCGGATGATCAAGAATGGTTCCAGTAAATACCATCGGAATACTTCGTATAAGCCGCAGCCTTGAAATAGGTTCTATAAGTGCTGTATCCAGCTGATTGTCAAATGGAAGCGACGAAGGAGAAAGCCGCATTCCCCCTCCACTGTAGGGACAGACCCCGGAGGTCAGGCTCAGATAAGGTCCAGAATACACTTCGGCTTCGTCAACGCGCATTGAGCCGTTCCAGACAGGCATTTCCAGCACAGTTGATATAAGAGCCGAGATGTATCCCAGCCTTCCAATATGAAGCTTCCGCCTTAACTTGAGCGCCTTCATGAGGACATGCGCGTCCAGCCCGATCCCGGCGGAATTAATGAATATGGAAGAGTGAAATACCTCGCCTGCGCTGCTGTGTATTTCACATGAGGCTACGTCCAGTTCACAGTATTTGTCCTTAAGGATGGACTCAAGCGTATCCTCGACTGATGTAATTCCGATCGTTCTGGCCCAGTCATTACCGTTTCCCGCAGGCAGCACCGAAAGCGGAATACCGGTTTCACTGCTGATGATTCCGGACGCTATCCTGCTTACAGTGCCGTCTCCCCCATGGCCGATAACACCTCTATAACCCATTGAAGCTGCAGATTCAGCGTAATCGAACAGCTGCTTGTACGATTCAGTTACATGTATCACATGTGGAATACCGCTGGAATCAAGCATAGCGGAATGCCTGGAAAGCTCCTTATCCGATATGCCGCTGCCGGCATTGGGGTTTACAAGAATCAGCCAGAAAGAAGAATCCTGAGCCAAAATGTTTTCCGCTGTTTCAGACTCCGATATACGATCCAACTTTCACGAAGGGGCCAGAGAAATCGAGCTCATAATCGTCCGCCTCTTCATCGTCGATGGTTACGCTGTTCATTTTGTATCCGGCTTCAAGGCCGAACATGAGAGGAATGCAACCCATTTTGAAGGTTGATTCCTGATCAAGCCTGAGAGAAGCAACGAAACCCAGCCCACTGCCCTTTCCGGCAGTTGAAGTGTTCGGAGAGTCCAGGTTGCGGCTTGCAAAAGTATAAACCGGACCTGCGCCTGCAGATATGGAAAGCCCGGGTGTACGGGTCAGAACGTAGTAAGCCTGAGCTTCTATTGTAACGGCTTCATCACTGAGGTCTATAACGTCCGTGGTTTCACCGAACAGGAAGACGAGGCCTCCCGTAAGAATACCGGCAAGTATGTAGGTTGTAGGATCATATTCCTCCTCGTAAGCCCCGTTCAGCCTTGAAATTCCAATACCTGCCCTGAACCTGAACTTCTTACTGATGTCACCAAGCAGTTCTATGGATCCACCCCATGCAATACTGCCGAGTTCGAAATCAAGTCCAGCCGCAGTATTCATGTCAGCGAAATCCTTCTCGTTCTGCATTGAAGGAAAAGAGGCAATAAAGGAAGGTCCTATCCTGAATCCTGGTGAGAATGAACCACCACTGCCACCAGGAAGTTGTCCAACAGCACACAGGAGCAGCATCAGTAGAGTCATTTGTACACCTCAATCATCTTTGTCTCGATAACAAGGTCATCGAGTATGATCCTTATGTAATACAGCCCATCGGGAACTCTCGTCCCGTTTTCGTCAAGAAGATTCCAGGTTGAAGAATGGCTGCCGGACGTCTGAGCAGTATCCGACAGGAGAGTTCTCAAATTGTTCATGTAGCAGTTGAGTACAATAATGTTCACGGTGCCGTCATTCGGAAGTTCATACGCAAAATCGAACTTATCGGTTACTTGCTCGAACGGGTATGAACTATCAACGCAGCCTGCTGTGATTACAATCAGCGCAGGCAGCAGAACAGTCAGATATTTCCTCATCAATTCCCCCCTAATACGCAGTACACTAATTTGACACTTACATATATTATGTATAAAGGGGGCTATACAATGCAATCCTGTGCTCAGTGGATAAAAAGCAATTTCTCTGAAATTCCGCGAATCAGCAATGAAGAGCTGAATGCAGCTGGAGAACCGCCTTCCGAAAGCCAGTACATCCGCATGGATGAAGTCAATTCGATTGTAGTACACCATTCGGCAACGGAAACTGGATGCGCGAGGGTTTTCAGGGCGCTTCACAGAGGCATTAACGGATGGATCGACATCGGTTATCATTTCGTTATCGGCAACGGAACACTCTCCTCAGATGGGGAGGTTGAATCAGGGAGACCTGTCTGGGCTGTTGGAGCTCATACCAGGGGGCACAACGAGGGTTCCATAGGAATCTGCCTTGTCGGGAATTTCAATAATACAGCGCCAACCAGCAGGCAGATGACGTCGCTGACTGAACTGCTGAGAAAACTGATGAGTGATTATGATCTCTCGGAATCGGATATTCTGCTTCACAGAGACGCTTCCGGATGCCATACAGAATGCCCGGGGGACAAACTTACGGTCATGGATATTCTTGAAGGTCTTTCATAGCCGTATTCAGGCTATCCGGGCTTGCCAGACTGCCTTTTGTGTTGTATATCTGCGTCTTCTGGAAGGGATAAGCTAACAATGACAACGATTCTTACGATTGTGCATTTTATAACCTGTGTGCTTCTGGTTGCTGTAGTACTGCTGCAGAAAT
>Ga0307441_1000305_pt1 | contig 18706 bp, 15 predicted proteins | sample SalMarWE160420MG_FD_202149 | JGI IMG/M metagenome (GOLD analysis project Ga0307441, IMG submission 202149) | Salt marsh sediment microbial communities from the Plum Island Ecosystem LTER, Massachusetts, United States - WE1604-20 | ecosystem: Environmental > Aquatic > Marine > Intertidal zone >... | reverse complement strand
TGCCTAATGTGAATCCAGCACGGCTCTTAGCCCCAGTGGATATCTGCTTCGGATCATCAAGAAGGGTGCTGTCAGGCGGCTTGCCATTTACCTTGACATCACCCTTGGCCATATCGAGAAATACCACACAATCACAACTGGTTCTGGTTCTTTGCAGATTCCAACTTGCAGTGGCCTTTTCGTGATATCCATTATCTTTATCCACCCTTTCATAGATGGTCTTATTAGTCCCCTGCATCCCGATCCTATTGGCTACGAGGAGAAGTGGTCTTACCACCGGCACAGAGGGTCCGCTCATGATAGTATTTCCCTCTTCATCAGAGCTTGTATGTGGCATCATGTTGGGTGCTGACTGGATTACAGTCTTCACCTCTCTATTATCACAAGCATGGTGTTCAATCTTTTCACTGTTATAATCGCCATCAATTGTCAGTTCAAACGAAGCAGATAACGAATACATGCCATTTGAGCTTCTGGTAAATTCTACCCTGGGTAATTCTTGAGGCCCGTCAGTATTGCCTTTGAACGTTTCCTTATCTCTTTCGGAATCACCAGGCCGGGCTATGTGGGCTTTACGTTCCCATATCTCCTCACAAAGTTTGTGGTTTTCCTGTCTAAAAAAACGCTTCTCCCAATTCTCTGTGCCATATGTGTCAGTATTGACCACATTTAGCTCGCCCTCTTTTCCGCATACCCTAATGCTGCAACCAGCGTTCAATGAATGCTCATAGGACGATTTCCATTACGCACTATCCGTAGGCTCACTCTTAGCTGTATTATGGCCAGTCCCTGTTACGTTCATGATAATCTCGCCGAAGAAGCGCTCTTCATTGGCATGAACAGTCCTCCCCAATCCGAGAACCGTGAGACATAAAAAAGCGATTGACATATGAGCAATAAATCCTTGTCTCATGAACCAGCCCTCTCTCCATTTCCATCAATGTTTGTTCGGTATTTGCAGCTTGTTGTTATCGACCTACCAACTCCACCCTGCGGTTCAAAGCCCGGCCTTCCTCTGTTTCATTGGATGCCACAGGCGCCAAAGGTCCGACCCCATGGGGATCGAGACGGCGCTGAGAGACTCCATATCTTGTTGTCAGGGCTTTCACAACAGCCTCGGCCCTTGCGTTGGACAGCTGCATGTTATAGTCGATTTTCCCGACATTGTCTGTATGCCCAACTACATACAAATTCAGCTTGGGATTTTGTTTCAAAAGTTTCGTTATCTCTTTCAGCGTCGGCTCGGAATCCGGTTTAACCGTGGCTTTGTTAAAGTCAAAATGGATGCCGTAAACAGATGCATGCCCGGTTGCACTTATATCGTTGGCGAGGCTTTTTGCGTTAGCGACAACTTCCTGCGTCATTGCCTTTTTCTCTATAATTTTCAAATCATATTGCCCAGTGGTTCGCGCGTCTACATAAATCAAGGTCGTTTTTCCGCCCTTGTCCACCTTGAGCCATCCTTCCTTTCCTATTTCATAAACCGTTGAACCTCCAATCTTTTCTATAGCGTTTTCGTAATTCTTCAGGATCTGAAATTTACCAGGAACTTTCTTTCCCTCCTTGATTACGTAAAAGATGTCATATATTTCCCCCTCTACTTTAATGTCCTCTCCCTTACTGTTTTTGAAATCAGCCTGATCGAACTCTTTGTCCTCATAGTCTTGGATGTAGAAATTTGGCACTCGCGTAAGCAGCGGATGATCCTTGCTGCCTGGTACGTCTTCCTGTGCCACGGACAGAACAGGTAACGACAACAGAGAAAACAGACAGAAAGCCATGGTAAAAAAAGCATATTTCTTTATCATAATATTCCTCCCGATTTCTTTTAGGGTTTTGGAAACGTTGGTTCGGCAGGCTGCCAAATTGCACATTTTTGTCAAGGTTGTTGTCCAGTATGAGTATTGAAAAGCACCATGACAAAAGAGAAGCCTGATTGTCATCTGGACTTCTTATTATGGATGGAGCAGAGCAAGCTTGAGATCCCGGCAGCATGTATCAGGGGCCGGATCCAGAATGCTGTGGGGTCGTGAGATTTCTTGGTGCAGAGCAAGGACAGGGAAGTCTCTCGATCCACTGGAAGTCCAGAACCACATATTCTTCCAACTGCAATATATAGAGCCAGCCGACGTTCTTCAAATCCGCCGGCCGGTATAGATAAGGATAAAAAATATAAAAGCCCCCAAGAGAGCATATAAACCCCTTTGGAGGCTATTCTAACGGCACCTTCTGAAACCCTCTTTTCATAACTCACCCAGAAAGTTAGAAGGTTAGAAGATCAGTTCGTTACTTTATCTGTAATGTTGTGAGGATATTATAATTAAATTTTCACATGATAAAAGCAATGTCAAGCAAGAAATCTCAGGTTTTATATGGGAAAAACGGCTTGTTGCCTATTCCGGAGCAAAAACGCCACCGTGATCCGGAATACCGGAGACCGGTATATTAATATGATGAAACCGCAAAAATTGCTCGATTGAAGACTTCCCAAATAATCTGAACTCGTTGGTTTTCCTCATGGCCAACAATAGCTGGACTTATGCTTCCTGGATTAGGATATCAAGTTTCGTACAGCAATCGATCATTCATTTGTCCCATTGAATTGCAGGATAATTAGTACTTCACTGATCGGTGCAGCATCTGCAACACTCATGATGCTAGACAGTACCAGTTCGCAGGTTTTTGAGAATCAGCTTTTCATGTGAACATCTCTATACGTCGTGACTTGAGATCCTTAACTGAATTCGGGTCCATAAACAAATTTTGGTTGACATCTTTGGCCATATTTTCAAATCTTAGACTAGCAATTGTGTCCTTGCCGAAGCTCAATTTCATATTTACGATGCGTTTTCACTCTCAATTCTTGCTATCAGCCGTATTTGTTTGCCTGTTGAACGCTCTGTGCCACCGCCAATTTGCCTTTACACTACCAGCAAACCCTGGTTTCCATTTGAACTCGAGCCTGACAATTTTGAGTAACGCTGCCACGTGTGGATGCAAGCGGGCATGACTGGCCAATGCAGCCGATTGAATTTGAATACAAATCCGGCGGTCTGATATTCGGAAGAAAGGAAAAGACAATGCTACGCAAGACCTTATTTGTTTGGATTTCTTTTATGGTTATTCTTGGAGGATTCCGCTGTGAAATTTATGCTCAGCAACCCAAACCAGATTTAAGCATTTATGGTTCTGAAGGACCAGTTCAGCTTGCTCAAACAGAAATACCGACAGTGACTTTGGCTGCTGCAGACCACTCCGTAAGCAAACAGGTAGGCCCAGCTGGGGGCAGCATCGCTATACAAGACGGCCATGGTGACCAGATAACCTTGACTATCCCCGAAGACGCTCTGGGGAAACTAACAGGCATAACCCTTACAGTTCTTGACTCTCCACCTCAAAATCCGATAGGCACAAACCTCTTTCCCGGCGTTATTATACAGCCGGACGGCCTTATGCTTCGCGAACCAGCTGCCCTGGACGTGGTTTTTGCAAGTCCCCTGTTAAAACCGAAACTGTCATCGCTGTTGTACCTCAAGCAATCGGGCTCTGTGGTACCAATTGGCAGGCAGACCTCCAGTACATCCGAAATCAGAGGAGAAATCTATCACTTCAGCACCTACTTTGGAGGACAACCCTCAGGTGTGGAAGCAGGCGCTCAGGCCGGCCAAATTCCTCGTTCGCCTAATCCAGGACCCTCAAACTGGCAATCCACCTTTGAAAACGTCTATGGTCTGCTTGAATGGGCTGACTTGTTGCAGGCCCTGGGAGAAGATGCGCAGGCACAGCAGCATATTGATGCCGCAAATAACATCTTGAAGGCTGATGCCGCCAATTTCCTCAGTTTGCCGGTACCATCAAACCCGTGTGACGATTATGCAACCGCACTGTTTAAGTATGCAGAGGCGGTAATGGCCCTGATCGGTGCCGGCCCACTGGAAACACGGTTCCAGGACCGAATCAATAACACAGTAAACAGGTGTTCCTTCCGGGGAAGCATTGATTTTATTTTTATCTACGCGCTCTATCATCCTGGAGATTTGAAATATTCAGTAACCATAAGCGTTCCCTTCCATGTGGAGGTATATAGACCTCCATATACCCGTATCGTTGGTGGCGGCGGTTCGGCCAATGTATCTGCAGGCGAAGTGGTTCAAGATTGCCCCATCGACATAACTGAAACGTACAACATAAAGAATTTGGGGGGTAAGTTGATAGTCGATAATCAGGGGAATCTCTTTCTCGATTTCATATATCAGACCAATAATTCGGGGAAATACCGATATTCATGTAACGGGATAACCATCCCTCTGGGGGGTAGCGAGTGGAGCGACAACGAAGTGACACTTCCAGTAATTGACGGATACGAATACGTGTATAGCCGGAATACAGCATTAAGGTTCAAACTGCACATAAAGGCACTCCCATAACAGGTAAGGTGAGGTGATAAGGCATTGCTTTTGGCAAAGTATCGTTTGCGGAATTCCGGCGGAATTCCGGGGACCCGAATTCCGGGGACAGTATATCAATTATTCCTTTATTTTGCCTTCTTCCCGGTTTTCGCAGCGCTAAGTCTTTTGTGAAAGCGGGGTTGGATCTTTCATTTTGACAAGTTCAGCGTCAGACCGGATCTTATCATAAAACGGCGAAAGACACCCTCCGGCATGTATTTCAGAAAGTGGAAAAAACCATGACAGACCTGGATACCAGTCAGGCTGCCTACGTAAAAGGGGCCAGATTGCTCCATCCAAGAGGTTTTTTTAATTATATTCAGCCATTTGGATTTTTCCGACCCTGAGTTGCCGGAGAGCATCAGTGCCAAGGTCCGGGAGAGTTCCAGGTAGCGTTGAACGGTTGTCGTTCGGCAAGAGCGGTCGCTACGGATTCGAGGAAGGTCTTGACATCCATGACGATGTCCCCGAAACGTTCGGGAGCATTGTTAAGCTTGGCCTTTTTGATGAACCCCAGCCATTGAGCCTTCTTGTCCCTGTCCTCCGTGAAAGATGGTTCGAAGACCGTCGGGACGGCGGCGATCGGTGTCCTTCGGTTCTCAAATGTTTTTTCAACCGCTTCGGCCAGCGTTTCACCGTTGAAATGAGACAGATCACTCCGCTGGGAACTCGGGTCGCCACTGTTACCAGGTCAGGATTGCCCAGTGGGGAGTTGTCGGCAAGGCGATACACCCCGCGGCTTAGCACCTCCAGCATTCCAGAGTCTCGCATGGCGTAAAGCGTGCTCGGATGAACGCCCGCGCGAAGGGCCTGCGTCGTGCGAAGCATTCCACCGTGCCTCTTGAAGACACCGACAGCCCTGTCGAATCGAGTATCCTGTTTTTTTGTTTCTCGGGGCGGCATGATAGAATTACCTACACTTGTTCACATTTATTGGTAATATTATCATTTCCGGCCATTGTGTCAAGGATTGTCTTTTGCGGCTTCGTGGTCAAAAAAAACAGAGGAAAAGGGGACGGAAAAGGAGACGTAGGTTCCAAAACAACTTACTGATAAATATCGAAGGTATAGTTAAGTTCAATGGTGCCTCCTGACGAAAAACTCCACTTCTATGGCCCGGATTTGTATTTGTGAGGCCTGCAAGAAAATCTATTAGGATTGGCGGACCGAATATTCATCTAGTAGTCTACGAATCATCTTCTGATATTGCGTATCATATTTTTTTGCCTCTTTTTTGAAAAACTCTACACTGGCTTTGCTCAGGGCAATAGTGACCTTAACGGTTTCGTCTTTCAGAGCCAATTCTTCAGGCGAAGGAAGAAAGTCAGAAACAACTTTCACCTTTCCAATAGGCTCATCCGTGTATCTTATTTTCCCTTTCCGCCAATAACCGGCGCCAATAATTCCGATTTTGCTTTATCCTTGTTTTCGTCCCAGTCAAAATCGGATCTCTTCTCCATGTGAGGAAGATAGGCCGGAGCGGGTAATTGTCAATATATTTATATTGCTATTTGTATGTAAAAGCGGGGTCTTTCATTGCTTCTATGAGGCATGCTCTTCAGCTTGGCGGTGCGAATATGGCTTCAAGAACAACGCCAAAGGAATCCCTGCAAAGAGAAACAGGCCCGCAAAGACAAATCCGTTTTGAAAACCCAGAACCTGCGCATGGTGCAGGATCGCCTGGGTCGAAGCGGTCAGCGCCTTCAGCCGTCCTGTGGGTAACAGACCATGGGTCAGGTGAAATACGAGTGACGAGGATTTCAGGGCCAGGCGATGGAATTGTTTCGACTGGGCCGGCAGCAGTCCTCCCAGCCTCACGGCGTGGGTATGAGCGGCGTTCGTGACAAATGTGTTGAGCAACGCAATGCCGAAAGAACCACCCACACGCTGTGAAATAGACAGGAAACTGGAGACCATGGTGACCGTCTCTTTTGGAACGGCGTTGAGTGCGGCCGTAATCAGAGGCGTCATCATGAATGCCAGTCCGAACCCCCTCACCACTTGAGGTCCGATGATCGCCGTATAGCCCGACAGGGGATCCAGATTTCCATACAGGATCAACGAAATACCGGTCGCGGTCGTGCCCATGGTTACCAGCCACCGGCAGCTGTATTTGTCTGTGAGCCTGCCGGCAATGGGCATCATGATGCCTACCACCACGGCGCCGGGCATCATCCACAGCCCCGCCTGAATGGTTGTATATCCCACCAGGTTCTCGAGAAAAATGGGCAGCAGGAACAATCCGCCGAAAAGTCCGATGGCCCGGAAAATGGTCAGCAGTATGCTGATGGTGAAATTGCGAATGAAAAAGAGCTTCAGATCCAACAGCGGATGGCTGACGGATGTTTCGATGGCGATGAAGAAGGCAAGGCCTACAAGCGTTACAGCGGTGCATACCAGAATATAGTCGGAAGTCCATCCTTTTTCCTGGCCGTTGCTCAAGGCGATGAGGCCTGCGATCAAGGCCATGGACAGAAAGACAAAGCCCCAGCCGTCCAAGGGCACATGGTGACGTTCCGAATCCGGCTCGGTCCTCATGATGGCCAGTCCGGCCAATATGGTGACGATCCCGACGGGTATGTTCACCGCAAAGATGGCCCGCCAACTGGACCAATCCGTAAGATAGCCGCCCAAGGTCGGTCCCAATGCCGGGCCGACCATGATGCCCACGCCCCAGATCCCCAGGGCGCGTCCCCGTTCGTGGGGTTCGAAGAGATCGGTGATGACGGCCAGACCGATGGGCTGTATGGAGCCGCTCCCCACGGCCTGGAAAACCCTCGCCGCGATCAGGGAATCATAGCTCCAGGCAAGGGCACAGGCCGCGGAACCGGCTGTGAAGAGGGCCAGGCTTCCGAGATAAAGGGCCTTATACCCAACGCGGCTTGCAAGCCAGTTGACCAGAGGCATGGTGACGGCAGCAGCCAGCATGAAAGCAGTAGACACCCACTCGATCTCGTCACGATTCACGCCGAAGGAACTCATCATGTGCGGGAGCGCTACATTGACGATGCTCATGTCCAGTATTGCCATGAATGCGCCCGACATGATGATGCCGAGCATGAGCCAGCGGTAAGAGCCGGTAGACTGGAGTCGGTTCATGGATGGGCTTCTCTTACTCCACGGGCCTTGCCGGATGGACATGAATGCGGACTTCGGCGGAAAGGCCGGGACCGATGGACCGATTGACGGGGCCAACGATGGCGATGCGAAGCGCCACGCGTTGGGTCACCTTGATGTAGGTCCCTGCAACTCCCTGGGCCGGGATCAGACTGAACTCTGAATTCGCGGCCCGCATGATTCCGGTCACGCGCCCCTTCATGCGGAGGTCCGGAAAGGCGTCTACCGCAATATCCACTGGATCGCCCTCCGCAATCTCGTTGAGATATTTTTCCTCGATGTTCGCGTCGACCCGCAGGGTGGCCATGTTCAACAGGGTCAGGACGGGTGTCCCCTCCGGGAGCATGGCGCCGGGATCCCGCCACCGTCGGACGATCACGCCGTCAAGTGGGGCTCGAATCATCGCATAACCCAGTCTGATCCCGGCCTTTGACAGGGAGGCTTCGGCCTCCTTCATTTGACCCTTGGCCAATGCCACTTCGGCCATCGCGGCCCTGACATCCTCGGGACGGGTCCCGTTCTGAAGGAGTTTCAGCTTGTGTAGGGCTTCCTCCAGGGCCTGCCTGGCGGCGTCGGAACTACTCTCGGCACGATTCAGCTCGCTGAGGCTGGTGGCCTTCCTGTTGTAAAGGGTCTTTATCCGGGTCAATTCGATAAGGGTCAGTTTTTCTTCGGCCCGAAGTCTCTCTGTCGCCGCTTCGGCGACTTTGATTTCCTGGGGTACCGGACCGTTCAGGGCCCTGGCGTACCTGGCCTGGGCCAGGGCCAATCTTGCCCTGGCGGAGCCCAAGGCGCTCCGGGCCTTGGCCAGAGAGGCCTGAAGCAATTGATCGTCCAGGACAAAAAGCACCTGTCCCTTTAGAACCTTGTCACCCTCCCGCACCAGGACCTTCGAGAGCACTCCGCTTACCTGAGGGGCGAGATCCACAAGATCGCCGCCGATGCGTGCGTCGTCGGAATAGACGATCCCTCGCATAAAGAACAACCAGTAGGCCCCGGCTGCAAGGGCCAAAATGATCAGGACGCCTGAGACCAGCAGGATCTTTCGGCCGATGGAAACCTGTTTTTTCACTGTATCATTCCTCTTTCGCTTTATCGCTTCGCTTCTTTGGCAATGCTCCCCGGTAGAACAACTCCAGCACCAGTTCAACCCCCTGCATGGCCTTAGGGGCATCCGCAAGGTCGCGGGCGCCCGTCCTCAACATGCCCAGCAGAAACTTTGCCAATATGTCGGGAGGAACGTCGGTGCGGATCCCTTTTTCGGCAACGCCTCTGCCTATGATTTGCGCCAGGGCGTCGATCAGGTTCCGGCGTTTTGCGATCCATCGCTCGCGAATGCTCTTCCTCTCCCAGTACATGCGGTTTTCATCGGTCTGGATCATGCGGATCAACTGCTTCCTGCTCCTGAAAAAAGTGCCGATCTCGACGCACGCGCTCCGTAGCTGGTTTTCAAAGGAGGCATTCCCGCTGACTTTTCGCCTCAGGAGCCCACAGAGTTCGTCAAATCCCGATATAGCCGTCTGAAAGAAGAGGTCGTCTTTATCCTGAAAATACAGATAGATGGTCCCTTTGCCGACTCCTGCGGCCTGGGCTACCTGGTCCAGTGTAATTTCATGGAACCTTCGGCTGGTAAAAAGCTTTTCCACCACGTGCATGATCTTTTGTCTCTTATCGCTCTCGTTTCCCGGCATGCTATGGACTCCTGCTCGATGGACTTCCTCATCTCAAAGAAACTGACCAGTCAGTATTGTAAGAGCGGGATAGAAGTTTGTCAAGTCGGCGGATTCCGCCCTGATCCACCATCATCGTATCATCTGCACCGAAAGCCACAAGGGTTTTAAGAATGTGTTTTGAGGCCGCCTGTCCCGTCGTATGAATTCCGGGGACAGTATATTAATTATCGCTCTTTTTTGGTTTTCTTCCCGGTTTTCGCGGCCTTAATTCCCTGTCAAACAAGCGTTCCAAGTGCGACACAAAAGACATACCGCCCAAGTGGGTGGAAATGGGATCACACCAATTTTATTCACTTCAGGGGATGAAAAAACATGACAGACCTGGATACCAATCAGAATGATTGCCCGTTTTGAGGTGATCATGTTGGAGGCAGGATCATCAAAGGATATGGGACGGCGGTCGCGATCAGTGGAAAAGGGGTCACCCGTATTTTTGATATACGCCCGCGTAAACCTGATTCCCAGGCGGTGTGGCCCCTATGATGCCCCAGATGCCCATATCCGTGGGTGATTCGAGAACCTTCTTCCGCGGCATAATGGCGGCCGGGATGTCCGAAATGATGACCACCTGCTGCCGCGGTTTGGTGGACTATGCCTTCCTGGGCGGTGCGGAAATTGACAAATACGGGAACATCAACTCCACCGTTGTAGGAGACTACTATATACCGAAGGTGCGCTTTCCCGGAAGCGGCGGCGCGAACGACTTTGCCTCCCTGTGTTGGCGCACGCTCATCATGACGGTTCACACCAAATCACGCTTTGTCGAAAAGGTGGGTTTCCTGATACCCGATTTTGTCCCCACTACCCCCCCGCCATCGGATTCCGAATTGAGAATCCTCCGAGGCGAAGTCGACCCGCTCCGACTGGTAATCGGTCGATAAAAAGCGCCAAGCCCCAGCTCGACAGGATTTTCCATGACCCGCCTTCACCTTCTGTTCCTCTGTCTTCACTGCTCCGGTCGGGGTCACTGTCCCTTCGAAGGTGTTCACCGAAATGGCAAAACCCCTCCTTGAGGTCAGATCCTTTCCCGATGGCAAGGTTGCCATCATTGGCTGTATGTGCGGGGTTTTCCCACCCGCGATAACTATTATCACCGTGATTCTAGTAAAGGCCGCCAGAATAGTGAAAATGATATTCGCGTGTAGGATGCACGTAATGGTCCCCACTACGGTCGTAACGTTCTTGCCAATAAAAGCAGCCGGAAGCCGTAAAAACAAATACGATAAACAGCACAGTTGCTAGTGATTTCCAAAGCGTCATAATAGTCACCTCATCACGTCGTTACGAAGCTCTCAGCAAATCTCTTCATGCATGGGATTATCTCTTTTTAGAAAACCCTTTGATTCCAAAGTAAGAACAAATTAGACAAATGCAAGTGGCGGAAAGGGCGGCTAGGCATCAGGGAATTCCGTGAATCGATCCAGCGCCCAGGAGTTTGGAATTTCCTCACATTCGGGTCATCTTGTTGTCAAGCGCAAACATGATGTCCCGGATGAAGGAATCTCGATACGCATTCTCTGCAGGATGTGTGCCGGGCGCCCGCTTTGAAATAGAGTCAGAAACGCTGCGCAAGTGTGTTGGGTGGGAGAGGGGCACCCCTATTTTGATTGGCTTTGGGCGTTTGGATGGAAAAAACGGCAATATCGGGTGTGAAAAAGCCACTTTTACGGATATTATGCTATAGTAATCGTGAGGCTGGGTTCGTTCGGCCCGGAACCCTCACTATTTATCTCCATCGAACCCAAATTTCGTCTTGTAAACGGAGGACTTCTATGGATTATCATTACAGCAAAACAAGAGACCCAAAGATTTTCGAGTACTTTGATAAACAGATGCTTGAGGCATTCAGAAAGTGGAACGAGCTGGTCTTCAAAGACGGCAAGTTGGATCGGAAAACCAAGGAAGATCTGGCAGAAGTCATCCAGATCGCCACGGCCCTCAACGCGGGAGCCTGTATCGCTCACCGTGATATGGCGTTTGGCGTTGAAGTGAAAGATGAGTGAATAATCTCATGGGATTCGGGGACGGTCATAACAAAATAAGTAAATTGGCATGGTGAAGGTGATTTTTTGGGGAATCCAGATTCCGGATAAGCCTTGGGGGCTTTCCGGAATGACAATAGGAGGATAGCCCGCTGTTTGCGGCGGGGTGTCTTATTTTGGCAAGTTCAGCAACATATCGAGAACTTATCCCCGAGCGTTCAGGAATAGAGCCAAAAACAGAGAGGAGGCCAACTATGAATCAACTTAAGGAAAAGAGATGCAATGTCATCCGTAATTCACTCAGCGTCCTCATGGTGATCTGGATAGCCTTTTGTTTTGGATGCGCGCCGAAACATGCTTTGAAATATAATGAAAGTATTATTGAGAAGCAATTGAATGAACAGCCTCGGCCCCTCTGGCAATATCCATCATTATCTCTCTTGCGGGAGGCAAAAGGCCCTGCCGGCTTAACCGGTGCTGTTAGAACGCAATCGTTACCGGGCTACTTGAGCTTTATGCAGAACGCGGAGCCGCCTTACATCGTCGGTATGAATGCATTGTCGGACGGATCATTGGTATGTATCAGTCCGCTTGAGCTGAAACAGGAGTTCAAGAAATTCTTTGTTGCCAAATACTGCCGGGAAATCTATACGCGGGTGAAGGTGTTCCTTCTCGATGGCGAAAAAGGGGTTGAAAAGTGGTCCCAGGAGATTTCCGCTGCCGGAATTTTTGACATCAAGGAGATCAATTCCACGCTTCTTTTTCAATCCAGGGAATTCGATAAAGCCGGAAAATTTGTTGACGCACAACTTGTGGCTTTGGATCGCAAAAGCGGAGTCGTCCTGTGGCAACGAAGTTTTACAGCACCATTTCGCCACTTCAGCATGGCGCCAAACCATAACCTTGTTGTTTTTTCTGCAAGCGCCAATGGGGATTCTCACAAAGGCTCAACTGTGGAGGCCGTCGACGTCTCCACCGGCAAACCTTTGTGGACATTTTCGCAAAAAACACCATCGGTCGAGAACAAAGATAAAGATACCTGGCCCATTCTGTTCGCCGACGGCATTATCTTGTTCGAAAACGGTGTCACTTACCGCAGGCTACCCGACGGGAAGGTGCTTTGGGATAGAGAGGATCTTCGCCTTGAAGGCTTAGCTCAGCCTGAGGCCGTTGATGGAAAGGTTCTCCTGCAGTCACAGCAGGGTTTGACAGCTTTGGATGTCCGTTCGGGCAAGACCGTGTGGACATGCTCTCAGATTAAAGAACAGGTTGTGAAGCTGGCGATCACCGGCAAACACGTTGGTGTTGCCGAGTCAGAAAAGGGCTTGAAGTTCAAGAACTATCGCATACACCTGCTCGACCCGGCGAATGGACGTATCCTGTGGAGCTATCAGACGGACCCCATCCTCAGCGATGTTGCGGAAAGCGATGATGCTGTATTCTTCTCCACTAAGGATCGACTCATCGCCCTGGATGCAAAGAGAGGCCTTGAGCTGTTTAAGAAGGAATTGCCTTGGAAGGATGAGTTTTCGTCCCATGTGGTGTCACTGCGAAATCGTTCCGTCACTGTGGGAAACGAATGGAATGTAGCCATGTGGAATCAAAAAGACGGCAAGCTTGTCTATCATCACCGCTTCGAACCCCTCTGCCCTATCATGACCACCCAGGAACGCATGCTTGAGCAGAGAGCATTGGGTGCTCGGGCATCCGCCATGACCACCGGCGCCCTTTCCTATACAAGCCCGGTCAATACGGCATATTACCAATCCTCCTTCTATCAATCCATGGCAAACTACAGAAGAACCGGCGACAGCCTTCATTTATCGCAAGCTCAGATGTATCAAGGCCTGACACGCTCTTCAATCGGCATGGAACGCGCCATGGCTGGCATGCAGTTCGGCCTGGCCTTAACCCAAGCCACATTCAGTATGGGCAAGGTTATTCTAAATTCGAAAATAAAATCCGTCCACTCAATGGTATACCCTGCAATCGATTCGATATTAAGGGACTTGCGATCTTCGGACACTGCCGAGTATGTTGTTCGGCTGGTCGGTGTCCAGATAAAGGATCAGCGTTTTTCGGCCATGGAGATACTGCATATAGCTACAGGTAAGTATAAGCAAATACTTCTCTCTCCCTACCAGATGCCCCCCGATCTTAAGACGATGGCAACCTCTAAAATGACGGCGACGGAATTGAGCGGCTATTTGCCCGTCTCATTATTCATGCACCACAGCTACTCAACTGTAGTCGATCTGCAACGCAAGCGCATCTTTCATTATGGCCCTGGGTTGAATGTTGACGATTATGTCCATTATAACAACACTAGCTTTGTTCGCGGTAGATTGATAGCGTTCCAAATAGGACTTCCTGAGGGTCGCTAGAAAGCATATCGAAACTCGCATTTGAATGGGGTCGCCATCTGATCTTTCATCTTGGCAACTTCAGCGTCAGACCGAATCCTATCATCGAAGCCCGAATAGACACAGTACAAATACCTATTCCTGCTGGTGTCGGAGGTTATGGTGAGTGTACTTTTCTTACATGCCACGGGAGGAAAATTGAAATTTGGTTGGTTTCTGTGACTGGATTTTGATATAAGAGGTCTGGTGGAAAATAATATGCCCTGCCCGCGGGTGGCAGGCAGGGCGGCTAGAGGTTAACGGTTAAAGTCATCGAGACCTGCCTGTTTCTTTTTCTTGATGGTCTCGACAACGGCTGTCCTCTTCTCTAGCTCTGCCTGTTTGACTGGAACGCATCTGGCCGCTGCAACAACCGGATTTTGTTGTTTGTAATGTGGAGTCTTATACCAGATGGATTGTGGTTTGTCAAGCGAAAAACGCTATATGTTGTGGTCAGCCCCAAAACTTTTTTTTGCCTTGATCATCATAGCCTAAATCACACCTGTCCCTGTGGCTCCCCTCATGTTTGCTCGTCCAGCACATTGAAAGTGGAAAAGGTGGAAAAGGGGTCACACGTATTTTTATATGGGCAAGGGGACGCTGTTAGCATTTTAAGTTGAAGGAGAAGGCTTGGGAGCGATAATGCGTAGGGGTTCCCAAATTTCAAGAGAAAAGGGGCCGTCTCCAGTTTATGCCCACCTGCACCTGATTCCCAGTCGACGTAATGATACACCGAATCCCAGGGGCGGTGTCCGGGGCGTCATCCCGGACAAGATGGCATATTGAGAATATTAACCTTCAGACACTGGCAACTCACAACAATGAGTCTCCCCAATGAAAAACTGCCTTTCAGATCCATCCTAAGATCTTAGAAGATTTATGTTTCTTCCAACAATTGCCGATGTTTTGACCGGACTAACCAAAAGTTTCTGCTATCCGGCTATTTTGGTTTTCGCAACTGAAATATGAAACGAGTACAACTGCGCTGGCAGAGGGGAAGCCTTTTCATTCAAGGCTGCCGGCTCAAATGGGAAAGCGTGGGTAACTCCGAAATCTGCTAATCCCTTTTAGAAAGAGAAGGAGCAAATGGCCAGAAAAGATGAATCTCTTTTGAATTTGCTCGTGCGGCTACCATGGTGGGTGAGTCTGGCACTTGCTGCTGGAGTTCTTGTTCTCTCCCAGTTTGTAGTTCCTCTTTTTTCGTTTGAAAACCCAATTATTGGCGCGATGTGGCATGCCGGCCAATACATTGGACCTCTTCTTGCAGTCATTTTAGTCAGTGTTTCAGTAAGTTCCGCAATTATGTCTTGGCGGAGCAGCCGCATGCTTGATGCCCAGAAGGGTCTCGAGACGGTCAAGGACTTGGCCTGGCAGGATTTCGAGAGTCTCGTTGGGCAGGTCTTCAAGAGAAAAGGATACTTCGTCCTCGAAAACCCTGGCACCGGGCCCGATGGAGGGGTGGACCTCCGTCTGCGCAAAGACGGAAAAAAGGCTTATGTGCAGTGTAAGCACTGGAAGGCAAAGCAGGTTGGTGTCAAAATCGTTCGAGAGCTTTACGGCGTCATGACCGGCAAAAGTGCTGATGAGGGAATTGTCGTTACGTATGGAACGTTTTCGAAAGAGGCAAGAGACTTTGCGAAGGGAAAACCGATCTCTCTCATAGACGGGAAAGAGCTAGCCGGGAACATTGAAGAGGTTCAGAAGAATCCCAAGGTTGCATTGCCACAGGAAGACAAAAAGATCTGTCCCAACTGTGGGAGCGAGATGGTTTTGAGAACCGCTCGAAAGGGAAAATACGCAGGGCAGAAGTTCTGGGGCTGTACCAACTTCCCCAAGTGTCGGGCAGTTGTAAAAATCCTCTGAAAAAAATGGAAAAAATGGATGGAAAGACAAGAGACGATTATTTTTGGAAAATCTTACTCGTTGGGGGAGGAGTACGAGAGCATCAAGAGCCGTCCGGAAAAGTGCAAGTTCTTGGGGAAATACCTGAAGAAAGATCCGGATTATTCCGACGTGATTGTGGAAAAGGGGTCAAATCTGCTCTTGGCTCATATTCAGAGTGTGGGATGGGTAAGGCTATAATGCACGGAAATCTTAAAGGTGTGCATTAATAACAGAATCGTTATCTTTAGGTGAGTCAAGAGCAGACTTGACCCCTCCTTACCACTACCCCGATACCCGTGCTGGCAGCGGCAGAATTTTTGAAAAGAAAATTTCTTCTTTTGGATGTATAATACCGAACGTTTTCCCTGACTCTGAAACAGGAGGATATACGGGAAAGAAAATGTGGTCTGCTAGAATGATGCAAACATGAAAGGTCAAGGACGGGTGGAACGATTTGTCTTTGATTTGCAGCGGAACTGGAATGACAGACCGTTCGTCTGGACCGATGGAGCATGTGAAACCGGGCCGCAGCTGCATGTGCCTTCCCATGCGCGGGTCATGGTGCTGGCTCCCCATCCTGACGACCCGGAGAGCGTTGCCGTGATCTGCAGACTCCTTCTGGATTCCGGATGTGATCTTCGCTACGCCATTGTCAGTATGAGCCCGTCGGGTGTCGAGGATCGATATGCGCAAACCTCCTGCGGTTCGATCTTCCAATCCCTTCAGGCCGGAAAAATTGCGATCCGCAGGAAAGAGCAGATGACGGCTGCCGGAATGCTGGGACTGACGGAGGAAAGGGTCTCCTTTCTTGCTCTGGACGACAATGAAAAGGCAGCCGTTTCGGACTCCCCGGAGAACAGGGCCAGGATCAATCTTCTCCTGGAATCCGGAGATCCGGATATCGTGATCATGCCGGTGGGAAAAGACACCAATCGCACGCATGCATGGGTTCATCGGGTTTTCAGGGAGTGCGCCGCACCGCTGGCCGGAAGGTCCAAGCGGCCCATTGTCGCCCTTTACAACGAGGATCCGAAAACCACGTCCATGAAGCCGGACCTGCTTGTCCTTTTCGATGAAAAGGCCGCCGAATGGAAAGGGGAGATGCTGCGAATGCATTATTCGCAGCAGCGGAGGAATATGCAGATCCGGGGAATGGGGTTCGACGAGAGGATTCTCGAGATCAATCGTCGGAGGTTCGAACGGTTTTCAGGTCCTGCTGACCGGAGCCGGTCCTCCCCCGGATACGCCGAGGCCTTTGAAATTGAGCTCTTCGGTTTTCCCTGAACGGATCCGGAGGGAATGGGGAATTGAAAATGAAAAGGACCGCTTTTTCAAATGGAATCAATTGACCGAGGAGAGGAGAGAGGCTATGGATGTCTACGGTGAGATCAGTGGAATGATTGCGAAGGAACTGATGATCGAAGAGGAGGAAATCGTACCCGAGGCCGATCTGCAGGATGACCTGGGGGCGGATTCCCTGGGGCTCTTGAGCCTGTCCGAGGCGATTGCCGCCCGGTACGGAATCGAGCTGATTGCCGATGACCTGGTTGATGCGAGAACCGTGGGTGAACTGGCAGGATTGATCGAGTCCAGAATCTCTTCGAAAGACTAGACCGGAGCGCGATGAAGAAACGATTTCAGGGGATTTCCGGGACTGAACTCCCAGCCCCGGGAGGCGAGCAAACCGCACGCAGAGAGGAGGAAGCACGAAATGGAGGATCGGAGAATAGCCAAAGAACCTGCCGGGCGTCAAGACTTCACACCCAATCTTCAGGACTATTCCCAAGTGAGTCATGCATTCAGCTGGGATGGCATTGCAAAGGAACTGGACTGGTTCGATGACGGGCACCTCAACATCGCCCATGTGGCCGTCGACGCCCACCTGAAGACAGGCAGAGCAGACAAGAAAGCCCTCATATGGGAAAGCAAAAGGGGTGAGATCGAGGAGTACACCTTCTCCGACCTGGCCAGATTGAGCAATCGATTCGCCAACGTGCTGGTGGAAGAGATCGGGCTCCAAAAGGGTGACCGGGTCTTCTTTTTCCTAGAGCGCGTACCAGAGATCTACATCGGGGTGCTCGGAACGCTCAAGGCGGGTGGGGTCATCGGTCCGCTTTTTTCGGCCTTTGGGCCTGAAGCGGTCAAGGATCGTCTGGCCGACAGCGGGGCAAAGGTCCTGGTGACGAGCCCGCTCCTGAAAAGAAAGATCGTTGAAATCCTGCCCGATCTTCCTTCCCTCGAAAGGGTCATCCTGGTGCGGCGCGGCAAGGCCGTCGAAGATCCGGATGCACTGATCTTTGAAGACGCCATGGCCGACGCTTCCGACGCTTTCGATGTGGTCAAAACCCACAAGGAAGACCATGCCGTGATGCACTACACCTCGGGCACAACCGGGAAACCCAAAGGGGCCGTCCATGTGCACGAAGCGGTCGTGGGGCACTATGCGACTGCAAAGTACGTCTTGGACCTTCAGGAGCAGGACGTCTATTGGTGCACGGCGGATCCCGGTTGGGTCACCGGGACCTCCTACGGAATGTTCGGCCCCTGGTCGAACGGCGTCACCCAGATGGTCTATGAAGGCGGATTCAGTGCCAAGAACTGGTATCGACTGCTGGAAAACTACAAGGTCACGGTTTGGTACACCGCCCCGACGGCAATCCGGATGCTCATGAAATCGGGAGATGAACTGCCCCGGCAGTACCACTTCGACTCCCTGCGCCATATGTGCAGTGTGGGTGAACCCCTGAATCCCGAAGCCGTTGTCTGGGGTCAGAAGATTTTCGGCATGCCCTTCCACGACAACTGGTGGCAGACGGAAACCGGATGCATCATGATCGCCAACTATTACGTCCAGGACGTCAAACCCGGGTCCATGGGGAGACCCTTTCCGGGCATCGAGCCGGCCATCCTGGATGAAGAGTTCAGAGAAATCCCCCCCGGCAAGGAGGGGAATTTGGCATTGAAGCCCGGGTGGCCCTCCATGTTCCGCACCTACTGGAAAAAGGAGGATCTTTACAGGTCCAAATTCAGTAACGGGTGGTATATCACAGGGGACAAGGCGAAAAAGGATGAAGAAGGCTACTACTGGTTTGTGGGTCGGGCAGACGATGTCATCAATACGGCCGGGCATCTGGTAGGTC
>Ga0307441_1000304_pt1 | contig 18752 bp, 16 predicted proteins | sample SalMarWE160420MG_FD_202149 | JGI IMG/M metagenome (GOLD analysis project Ga0307441, IMG submission 202149) | Salt marsh sediment microbial communities from the Plum Island Ecosystem LTER, Massachusetts, United States - WE1604-20 | ecosystem: Environmental > Aquatic > Marine > Intertidal zone >... | reverse complement strand
CATAACGGTTTTAAGGTATTCGAAATGCGGAACGCCTGACGGGGTATGCACCAGCACTCAGACAAGGCCTTCGAACGGTCTTGCGATTTGCCCTCCGCGCCATCACCGGCGGTGCCATCGCAGCGGCGGCTTGGGGTTGGCCACACCCCGAGCGCTGTCATGGCGGCGACACCGACCACCGAGACGTCGGCGCCAACGACCACGCCCACCCCGCTCACCACGTTGCCGCCGCCGTCGACGCTCTCCGCGCCTCCGGCCCCCTCGGCACCCCCCGCGCCGACACTTCGGTAGCTGTCGGGCGGCGCGGGCCGCTTGCGCAATAGCCGGTGGCGTCTCGACGTAATTGGCAGCATGTATTCGGCTAATCCGAGTTTCGGTCTGGGCCGCAAAACTGTCACGGACTACGCCGCCGGCTCGCGACAGCAGCTAGGTCCGGATGTGTGACGTCACCCCGGCAAACCGTCGCCAAGCCGCTCACCCCGATTTCCTCAGTCGGCTCAACGATGTTGAGTCCACATGTTTGTCGGCCGCCATCGAGGGCAATGCCAAGGGAGGCGCGCGCGTGGGCCGGCCCACGCACTCGCCTAGGTCCCGTTGGTTCAGCCCGAGAGCCGACGGGGCCGCCCTTTTTCGGCGCTTGATCGACAAAACCAGCTCGCGCGCGCCCAAACGACAGGCCAGCCACGAGTACCGCGCGGCTTGACAGGTGCACGGGCGAACCTCACCCGGAGCACTGCCGCCTGACGCGGCGGCCGGCCGGCCGCAGTTGCGCGAACCTCCCCATTTGCCGACCCGCCTCCGGCGCACACCCTGCGATATGGGGGCGGGCACTTCGGCTCCCATTCCCAAGCATCTGATATGGATCGCAGCAAACCCCTACCTGGGCGGCGACCAACAAGTAGCCTGCAGTTGCTGAGTGCCCGACGGTGGCGGTTTCTCAGGGTAGTTGACCCAGTAATCCGTTACAGGACAGGCGCTTAGGTGGTTCGCGAACGTCGCGATCACGGGTGGCTACCGACCTTGAGGAGGTGGTTTGGTGCCGTTTGTGACCATCCAGCCGGAAATGTTGGCGACGGCTGGGAATCTGTGGGCGGTTGGCGCCGCAATGAGGACTCAGGATGGAGCCGCCTGTACCCACGACGGCATGCGTAGTTTCTGCACCACGGACCAGGCGTCACGGCTATTGAGCACATGTCCATCACCGCCCCGTCGGCCCATGCCGATGTACATCCGGGGCGAGGCAGCCAACACGATCTCGATCGGCTAAGGAGGTTGCTGGCAGTGGATTTCGGGATTTTGCCGCCGGAGGTCAATTCGGGACGAATGTACGCGGGTCCGGGGTCGCAGTCGATGGTGGCCGCCGCGGCCGCCTGGGAAGCGTTGGGCGCCGAGTTGAGTTTCGTCGCGACTTCGTATGGACAGGTGGTCTCGGAGTTGATCCTCGAACCGTGGCTGGGTCCCGCATCATCGGCGATGGCGGCGGCAGCCCTTCCGTATGTGCGGTGGCTGGCTACTACGGCTGAGCAGGCGAAGCAGACGGCTATCCAAGCCAGGATGGCCTCGGCAGCGTTTGAGTCGGCGTTCGCGATGACGGTGCCGCCGCCGCTCATCGCCGCCAACCGCAGCCGGTTGATGTCGCTGGTCGCGACGAACATCCTGGGTCAGAACAGCCCGGCGATCGCGGCGACCCAGGCCGAGTATGCCGAGATGTGGGCACAGGACGCCGCCGCGATGTACAGCTATGCGGCGGCGTCGGTTGCGGCGTCGACGCTGACGCCGTTTACGCCACCGGCACAAAGCACCGACCCGGCCGGGTCGGCGGCCCAAGCGGCGGCGGTCGCCCGAGCCGCCGGCGAGGGCGCCGCGACCAATGCACCGACGACGTTGGCGGAGATGCTGCCAGGCCCCGTGGAGAACAGCATTTCTGCGCTGTCCGCGCCCACTGACCCGCTGACGTCCGGACTGTCGGGTATCGCGCCGAACCTCAGCCCGCAACTCCTGACCGCTGGTGCGCTGCAAATCCCAAGCCCGCTAGGGGAGTTGGACGCGGTTGCTCTCTACATCGCGGCCGCCGCAACCGGCAGTCTCGCCCTGTCGATAACGAACACCGCCAGACCCTGGGGCTCCGGCGGCCTCTACGGGCGTGCTGACGGGAACGGCGGTGCTATCAGCCCGACTCAAGGAAACACGATCGGTTCGACGACAGACGGGCTGGGCGCGGAACTGGGCGGCGGCGCCGTACCCGTGTCCGCGGGTATCGGCCAGCGGACATTGATCGGAGCGTTGTCGGTGCCGTACAGCTGGGCCACGGCGGCCCCGGAGATCCAACTCGCCGTCGACGCGCTCCCCAGCGCCACCGTCCCCGACGCGGACTCCCCGATGCTGGAGGGCAGCCCCACGGGCCTGCTCGGCGGAATGGCTCTGGCAAGTCTGGCCGCACGAGGCATGGGCGGTGGGAGCACCCGCAACGCCGGTGCTGCTGCCACCCCCAAACAGGAGCGCAAGCCCACGGTAGTGGTGATCCAAAAACCACCACCTCCGCCAGGCAGCGCTCCGGGGTGAGTTTCAATCACCGAGTCGTGCAACGTGTCCCGCCAGCAACGGACAGCGATCCATCGCAGCCCCTTCAGCAGGGCCGGAAAAATATCCGCCGGCTCGGTGTCTCGTTTGTAGTAGCGTACGGCTATGGACGACGGCGTCTGGATTCTCGGCGGCTACCAAAGCGATTTCGCCCGCAACCTCACTAAAGAGGACCTCGACTTCGCCGCTTTGACCGCTGAGGTCGTCGACGGCACGCTCGCTTCGGTCAAGGTCAACGCCGCCGACATCGAAGTGGTCCACGTCGCCAATGCCTTCGGCGAGATGTTCGCCGCGCAGGGCCACCTCGGGGCGATGCCGGCCACAGTTTGCGACGACCTCTGGGATACCCCGGCCTCGCGACACGAAGCGGCGTGCGCATCCGGCAGCGTCGCGGCGCTGTCGGCGATGGCCGATCTGCGGTCTGGCGCCTATGACGCCGCACTCGTCCTCGGGCTCGAACTCGAGAAAACCGTTCCCGGTGACACCGCCGCCCAGCATCTCGGTGCTGCTGCGTGGACCGGCCACGAGGGCGCCGACGCCCGGTACCTGTGGCCGTCCATGTTCGCACAGGTCGCCGACGAATACGATCGCCGCTACGGCTTGGATGACTCGCATCTGCGGGCCATTGCGCAACTCAACTTCGCCAACGCGCGGCGTAATCCCAACGCTCAAACACGCGCGTGGACGGTCCCCGACCCCATCACAGATGACGACGCCACCAACCCGATCACCGAAGGCCGACTGCGGCGATTCGACTGCAGCCAAATGACCGACGGCGGCGCGGGATTGGTTCTGGTCGGCGATGCCTTTCTGCGGGATCATCCCGACGCGCGCCCCATCGCTCGCATCGACGGCTGGGGACACCGCACCGTCGGGCTGGGCCTGCGGCAAAAACTGGACCGCGCCGCCCAACACCGGGACCCCTACGTCCTGCCGCATGTGCGGGCCGCGGTACTCGACGCGACGCGTCGCGCGCAAGTGACGCTCGACGGCCTCGACGGGTTCGAGGTCCACGACTGCTTCACACCCAGTGAGTACCTGGCCATCGATCACATCGGGTTGACCGGACCGGGCGAGTCGTGGAAGGCCATCGAAAACGGCGAGATCGAGATCGGCGGGCGCCTGCCCATCAACCCCAGTGGGGGACTGATCGGCGGCGGACACCCGGTCGGAGCCTCCGGTGTGCGCATGCTGCTCGACGCGGCCAAGCAGGTCAGCGGCGCGGCAGGCGAATATCAGGTCGAGGGCGCCAGGGCATTCGGCACCCTGAATTTCGGCGGAAGCACCGCAACCACGGTGAGTTTCGTCGTCAGCACAACCAAAGGCGCGTGACCATGAACGTTGAAATCGTCGAGAAGTTTCTGTCCACCCTGCCCGAAGACGACGATCACCCCTACCGGACCGGACCGTGGCGTCCCCAAACCACCGAATGGGACGCCGACGATCTCACTGCCGTGGAGGGCGAGATCCCTCGGGACCTGGACGGTGTCTACCTTCGTAACACCGAAAACCCGCTACACCCGGCGTTGAAGACCTATCACCCCTTCGACGGCGACGGCATGCTGCACGTGGTCGGCTTTCGCGACGGGAAAGCGTTCTATCGCAACCGCTTCGTCCGTACGGACGGCCTCCTTGCCGAGAACGCGGCCGGCGGGCCGCTCTGGCCGGGCTTGGCCGAGCCGGTGCAATTAGCCAAACGGGAGAAAGGCTGGGGTGCTCGTACCCGGATGAAGGACGCGTCGAGCACCGACGTCATCGTGCACCGGGGTATCGCGCTGACCAGCTTCTACCAGTGCGGCGACCTGTATCGGCTGGACCCGTACTCGGCCGATACGCTCGGCAAGGAGACCTGGAACGGGCACTTCCCGACCGATTGGGGTGTGTCGGCACATCCGAAGGTAGACAACAGAACCGGCGAGCTGCTGTTCTTCAACTACAGTAAGCAGGACCCGTACATGCGTTACGGTGTCGTCGACCAGAGCGATGAGCTGGTTCACTACGTCGACGTCCCGCTGCCCGGCCCGCGGTTGCCGCACGACATGGCCTTCACCGAAAACTACGTGATTCTCAACGATTTCCCGTTGTTCTGGGATCCGACGCTGCTCGAGCACGATGTGCACCTGCCGCGTTTCTATCCGGACATACCGTCGCGCTTCGCGGTGCTGCCGCGGCGGGGCACAACCGAAGACATCCGATGGTTTGAGGCGGATCCGACGTTCGTGCTGCACTTCGTCAACGCCTACGAGGACGGCGACGAGATCGTGCTCGACGGCTTCTTCGAGGGCGACCCATCCCCGCTGGACACCGGCGGGGCCAAGTGGGAGCGACTTTTTCGATTCTTGGCGCTGGATCGGCTGCAGTCCCGGCTGCATCGCTGGCGACTCAACCTGGCCACCGGAGCGGTGAAAGAAGAGCGACTATCGGAGTCCATCACGGAGTTCGGGACCATCAACCCCGACTACGCCTCGGGCAGCTACCGCTATGCCTATGCCGCTACCGGTAAACCGGGCTGGTTCTTGTTCGACGGACTTGTCAAGCACGATCTGCTGACCGGGAGCCAGCGGGGATTCTCCTTCGGCGACGGCGTCTACGGAAGCGAGACTGCAATGGCGCCACGCGTGGGCGCCACCGGCGAAGATGACGGTTACCTGGTCACCCTCACCACCGACATGAACGCCGACGCCTCGTACTGCCTGGTCTTCGACGCCGCCGGTATCGAAGCCGGGCCTGTATGCAAACTTCAACTACCGGAACGTATTTCCAGCGGCACGCATTCGACGTGGGCGCCCGGCGCCCAGCTGCGGCGCTGGAAAACCGCGGAGTCGGCTGCGAGCGCGGTCGGGCTGTGATGACTGCCGGCGAGGGCAAGTCCCACCGCACGCACTGGCCGACGCAGTTGGCATCGATCGGCGCTATCCGCTTCGCCCGACGTTCCCCGAACTTCCAAGAAACAGTTCACTTTTACCGGGAACTGGTAGGGCTCCCGCTCTATGAGGCGTTCGAAGACAGCTACGGCAGCAACGGCGCGATATTCGGCCTGCCCAGCTGGAATTTGACCCTGGAAATCGTGGAGGCGGTTGATGCCGTCGCGGTAGACCACCACGAACAACTGTGCCTGTACTTTCCGGATGAACGGGCGCAGCGCGCAGCCGTCGCGCGCCTACAAGCCGCGACCGCCGAACCCGTGCACCAGCATCCGTACTGGGAAACGACGGGTGCGGTAACCTATCGCGACCCAGACGGCCGCGAAGTCGTCTTCGCGCCGTTCGTGTTCGGTGTCAACGAGCCGGGCGCCAGCTCCACCTCAGGCAAACACGAGTTCCCTTCTGGCTGAATGCCTCACCGGTTGGACCGACCGGCGGCCATTGCCGCGATCACTGCGGCAAGCGAGCACCCCGCCGCGCACAATGCGCCGACCGCACCAACGTAGAGACCGTATTCGGCCGACACCGGTGGTTTGACGTTGAGCTCGTAGTACCACACCGTGAGCGCGACGATGAGCAGCGAAACCAGCAGCGCCGCAATCGAAGCAAGCTTCACCGACAAGCCGCGGCCAACCATCGCGCCGACCACCAGCAACATCGAGGACAACAACACGATGAGCTGGCCAGCGCCGAACCCTTGCGGTAGTTCCAAGCTTCCGTGAGCGCCTCCGATGGCGTTGGCCCAGCCCCCGCCGCTGACCGACGTCGTCAGCCACGGCATCCACGCGCTGGCCGAAATCACCAAGGCGAAAAACGCAACCAGCCAACCAGGCCGCAGCCGGCGAATCATGGTTTCGACATTAATAGACTTGACCGCCTGCTTGTGCGACCGAGCGTCACGCTAGCGTGGCGCGGGTCGCCGACGACCACGCCAGCGTGACGTTCGGAGCTAGGCCTGCAGCGAGGACAGAAGGAAGGTCAGCGATGACCGCCGGCGTCTCCGTTCCCGCCCGGGCCGGGCCCGGTGAACACCGTGACGAAGTTCTGCAACGACTCGTTGATGTCGCTGCGCAGCGCAGCGGCCACGATCATGCCGATCGGGCCGAACAGCGCCGGACCACCGAGGTGCACGTCGAAGCCGACGACGGAGCCCTCGTCTGCGGGCCGGATTTTGGCCATCAGCTTGACCTTGACACCGCCGACGCCATCGCCGTCGAGCGTCATGCCTTCGGGTGGCTTGTAGCGCACAACCGTCCATTTGATGCGGTTGTGCATGCCCTTGACCTCGACAATCGACTCGACGACCGTGCCCTTCTCGATGTCGTCGGGCAACTTGCTGCGCCACACCCGGTGAATGGTGAGCCACTCCCGGTAGCGGGAGAGGTCGGAGGCGTGCTCCCAGGCAACCTCGGGAGGCAGCGGGACGTCGATGGCTCCGGACAGTTTCGCCATCAGCTCAGCCCCGCTGGTCGCCCACGGCATCAAAGGCCGCGGATGCCGTAGACCCGGCCGCCTGCGTGGCTTCGTCAGCCACCCTGTGGATCGCCTCGTCCAGGATTCCCATCTACCCGTCCTTTCCGGCAGAAATCCTACTTACCCGGTGCAACCGGTAGTTATGCACGCTCACCGCGCTCAGCGCCACAACCGCGGCTGTCCGCCCAGCATTCTGGCCCTGATCCACCACATTGCCTCGATCGTGGCGGCGCCGAGCACTCCGATCCCCAGCGCAGCCGAGGTCACCACGATGTTCGACGGGTCGAGCAGGAACGCCTTCCGAGCCAGCGGGATGCTGAAGATCACCACATAAGCCAGGGCCGAGGCGATCACCAGCGCCAGCCGCCACCACTGGTAGGGGCGCGCCACCACCGCAAGCACCCATAGTGCCGTCATCAGCAAGGTGATCAGAGCCGCGGTCGATGCCTGATCCTGCTGCTGGAACGTCGCGTGGCGGCCGTGGTAGGCGACCAGGTAGGACGCGAACGTCGCGACCCCGACGACCAGTCCCGACGGCAGCGCGGAGGTCAACACCCGCAGCACGAAGCCCGGGTGAGCGCGTTCGTTGTTGGGGGCCAGCGACAGGATGAACGACGGAATTCCGATGGTGAACCACGCCGCGATGGTGACGTGGATCGGCTGAAACGGATACAGCAAGGGGTCCGCTTTGAGCACCTTGGAAAACAAGCATTCGATGCCCACCAACAGCGCCAACAGCACCGAGTACACCGTCTTGGTCAAAAACAGGTTCGCCACCCGCTCGATGTTGCCGATCACCCGCCGGCCCTCGCCGACCACATACGGCAGCGTGGCAAACCTGTTGTCCAGCAGAACGATTTGTGCAACAGCCCGAGATGCCGGGCTGCCGGCACCCATCGCGACACCGATATCGGCGTCCTTGAGGGCCAGCACGTCGTTGACGCCGTCGCCGGTCATCGCGACGGTATGTCCGCGTGATTGCAGGGCGTGCACGATGGCGCGCTTCTGATCGGGCCGCACCCGGCCGAAGGTGGTGTGGGTGTCCAGCGCGTCAGCCAAGCCAGCGGGGTCCGACGGTAGTTGGCGTGCGTCCATCGTCTCGCCATGCAGCGCGAGCTTGCCGGCGACGGCGCCGACCGAGACCGCGTTGTCGCCGGATAGCACCTTGACGGAAACTCCTTGGTCGGCAAAGTAATCCAGGGTTTCGCGGGCGTCCGGCCTAATCCTCTGCTCGAGCACCACCAGCGCGATGGGGGTGACTTGTCCCGGCGCGTCCGGGTCGTCCACGGCCACGTCGCCGGCACCCACCAGCAGTACCCGCAACCCCAGCGCTCCGATCCGCTCGGCTTGCTCGGCGGCCGCCGACGTCGGATCGAGCAGCACGTCCGCTGCCCCGATCACCCAGTTCCCGTGGTCACGGTAGGACACGCCGCTCCACTTGGTGGCCGACTTGAAAGGCGCGGTCGCCGTGGCTGTCCAGCCCGGTGACTGCTGATAGGTCTCGGCGATCGCCTGCATGCTGGCATTGGGTCTTGGATCGGCTGCGGCCAACGCAGCCAGCACGTCGGCGAGGCTGTCCGGCCGCTGCGCTCCGTCAAGCTCCTCGACGCCGGAAACCCTCATGCCGTTTTCGGTCAAAGTTCCCGTCTTATCGGCGCAGACCACATCTACCCGCGCGAGTCCTTCGATGGCGGGCAACTCCTGCACCAGGCACCGGCGTTGCCCGAGCCTGATAACCCCGACCGCGAACGCGATCGACGTCATCAGAACCAGACCTTCGGGCACCATCGGTACCAGCGCACCCACCATCCGGAGGACGGATTGCCGCCACCCAGCGTGTGTGGTGAACAACTGGGTGTAGATCGTCAGCAGACCGGTCGGTACCAACAGGTAGGTGATGAACTGCAGGATCCGGTTAATACCGTTGCGGAGTTCGGATTTCACCAAGGTGAACTTGCTGGCCTCCTCGGCCAGCTTGGCGGCATAGGCGTCCGGGCCGACCTTCGTGGCGCGATAGGCGCCGGTTCCCGCGACGACAAAGCTGCCTGACATCACGGGATCTCCACTGTCCTTGGTTATCGGGTCAGCTTCACCGGTCAGCAGCGACTCGTCGACCTCCAGGCTGGCTTCTTCGACGATCTCGCCGTCGACGACGACCTGGTCTCCAGGACCGAGTTCGATGATGTCGTCGAGCACCACGTCGCTGGGCGGCAGGGTTCGCGTGCCCGACTGCCTGCGCACCGACGGCTTCGCCTGTCCGATGATCGCCAGTTCGTCCAGCGTTTGCTTGGCCCGGATTTCCTGGACCATTCCGATAACGCTGTTGGCGATGATGAGCAGGCCGAACATCCCGTTGATCACCGAGCCTGTCGCCAGGACGATGAGCAACAGCACGCCCAGGATCGCGTTGATCCTGGTGAAGACGTTGGCCCGGACGATCGCCGCGACGCTGCGGGTGGCGCGTTCCCTTACCGCGTTGCTCTTGCCGTCGGCTACCCGCTGCGCCACCTCGGCGTCGGTCAGGCCCCCGAGTGGCGATGAGCTCATCGGGTGAACGTTCCCAGCTTGTCCGAGTCGAAGTACTCCAGGTTCAGCGCGCCGCCCGGGAAGCCAGAGAAGACGGCCTTGGAAATCGTTCCCGGCGGGGCGTTTTCGTTGGTCAACGGGAACGTGAAGGTATCGCCGTCCCAATGTGTCAGGGTGAACGTCTGGTTTCTCGGACCCATCGAAAGCTGCAGGACGCCGTCGTGTTCGGTCACGATGGCCGGACCCCAGTAGTCGCTGGAGTAGACGCCGGCGTAGTCGCCTAGCGGTCTGGCCGGTGCGGGGTTGGGCGGGGGCTGCTTGCCGACCAGCGACCCTTCCGGATTGTTCATCGGTGCGATCACCCGGTTGAACAGGGTGGCCCAGTCCTCGCGGACCTGGCCGTACTGCACCAGATCCATGAACTGTGCGGCCACCGTCTCTGGCGCACCGAACGGCGCGGCGTTGGTCAAAGCAATTATGCCGATGTCTTCCGACGGCATCACCGAAAATGTCGTCGCCGCTCCCAGCGAGAAAGCCCCGGAATGGCTGTACGTGGTGCGCCCCGAGGAGGTCACCGACACATTGAAGCCGTGACCGTAGAAGCTGGCCCGCGCGTTCGGTATCGCAGCCGGAACCGACACGATCTGCGGTGTGATGGCGGGCAGCAGGGCTTCCGGCGATGCGATCCGTTGACCCTTGAACGTCCCGTTGGCCAGCAGCATCGTCAACCAGCGCGCCATGTCGTTGACCGAGGAACTCACCCCGCCCGCGGGCGTCTGGGGATCCGGATCCCGTTGGAAGCGCGGCTCCCAGTTATCTCCGACTTTGACGTGGCTGACCGCGTGGTTGGGTCTGGCGATGAAGTCAGCGAATCGCGAGCTCGTGGAGGTCATTCCCAGCGGGCGGTAGAGCACCTCGTCGGACAGGTCTTCCCATGGCTTGCCCGCCGCGGCCGACACCGTCTCGGCAGCCGCGGTGATTCCGAAGTTGGTGTAGGCGTAGCTGATTCGGAACGGTGCCAGCGGTAGGTACTTCAGCCGCTCGAGCACCTCGCGGCGGCCATAGCCCAGATCCTCCAATTTGTCGCCGGCGTGATCGGGCAGCCCGGACCGATGAGAATACAGGTCGGCGATGGTCAGATGGCTGGTGACATACGGGTCGCTCAGGCTGAACCACGGCAGTTTGGACACCACGGGTATGTCCCACTTGACGACGTTGTCGCTGATTTCGTGCGCTATCACTGTCGCGCCCACCGATTTCGACACCGAGGCCAATTGGAAGACCGTGTCGGCATCCACCTTGTTGTCTTGACCGTCGCCCTTGTTCGCGTTCCTGACGCCGAAGCCCTTGGCATACACCGTCTTCCCATCGTGGACGATCGCGACGGCCATTCCCGGGATGCCGGTGCGTTTCATCAGGTCGTCGACCAGGCCGTCGACCTTTGATATGGCCTCGTCGATGCGGCCGGCGGGGATCGCCAGACCGGACACCTCGTTGGGCGGAGCGTCAGACAGCGCGGACGGCGGGCTGGATACCGGTTGCGTGGGCCCACATCCCGTCAACGCGAACAAGACCGTCAGGACAGCGGCAGCTACCGCGCGTTTCGTCATGGCGGCACTTTAGCCCGGCGACGATGCGCGCCGGGGGCGGCGCGAGGAGGAGCCGGACAATTCAACCCGGCCCGGCGACGATGCGCGCCCCGTGAATCAGAGCCGCCACCATGGGTTCGATTTCGCCGGCATGGTGGAATCGATGCGTTGCCCTGGGGCGGGGACTGCCACGTTCACCCGGGCAGGTCCTGCGGCGGCGAGCAGGCGCTCGACCGGCTCGGCCCACGGGTGGGGGGCCAGCCGGAAAGTGCCCCAGTGGATCGGCACCAGCAGCCCCGACCGGGAGTTGGTGACATCCAGGTGCGCCCGGACCGCCTCTTCCGGATTCATGTGGATGTCCGGCCACGCCGTGTTGTAGGCCCCGATGGGCATCAGGGTCAGGTCGAACGGTCCGTGGTCGGCGCCGATCTGCGTGAAGCTCTTGGTGTAGCCGGTGTCGCCGCCGAAATACGCACGATGACTCGGACCGATGAACGCCCACGACGCCCACAGCGTGGTATTGCGGTCCAGGAAGCGACCCGAGAAGTGCCGTGCCGGCATGCAAATCACGGTGAGCTCATCGACCTGGGCGCTCTGATGCCAGTCGAGCTCGACGATGCGGTGCTCCGGTATCCCCCACGCGCGCAGGTGGGCACCGACACCAAGCGGCACGAAGAACGGGGCCCGCTGCGTGTGAGCCAACGCCATCACGGTGTCGATATCGAGGTGATCGTAGTGATCGTGGCTGATCACCACGGCATCGACCGCGGGCAGCCCCTCCAGTTGCACCGGCGGCGGATGCAGCCGCTGCGGACCGACGAGGTCCGACGGCGAGCATCGGTTGCTCCACACCGGGTCGGTGAGCACGCGGTAACCGTCGATTTCCAGCAATGCCGTCGAGTGACCGAACCAGCTGACCGCGAGCCGGCTGGGGTCGCCGTCGAAAATCCCCGGCGCGGCCAACGGGATTGGCCTGCCCGGCCGGCTGCCGCCGTGGTTGCCCACCAACTCCCAGACGATGAGCCGCAGCTGCTCGCGATCCATCGTGTATATCGAGGCGGGGTCGAGGTTGACGAACACGCCGTCGCGGTAGTTTGGCGACCCCGCCGCCACCGCCTGGATCGACGCCGGGTGAGCGCCGAGGGCTGCCGGCGCGCCGTGCAGTGCTCGCAGCAACCAACCGCCGGCCGCGAGCGACGCCGTGCCCGCGGCCAGCCGTAGCGCCCGCCGCAGCATTACCCTCAGGCCCCCTGGAACCTCGGTGGCCGCTTCTCCACGCGAGCGACCTGTGCTTCGATGACGTCCTGGCTGCCCCAGGCTTTGTCGAAGAGCTCCTTGTGCTCCGGCCAGGCTTCCTGGATCGCGCCGTCATCGTTGAGCACCCGCTTGGCGTGCTGGATCGCCAGCGGCGCCAGGCCGGCGATCTCGGCCGCCCAGGTCTGGGCGTCTGCGAGTGAACCGATGCGGTTGGCCATTCCGGTCAGCAGCGCCGTTTCGGCGGTCAGTCTCTCCGCGGTCAGCAGCATTGCGCGGGCCCGGCCGTGACCGGCCAGGGACGACAGTCGCCGGATGCTCCAATTATCAAGGGCCAGGCCATATTTGGAAGTCGGAAACTGGAAGAACGCCTCCGGCTCGACGACCCGCAGATCGCACTGCATGGCCAGCTGCAGGCCGGCGCCGATGGCGGGGCCGTTGATGGCGCCGATCACCGGTATCGGTGTCGCGTCCATGACCTTGTGCAACTCGATGAGCCGGTCGGGGTAGTCGGCTGCGAACGCGTCGCCGCTCAGGTCGGCCCCGGCGCAGAACGCCGTGCCCTGGCCGGTCAACACGACGGCGCGGGTGGCGCCGTCGGTGGCTTTCTGGATGGCTTCCCTCAGCTCCTCGACAAGCTGGGAATTCAGCGCATTGCGGCGCTCGGGGCGTTGCAGCTCGATGGTCATAACGGCTTCGGCCTGGGTAACACCGATCATGGCAGCCACCCTATATAGCCTCGTCTCGTGAGTCGTATCACGGCTGCTCAACTTCGGGATGCGGTGTTGGACGAGGATTCCTTCGTTCGCTGGGACAGCGATCCGCTTGCGGTGCCGGTGAGCGAGTCCTATGCGCGTGAGCTGGCCGACGCGCGAGCCGCCACGGGTCTGGACGAATCGGTACTCACCGGCGAAGGGCGCATCGGCGGGCGCCGGGTGGCGGTGGTGGTCTGCGAGTTCGGCTTCCTCGGCGGCTCGATCGGGGTGGCAGCGGCCGAACGGATCGCCGCCGCCGTGCAGCGGGCCACCGCCGAGCGGCTGCCGCTACTGGCCTCGCCGAGCTCCGGTGGCACCCGCATGCAGGAGGGCACGGTCGCGTTCCTGCAGATGGTGAAGATCGCTGCGGCCGTCAGGCTCCACAAACAGGCACACCTGCCCTACCTGGTCTACCTACGCCACCCCACCACCGGCGGGGTCTTCGCATCGTGGGGCTCGCTCGGCCATCTCACCGTGGCCGAGCCGGGCGCGCTGATCGGCTTTCTCGGGCCCAGGGTGTACCGGCTGCTGTATGGCGAACCATTCCCCGAGGGCGTCCAGACCGCCGAGAATCTGCAGCGCCACGGGGTGATCGACGACGTCATCGCGCTTGACGGGCTGCATCGCACGCTGGATCGTGCGCTGACGGTGCTCGCCGACGCTCCCGAGCCGCTATCGGCGCCGCAGCCACCCGAACCGACACCCGACGTGCCGGCGTGGGACTCGGTGGTGGCGTCACGACGGCCGGACCGGCCGGGGGTCGCGCTCCTGTTGCGCCACGGCGCCACCGACGTCGTGCTGCTGTCGGGCACCGGGCAGGGCGAAGCCGCGACCACCCTGCTGGCATTGGCCCGGTTCGCCGGCCAACCCGCGGTCGTGCTCGGCCAGCAGCGGGTGGCGGGCGGGATGGTCGGGCCCGCCTCGCTGCGCGCGGCCCGGCGCGGCATGGCGCTGGCCGCCGAGTTGCGCCTGCCGCTGGTGCTGGTGATCGACACCGCCGGGCCGGCGCTGTCGGCCGATGCCGAGCAGGGCGGGCTGGCCGGCCAGATTGCCCAGTGCCTGGCCGAGCTGGTGACCCTGGACACCCCGACGGTGTCGGTGCTGCTGGGTCAGGGCAGCGGCGGTCCGGCGCTGGCGATGGTGCCCGCCGATCGGGTGCTGGCCGCTCTACACGGCTGGCTGGCGCCGCTACCGCCGGAAGGCGCCAGCGCCATCGTCTTCCGCGACACCACGCACGCCGCCGAACTCGCGGCGGCACAAGGCATCCGGTCTGCCGACCTGCTGTCGTCCGGGATCGTCGACAGAATCGTGCCGGAACATCCGGATGCCGCTGACGAACCGGTCGAGTTCTCCCAGCGGCTGTCGCGCACCGTCGCCACCGAGCTACACGCCCTGCGCGGAATACCCGCCGCTGAGCGGCTATCCGCTCGCTTGCAGCGCTATCGGCGCATCGGGCTGCCCTGAACTGCGGGCGGCGTTCGCGACACGTAACCGGTGGCGACGACACGCCGCAGGAGTGACCGTGGTTTATGTCTCGGCGACGGCGTGCTCCGACATCGCGGGCGGTTGCGGCGCGGCCTCGAAAACGTATCTGTTCGACCAGCGGGCCATCCGGCAGTGTCCCTGCCACCGCCATAGTCGACAATCAGGCAAAATGGCGGCATGGACACTGGAGCGACCTCACCACGGGTCTTGGTCGTCGACGACGACTCCGATGTGCTGGCGTCGCTGGAACGCGGCCTGCGGCTGTCCGGATTCGAAGTGTCGACGGCAGTCGACGGCGCCGAGGCCCTGCGCAGCGCCACCGAGACGCGCCCGGACGCGATCGTGCTCGACATCAACATGCCGGTGCTGGACGGCGTCAGCGTCGTCACGGCGTTAAGGGCCATGGACAACGACGTCCCGGTCTGCGTGCTGTCCGCCCGCAGCTCGGTCGACGACCGAGTGGCGGGCCTGGAAGCCGGGGCCGACGATTACCTGGTCAAACCGTTCGTGCTGGCCGAGCTGGTCGCGCGGGTGAAGGCGCTGCTACGCCGCCGCGGCGCTACCGCAACGTCCTCGTCGGAGACCATAACGGTCGGCCCCCTGGAAGTGGACATCCCTGGTCGGCGGGCCCGGGTCAACGGCGTCGACGTCGACCTGACCAAGCGGGAGTTCGACCTGCTGGCAGTGCTGGCCGAGCACAAGACCGCGGTGCTGTCCCGCGCGCAGCTGTTGGAGCTGGTCTGGGGTTATGACTTCGCCGCCGACACCAACGTGGTCGACGTCTTCATCGGGTACCTGCGCCGCAAGCTCGAGGCCAACGGAGGCCCCAGGCTGCTGCACACCGTCCGCGGTGTCGGGTTCGTACTGCGCATGCAGTAGGGGCAAGATCGGCCAGATCGCAGAAGCCATGAATATCCTGTCGCGGATTTTCGCCCGTACGCCGTCACTGCGGACCCGGGTGGCGCTCGCGACGGCCATCGGCACCGCGATCGTGGTGGTCATCGCCGGCGCGGTCGTCTGGGTCGGGATCACCAACGCCTGGAAGGAACGGCTGGATCGCCGCCTCGACGAGGCCGCGGGCTTCGCGATCCCCTTCCTGCCGCGCGGTCTCGACGAGATACCGCGGTCACCCAACGACCGGGACACCGTCATTACGGTCCGCCGCGACGGGCAGGTCAAGTCCAGCTCGGATATCACGCTTCCGAAGCTGGACGAGGGCTACGCCGACACCTATGTCGACGGGGTGCGCTATCGGGTGCGGACCGTGAAGATTCCGGGGCCGGAACCCACGTCGATCGAAGTCGGCGCAACCTACGACGACACGATCGCCCAGACCAACAACCTGCACCGCCGGGTGATCCTGATATGCGGCCTCGCGATCGGCGCGGCGGCGGTGTTCGCCTGGATGCTGGCGGCGTTCGCGGTGCGCCCCTTCAAGCGGTTGGCCCAGCAAGCACGCTCGATCGACGCCGACGAACGGCCACAGGTGGCGGTCCGCGGCGCCAGCGAGGCCGTCGAGATCGCCGAGGCGATGCGGGGCATGCTGCAGCGCATCTGGAAAGAGCAGGACCGCACCAAGGAGGCGCTCGCCTCGGCCCGAGACTTCGCCGCCGTGTCCTCCCACGAGCTGCGCACTCCACTGACCGCGATGCGCACCAACCTGGAGGTGCTGTCCACCCTGGACATGCCCGAGGACCAACGCAAAGAGGTGTTGGGCGACGTGATCCGCACCCAGTCACGGATAGAGGCGACGTTGACCGCCCTCGAGCGGCTGGCCCAGGGCGAACTGTCGACCTCGGAGGATCACGTGCCGGTCGACATCACCGAGCTGCTGGACCGGGCCGCCCACGATGCCATGCGCATCTACCCCGACCTCGACGTGTCGCTGGTGCCGTCGCCCACGTGCATCATCGTCGGGTTACCGGCCGGGTTGCGACTGGCCGTCGACAACGCGATCGCCAATGCCGTCAAGCATGGCGGCGCCACCCGAGTCCAGCTGTCGGCGGTCAGCTCGCGAGCCGGGGTGGAGATAACCGTCGACGACAACGGCACCGGCGTGCCCGAAGAAGAGCGCCGGGTGGTGTTCAACCGGTTTTCGCGCGGTTCGACGGCCTCGCATTCGGGGTCAGGCCTGGGGCTGGCGTTGGTGGCGCAGCAGGCCCAGCTGCACGGCGGGACAGCTTCGCTGGAGAACAGCCCGCTGGGCGGCGCGCGGCTCGTGCTGCGCCTTCCCGGCCCCAGCTAGGGGCGATCCCGCTCAGGTCGGGCACACTGGTCCGATGGCCAACGGCAGAAAACCGACCGACCGGGACACCCTGGCACACATTCGTGAGCTCGTCGCCGAGGAGAAAGACTTGCGGACACAGCTGCAGCAACGCGAGATCAGCACGTCGGACGAGCATGACCGGCTGCGCCGGCTGGAAACAGAACTCGACCAATGCTGGGATTTGCTGCGACAGCGCCGAGCGCTGCGCGAAACCGGTGGTGACCCGCGCGAAGCGACCGTCCGTCCGCCCGACGAGGTCGAGGGCTACCTGAGCTGAGCGACCGCGGGGCAGAGTCCGCTACCGACGTCGTAGTCATAGGTGGCGGTCACAACGGGCTGGTCGCGGCGGCCTACCTGGCCCGGGCTGGCCTTCGGGTGCGGGTGCTCGAGCGGCTGGGTGTGACCGGCGGGGCCGCCGTCTCGGCGCAGGCCTTCGACGGCGTCGAGGTTCAGGTGTCACGGTATGCGTACCTGGTCAGCTTGCTGCCGCCCCGCATCGTCGCCGACCTGGGCGCTGCGGTGCGGTTGGCCCCGCGACAGATTTCGTCGTACACCCCGCACCCGTCCACCGGCGGGCGCTCCGGGCTGCTGATCGACGCACACGGCGAGCCCTCCCCCGACGCGTTCGCCGCCATCGGCGCGGCCGGCGACGTGGCCGGGTTCGCCGCGTTCTACCGACGCTGCAGGCTGGTGACCCAGCGGCTCTGGCCGACGCTGCTCGAGCCACTGCGGCCGCGCGCGCAGGCGCGCCGGCACGTCCTGCACGGCGGAGATCACCATGCGGCGGCTGCATGGCGGGCCATGGTCGACGAGCCGATCGGTCATGCCATCGCCGATGCGGTGCACAGTGACCTGGTCCGCGGCGTGATCGCGACCGACGCGCTGATCGGCACCTTCGCTCGGCTCGATGACCCATCGTTGATGCAGAACATCTGCTTTCTGTATCACCTGCTCGGCGGGGGGACCGGAGACTGGGACGTTCCCATCGGCGGCATGGGCTCGCTGACCGCGGCGCTGACGACTGCTGCAACCGGCCACGGAGCCCAAATAACCACCGGCGCAGAGGTTTATGCCGTCAGCCCGACCGGTCAGGTGCGCTACCGGAGCCGCAACGACGAGCATTCTATTCGGGCCCGTTTCGTTCTTGCCGGTGTCACGCCGACGGCCCTGGCCCGCCTGCTGGGCGAAGAACCGGCGCCACCGGCCCAGGGCGCGCAGGTCAAGGTGAACATGGTGTTGCGGCGGCTACCCCGGCTGCGTGACGACAACATCACGCCCGCGCAGGCATTCACCGGGACGTTTCACGTCAACGAGACGTGGAAACAACTGGATACGGCATATTCACAGGCAGCAGCCGGGCAGGTGCCGAATCCATTGCCGTGCGAGGCCTACTGTCATTCGCTGACCGACGCGAGCATCCTCTCGGCCGGGCTGCGTGACTCGGGCGCTCACACGATGACGGTGTTCGGCTTGCATGCCCCGCACAAGCTGTTCAGCGGCACCGACCCCGACACCCTGCGCAACCGCCTGACCGACATGGTGCTGGCGTCGCTGAATTCAGTGCTGGCCGAACCGATTCAGGAGGTTTTGCTGCCCGATGCGCACGGCCGCCCCTGCATCGAGACGACCACGACCGCGGATTTGGAACGTACGCTGCACATGAGCGGTGGCAATATTTTCCACGGGGGTTTGTCCTGGCCATTCGCGGACGACGACGACCCGCTGGACACCCCGGCGCGACGATGGGGGGTGGCCACCGCCCATGAGCGGATCATGCTGTGCGGCTCGGGCGCCCGCCGCGGCGGGGCGGTGTCGGGCATCGGCGGGCACAACGCCGCGATGGCCGTTCTGGCGTCGTTGTGACTACCTGCTGGTGGCGACCCGCTTCACCCGGCTAGGC
>Ga0307441_1000303_pt1 | contig 18755 bp, 17 predicted proteins | sample SalMarWE160420MG_FD_202149 | JGI IMG/M metagenome (GOLD analysis project Ga0307441, IMG submission 202149) | Salt marsh sediment microbial communities from the Plum Island Ecosystem LTER, Massachusetts, United States - WE1604-20 | ecosystem: Environmental > Aquatic > Marine > Intertidal zone >... | reverse complement strand
CGCAGCGAGCCGTCCTCGATCGCCTGCCGCAGCGCTTGCCGGAGCTGCAGGTAGGCGGGCGTGGGCAGCGCCTTGTCGATGGCGGGAGCGAAGCTCATGGCCCGCTCGCCGGCGCCGCAGCCGCGTTGGTGCCCATGCCACTAGCATACCAATTCGCGGGCGGCCGCCGCCGCGCCGCCCCGCCGCCAGGACGCGCCCCGGCGCTTGCCGTTCAGCCACCGCCTGCCGCTCAGCCGCCGCCCAACGACTCGGCCACGAAGCGCAGCTGGCGCAGCTGCTGGTGGCTCCCGCCGGCGTCGTGCTGGTTGTAGTGGTAGAGCGCCAGCGACTTCGGACCGGCGTAGTGGTTGTAGGCGGCGTAGACCGTGGAAGGGGGCGCGATCAGGTCCATGAGCCCGGCCGAGAACAGCGCCCGCGCCGAGGCGCGTGCCGCGAAGTTCATGCCGTCGAAGTAGGCGAGGGTGGCGAACACCGTGTCGACCTCGTCGCGATGGACCTTGCAATAGCGCGCGATCTCCGCGTAGGGCAGCTCGTCGGTGAGCTCGGCCGCGCGCTCGAAGTGGCACAGGAACGGTACGTCGGGCATGGCCAGCGGCAGGTCCGGCACGAGGCCGGCCAGCGCGAGGGAGATGCCGCCGCCCTGGCTGACGCCGGTGGCGACGACGCGGCCGGCGTCGACGGCCTCGTGGGCGCGCAGCGTGGCGAGCGCGCGCACCGCGTCGGTGAACACCCGCCGGTAGTAGTAGGTCTCCGGGTCGAGGACGCCGAGCGTCATGAAGCCCGGGTGGTGCGGCCCCGCCGCGCCGGCGCCGGCATCGGGGGTGTCGCCCTTGAGCCAGGTGCTGCCCTGACCGCGCGTGTCCATCACCAGCGTGGCGTAGCCGGCGCTGGGCCACAGCAGCCAGTCGATCGGGAAGCCGCGGCCGCCGCCGTAGCCGATGAACTGGGCCACAGCCGGCAGCGGCCCGTCACGATGCGCCGGCAGCAACAGCCAGGCGCGCACGGGCTGGCCCGCGTAGCCCGAGAAGGTCACGTCGAAGGCCTCGACGGTGGCGAGACCGCTATCGACCGGTTCGAAGCGCGGCTGCCAGGCGCGCGCCTCGGCGTCGGCGAGGGTCGTCTGCCAGAAGGTGTCGAAGTCGTCGGGGGCGGTGAGCGGCGGCAGGTAACGCTCGAGCTCCTCGAGCGGTAGGTCGAAGACGGCCATGACGGGTCCTTTCCGGCGCCGGCACTCAGGCGGCGCCAGGTGCGCTGCCGCGACGCGAGGCGGAAACGGCGTGAAGCCGCCCTCTCGCTGCCGACGACCCGGCGCGCCGATGCTCGATGCTACCGCTGCCGGTCGGCTCGCTAGCATGGATCATGCGGCTGTTCCTGGGAGGCGACGCCATGCTCGGGCGCGGGGTGGACACGCGTCTGGCGGAGGCCGGCGCGGCGACCGGCCTGGGTGAGCTGAGGCCGTTGCTGGCGGGTAAGGACGCGCTCTTCGTCAACCTGGAGTGCGCGGTGGCCGGGCCGGCCGCGCGCTACCGGGGGCCCGCCAAGGCGTTCTTGTTCCGCGCCCGGCCGGCGGCGCTGCAGGCCCTGACGCATGTGGGCGTCGATCTGGTATCGATGGCCAACAACCACGCCATGGACGCCGGCGCGACCGGTCTGGACGAGACGCTGGCGCACCTGACGGCGGCCGGCATCGTCGCGGTGGGGGCGGGCGAGGATGCCGACGCCGCCTGGACGCCGGCGCGACTGGAGCGGGCCGGCGCGCGCCTGGGCGTCATCGCGGCGTGCGATCACCAGGCCGACTTCGCGGCCGGCCGGGACCGCCCCGGCATCGCCTACCTGGACGTCGCCGGCGTGGAGCGGCTGGTCGGCAGCGTGACGGAGCTGTCCGGTCGGGTGGACCACGTGGTGGTGGCGCTGCACTGGCAAGCCAACTGGGTGCGGCACATCACGCGGGACACGCGGGCGCTGGCGCGGCGACTGCTGGCGGCCGGCGCCCGGGTGGTGTGGGGTCACAGCCCCCACCACCTGCAGGGGGTGGAGTGCGGCCGCTCCGCCGCGGTCGTCTACGGCAGCGGCAGCCTCATCGACGACTACGCGCTCGAGCCCGAGTTCCGCAACGACCGGCAGCTCCTGTACGAGCTGGAGCTCGAGCCGGGCCGGGTGGCGGCGGTGCGTGCCCATCCCATCGAGCTGCGCTACGCGCGCACGGTGCCCGCGCAGGGCGAGGCGCGGGCGTGGATCGGGGAGCGCTTCACGGCGGCCTGCGCAGAGCTCGGCAGCGTGGTGCGCGTGGCGGCCGGTGGCGCCCTCGAGGTGATGCCGGGCGGCCCGGGGTGACGGCCGCCCTCGGAACCGGGGGCGCGTCAACTATAGTTGATGGCCTGGCGCCACGCTGCTAGCATGAGGCATGCTCGCAGAGCTCGGTTCGGCCCTTCGCGCCGGTCGCAAGGAGCAGGGGCTGTCGCTTGCGGCCGCTGCGGAGCCGGCGCGGATCTCGGCGGCCTACCTCCACAAGCTCGAGCGGGGCATCGTCGACAACCCGTCGCCGCGCATCCTCGCCCGGCTCGCGGGCGTGCTCGACGTGCCCTACATGCGCTTGATGGAGCTTGCCGGCTACCTGGACGAGGCGCAGCTCGCCGCGGCGCGGGCTCGGCTTTCGCCGAAGGCCCACCCGTTGCTGGAGCAGCAGCTCACGCAAGAGGAGTGGAAGCGCGTGGCGGCCTACATCCGGAAGCTCGTTGCGGCGCGGCGCTCTGCCTAGGAGCGGAGCCGTCGGCTCATGCGTCCCTGCCACGCAGGGCCGGGTCCAGCAGGTCCCGCAAGCCGTCCCCGAACAAATTGAAGCCCAGCGACGCCAGCAGGATGGCCAGGCCGGAGAAGATGGACACCCACGGCGAGATGAGCATGTAATCGCGGCTTTGCGACAGCATCAGCCCCAGCGAGGGGGTGGGCGGCTGCGTGCCCAACCCCAGGAAGCTGAGGCTCGCCTCGACCAGGATGGCGGTGGACAGCGACAGCGTGGTCTGCACCAGGATGGGCGCGAAGATGTTGGGGAGCACGTGGCGCACGACGACGCGCGCGCCGCCGGCGCCGACGGCTCGCGCGGCCGACACGTAGTCCCACTCCAGCACCGTCAGCGCCGGCCCGCGCGCCAGGCGCGCGAAGATCGGCGTGTACACGATGCCGATGGCGAGGGCGGTGTTGAAGCCGCCCGGGCCGAGCACCGCCAGCACCGCGATGGCCAGCAGGATGATGGGAAAAGCGAGCAGGATGTCCATGAGCCGCATCAGCAGGCGGTCGACCCAGGCGCCGTAGTAGGCGGCCAGCAAACCGATCGCCGAGCCCACCACCGACGAGATGGCGACCGCCCCGAACGACACCGCCACCGACACGCGGTAGCCGTAGAGGATACGCGCCAGCGTGTCGCGACCGAAGTTGTCGGTGCCGAGCAGATGGTGCCAGCTCGGTCCCTGGAAGCGGGCCAGCACGCTCTGGTGGAGCGGGTTGACGGGCGTGACCAGCGGCCCGAACACGGCGGCGAAGGCCACCAGCGAGGCCAGCACCAGCCCCAGCATGCCCACCGGGTTGCGGGCCAGCCGCCTGAAGAAGTCGCGCACCTGTGCCATCACGTGTACTCCACGCGCGGATCGATCCAGGCGTAGGTCAGGTCGACCAGCAGGTTCACGACCACGAACACGGCCGTCACCACCAGCACCACGCCTTGGATGAGCGGGTAGTTGCGCTGGTTGATGGCGCCGATGATGAGCCGTCCCACGCCGGGGATGGCGAAGACCTGCTCGATGACCACCACGCCAGACAGCAGGTAGCCGAGCTGCACCCCGATCACCGTGACCATGGGGATGAGGGCGTTGCGAAGGGCGTGCTTGTACAGCACCAGGCGCTCGTCGAGCCCCTTGGAGCGAGCGGTTCGGACGTAGTCGCTCCCCAGCACCTCGAGCAGGCTCGAGCGCAGGATGCGGGTCAAGCCGGCGATGATCGGCAGGGAAACGGCGATGACGGGCAGCGCCATGCGCGCCAGGTTGCCCAGAGGATGCTCCGTCAGGGGCACGTAGCCGATCGCCGGCCAGCCGGGCAGGTACAGGGAGAACACCAGCAGCATCAGCACGCCCACCCAGAACGTTGGCAGGGTCAGTCCGACGATGGACAGCACGCGCACCACGAGGTCCCCGGTGGAGCCGCGCGCGCGGGCGGCCAGCACGCCCAGCGGTAGCGACAGCACGAGCGCCAGCAGCAGCGCCAGCAGGGTGATCTCGAGCGTGGCCGGCAGGCGCGCCATGATCTCCTGGCTGACCGGCCGGCCGGTCCAGATGCTGGTCCCGAGGTTGCCGTGCAGGACGCCGGTGAGCCAGTGCCAGTACTGCACGTGGATGGGCAGGTCGAGGCCCAGGCTGTGCCGGAGCGCCTCCACCCGGGCGGGGGTGATGTCGGTGTTGGCGCCCAGCATGATCTCCACGGCATCGCCGGGGATGAAGCGGATCATCAGGAACACCAGGATCGACACGCCGAGCAGCACGAACACGAGGTCGAGGAGTCGGCGGAAAACGTACGCGATCATGGCGGTGAACAGCCCATTCTAGGTCTTATGCGGGCGCGCGGGCCGTCCAGCGAGAGCCCGGGGCGGGGGGTGCGAGACCCCGCCCCGGGCTCGTGATGCCTCGTGGTTCGCCGGCGCGCCGGCGCGGTTACTGCAGGCTCGTGTCCCGCAGGTACTGCAGGTTGCGCGTGGACATCTGCTCGAAGCCCTGGACGTTGTCGCGCACGCCCGTGAACAGCGTGCCGTAGGCGATGTGGACGATGGGGCCGGTGCAGGCAAGCTGCTTCTGGAGCTGGTCGTAGATCGTCTGACGCTGCTGCATGCCGGTGGTGGTGCGACCCTGCTCGAGCAGCTTGTCCACCGTGGCGTTGCTGTACTTGAAGACGTTGGTGGAGCCGCCGGTGTGGAACGTCCGGTAGAGGTAGCCGTCGGGGTCGGTGGAGCCGCCGTTGAGGCTGACGAACATGTCGAAGTTCGAGTTCTTCCAGTCCTGCACGAACTTGCCGAACTCCTCGACGTCGACCTTGGCGTTGATGCCCACCTGGGCGAGCTGCGCTTGAAGCACCTGCGCCGTGTCGGACACCTCCTTGATGGTGCCGAAGGTGATGATGGTGGTGCTGAAGCCGTTGGGGTAGCCCGCCTCGGCGAGGAGCTGCTTGGCCTTCGTCACGCTCGGCGTGTAGCAGGGGAACTGCGACACCGGCACTGCCCAGTCGCTGAGCGCCGGACTGAGCGGCCCGCCGGGCACGGCGTTGCCGAGGTACACGGCCTGCACGATGTCGGGCCGGTTCACGGCGTAGTTGATCGCCTCGCGCACCTTGGGGTCGTCGAAGGGCTTGCGGCTGACGTTGAGCCCCAGCAGCGAGTAGGCCAGGTCCTGCGTGGCCATGATCTTGACGCCGTTGGCGTTCTTGAGCGTCTGCGCGGTGACCGGGTCGACCGTGGGGAGCAGCTGGTAGGTGCCGGTGCGCAACCCGGCCGCGCGCGTGGACGCCTCGGGGACGATGTTGAACTTGAGATGGGCCAGCTTCGGCTCACCCGGCCGGTAGTAGTCCGGGTTGGCCTTGAGCAGCACGTAGGTGTCGGGTACGACCGTTTCCAGCTCGAACGGGCCGGTGCCGACCGCCACCTTCTGGAGGTTGCCGTTGGCCTCCACGACCTCCTTGGGGACCACGAAGAGGTTGGTGAGGTTGGACAGGAACGGCGCGAACGGCTCCTTCAGCTTGAAGGTCACCTGATAGGGGCCGGTGGCCACGGCGCTGGCGACCTGGCTGAAGCGGCTGGCCTCTGGCGAACCGGTCTTGGGGTCCATGATGCGGTTGAAGGAGTAGACCACGTCGGACGCCGTCATCTCGCGGCCGTTGTGGAACTTCACGCCCTGACGGATGTTGAACACGTAGGTGAGGCCGTCGTTGGAGACGGTCCAGGAGGTGGCGAGGGCGGGCTGGATCTGAAGCTTGCTGTTGACCTCCACCAGGCCCTCGTAGATCTCGTTGATGACGGCGAACGAGGAGAACGCCGTGACGATGTCGGGGTCGAGCCCGACCGGCGCCTGGTCGACCGCGATCTGCAGCGTCCCCTGCTGGGCGAAGGCCATGCCGGTGGCCAACACGAGCGCCACGATGAGGAGTCGGGTGCGCATGGGAACCTCCCTTGTCGTGGCGACCTCCATTGGCGTGCTGCACGCACGTCCTGCCGGCCACGAACGGCTCTGCGATGCCCAAGCGTACCATTTCGAGACCACTCGCGGCAATCGTGATAGCGTGCGGCCATGAAGACCCCGTCCGGCGGCGCCCCTCACGGCGGGGAAGCGCTCTCGGCGCGTCTGGCGGCCACGCTCGCGGGCGCGGTCGCCGACGGCACCGTGCCCGGCGGGGTCGTGCTCGTCGGCGACGCCGCCGGCCGGCAGGCGGGTGCCGTGGCCGGGGTGCGGCGCTACGGCGGCGAGGCCGTCACCGAGGACACGCGCTACGACCTGGCCTCGCTCACCAAGGTGGTGGGCTGCCTGAGCGGCCTGCTGCGGCTGCTCGACGCAGGCGAGGTGCAGCTCGCCGACCCGGTGCGACGCTTCTTCAGCAACGCCGGCTGGTTCCGTGAGCCGTCGCTGGGCGACGTCAGCCTGGAGGCGCTGGCCACGCACGCCTCGGGGCTGGCGGCGTGGCGGCCGCTGTTCGCCGAGGTGGCGAGCCGGCGTCAGGGGCTCGCGAGCGTGCTGCAGAGCGCCTTGGAGGGACCCGGTGGGGACTACCTCTACTCCGACCTCGGCGTCATGGTGCTGACCGCCGTGCTGGAGCGCGTCGCCGGTGAGCGGCTGGATACCTTCCTGGCCCGTGAGGTGTTCACACCGCTGGGCATGCCCGGCACCGGCTACGGGCCGCTCGCGCCCGAGCTGCCGGTCGCGGCCACCGAGGACGACGGACTGCGTGGCGGGCTGCTACAGGGCATCGTGCATGACGAGAATGCCTGGGTGCTGGACGGCGTGTCCGGCCATGCCGGGCTGTTCGCGCCGGCGGCCGATCTGCTCGCCTTCGGGCGGGCCTGGCTGCGGCTGGATGCGCCGTTCACCTCTCGGGCGTGGCTGCGGGCCGCGCTGGAGGACCGCTCGCGCGGCGAGGGGCCGCGCCGCGGGCTGCTGTGGCGGCTCGCCCAGCCCGACTGGCCGTTCGGGCCGGCATGTTCCGCGGCGGCCTTCGGCCACACCGGCTTCACCGGCACCAGCCTGGTCGTCGATCCGGAGCTGGGCTGGGTGACGGTGCTGCTCACCAACCGGGTCCACCCCAGCCGCGAGCGCGGCCAGGACATCGACGTGCTGCGTGCGCGCGTGCACGCCATCGTGGCGGAGGCGTACGCCGGCCGGGAGCGCGCGTGAGCCGGCCGGCTCGGGCGCGACCGGGAGCGCGGCCGTGAGCGCCGCCGCGGCGCCGGAAGGCGGGCGCGACCTGCCCGCCATGACCGTGCTCGGGCTGATGTCGGGCACCTCGATGGACGGCGTCGACACGGTCACCGTGTGCCTGGAGCGACGAGGCGGGGCGTGGCGTTGGGAGGTGCTGGGGCGCGCTTCGCTGAGCTATGCCCCGGCGCTCCGCGAGCGCCTGGCGCGGGCCATCGACCCGGAGCGCTCCGACGTGGTGCTCCTCACCGAGCTCCACCAGGAGGTCGGGGCGGTCTACGCCGAGGCCGTGGCGGCGGCCGCGTCACGCCACCCGCTCGACCTGGTGGGGCTGTCGGGCCAGACCGCCTACCACATCCCGCGCCCCGATGCCGCGCGTGGCTGGCGCGTGGTGAGCACGCTGCAGCTCGGCGAGGCGAGCGTGGTGACCGAGCGCTGCCGGGTGGCGACGGTGTCCGACTTCCGCCAGGGGGACCTGGCGGCCGGCGGCCAGGGTGCGCCGCTGGTGTCGTTCTCCGACCTGCAGCTGTTCCGGCGGCCGGGAGCGCGGCTGTGCGTGCAGAACATCGGCGGCATCGCCAACCTCACCGCGCTGCCGCCCGACGGTGACCCCGCCGCGGTACTGGCGTTCGACACCGGTCCCGGCAACTGCCTCATCGACGAGGCGATGGAGGCTCTCTACGACCGCCCCTACGACGAGGACGGCCGCGTCGCGGCGTCCGGCCGGGTGGTGCCCGAGGCGTTGGCGCGGCTGTTGGCGGAGCCGTACTTCCGGCTGCCGCCGCCCAAGACCACCGGGCGTGAGCTCTTCACGCTGGCGTGGGCGCTGCGCACGGGCGAGCTGCGAAGCGCAGCGCCGGCCGACGTCGTCGCCACGCTGAGCGCGCTCACGGCTGCCAGCATCGCCGATGCCTACGAGCGCGAGGTGCTGCCCGGCGGGCTGGACGAGGTGCTGGTGGCCGGCGGCGGCGCCCGCAACCCCCACCTGCTGCGCCTGCTGCGCGGGCGGTTGAGCGTTCCCGTGCGCACCTTCCGGGAGGCCGGCTACGAGGACAAGGATCGCGAGACCCTGGCCATGGCGGTGATGGCCTATCTGGCGTTCCATGGGGAGCCCAACGTGCTGCCGGCGGCGACCGGGGCGCGGCATCCGGTGATCGCCGGCAAGCTGAGCCGGCCGTGGCCGGGGTGAGGGCGCGTGGCGCCGTCGTGTTCACGGTGACGCGCCCACGGTGACGTGCAGAGCATGACGTGCAGAGCATGACGTGCAGAGCATGACGCGCCGAGCATGACGCGCCGAGCATGACGCGCCGAGCATGACGGGTCGAGCATGACGGGTCGACCGTGACGCTCAGTACGCGCCGCGAGGCGCCCTAGTCGCTGCCGGCCGCCACCCGCTCGCCGGACTCCTCCCGCCGGCGCCCGGACAGCATCATCTTGAACGACTCCATGGCTTCCTGAGTGGCGACCACCGTCAGGCGGTCGCCCTCCTCGAGGACGGTGTTGCCGTCGGGGATGGAGGCGCGCTCGTTGTGCATGACGCCGGCGATGAGCACGTTGGAGGGCAGGCTCAGCTCGCGCAGCTGCTTGCTCGCCACCGGGCAGTCGGGGGGCACCTCGGTCATGTACACGAACTCGTGGCGCCCGACCATGGGCACCGGCTCACCGCGCGACAGCCGGTCGACGAACTCGCGGTCCAGGATGGTGGGGTCGAGCGTGACAACGCGCTGCCGCAGGAGCTTCAACACGGCCTGGTAGTACTCCTGCTGATGGACCGGGCTGTCCCCCGGGTGGGCCACCTGCCACTCGTACAGCGTGGGGTACTTGGCGCGCCGCGTGAGGGTGTCCTGGATGACGTAGCTGAGGGCCACGGCGAGCATCGTCGGCACGATCAGGCGATAGCCGCCGGTCATCTCCGCCACCATGATCAGGGTTGCCAACGGCACGCGCGCCGCGCCCGCGAAGATGGCGGCCATGCCCACCACGGCGAGCGCCTCCGGGCTCGGACCCGACGGCGTCAGGTAGTGCAGGAACGCCGCCAGCGCCCCGCCGAGCATGCTGCCGACGAACAGCGTCGGCCCGAACACGCCACCCGAACCGCCCGAGCTGATGGTGAACGACATCGCCACGATCTTGCCGAAGGCCAGCAGCACCATCAGCCACAGCGCCAGCCTGCCGTCGATGGCGAGCTGCATGAAGCCGTAGCCGCCGCCCAGCAGCTGCGGCAGGGCCATGGCGAGCAGGCCCATCAGCAGCCCACCGATGGCCGGCTTGACGTGGTTGGGCACGGGCAGCGCTCGGAACCAGTCGCGCAGGCGGTAGAACACCCAGGGGATGAGGGTGGCGACGAGCCCCGCCACCACGCCGAGGATGGCGAACCAGCCGAGCTCACGCACGCCCGTGAAGTCGAGCGGGGCCGGCAGCGCGAACAGCGGCGTCCAGCCGGTGAAGCTGCCGATCACCGCGTAGGCGGTGGCGGCACCGATGAGCGTGAACACCAGCGCTCCGCCTTCGAACGCCATCTCGCGGTAGAGGATCTCGACCGCGAAGATGGCCGTCCCCAGCGGGCTCTTGAACACCGCCGAGAGGCCCGCCGCCATGCCCACCAGCACCAGGTAGCGGCGTTCCTCGGCGGGGAGTCGCAGGAGCGTGCCAGCCACCGAGCCGAAGCCCGCGGCGATCTGGGCGGTCGGGCCTTCACGTCCGGCGGCGCCGCCCGAGCCGATGGTGATGGCGCTGGCGATGGTCTTGATGACCGGCACGCGGGCCCGCACGAAGCCGTCGAGGCGGTGATAGGCCTTGACGGCGGCGTCGGTGCCGTGGCCTTCGGACTCGGGTGCCAGGGTGTAGACCAAGACCCCGACGATGAGCCCGCCGAGGGTGGTGGACACGGGGATGAGCCAGTTCAGGTAGTGCTGCGGCGGCGGGCCGGCCAAGGCGGCGGCCTGCGTGGTGCCCAGCAGCGGGTTGTGGGCCAGGCCGGCGATCAGGTAGTGCGACACCCACTCGATCATCCACTCGAACAGGCGTGCGCCGAGGGCCCCGACGATGCCCAGCAAAACGCTGAGCAGCACGAGTCTGGAGGTACGATCGAGTCGGAGCAGCCAGTTCACGGTGGGTCCCGGGCCGGGGCTGCCGGGCGGACCGGGCATGGCACCGGCGCCTGCGGTAGCGCCGCGGCGCCAGACCGAGATTCTACCCACATCCCCCCACACCCGCAACCGCCGCCGCTGCGTGGCATCATGGGGACGCCGGTCCGGTCCGGAAGGTCGCGGGCGGCCCGGCGTGAAAGGAGGTGGGCGATGAGCGCAGTGGAGCGCGGAGGACGCGCCGGCGGCGGCGCTGAGCTGCAGTTCGTGGTGCGGCCGGCACCCGAGGTGGCCATCAAGTCGCCCACCACGCGCAGCGCCTTCCGAAAGCGGTTGAAGACCAACCTCGGCGACGCCGTGAAGCGCTGGGGGTTGGACGGCCGCGTGCACTCGTCCTTCGGTCGGCTGATGGTCAGCGTCGACCCCGGCGAGGAGGATGCCGGCGCCGTGATCGAGCGTACGCGCGACGCGCTGGGGCACGTCTTCGGCGTGGGTTCGTTCTCGCATGCCGAGGCCCACTGCGCGGCCAACCTCGACGACATCGTGGCGACCGGCCAGGCGCTGTTCGCCGAGCGCGTGAAGGGGCGGCGCTACGCCGTGCGCTGCAAGCGCAGCGGCTCGCACACCTTCCGCTCCGTGGACGTCGAGCGCGCGCTCGGCGCCGCCATCAACGAGGGCGCCACCGTCGACCTCAACCATCCGGAGGTGACCGTGTCCGTCGAGGTCAGTGGCGGCCGGGCGGTCTTCTTCAGCGAACGCGTGCCCGGCCCCGGCGGGCTGCCGCTGGGCACCGGCGGGCGCGCGCTGGGCCTGCTCTCCGGCGGCTACGACTCGGTGGTGGCGGCCTGGTACGTCATGAAGCGCGGCATCGAGGTCGACTTCCTGCACTGCCGCATGGGCGGCGGCGCGTCCGAGCGGCTCGCCCTGCAGGTCGCCAAGGTCCTCACCGACCAATGGGCGTGCGGCAGCCGGCCCGACTTCTACGCCGCCGACTTCGGGCCCGTGGTGGAGAACCTGGAGGCGTCGGCCAGGCCGTCCTACTGGCAGGTCGTGCTCAAGCGCCAGATGCTCCGCGCGGGCGACGCGCTCGCGGAGCGCATCGACCGCTACCTGCAGGAGCGCGAGCAGCGGGGACGCCGCCGCCCCGCCACGGTCGATGCGCTGGTGACGGGCGAGTCGCTGGCGCAGGTGTCGTCCCAGACGCTGAGCAACCTGCGCGCGATCGATGCCGTGGCGCAGCGCCCCGTCATCCGGCCGCTGGCCGGACTGGACAAGCTCGACATCATCCGCGCCGCCGAGCGCATCGGCACGGCCGCGCTGTCGGCGCAGGTGCGCGAGTTCTGCGCCATCACGCCGGGACACCCCGTGACCTCGTCGCGCCCGACCGAGGTCGAGGGCCAGGAGGCGGGGCTCGAGCCCGGCCTGGTGGCGGCGGTGGTGGCCGCGGCGGAGCGGCGCCCTTTGCGGGCGCTGACGCAGGCCGATCTGATGCTCCCCTACCTGTTCGTGGAGGCATTGCCCGAGGGCGCGATCGTGCTCGACTGCCGCGAGGAGGCGCGCTACCGCGCCTGGCATCCCGACGGTGCGCTGCACACCCCGCTGCCGGGGCTGCTGGGGCGCCTGCGCGAGCTCGACAAGGATCCGACCTACGTGCTGTTCTGCGAGGTCGGCACGAAGAGCGCACAGGCCGCCGAGGTCATGCAGCAGACCGGGTTCGAGGCGTACTCGTTCCGCGGCGGCGAGCGGGCGCTGCGCCGGCACCTGGACCGAACGGTGCGGGCCGGCTAGGCGGCCGGCGTGCCGCCGCGATCCGGCGGTGCCCACGACTTGAGGCGGCGCGCGGGCGGGCGCGGGCGGGCACAGCGTCGACGGCCCAGCGAGCTCCTGAAGTGCATCATGGTGGCATGGAGTCGGTCGACCTCGACACGGCCACCCTGGAGTGGCTGCTCGACCCCGCCGATCCCGCACTGCGCGCGAAGGTGCTCACGGACCTGCTGGACCGTTCCCCGGTCGATCCCGAAGTGCGCGAGGCGCAGCGCCGCATCCCCGAGCAGCCGTTCGTGCGGGCGACACTCGAGGGCTGGACGAGCGGGGCGGTCTGGGAGCGTAGCCCGTATCAGAAATACCGCGGCGCGACCTGGACGTTGGCCCACCTGTCCGAGATGGGGCTGCCGGCGGATCATCCGGTCGCCCGGCAAGGCGTTGACTACCTGCTCGAGCACGCCACTCGCGCCGGCCGCATTCGGCGTCGTGCGGTCGCGCCCCTGGCGGGCGCGCAGGCGGTGTACTGGTTCTACCCGATCGCCTGCCTGACCGCGCGCATGCTGAGCGTGCTGGCTCGCTTCGGCCTCCCCGACCACGCGGCGACGAGGGGCGCGCGGGCGACGGTGGTGCACCTCCATCTGCAAGGGCGGGGGTTCGACTGCATGGTGATGGACCGGTCGCTGCTGCCCGGCTGCGTCATGACGGTGCCCGAGGTGCTCAAGGCTCTCCTGAGCGTCCCGCCGGCGGAGCGCACCACGGCCGAGGACGCGGTGATCGCCGATGGCATCGAGGTGCTGAAGGAGGTGGAGCTCTACCGCTACGCGCCGGCGCAGAGCAAGGCATTCCAGGCCGCCAGCAAGGGGATGAAGGCGGACGAGGCGCGGGCGCTGAAGGCCGCATGGGCGGCCGAGGGGCGGCTCGCGGAGCGCACCGAGAAGGCCGGCTGGTTGCGGTTCAGCTTCCCGCACAGCTACAACAGCGACCTCCTCGAAGTGCTCGGGGTGCTGGCGCTGGCCGGCGTCGAGCGGGATCCGGTCGTCGAACGCGGCCTCGAGTTGCTGCTCGGGAAACGGACGCGGAACGGCCGCTGGAAGCAGGTCGGCGGTCTCAACGGCGCCATGTGGGCGGACCGCGGGGTGAAGGGCGAGGAGGACCCGTGGATCACCTATCGGGCGCTGGCCGTGCTCAAGGGATTCGGGGCGTTTCGGGGGTAGCCGGCCGCTCGGGGTTGGGCCCGGCAATGGTCCCGGCCCGTGTACGTTGCGCGCGCCACCGAACATATCCCACCAGGGTATTAGCCTTGAGCCTACATCCGCGCACCTGGGTCCGCGACCACCAACCGGGAGGTGGACGGAGATCGCGCGCAGCGCACGACCCGCGGCACGCGAAGGGAGAGGGATGGTCTTCAAGCACATCTACGACACGGATCTGGCCCAGGGCAGCTACCTGATCGGTTGCCCGGCCAGCGGCGAGGCCGTGGTGGTCGACCCGCGCCGGGACGTGCAGGTCTACCTCCAGGAGGCGGCGGCGCAGGGTCTGCGTGTGACGGCGGTGACCGAGACGCACGTCCACGCCGACTACCTGTCCGGTGCGCGGGAGCTGGCCGCGGCCACCGGGGCCTCGCTCTACCTCTCGGGCGAGGGCGCGCCGCGGCGTGCCGGCGACGACGACTGGCGCTACGCCTTCGACCATGTCGCGCTGCGCCACGGCGACACCATCCGCGTCGGGAACGTCGAGTTCACCGCGCTCCACACGCCGGGCCACACCCCCGAGCACCTGTCCTTCCTGGTGGTCGACGGCGCCGTGACCGACACGGCCGGCTACCTGCTCAGTGGCGACTTCGTGTTCGTCGGCGACGTCGGGCGGCCGGACCTGCTCGACGAGGCCGCCGGCGGCGTCGATACCCGCTTCGCCGGGGCCAGGCGGCTCTACGCCAGCTTGAAGAGCGTCTTCCTGGAGCTCCCGGACCACGTGCAGGTGTGGCCCGGTCACGGCGCCGGCAGCGCCTGCGGCAAGGCGCTCGGCGCGGTCGCGAGCACGACCGTGGGGTACGAGCGGCGCACCGCCTGGTGGCGCGACGCGCTCGAGCACGGCGACGTCGACGGCTTCGTGGCGTCCCTGCTCGAGGGGCAGCCAGATGCGCCGCGCTACTTCGGGCGCATGAAGCGGGTCAACCGCGAGGGGCCGCCGCTGCTCGGCGAGCGTCCGGCGTTGCGGCGCCTCGCGCCGGACGAGGTCCAGGCGCGGCTGGGCCGCGACCTGCTGCTGCTCGACACCCGTCCCGAGGAGGAGCAGCGGCTCGGCGCCGTGCCCGGCGCCCTTACGGTGCCGGGCGGCAAGCGCTTCGCCACCTACGCCGCTTGGGTGATCGACCCGGAGCGCGACCCGCGCGAGATCGCCGTGCTCGCCCCCGACGCGGTGGAGGCGCGGCGCTACCGCGACCGCCTGGCGACCGTGGGCATCGACCGCGTGACCGGCTACCTTCCCGCCTTGGACGGGCTGACCGTCGAGCCCTGGCCGCTGGTTGCGCCGGCCGCGCTGGACGAGCCCGCACACCGCGAGGGCATCACCCTGTTGGACGTCCGCACCGCCACCGAGCACCACGCGGGCCACATCCCCGGCGCCCGTCAGCTGCACGCCGGCCGCGTGGCCTGGAGCCTGGACAGCCTCAGGGCCGCGGGCCGCCTGGTCGTCCACTGCGAGACAGGCGTGCGCTCGGCGGTGGTCACGAGCCTGCTGCGGGCCGAGGGTTTCGACGTCTCGGAGCTCGACGGCAGCTACCTCGGCTGGCTCGAGCACCGCGGCGCCGCTGCGGCGGGCGCGGTCGCCGGTGAAGCGGACGCTGGTGAGGCGGCCGATGTCGTCAACGAGGAAGCGGGCTCGGCCGCCGGCCCACGTGCTGGCGAGGCGGCCGGCCCTGGCGCCGGCGAGGCGCCGTCACCCACTGCCCGGAGCGGCACCGGAGGCAAAGCGCATGTTCGATGAGATCTACCCCGACGACGTCAGCGCGTGGCTGGAGGAAGGCGCCCAGATCGTGGACGTGCGTGAGGTCTGGGAGTTCGGCGCCGGCCACGTTCCCGGCGCCGTGAACATCCCGCTCGACGAGCTGATCTCGCGCGTGGACGAACTCCGCGAGCCGCTGGTGCTGGTGTGCGCCACCGGCAACCGCTCCGGCATGGCCGCCCAGTACCTCACGACGCGGGCCGGCTTCGACAGGGTCGCCAACCTGGTGGGCGGCACCTACCTATGGGTGTCGCAAGGCAAGCCCACCGAGAAGCCCGGCGAGCACGCGGGACAGCCGGCCCAGGGTCGCCGCACCTGAGCGCCGCTACCGGGTCAATCCCCCAGACGCGTCACGCTGCCCGCCCCGGCGATCGACTGCCGGACGTGCGGGTCGCCGTGATAGCGCACCCGACCGTAGCCTGAGATCGACACGTCGAGCTCGTCGCTGACGGTGAGCTCGCTCTCGCCGTGGCCGCTGATGTGGACCTCGGCCCGCTTCAGCGCCAGCCCGGGCATCTCCACCTCGCCCGAGCCGGCGATGTCGAGACGCGCCTCCTCCACGTGCCCGCGCAGCTCGATCTCCCCGCGCCCGGCGATCTTGGTGCGCAGCGCGCGCGCCTCGAGGTCGTCGATGCGCACGTTGGCGCGGCCGCTGAGGGCCAGGGTCAGCTCGTCGGTGCGCAGCCGCTCGCAGCGCACGGTACCGCTGCCCGACACCGCCAGGCGCCGCAGCGTCTCCACCCCCACGTGGTAGGTCAGCGCCTTGCGCCCGAGCATGCGCAGCCCCTCGACCAGGCGGTCGAGCCAGTCCTGGCCGACCTCGAGCAGGAGCGCACCGCCGTCGACGCGCACGGTGAGCTTCTGGATCAGCTCGGGATCGCCCTCGACCGCGAGGCTCTCGCCCTGACCCTGGGTCACGTTGAGGTCGCCCACCCAGCGCAACTCCACGGCGTCGAAGCCGTGGACGTCGAATGTCTTGCGTTCCGCGTCCATCTCGACCCCTCCCGCTCCAGGCGCACGACAGCCCGGAGATGCCGTCATGGTAGGGGCCGCGGCCGCCGCCGGGGTCGGACATTTGACCGACGCGGCGGAGGCCCTCCCGGCACTAGAGTCGTGGGCGAGGAGGGTTCGCGATGACACCTGACATGCAAGGGGAGAGGCCCAGGCGCAGACCGAGAGGGGCCGGCCTGGCCATCCTGCTGATCATCATCGGCCTGCTGATCCTGCTCGGCAACTTCGGCTGGCTCGGCTGGGACACGCTCGTCCAGATCGCCTACCTGTGGCCGGTGCTGCTGATCGCGATCGGCGTCGACCTGCTCACGCGGCGCCGCTATCAGCTGGCGGTGTGGGGCGGTGCGATCGTGGTGGGCGCGCTGCTCGTCGTCTACAACGTCGGCGGCCCCGGCAGCGGCGTGATCTGGGGCACCCCGGCGGGCGAGCTGCACTCCGTCGCGCACTCGCTGTCCGGGGCGAGCGCCGCCGAGGTCAACATCTCCACCACCGTCGGCACGCTGCGCGTGAGCGACATGACGTCGGGCGGGGAGCTGATCCGCGGGACGGTGCATACCGGCCGCGGCGAGACGCTCACGGACAACCTCAACCGTCGCGGCGACGTCGCCGTGCTGGACTTGACCAGCGACCAGAGACGCGTGCCGAGCATCGGCGGGCGCGAGCGCCGCACGTGGGACCTGCAGCTCACCGATGCCGTGCCCATGGACCTTTCCATCAACACCGGCGTGGGTCAGGCCAACCTCGAGCTTCAGCGGCTCCACCTCAGCAGCCTGCAGATGGAGGCGGGCGTGGGTGAGGTGAACGCCACGCTGCCGGCCAGCGGCAACTATCAAGCGTCGTTCAAGGCGGGCGTCGGCGCCACCCACATCACCATCCCGTCCGGGATGGCGGCGCGGGTGACGGTGCAGTCGGGGCTCGGCGCGGTGCACGTCAACGGGGTGTTCGACCGCAGCGGCGACAGCTACGTGACGCCCGACTTCGCCACCGCCGGCAACCGCGTGGACCTGCGCGTCGAAGGCGGTCTCGGCGAGATCACGGTCAACCATTAGACCGGATGCCAGCGTCTGGATGGCGGCGGCCGCGACCGCTTCGTGTCGCGGCCGCCCTTCTTGGAGTCCGGACCGAATTGCGCCGCACCGGGCCGGTGTCTAGGGGTGGTAGGGCACCGCCTCCGGCGCGGCCTCGTGCACGTCCGAGCCCGCCAGCATGAAGCCGTGGACCTCGTCGCTGGCGGTGTCGTAGACCAGGAAGGTGGCCGGCCGGTCGGCATCGTCGAGCGGCGCGTAGCCGTGCAGCGTGCCGGGGTTGAGCCGCCAGCCGCCGGTGGCCGTGCGGCCGGTGAAGTAGCGGTGGTCGTGCCCGTAGACGATCACGTGGGCACGTTGCTCGTCCATCGCCGAGGCCAGCCCCGGGAAGTGGTTCATCGCCAGCTCGCGGTCCTCGAAGCGCGCCTGGTAGACCTCGCCGTGCAGCTCGACGTGCTCGAACGCCTGCGCGACCTGCGCCATGCGGAAGCGGTCGCCGTCATTGTTGCCGAACACCACGTGGATCCGGCCGTTGCGGTAGCCCTCGGCGAGGATGCGCACGACGAACGGCGAGCACAGGTCGCCCGCCACCAGCAGCGCGTCCACCTCGGCGAGCGCCGCCAGCGCGGCCCGCAGGTTCCAGACCTGGTCGTGGATGTCCGAGAGGATGCCCAGTCTCATGGCGCCTCCCTGCCCTTGCGGGGCTCAGAGCTTGTAGCCGATGTCGCGCAGCAGTCCCTTGCGCCAGGCCACGTCGTCATCCTTCTCCACGCCGAGCGGCGGCGCGCCGTCGATGACCCCCACGATGCCGCGCCCCTGCTCGCTCTCGGCCACGATCACCTGCGTGGGGTTGGCCGTCGCGCAGAAGATCCCGCACACCTCGGGCACCGCCTTCAGCGTGTTCAGCACGTTGATGGGGAAGAAGCCCTCAGCGAGGAAGAGGATGAAGCTGTGTCCCGCGCCGATGGCCTCGGCGTTGCGGGCGGCGAGCGCGGCCAGCGCCTCGTCGGTGCCGGTCACGCGCACGAGCCGCGCGCCGGAGGCCTCGCAGAAGGCCAGGCCGAAGCGGATGCCGGGGACCGCCGTGACCATCGCCTCGTGGATGTCCTCCACCGTCTTGATGAAGTGTGTCTGCCCGAGCACGAAGTTCAGTGCCTCGGGCTTGTCGATGGCTACCAGGGAAAGCTCCACGGCTGACTCCTTCCCGCGCCGTTGCCCGCGTCGGCCCCAGCCTACCCGACGCTCGCGCGGCCGTTACAGCCAGCCGCCGTTACAGCCAGCCGCGGTCCCGTGCGATGCGCGCCGCCTCCACGCGGTTCGAGGCACCCAGCTTGCTCATCGCCTCGGACAGGTAGTTGCGCACGGTGCCTTCGGACAGGCCCAGCTCGGAGGCGATCTCGGCGCCGGAGCCACCCTGGCCAGCC
>Ga0307441_1000302_pt1 | contig 18763 bp, 16 predicted proteins | sample SalMarWE160420MG_FD_202149 | JGI IMG/M metagenome (GOLD analysis project Ga0307441, IMG submission 202149) | Salt marsh sediment microbial communities from the Plum Island Ecosystem LTER, Massachusetts, United States - WE1604-20 | ecosystem: Environmental > Aquatic > Marine > Intertidal zone >... | reverse complement strand
TGGAGTCCAGCATCAGCCTGCCGTTCGGTACCGCCGATGCCGCCCCGGCCGGTGTGGTCAATGTCTACGCGGACGATCCGGAGTACTTTCTCAGACTGGGTGCGGAGCCGTTCCGGGCCTTCGCCCACCTGGGCCAGGTGGCCCTGGAACAGGCTGAGCTGCGCCACCGGTTGCAGGAAATCGCGACCTTCGACCATCTCACGGGCCTTCCGAACCGGCGCGCCATGGTGGAGGCCCTCGAGCGCGAGCACGCCCGCGCTTCGCGCAACGGACGTCCGTACAGCCTGGTGCTGTTCGATCTGGACCACTTCAAACTCATCAACGACAGCTACGGCCATGTCATCGGCGACCAGGTGTTGATAGGGGTCGCGCGGGCGGCTCAATCGGCGTTGCGGGACGGCGACTGGCTCGGGCGCTGGGGTGGAGAGGAGTTCCTGGCGCTGCTGCCGGAGACCGACCAGGCCGAGGCGCTCACCACCGCCGAACGCCTGCGCGGCGCCGTGGGTTCCAAGCCGCAGCATGCGGACGACTGGACTGTCGAGGTTACCCTCACTGCAGGCGTCGCGACCTATCCCCAGGACGGGCAGGCTCTGAGCCGCCTGATCAGCTCTGCCGACGCCAATCTCTATGAAGCCAAACGCAGCGGCCGCAACCGGGTGCTGGGCGGGGGCGGAGCCACCTCGGACGCGGTGCTGCCGGTGGCGACGCAGTTGCGTTCGGCGCTGCAGGAAGGGCGCCTGCGGCCCGCCTATCAGCCCATCGTGGCGCTGTCCACGGTGCAGGTCGTCGCCGAAGAGGCGTTGGCACGGATCGTCGGCACCGACGGCCAGGTGACCTACGCGGGGCGGTTCATCGAGGCCGCCGGTCAAATGCAACTGATCCACCGGGTGGACTTCGAAATCGTCACCCAGAGCGTCAAGCGCTGCATGGCGCAGGTACGGGACGGTGGTGCACGTCAGCATTTCGTGAACATTTCCACCGAGCTGCTGCGTCACCCGGAACTGGTGGACCAGATCATCCAGATGGCCCAGCAGGACTGCGGCGCGTGTGTGGATGACCTCGGGGAGCGCAAGCCGCTGGTGCTGGAGATTACCGAACGGCAGTTTCTGAGCGATGCCATGCAGGCGCTGGCGGCCCTGCAGCCGTTATTGGATTTCGGCATGCAACTGGCCATCGACGATTTCGGCAGCGGCTATTCTTCCTTTCGTTACTTCGCCGATCTGCCGGTTGCCTACCTGAAGCTGGAACGCCACCTGGTCGGGCGCCTTCGTACCGAAGCGAAGGTGCGCACCATCGTGGAAGGCATACAGGCTACCGCCCGACGGCTGGGAGTGATTACCGTTGCCGAAGGGGTCGAAGACAAGCAGACGGCCATCATTTTGCAGGACATGGGTGTCGACTGGGGACAGGGCCACTTCTTCGGGCGTCCGCAGTTTCCCTAGTGGGCGGTTGGGAAAGCGTGGGCTGGTTGCGCCTCGCGGGGAGGTAACCCAACCTACCGCTCGTCAGTAACTCAGCACCAGATCGGAGTCCAGGGATTCGTTGAGCATCCAGGCCGCGCCCACCACACCGTCGCATTCGTCGATCAGGTCCGCCTCGGTCATGTCGTAGCGTTCCAGGGCTGCGGAGCAGCAGTAGAACTCCACTCCGGCATCCTTTGCCTCGCGGATGAACTCGATAATGGGTTTGCCTCCCTCGAAGGCCGACAAGGATTCGGCGACCCCTTTACGCATGAGCAGCACGCCGTCTATCTGGAAGACCACCTTGGCGGCATTTTCCATCACCGCCGCGACGTTGGCCATGTAGAAGGGTGTGGCGCAGCGCTGGGGCTCGCCGGGACCGTGGGTCATCACGATGAACACCTTGGCGTCATCAGCCATGGGGGGCTTCTCCTCGGTGCAGCTTCGGTTGGGAAAACGGCTGTAGAAGCTTATCGGCTTGACGGCGCGGCGCTTGAGCGGGTCAGGGAGCGTCGACGGCGCGGGGCCGGCGATCGTCACCGACGGCGACATAGGTCAGGTTTGCCTCGGTGACTTTGAGGCACTGCGGCCCTCCATCGTCACGTTCGGCATACACTTCCACGTGCACAATGAGCGACGTGCGCCCCACCCGTATCACCTGCGCATAACAGCTGATGAGATCGCCGACCAGCACGGGCTGGTGGAATTCGAAGGAGTTGACGGCGACGGTGACCACCCGTCCGCCGGCGCGCCGATAGGCGGCGATGCTGCCGGCAATGTCCACCTGCCCCATGATCCAGCCGCCGAACACGTCGCCGAACGCGTTGGTGTCGGAGGACATGGCCATCACCCTCAGGGTGGGCTGGCGGTCTGCGGGCAATTCGGATGGAGGGTCGCTGGGGGAGGGCGGATGCGGCATGGATGAATCCCTTCAATGGCCGGCGTACAGCCAGTCGACGATATCCCGACGGGCCTGCATGACCTGGGCGCGACGCAACTTCAGCGTCGGTGTCATCAGACCTTCGTCGACGGTCCACGGTTCCACAAAGCAGGCGACCCGGCGTATCTGGGCGTAGCCGGGAAATGGTTTGAGCCGCTCCGCGATGCGTGCCAGTAGCAGCCGGTGCAGTGTCCCCGCAGACAGGGCGGCCGGGTCGTCGGCATCAAGGTCCAGTGAGCGGGCGAGATCCGGCCATTGATCCGGACTGAGCACGACCAACGCGCTCAGGAACGGCTTGGCCTCGCCGATGACCATGACCTGTTCGATGAGGGGGTCCATGCCGATCGCCATTTCCATGTCGACCGGCGATACCTTCTCGCCGTTCGCCAGCACGATGATGTCCTTGATACGTCCGGTGATGTAGATGCGTCCGTCGTCCATTCGTACCTTGTCGCCGGTGTGCAGCCAGCCGTTGGCGTCGATGGCGGTCGCACTGGCATCGGGATCGTTCCAGTACCCGAGCATGACCCCGGGGCTCTTGACCAGCAGTTCGTCGCCGGCGCCGATGCGGACCTGCACGTCCGCCAACGGCCGGCCCACGCTGACCGGCTCGTTGTCGGTGATGCGGTTGGCGCTGATCACCGGACTGGATTCGGTCAGTCCGTAGCCCTGCAGCAGGGGTAGTCCAAGGCTGATGAACAGCCGGCCCACGGGCGGAGGAAGCGGTGCGCCCCCGCACACCGCCACCCGCAGGCGACCGCCCAGGCGGTTGAGGATGCGGGCCGCCACCAGGCGCTTCAAGGCGGGCCAGGCAAGCAGCGCGGGACTCCAGCGTGCGCGACCCTGAGCGTTGAGAAAACGCCGCCAGCCGACCGTGGCCGTCAACTGGAAGAGCCGCCGGGCTGTGGGGGAACCGTGTGCCAGACGTTGATGGAGACGGTTGTAAACCCGCTCGTAGACCCTCGGAACCGAAATCAGAACGGTGGGTGACAGCGCCTTGAGGTCTTCGGCCAGCAAGGTGATGTTCCGGCTGTAGGCGACGGTTGCGCCCGCCATCATGGGCAGGTAGTAGCCCACCGTGCGTTCGAAGGTATGGGACAGGGGCAGGAACGACAGGAACAGATCGTGCCGGTAGACGGATACGGCCTGTTCGCTTGCGTAGGCATTCCACAGAATATTGGCGTGACTGAGCATGACTCCTTTGGGGCGACCCAGGGTCCCGGATGTGTAGACGATGGTGGCGAGCTGGTCGGGTTCCGATTCACGGGCGACGGGCTCGCCGTCGGTGGCCGGTAGCCAGTGCTGCACGGTCAGCACCCGCGGATCGTTGGGCGGCGACTGCAGCGGTGTCAGGGTAAGGACGCGGATCAGAAATCCCAACTGATCCTGCTGGGGCTGCAGTCGTTGCCAATGTTCCTCGCCGCCGATAAGCAACAGGCGCACGCCTGCGTTCTGGAGGATGTAGATCGCATTATCCGGCCGGTCGTCGGTGTACAGGGGTACCACCACCAGTCCCAGACCGAGAGCGGCCTGCTCGAACAACACCCATTCCCGGCAGTTGCGCAGCATGAGTGCCACCCGCTCCCCCGGTTGCAGATGTTCCGCCAGCAGCGCGCGCTGCCAACGGGCCACTTCTACGGCCATTTCGGCCCAGGTGGTGTCGCGCCAGCCATTGCCGGCTTCGTAGTGGCGATAGGCGCTGCGGCCGGGGGAACGTCGGGCCCGTTCGCGAAGCAGCCCCGGCAGGGTGCCGGCCACCTCGGGGCTGATGACGTCGTGGTCGTTCAGACGGTCAGGCACTGTGGGCCGCTTGGGTGATGGTTTCGGGTGCCGCCGTCCATCCCGGGTCCGGCGCGAACCGCGCTCCGTAGCGCCGTTCGAGGTCCTGGAGTCGGGAGTGCAGCCTGTCCGAGCCGATGTCGCGAATGTATTGCATCGGGCCGCCCCGGAAGGGCGCAAAGCCGATGCCGTAGATCATTCCGGCATCCAGCAGGTCGGCGTCCTCCACGGTGCCGCTGCGCAGGCTGGCCACTGCTTCGTTGAGCATGCGCAGGATCAGACGGTCGGCAAGGTCGCCGGGCGGGCTGTAGCCCCGCGGCGGGCGGCCGCCGGCGCGTCTGCCATGCACATAGGTGTAGAAGCCCTCGCCGCTCTTGCGCCCGAGCTGACCTCGCCGCACCAGGTCCCGCAAGCGCGCGGGCACTTGCACCGGCAACGGCGTAGCCAATATGTCCGCCACGTGCAGGCAGACGTCCAGGCCGACGGTGTCCGCCAACTCAATGGGCCCCATGGGCATGCCGAAGGAGCGGGCTGCGGCGTCGATGGCCGCGATGGGCACGCCTTCGCTTGCCAGTTCCACCGCCTCCAGCAAATAGGGCATGAGCACCCGGTTCACCAGAAACCCCGGCGTGCTGGCGACCGGCAGCGGCAGGCGATCGATTTGCCGGACGAACCCGAGGGCGCGGGTGAGCGCATCGGCATTGGTGACCCTGCCGCCGACCACTTCCACCAGCTGCATTTTCGCCACCGGGTTGAAGAAATGCAGGCCAACCAGCCGCGCCGGCCGCGTCAGCGCCGGCGCCAGTTCCTCCAGCGGGAGACTGGATGTGTTGGTGGCCAGCAGGGCGTCGTCGGCCATGGCGGGCTCCAGCTGCCGAAACAGGGCCAGCTTGGTGTCCTTGTCTTCGAAAACCGCTTCGATGACCAGTTGGGCCCGTGGGATTCCCCGCCCACGGTGATCCGGCAGCAGGCGGTCCATGGCGGCCGTCACCCTGTGCCGGTCCCGGAGGCGTTTCATGAACAGGGCGTGGGCGCGACCCACTGCCGGGGCGATACGCTCGGGGGACTGGTCCTGCAAGGTCACGGACAGTCCCTGCAGGGCGCACCAGGCGGCGATGTCGCCGCCCATGATGCCGGCGCCCACCACATGCACGTGCCGGATACCGGTGCCTGTTGTCCGCTCCAGTCGTTTGAGGCGTTCCTGGAGCAGGAAGGCCCGTACCAGCTGACGGGCGGTGGGACTGCGGATCAGGTCGGCCACTGACTCCGCTTCCCGTTCCAGCATGCGTGCCGGATCGTCCCAGTGCCTCTGCCACAGGTCGATCAATGCGTACGGTGCCGGATAATGTTCCTGCGGTGCACGTGCCGCCACCCGGCGGCGCAGCAGCGGTGCGATCAGCGGGCGCATCGAGCGGTGGTTGGTGAACGCCCGCTGCCAGGGTGGCCGCCGGGGCATGGGCGGATCAGCGATCAGAGCGCGGGCGGCCAGGCGCAACTGGCGCTGGGGCACGGCATGATCCACCAGGCCCAGTCGACGGGCCTGGCGGGCGGAGACCGTGCGGCCGGTCAGCATCAGATCCATGGCGCCGAGGGCACCCACCAGCGCGGGCAGACGTACGGTGCCGCCGAATCCCGGGTGGATGCCCAATTTCACCTCCGGCAACCCCAGACGCGTGCTCGGGCCGTCTTCGGCGACCCGGTATCGGCAGGCCAGAGCCAGTTCCAGGCCGCCGCCGACGCAGTAGCCGTGAATGAGCGCGACGGTCGGACAGGGCAGGCCGGCCAGCCGGGTAAAGACGCCCTGGCCGCGCCGGATCATGCGGATGGCCTGGGCGCGGTCGCTCAAGGCAGTGAACTCCCGGACGTCGGCCCCGGCGATGAAGCCGTTGGGTTTGTCGGACAGGATGACCAGGCCGGCCGGCGGCTGTTCGGCAAGGTCCAGCAGCACGGTTTCCAGAGCCTCGAGAACGGCGCCCGACAAAGTGTTGGCCGTTTCGTCGCGGCGGTCCAGATGCAGCCATGCGATGTCGTCGGTATCCCGTTCCAGGATCCAGTCGCTGTCGGTCATGATCCGGTCCCGTTCCTTTCAAGCAGCAATGCGCCGCCTTGCCCGCCGCCGATGCACAAGCTCGCCACACCGCGCCGGGCGTCGGCACGTTCCAATACGGTCAGCAGGTGCAACACGATACGTGCCCCGCTGGCACCGACCGGGTGCCCGATCGCAATGGCCCCGCCATCGACGTTCAGGCGTTGCCGGTCGATGGGGGCGAAGGCCCCGTGGCGGCCGAAATGCTGTCGGCAGTAGGCGTCGTCCTGCCAGGCCCGCAGGCACGCCAGCACCTGGGCGGCGAAGGCCTCGTTGATTTCCCAATAGTCCACATCGTCGCTGTCCAGGTGGTGCCGCTCCAGCAATGGCGCCATGGCGTGTACCGGTCCCAGTCCCATACGGGCCGGGTCCAAAGCCGCCCATCGAACATCCACCAAGCGGCCCCGCGGCTGCAGGTCGAAACGTTCCATGGCATCTTCGGAGGCCAGGATCAACCAGGCGGCGCCGTCGCTGACCTGGGCGCTGTTGCCGGCGGTGACCGTGCCGAAGGGGCGGTCGAACACCGGCTTGAGCCGTCCGAGCTGTTCAAGATCGGTATCGATGCGCACGCCGTCATCGTGATCGTAGCAGCGGCCGTGACGGTCGTAGATGACCTCGATCTCGTCCAGCACGGCCGCCTGCCGCGCCATCATCAGCCGGCGATGGCTGTCCAGGGCATAGCCGTCCATGGCGCTGCGGGTGATCGCGAAGTGCTCGCCCAGCACTTCGGCGGTCTGGCCCATGGAAAGACCCGTCACCGGATCGGTCAGCCCGCGCAGCAGGCCGACGATCGGCCGCAGGTGGCTAGGGCGCAGGGTGGTCAGCGCGCGGGCCCGGGCTGCCCAGCCTCGCGCGCGCTGCCAGTGTCCCAGCCACGCGACCATGGCCTCGGGCAGCAGCACCGGTGCATGGCTCATGGCTTCCACGCCGCCCGCCAGGACCAGATCGGTGTCGCCGGCGGCGATGGCGGAGGCGCCGGCGTCCAGGGCCTGCATGCCGGAGGCGCAGTTGCGTTGAACGGTCCAGGCTGGCACCCGTTCTCCGCAGCCCAGGCGCAGAGCGGCGACCCGGGCGATGTTGGCCTCGTCGGGTCCGGGCATGACGCAGCCCAGGATGACCTGATCGAAGGCGTCGGGCTCGAAGGGCTGGCGCAACAGCAGGCCACGGCCGGCGGCGACTGCCAGGTCGGCGGCGGCAAACGGACCGGGCCTCCCCCGGGCCTTGAGGAAGGGACTGCGTGCGCCGTCGACTACGTAGACTGGGCGGCCGTTCCGGGGCGGGTCGCTCCGGTCTGCCATGGGCGTGCCTCCTGTTCCAATCGAGAGACGGGGAAGTCGTCTACCTGAATGACCCGCCAGCGGGCTTCCTTGGCGGTGCGAATGCGCTGGGCCTGGGAGGCATCGATGACACCGAGGGCCAGCCCGGCGTCGGCGGCCAGTTCCGGATCGCCGGGGGACAGGCTGCCGGCCGCCATGGCCCGTCGCAAAGCCCGCAGTGCCGGTGCCGCCGCGACGGCGGCGGCCATTGCCGTCTCCAGGGCCGCCAGTGGCTGGTCGGGATCGGTGGGCAGGTACAGGCCATCGGTGAGCCGGTCCCTGGCGATTCCCGGGGTCAGCAGAAGGGCTGCCGCCTGTTGGCCGACGGCATCGGGCGGCGCCCCATAGGGTGCGCCCAGAGGAAACAGCCAGCGGCGCAGCAGGCGGCCGACCCACGGAGTGGGAAAGTTGTCCAGCAGGCCGATCAGTGCCTGCTGGGTGCGATAGAGGCAGTCCTCGCAGGCCCACTGCACCAGCGGCCGGTCGGCGGGCGGCTGCTGCTGGTCTCGATAGTGCTTGAGCACCGCGGTACCCAGATAGAGATGACTGAGCGCATCGGCCAGCCGGCCGGTGAGGTGTTCGCGGCGTTTGAGCGTGCCGCCCAGCAACAACATGGCCAGATCCGCGCTCAACGCAAAGGCGGCGCTCATGCGCGTGAACTGGCGGTAGTACGGCCGGGTGAACCTCGCGCCCGCGCCGCGGGCAAAACGGGCTGCGGTCAAACCGTGGAACAGGGCGCAGGCGGCGTTGCCCAGAATCAGTCTGAGATGAGCGCCGATGGCCCGGTCGAAGGCCCGCAGGCCGCTGCTCCGGTCCGGGTGAGCGGCCGCGCGGATTTCGGCCAGCATATAGGGATGGCAGCGTACGGCGCCCTGGCCGAAGATGATCAGGCAGCGGGTGAGTATGTTGGCGCCCTCCACCGTGATGCTGATGGGGACGGCCTGGTAGACGCGGCCCAGGAAGTTGTGAGGTCCGAGGCAGATGCCCCGGCCCCCATGCACGTCCATGGCATCGTCCACCACCCGGCGCATGCGTTCGGTGAGCTGATATTTCAGGATCGCCGATGCCACGGCGGGCCGCTCACCGGCGTCCAAGGCCGCTGCCGTCAGGTTGCGTGCCGCCTCCATGACGTAGCTGTGGCCGGCGATCCGGGCCAGCGCCTCGGCCACCCCTTCGAAGCGCCCGATGGGGGCTTTGAACTGTCGGCGTACCGCCCCATAGGCGCCGGTGGCGCGACTGGCCAGCTTGCCGGCACCGGTGGCCAGTGCCGGCAGCGAAATGGCCCGTCCGTCGGCCAGGCATTCCATCAACATCCGCCAACCGTGACCGGCCTGGGCCGGTCCGCCGATGATCCACTCGAGGGGAATGAACACGTCGTGGCCGCGGGTAGGTCCGTTCTGGAACGGGATATCCAGCGGGCAATGGCGGGCGCCGATCTCCACGCCCGCGGTATCGGTGGGGATCAGCGCCAGGGTGATACCGGGTTCGCTGCATTCGCCCAGCAGGTGCTCGGGATCACGCAGGCGAAACGCGAGTCCCAGCACGGTGGCGACCGGTGCCAGGGTGATGTAGCGCTTGTTCCAGTGCAGGCGTATCCCGACCATGTCCTTCCCGTGGTGGCGTGCTCGGCACACCGTACCCGTGTCGGTGATGGCGCTGGCGTCGGAGCCGGCTTCCGGTGCGGTGAGAGCGAAACAGGGAATTTCCCGCCCGCTGGCCAGTCGTGGCAGGTAGTGGTTCTTCTGGGCCTCGGTGCCGTAATGCAACAGCAGTTTGGCCGGTCCCAGTGAGTTGGGCACCATCACCGTGACGGCGGCCGTAATACTGCGGCTGGCCACCTTGGTGATGACGCAGGAATGGGCGTAGGCGGAGAAGGCCAGCCCCCCGTACTGCCGGGGGATGATCATGCCGAAAAAACCCTGTTCCTTGAGGTAGCGCCAGACCCCGGGGGGCATGTCGTGGAGCCGGTCGGTAATGTCCCAGTCGTCCAGCATGTCGCACAGTTTCTGCACCGGGCCGTCGAGAAATGCCTGTTCGCGGGCCGTGAGGCGCGGTGGCGCCAAGGCATGCAGGCGCTCCCAGTGCGGGCGACCCTGGAAGAACTCGCCTTCCCAGCCGACCGTACCGGCCTCCAAAGCCTCGCGCTCGGTGTCGGACATGCTCGGCAGGGAAGCCCGAAAGCGGGTCATCAGCGGCTCGGTCAGCCAGCGCCGGCGCAGGGCGGGCACCAACACAACGGCGGTGACGACCAGATACAGCAATGTTGCCGCTAGCAGCGTCGCCCCGGATGCGGCGCCGCTGAATGCGCCTCCCAACAACGCGGCGCCCATCACGGCCGCCCACAGATAGCCATTGGCGCGCATGCCCAGCAGTGTCCACAGCACGCAGATGAACAGTACCGCTGCCATAACCCCGTACATAGCGCTCACCTCCCCGGGGTGCGGTCACGGGAGTCGCACATGCTTGCTTTGTGTGGCCGGGGCGAACCGACTCCACGAACCCCGCCGCTGCCCCGCAGCGGCCCGAAGCGTGGCGCCCGCGCCCCATGCGGGCGGCCGGTTGCGCGGCTCACCGGTCGGCGCAGGCTTCACCCCCCCCTCGGCGCGCGATTGCCAGAACCGATCTCAAAATGCGTCTCGCCCGCCAATCCTGCGTTGCGAAACGCGCTGCCGTGCTCATTTACTTGTGCAAACTGCGCTCCGCGCGCGTTCCGCGCCTTGTCTTGACGACCGATCCACTATTTCGAGACAGGTTCTAGTTCTTCTCGTCACCGGCCGTCTCCATGCCTGCGGGACCGAGTTCCGATACCAAGGCGGACGACCACTCGTGTTTGGCGGGGAGCTTGCTGACCGGGTGGGCCGTGCCATTGAGCCAGTCCTCCTCGCCATCGCATATCCGCCCCTGTTCGTCCCACGGCAGATGGGAATATATCGGTCGTTCTTCGAACCCCATATACGGGCATTTGATGATTTCGAAATAGGGCGAGTAGTCGAAGTCACGGGGGGTGAACAACAAGTGGTTTCTTCGGTGCAGTCTGATCGTGCCGTCGCTGTCGCGGCGTATGACCGGCAGCACGGGAAACCGTACGGCGCTGAAGGCCGAAGCGATCATGGAGGAGCAGACTGTGCGTGTAGGCGCTCCGGCATTGTGGTTGAACAGACTGGATCGCCAACGGCGGGGGAGGATCCCGTAGGGAAACAGAAAGCGGGCCAGATCCAGCAACTGACGCGTGTCGTAGTCGCATCCCAGATGCCTTGCGGCATACCCGATGACGGTCTGGGCATCGTGACGAGCGAGCCCCGTGGGACGGCAGATGCGCAGGTTGGCATCCCGGTACTTTCCCAACGCGCTGACGATGGTACCCACACCGAGCAGTGCCTCAATCAGCAGTTGGTCTTCCAACTCCGTGTCGCCGCAACCGGCAGCGATATGGTCGCGCACCGCGCGGTCGTCGATGTCGTGGAGGCGGCCGATGTACAGTGCGGCGTGGGTCCAGGGCGTCTGAGTTACCAGCCGAATGACGTCACTGATGCGGCTGCGGCCTTCCACCAGCAGCACGTCGCCAGGCCGGATATCGTAACGGACCCGTTCGAAGTCGCAGAGCGGCGTGGCGACAGTGTCGCGCTCGGCGGTCAAGCCGCCCACCAGTCTACTGGTCAACCAAGCCTTGACGCCCACGCCCAATGTAACCTCCTGGCCGCAAGAGCAATGATGCCGGTCGTGTTAACAGGCCCTAGAAAAACTATAGTCCGTGCGCGGCGGAAAGGGCGGGAGCTAGTGGTCCATGCGGGAAATAGTGTGTCTTTCAGAGCCCCGCCAATGGGCCAAGGCAAGGCGCGCTGGGCAGGGAATGGCAGGCCCTTTCCAAGCGGCGCAACGCGGCATTGGCCCATGAGCGGGGCTCCCTTCGGGCCGGCCCACAAGCCCCCTCGGCCGCGTTGCACTCGCTTGAATTGGCGACGGCCAGTCCGGCGCTCGTGCGCCTTGCCGATGAGGCTTGTGGACCGGCTGAAAGGCACAGTATTTTCCGCATGGACCACTAGCACCCACAATCCACTACGAGGAAACGCTTCGCGATGAAAAACACCGTGCCATCTTTTGCCCTGGCCCTGACGCTGGCAGCGGCGGGGCTTTGTGCTGTCGGTGCCCCGGCGGCCCGTGCCGCCGACGGCAAAGCCGCCTCCGGCGCCGACAAGGTGCTGGCGACCGTCAACGGCGCGCCGATCACCGAACAGATGTTCGAGTTCTATGCCCGCCAACGTGCAGAGCGCCATCCCGGCAGCAATGCCAGTGTCGATCGCAAGAAGATCCTCGATGAGCTGATCAATCTGGAAGTGGTGGTGCAGGACGCCGAACGCAAGAACATCCAGAAGCGTCCCGACGTGAAGGCCCAGCTCGACTGGCAGCGGCGCAATCTGCTGGCAAGCGTCGACCTTCGCGAATACCTGATGACGCAGCCGATCTCCAAGAAGGACCTGCAGTCGGCCTACGACGACGCCCTCAAGAACTTCCCCGACACCGAGTATCATGCCCGCCACATCCTGCTCAAGACACGCAAGGAAGCCGACGAGGTCATCGCCCAGCTCAACAAGGGCGCCGATTTCGCCAAGCTGGCCAAGGAGAAGTCCATCGGCCCCACCGGCAAGAAGGGAGGCGATCTGGGCTGGTTCTCGCCCGATCAGATGGTCAAGCCTTTCGCCGACGCGGTAGCCAAGCTGAAGAAGGGACAGTACACCAAGCAGCCGGTGAAAACCCGCTTCGGCTGGCACGTGATCGAGCTGGAGGGCGTACGCAAGGTCAAGCCGCCTTCGCTGGACGACGTCAAGAATCAGCTGGAGAGCGAGATCCGCAACCACCAGGTGCAGGCATACGTGAACAAGCTGCGCGAGTCCGCAAAAGTGGAAATGAGTCCCTGAGGCAGTCCGTGCCCCGCCCCTTTCCCAAGGTGGCGGGGCCTTCGTTCAGTTCAGCGACCGGCCGATGGTCTCGCCGGCATCCTTGTAGTACTCCAGCGCCTTGCTCAAGGCGTAGACGGGCGCTTCCTGTACGCTGCGCGCATCGGTGGGCGCCATCACATCCGTGTAGAACTTGCGCAGAGACAGCAGGTGGATGGGCAGCTCGCGTATGAACAGGGGATTGGTATCCAGAAAATGCTGGGCCAGCGCCACCACGGCCGCCGCGGTCTGGCTGGCGGTGCTGCCTTCGCTGCCGGCAATCTCCACCTGCGGCCAGCCGCTGTCGGCGGCCGTCACCTCCAGCACGAACATGCCCGCCGGCACGACCGACTCCGGCGCGGAAACCAGCTCCAGGTCGTGACGTATCCGGTTCAGACCCGCCGCCTGCACCTTGTCGGCGGGAATATAGACCTTGCTCGCCATCTGCACCGCCCAGCTGTCCAGCTGCTCGCGCAGTTCCTCCGCCTGACCCTGTTCAGCGAGCACATGCAGCATGCTGGCGTAGAAGACGTCCCACACCCAGATCTGCTCATGCTCTGCCAACGGCCGGGACTCGTCGATCAGCACCCGGGATGCGCCGGCATCGAAGACTATTCGCAAGGATGACATGGATACCTCCGGTAACTGCGCACTGGCGTCTGCCGGGGCGCGGCACTGTCGCGCCTTCCGACCGTTATTCAGCCCTTCACCGGCCATGGTAACGTAATGCCATGGAGCCGCTACTGCATCTGGGCCTTGCTCTCGCCGTAGGGCTGCTCATCGGCCTGGAACGAGGCTGGCACGAACGCGGCGCCGCCGAAGGCATGCGCATCGCGGGCATCCGCACCTTCGCCCTGATAGGGCTGCTGGGCGGCCTGTGGACACTGCTCGCCGATCGTTTCGGCGTATTGCTGCTGGGCTTCGCCTTCGCCGCCTTTGCGGCCCTGGTCATCATCGCCTACGTACGCAGCAGCACGGTGGACCGGGACTACGGCACCACCACCGCAGTGGCCGCGCTGGTCACCTTCGCCCTTGGGGCACTGGCGGTGGCCGGTCATCAAGCCGTGGCCGCCGCCGGCGCGGTGGTGGCCGCCACCCTGCTCAGCCTCAAGCCGCTGCTGCATGGCTGGATCAGCCGGCTGCAGGCCAAGGAATTGTTCGGCACCCTCAAGCTGCTGCTGATCTCGGTGGTGGTGCTGCCGGTACTGCCCAACCGCGGCTACGGGCCCTGGCACGCGCTCAATCCCTACGAGCTGTGGTGGTTCGTGGTACTGATCGCCGCCATCTCCTTCGCGGGATACTTCGCCATCAAACTGGCCGGCGCCCGCGCCGGCATCATGCTGACCGCCCTGTTCGGCGGCATGGCATCGTCCACCGCCACCACATTGAACCTGGCGAGGCTGGGACACCGCACCAATCTGTACGCTGTACTGACCGCTGCCGTGCTGGCCACGGCGGGCACCATGTTCCCCCGCATCCTGCTGGAGGTGGCCGTGGTCAATCACCGGCTTGTGCCAACAGTGGCGGCACCTCTGCTCGCGATGACGGTGTTGGCCTATGCCCTGTCCCTGTGGCTGTGGCGCCATCCGGCTGCGCGCTCCGAAAGCGGAGAACTGGAGCTGGCCAATCCCTTCGAGCTGCTGCCGGCACTGAAATTCGGCGCCCTGCTGGCTGCGATCATGATACTGGCGGAAGCCGCCCGGCTCTGGTGGGGCGATGCTGGTGTGTACCTGCTGGCCGGCGTGTCGGGGCTCGCCGATGTGGACGCCATCACCCTTTCCCTGGCGCGCCTGGCCGGCGGCCAGCTATCGGATCATGTGGCCGCTCAGGCAATCGTGCTGGCAGCCGGCGTGAATACCCTGATCAAAGCCGTGCTGGTTGCCGTCATCGCCGGCCGCCGACTGGCTGTCCGTACGGTACCGGCGCTGGCGGCGGTCATCGTGGTCGGCGCTGCGGCCCTGTGGTGGACGGGCGCGGGTTGACGCAGAGCCGCGATCGAACGCGGTAGCCGAGCCCGTGAGCGGGCCGGGACGCGCTGCGGTCAGCCGTGATCGTGGCCGCCCGGTCCGTGCACGTGGCCGTGCGCCAGTTCCTCTTCGGTGGCATCGCGCACTTCGACCACGTTGACATCGAAGTTGAGGGTCACACCCGCCAGCGGATGGTTGGCGTCGATGGTTACGTTGTCATCCGCCACATCGATGACGGTGACCACCTGCTGGGCGCCGCCCTCGCTCATGGTATGGAACTGCATGCCCACCTTCACTTCGTCGGCACCCTCGAACCGGTCACGGGGCACAGCCTGGGTGAGGGCGTTGTCACGTTCTCCGTAGGCCTGGGCCGGCGGTACGGAAACCTGCAGCGCGTCGCCGGCAGACTTGCCTTCCAGGGCCTCCTCCAGCCCAGGGATGATGTTTCCGATGCCGTGGATGTAGGCCAGCGGTTCGGAGCCCTGCGAGCTGTCGAGTACGGTGCCTTCCGCATCGGTCAGGGTGTAGTCGATGAGGACGACTTTATGCTTGGCGACTTCCATGGGAACTCCTTCCGCAACAAATGAAAAACGTTCAGTCTACGCTGATTGGACTCTCGAGACCAACCGGACCGACGCCCTGTTCGCGTGCGGCGCCCCCTGACGGGGCATGAGCCGTCGCCCCACGCGCACGGGTCGCCGTCCGTAAGTTCAGAGCATAGCAGGTAGGAATGCGGGGTCAGACGCGCAGGAAACGGCGCACGAGCAGGACCGTGGCGAGTGCCGCCGTGGCGGCGCCGGCCACCGCGACGCCCATCCACAGCTGGTACTTGTGGATGTCGACGAGAACCACATCGAAGCCCTCGCCCAAGGCATAGCCCAGATAGGAGAAGGTCACGGCCCAGACCACCGCCGGGAGCAGATCCAGGGCGAAGAAGCGGCGATGGCTGACGTCCGTCATGCCAAGCGCGAAGGGCGTCATAGCCCGGAACCCGAACAGCGCCCGATAACCCAGCGTGACCCAGGTGTGATGGCGTTCCAGAAGGCGCTGTATGCGTGCCAGTCTGGCTTGCAGGTGGGGGCGCCGGGACACAAAACGCGTGCCCTGGGTGCGGCCCAGCAGGAAGAAGATCTGGTAGGTACAGAGCGAACCGAACAGTGCCGCCCCGATCACCCAATGCAGTTCGAGAATCTCACGGTGGGCGAGAAACCCGGCCGTCATCACGACGAGCTCACCTTCCACGAACACGCCGATAAGGATCGCCAAGTAACCGTAGGTGGAAATGATCGATTCGATAGTCACGTATGTACCTTCCTGCCGCCAGGCAGGCATATTCTATACGCAAAGCCCTGCCAAGCCGAATCCCGGTATGGCCAAGCGCCGGTTTGCGCTTTCCGGCACCGCGGTCCCGCTGGTCGTCGACCACCAGCAGCGCCAGGGCCACCACGTTCAGCAGCAGGTAGGGGCCCACCGCCGTCGGCGCCAGCAGAATCACCAACGTCGTCAGCGTAATACGAGCGATGGGCCGCAACGCCCGGTGCTGCCGCCCGATGCCGTAGGCGCTCACCGCCAGCGCCCCGGTCAGCAGCCACAGCATCGCCATGATCGCCGAGGGGGTCGGATCCACACCGCCAGACATCCCCAGGGTCAACGCGCCGGCGCCCATCAGGGCGGCCGAAACCCAGGTGAGTGCCGCCGCCACTCCCACGGACACGGGACGTTCGGATCGTTCCATGAACCACCATCCTTGGCCGCTTCCCGGCGACCGCCTGATGGTACAAGTGCGTAGCGTACTCCGCCCCACGCGGCCCAGGCCACGGGCGCGGAACCCGGGCCGGCCCGGCCATCACCGTCAGCCGGCCCCTACTTCCAAGCATAGGCGGTCATGGACAGGATGCCGTAGCTGAATGCCTTGTGCAGCAGCTCGCCGCTGCCGGCGCCACCACCCGCCCCCCACGCCACGAACAGGGGCAGCAGATGCTCCGGCGTGGGGTGATTGCGCCGTCCCGACGGGGCGCCTTCGTAGGCGAGCGCCTCGTCCGTTCGGCCCTCTTGCACCACATCGTCCAGCCACTGGTCGAACTCCTGCACGTAGGACGGCACCTCGGCGTCAGGGCCCTGGCCGGTAAACTCACGCAAATTGTGGGTTGCTCCGCCACTGCCTATCACCAATACGTCCTGGCGACGCAGAACGGCCAATGCCCGGCCCAAGCGCAGGTGATGCTCCGGGCCCAGGGCCGACTGGACGGAGAGTTGCACCACCGGAATCCCGGCCTCGGGATACATCAGACTCAACGGCACCCAGGCGCCATGGTCGAGCCCGCGGGTCCCGTCGACACCCACATCGAATCCAGCCTGCCCCAGGACAGCGGCCAACCAGTCGGCCAGGGCCGGGTCCCCCGGCGCCGGATAATCCAGTGCATACAAAGCCTCCGGAAATCCGAAGAAATCATGGATGATCGGCGCCGCCGCAGCGCCGGTCAGCATCGGCCGGGAAGTGTCCCAATGGGCGGAAATGCACAGGATGGCCCGCGGGCGCCGCAGCTCCTTGCCCAGGGAAACCAGGAAACGTTGCGTCGGAGAAGGCTCCACCGCCAGGGTGGGCGCTCCATGGGACAGGAACAACGCGCTGTAATCGATCATCTGTCTATTTTCGAGTGGCAATGGACGGGGAAGTTTCCTCAAGGGACCGCCGCGCGGGCTTGCTGTCTCGTAAGACAGCCGAATTTCTTAACTTAATTATAAGCTTAAATTAACCATAGTTGACGTAAGCCAATTATCTTCCGATGGCACCGGGGGTACGGTCTCGCAGAAAACCATATGGGAAATCCGGTTATACATGTCGAGGACAACATCATGGCCGTCAATCTGGCCAAGACCATCGGAGTGCTGCTGGCCGTGGTGTTCATCCTGATCTGGGTGGCCAACCTCGTCGCCTGATGCCGGTGCCGGCGCCGTATGCGACCGTCAGGGACGGGGATACTCCAATACCACCTCCCGGGGACGTTCGTGATTGGCCAGGTCATCGCACAGCCCGGTGCCGTCGACCCGCACCACGGCGTCGCTGGCGGCGGCAGTGCGCAGCAGTGCCAGCATCGTCTGCGCCCCCGGGCGGGACAGGGAAATCGCCCACGTACCGCTGCGTTTCACGCAGCGCGGTGTGTTGATATGGGTGCCGGCCGTGAACTGCAGGATGCCGTCGTCGGTGACGCCCAGGGACGTCAACCTCCCCGCGCTGGATCCGGCCATGGCGGGACCTGGCGCCAGCATAAGCAGTCCCAACGCTACGCACAGCCTGTTTCGGGCTCGATTCACGGCTTGCTCCCAGTCCGGCCTGCGCTGCCACACGGGCCTGCGGGCAGTCATTGCGACCCGTAGCGGGCCAGCAACTCCATAAAAGCATCTTCGTCCAGGATCTCCACATCCAGATCCCGGGCCTTGTCGTATTTCGACCCGGGGTCGGCGCCGGCCACCACGTAGTGCGTCTTCCTGGAAACACTGCCGGTGACTTTCGCCCCCAGGGCCTGCAGGCGGTCCTTGGCCTCGTTGCGGGTCAACGCCTCCAGGCTGCCCGTCAGCACGAAGGTCTTGCCCGCCAACGGCAGGGACTCGGGTCGGCTCACTTTCACTTCCGGCCAATGCACACCGGCCGCCGTCAGCTTGTCGATGACCTCGCGGTTGTGCATCTGCCGGAAGAAGGCGTGGATTTCCTCAGCGACCACCGGACCGATATCGGGCACCGCCTGAAGGTCCTCTTCCGCGGCCCCCCGCACGGCCTCCAGAGTGCCGAAATAGTTGGCCAGCTGCCGGGCGGTGGCCTCTCCCACCTCGGGAATGCCCAGGGCGTAGAGAAACCTCGCCAGGGTCGTATCCCGGCTCTTGTCCAGCGCTTCCACCAGGTTCCGGGCGGACTTCTCGGCCATGCGCTCGAGTCCGGCCAGCTGCTCGGCGGTCAATGCGTACAGATCGGCCGCATCGTGGACCAACTCCCTGTCCACCAACTGGTCCACCAGCTTGTCGCCCAGCCCGTCCACGTCCATGGCCCGCCGGGAGGCAAAATGCTTGATACCTTCCTTGCGCTGTGCCGCGCAGCCCAGACCGCCCGTGCAGCGGGCGGCAGCCTCGCCCTCCGGACGGATCACGTCCGATCCGCAGACCGGGCACTTGTCCGGATAGTGCACCTTGCGTGCGTTGCGAGGCCGCTTGGATTTGACCACCGACACCACTTCGGGAATCACATCGCCGGCCCGCCGGATCGCCACGGTGTCGCCGATACGCACG
>Ga0307441_1000300_pt1 | contig 18807 bp, 27 predicted proteins | sample SalMarWE160420MG_FD_202149 | JGI IMG/M metagenome (GOLD analysis project Ga0307441, IMG submission 202149) | Salt marsh sediment microbial communities from the Plum Island Ecosystem LTER, Massachusetts, United States - WE1604-20 | ecosystem: Environmental > Aquatic > Marine > Intertidal zone >... | reverse complement strand
ATAGCTGTAAAACTAAGATAAAAGCACCAAATTAAAAAATGGTGCTAATCTTGTTATGACACGCTTAATAATTCCCCACGCGATTTTTAAGCCTTTTCATTAGCACTACAAAAAGCACTCTCTTAGCACAAAATAGCACTTTTCTATGGGCAAGTACTCCTGTCTTGAGAATGAGTTTAAAATCGGATTCCTGAATGGGAAATGGAAAACTGCATCCGCTTTTGCAATTGCGAAAGGTGTTGATCCAAGGAATGGGGTATTTAAAAGAGACTCTGCAGGATGGAAGAAGCAGGCAGAGAGGGAATCAGAATTATTAAACGAAGAGGCAAAGACCAGGGCAACAGAAGAGATACTTGAAGAAAAGGTTGCTGAATTTAGGGGGGTTTTTGCCGATCTTAATGTAGCCGCCGCAAAGATGGCAAAGAAACTTAGGGATATCTCAGAGGGAAAGGACTGTTATGGAAATAAAATACTAAATGATCCTTTTCTTAAAGAGGACAGAGATGGAAACGTGTCGGTTGATTCCAGGGCTATAAAATATCTTCTTGAAGCTGGAAACCTTGCCTGTTTATTATTAAAAAAGACAAATACTGAAGATGATATCCCATTGTCAGCAGAGGCTAAAAACGAGATAACCAAAGCCAAGGAGATCAAAAAGGCACCCGAAACAGAATCAAAACCAGACCCAACCGAAGGACTAACAGAGCAAGAAATCGATCAAAAGATAAAAGAACTGCAACAATAACAATATACAAGAAAATCACTGTTTTTGAGAAAATAGCATTTTGATAACCGAATTAGAGAAGAAAAAGGAAATCTACCGGCTGCTGAGAATTAAAAAGATACTCAGGGCAAGGAAACACTTTTGGGAATTCGAAAAGGTTATTAACCCGACAGCATTCCAAGAAGAATACACCTACCTAATAATCTTAGCCATCTGCCTCCAATCATTTTACACAGATCAACCCGTTTCTCATTTCTCACCCGTACCAATAGAACACCATAGAAAAATCGATTTAGATGGTGGTTCAGTCGATGTCATCATGGAAGAGCAAGAGGGGGGGACTTTCTTCCAGGTCGATCTAAGGGGAACCGATATTTTAATCATTGAATGCCCTCCCCGCCATAAAAAAAGCTATTCCCTGATTAATTTTGAGGACTGGATTTTAGGCAGACAACCCGATCAAATCATTATCACCTGCTCACACAATATCAAAATAGCAAACCGGATGTCTCAATTTGTCCGCAATGGGATATCAGGAACCAGGTTGAGATCAGACCAGATCATTTATTCAGATATTTTTCCCGGAACGGTTTTAAAGTACGGCCAAAAAGCCAAAGAGGAATGGGCAATAGAAGGTCAACATATCAGTTATGTTGCAGGCGGTATTCTATCCGGTATTACTTCAATGGGTGGTAACCTGATCATATTTGACGATCTAATCAAAGGTGCCCTTGAAGCATTCAATGAAAATCATTTAGAGAAAGTATGGGATTCATTGACAGGAACATGGCTATCAAGACTTGAGAAACCAAGAAAACAGGTTTACGTCATGACTCCCTGGGCGAAAGGCGATCCAAGCGACAAAATACAGGAAGGTTCAGCCGATTCCGGCGAAGTCGTAAAACTCTTAAATCTAAAAGCATGGTCAGAAAAGCAAGGCATGTTATGTGATGATGTTTTAGATTCCAGAGCAAACAATATCCTAAAATCAAGACTTAATCCAATGATCTATTCAGCAAATTATCTATCTATCAGGCTGGATATGATCGGGCGTCTTTATACAGAATTTAAGACATACACCCCTAATGAACTTCCAACAAAGTTTGAGGAAGTATTTTCTTACATTGATACAGCTGATGAAGGTAAAGACTTTCTTGACGCTGGAATAGTAGGAATCATCAGAGATAAAGACGAGTTCGGAACAACTATAAAAAAGGCTTACATTTTAGATATCTACGACACTCAAGACGGTATGGAGATAACCGAGCCAATGACAGCTAAGTTTTTGGTAAGAAACCATAAACAAAGTCATATGAATGTCAAAATAGAATCAAACAATGGCGGCAGGGGGTTTTCAAGAAACGTTCAGAGGATACTAAAAACAGAATACGAACAGAAATCAAGTGGAATCTCAATAACATGGTTTCATCAATCCGAGAACAAACAAGCTAGGATCATTTCAGAATCAAATACCGTGATGAAGTATATCTATTTTCCTCATGATTGGGAAACCCGCTGGCCTGAATTCCATAAAAAAATGACCAGGTACATGAAGGAAGGAAAAAACGAATTTGACGACCATGCCGATATGATAACCGGAATCGCTGAGCATATTAACACCGAAAGGACTTCGCTTGATTTCTATCTTGGAAACGCTTGATCAAAAAGTTGACAATCTTTCGAGTCAATTGCAAGATAGAATCTACTGAATCAAATTAAAATTATGAAAAAATATCCTAGAGAAGTAACACCTTTTTTTTGGAAGGAGTGCGACAAATGTAGAAACCAATTCAAAAAAGAGAAAATGTGGTTGTGCATGGGTCCGCCATATGGTTTTTACCAGCATGGAGTAGAAGAAACAAAAAGATATCTGTGCAAAGAGTGCGCTCCCACAAGAGAAATAGCTGAAAAATATATGAATGGTGGATTTATGGGGGAACCTCCAGATTGCAGACCGCCAAAAAGTCCACCTGAACCGGTCATAAGACCGACAAATATAGTTATTTAATATCAAACGATGGTAAACATGACACAATATTACATCGGTGTTAAAATAGTAATAGCATGGCCGGAAGATAAAAACGGAAAGCAGGGATATGCTGTAAGGTATGAAGACGGTTATGAATCATGGTCCCCTGCTGATGTTTTTGAGCGCGCTTATTTTCCGATGGGTAATGATCGCTCAAGGGTGACAGAGCAAATGGTTGAAAGCTTTGTCACTGTACCGACTATCAGAAAGATCGATGAAAAAACAGCCCTTGTCTCTTCTGACCTGATAACCGGTTTTGTTCAACATGAAACATCTTCTTGTGTTGATCCCGCTAATTTCGATGAACAAATTGGAATGGAAATCGGGCTGAAAAGAATTAAAGATAGTGTTTGGAAATGCCTTGGTTTTGTCGTTCAATGGGGACGGTTCGGGTTAAAAAATTAAACTGCAATGTCAAAGAAAAACCGCAAAAAGAAACAGCAGAAAGACTTTTCAATGGACAACGTCCAGTCCCTGGCTTCATCTCCTTCAGGTGGCTGGTCGAACTTTTTCAACAATTTTGGCATTGAGACAGACCCAAATTTCAACACCTCATGGCTTCCGCCTCTTGAGTTCCGCGAACGTGAATTAATAGACCTTCAACAAAACACACTTGTCAGGCGCGCCTTGAATCTTTACTCAGAAGATGGAACCCGGAAAGGATTCAGCCTCACCTCAAAGTCCGACAACGAAAAAGCCAGCGATATCAAGAAGGACATGGACAAGCGTTTCCAATGGCTTGCCCTGGGTGCAAAAATGATAGCAATCTGGAAACTGCATGCTGGTGGCGTAATCTATGCTGATATCGACGACGGCAGAGATCCAGAGGAACCACTCAACGAAAATGCAGTCAGGAAGGTCTACTCATTTCAAACCATCGACCGGTGGAACGCCCATCCACTAACAGCTTATCCGATATTCAGGGAAGAAAAGCCAAATCAACCCATGCATTATCTGATCAATATCCAGGGATTTAGGAATAATGAGTCTTTCAAGTGCCACGAATCACGGTTGATCAGATTCCCATCATATGAAGCCGATAGCGTTATCTCAAACACAGAACGAACCAAACGAAACACCTGGGAAATCCCTTGTGCTCAGATAACCTATGATTCTGTAAAGAATTACGGAATTGGAATGCAGTCAATGTCTTCATTGCTTCAGGGTTTCGTTGAGGATGTTTACAAGGTGGCAAACCTGGACAGCTTTAAGAACCCGCAAGAAATGGCAGCTTATTTGAGACAGGTCAGGTTGTATCGTAATTCACTCAAAGCGACGGCAATAGGAGAAAAAGACGTATTAGAAAAGCTTGCAACCCCTACAGCTGGAATGGGAGAAATAACCAAAGACCAACGGCGTGATATTGGGATGGTTTGGGAAATTCCCGTTCCCATCTTTTTTTCAGAAGAATCCGGTGATTTGGGTGGATCCACACTTGATGTTTCCCGATTGATTTGGGCAGACAAAACAAAATCTAACCAGATCAATAAATACACTCCGATGTTTAGGAGAATGCTTGAACTAACAGCATTAGAAACAAAATGGGATCTTGAAGAGATTGATTTCGATTGGCACAGCATCATTGAGCCGACAGAAATGGAATTGATCGAGATGAAATACAAACAGGCAGATACGGATTCAAAATACTATGCAATGGGAATGCCAGAACAGATGATTTTTGAATCAAGATTCTCAGGAGAAAAAACAAACCTGGATGCAATGAACTATGATGCAGACGAATACGAAAAAGAGCTGAAAGAGCAGGAAGAAAAAGACCTTGAAGAATCACAAAGACAACTTGACGCTTTGCAGAATGCTGGAACTGACCAAGAAAAAGAAACGCCAGCTGCCTAAAATTTGCCTATTTTTACGAACAATGTTCTAATTAAATTATGAAAACAGAAGAAAAAATAGATCAAGAATTCGTTCAACAACTACTTGAAAAACCAGATTGGTCAGGGGTTGATCTATCAGGACGTAAACTTGTCAAGCTGGACTTATCCGGAAAGAACTTTTCCAAATGCGATCTAACCGGAACCAACTTTCTAATGTGCAACTTAGTAGGATGTGACTTCACTTCCTCAAAACTTGATGGAACAGAATTCACCGGGGCGAATCTCCTTTACGCTCATTTCGGTGGAGCAAAGAGAAACGGATTCCAGGTCTCGAAATATGCCTCAATAGTTGTTGGTGATGACTGTGTTTATGCTTTCTTGGTTAAGAATGGAAAAGGCAAAAAAGTCATGATCAACGAACCGAACAAGAAAGAATATGAGTTTTCCAGGTCAACTGCAAAGACTGAAACGGCAATGCTTTATAATTTATTGATGCATGAAAAAGCGTAAATCAACCAAAGCTTGGCAAAAATTCCCGGTGTCAATGACGATCAGATACTACTCTGACATCAAACCAATTGTGTCTAAGCTCAGACGGTTGACGAATGATCTTTTATATCCAAATCTGAAAAATTTTGCAGGAATCCAATACGTCAAAGATTCATCAATGGATGACTCGGTAACCGAAAAGATAGGCAAGCTTTTTCACCGGTTCAGAGTCAATTATTTTGGTCAGGAATACCCGCTTGATGGCGATATCAAAACAGCCGAACTCAGAGGACTAATTCACAAACAGGTCGCACAAACAGCGGTCGCGCTTGCTGGTTTCCACAAACAACGGTTCGATACCAATGCAAATTTCGTGATCGGAGTTGATCCGCTTAAATCCGAACCTTGGTTGAATGCATACCTAAGAGACTGGACGAATAAAAATGTTTTGTTGATCAAAAATATCCCTCTGATGGCAATCGATGAGATGCAACAGGAAGTCATTAAATCGGTCATGAGTGGTAAGTCTACTACTTCATTGAGATGGAATATTCAACAGAAGTTAGGATTAGCAGAGACAAGAGCGCAATTAATAGCCAGGGATCAAACCAATAAGCTCTATGGCACTCTTACAGAGTTACGGTCAAGATTCAACGGCTGGGAGTTTTACGAATGGTCTGGGGTAGGTCCAGGTGGAAATGAAAGACCTGATCACATAAGGCTCAATGGTAAGATTTTCAAGTTTACCGAACCTCCGATCACAGTTACAACTACAAAAAGAGCAGGTGAGCGCAACAATCCAGGACAAGACATTCAATGCCAATGCGTAGCAATCCCAATCTTCAACCGTGAACTAATCATACAACTTGTAAAACAGCCTGACGGCTCCTATGCACTTCCTAAACAACTCGCAGCGTGAGGACTAAATGATTGAACATACCTATACATTCCGGGAACTGACAGCAGAGTATCCTTTTGAGGGTGATCCGAACAAGACTTGGTTCTGTGAGATAAGGGATTCGAATCTTGCAAAAATTGACGGCCAACCCCGTGTCAACTATGTCAAAAACGGTAAAATAAGCATTACCTGTTCACCCAGACAACGGAACGCTCAGCACATCTTGAGATTCACTTCCGGTGCTGAAGAAGTTGACATTGCTGTCAAGAAAATATCAAGGTTTTTCGGGCTTCCCAAAAACCTGCTACCTTTTATTGTCAAAATGCTTCGTCGTGCTGGTTGGGCATTTGTAGGTCTACTTTGTTTAAGTGTCGTTTTTGCTGTGATCAATCACAAATATGATATATCCGGTTTTCTGGATCAATATCAAAAATGGAATGCAGCAAACGGGGCAAGGGTCGTGGGAGAAAAGACAAATGAGGTAATTGATTATTTCAATGATCCTTTTTTCGAATCCGAAGGCGTGAAATACATTGAAGCTCATGAAAAAGTTGATATGAGAAAGATGCTGGCAAGGGCTGATAATGATGTTTATGTTATGAAAAATCTCTTTACCGACAAAGACGATAATCCTATTTTGTTAAGACATGGTGATGCCGTTGACAGGTGCGATGCTCTTGGCGGATTCATCGGTTCATTGCAAATGCAAGGCGAAATCCTACCAAGAAAAACCCTTATCACAGTAAACACGTGGTCCGATGTTCCAGAATGGGCTTCTGATAGTAAAGGATGGGATGATTTTGCAATCAGCGTTAAAGCCGGTCAACTTCCAGATGGTGCTTACAAAGAAAACGGTGTTATTTGGGGAGACGATGGAGACGTTAAAGCCGCTGCCAGGTGTTTTATTTTAAGGAATGCTTTTCTTGAGGCAAGATGATGAAAATATGGGACGAGTTTAAACTCATTTTTAGGAATCCAAGGAAAATACACCGGGTGCTTGCCGTAATTCCGCTTGCAGCACTTCTAAGCCATGCGATTTATCTTAACGAGATTATGCCAAAGGGGGTCCCAGTTGGAAGGGATTATATCATCACGTTAGTGCTTGGATCGATCCTCTATTTCATGACGATTGCCTGGGTGCTTCTTTCCAATGAATCCGATATTGAATTGACTATGCGGTTCATTTGGTGTGCTGCTCTCTCAATATTAGGTCACAGAATCGCTGTAATGAGTGGTGAAGTCGGTGGATCGTGGTACTTTAAAGTCGTGGCATTCTTCGCAATCGGGACATTACTGCTCTTTGTCATCACCGGAAAAACAAAGAATGAACTCAAAATCTGGTTTAATGTAAAACTCAATGAAAAAAGAAACAATCCACCGGCTCAGATTCATGCTGTTTCTAACAAGCCTGATTCTGAGCGCAAAACCTATATTAGCTAGTCCGTTTGTGATTGATCCCGCTGCTATATTACAGGCATGGTGGAGTACAAATCATTGGCCAGGGATAACAGCAGCCGCCTTGTTGACTTCGATGATCGTTGCAAGTTGGAGAATGCCTCCGGTAAAGAATGAAACCAAGGCTATCATGGTATCCGATCTATTCAGGACTTGCCGGTACATAGTCATAGCTTTGCTTTTTATTGAGTTTTATGATTTCATTACATTAGTAGTTCTGAACATAACCGATTTCATTGGAGATCTTTTTTGAAACATCTTGTTATCAATCCATATTCATTTGACGCCTGTAAAGTAGAACGTGACAGGTCTGGTTATGGCCATGCGAGAGTCAAAATGATGAAAGTTGGTAAGTTGAAATATTACGACGAAAACAACAAAGAATATCAAGCTGATATTTCATTAGATGAATTGAAAAAGCTTGAGGGAAACGCCTTTCCCGTTCCAATTACAATAAGACATCCCGAAAAAATGCTTTCCTCAAAGGATGTCTTAAAATATCAACATGGCGTAACCGGTGGAAAATATAAAGTTGAAGATATCGACGGTGAACAATGGCTTACAACTGATGCAGTTCTTTACACAGAGGATGCCATTCGAACTGCGGAATCTGGAAAACTTGGTGTATCTGCCGGATATTGGAGAGAGTCAATTGATATTGACGGAAACAATGTCAAATTCAAAGATATCATACCAAATCATCTTGCAATTGGGGCAATGAATCCAAGGGCAAAAGGGGCTGGTCTCAGCCTTGACGATCAAGGCTCAGACTTTGCAACGGTCTATAGCTTTGATGAACAAACAACACAACCTAAGAGGGTTATAATGGCAAAACGTGTATTAAGTGCCGTCAAGGTCGGAGACTTCTCGCTTGACGAATCTACAGTGGAATACGCTGATGAATCCACGCAGGCAGTTGAAAAACTAGTTGATCGTGAAAAACAGATCATCAAGAACTTTGAAGCTGAGCTGGAAAAAACACAGACTTCAATGGATGATCAAATTGGCGAATTGAAAGCTTTACGTCTGAAGGTTGAAAAACTGGAAACCGAACAGAAAGACATGGTATCAATGGATGAAGTCCAGGGATTGATTGAAGAGCTTTCCGAAGTCAACCGAATCGCTAAAGATTTGGGCGTTGAAGGGAGTTTTAAGACACCGATCGAAGGAAAAAAAGCCATTGTTCATAAGGTTTATGGCAAGGAATCATTCGATGATTCAGACATTCCAGGAGCTTTCAAAACCATCAAAACTAATCCGAAACTGGCACAGGCAGACCTGAAATCAAAAAAAGCCCTCGCCTCAATGGACTCAAACGACCATACCGGGAAAAAGAAAATTCCACTTTCCGAAATTGACGTTCGGACTTTGAAAACCCCAAAGAAAACAGCATAAGGAGCCGTAATTATGGGACAAACATCATATGCAGCTGCAATTACAACCAAGCGGCTCGGAATGCCTGCCGACATGCTGGCAAAACAAAACGGGGATGTCGTTTCCCGTTCGAATGAGCTGGCAACCGGAATCAAACCGGGTTATTTTGTTGTTCAGGGAACTGACCCTGATAAACAGGTTAAAATAGATGATGGTGGCGTAACAGGAGCCGTCATTGAAGGACTTTGTGTTGATCCGAGTATCTTGGAAAGAGCTGTTGGATACAGTTATACGGACGGATTCGGTATTAACAAAACCGTTCCTATTGCAAGATCACACAGGTTTTATGCCTATTGTGAAGAAGCCGCCACAAAAGACGGTACTGTCTATGTCAGATTCAAGGCCGGTACAGGTCCAGCGGTCATCGGTGCATGCCGTACCGATGCAGATGCAACAGGAGGAGTTGGTGAAGATGAAGCCACTTGTGACGCCATTCTCGCAAAATTCGCAGAAAGCACTTCAGCAGCCGGTCCGGTTGCCGTTGAGTTAATGCTCAATCAAATCACTGTATAAGGGGGCTGATAGATGAAAGAACAACCAAGAAGCTTGGCAAAGGAAACAATCGGCCGCTTGAAAGAATCCGGTGAGCTGAGAATTCAGGCCGGGATTGGATCGATGGACGACACAAAGGTGAAAGTCATTGAAGATATGTTGACACGGGTCGATCTTGAAATGGCCGGGATAGATTCCGATCAGTTTTCCGTTGACGATATCCTGGAAGGCGTAACTTTTGCCAAAGAAGATCATTCAATGGATGACAATTCAGCATATACCGCTCGTCAATTGGAAGATTTCGATTACACAAGACGGGATGTTGAATATGCAGATATCGATTATCTTAACTGGTTTCCGGTTATTTCTCCCAAAGTTGGGGCGACCAAGCATACATTTTTTCTTGAAGATATGCAGGGAGAATTCAAGACGATCACAGGAGCTTCAACTGATCTTCCCCTATCTCATATCTCAGGAGAAGAGCACACCGCAAATATCATTATGGGTGGCGGTTCAATCGAGTGGAATCAACAGGAATTGGATTCTGCCAATTTTGGAAATGTTGATGTCCAGGGTAGAAAAGGCCGTTCCATTGTCCGCGCTCATCTGGAATGGTTAGCCGCAAGAATCGTTGTTAGTCAAGACGGTTTGGTAGGATTTGACACTGATGGTATTGACGAAGCCGCACTTGCTGACAGTGTCGTGAACCCTAATACCGTTTCCGGTACTGCTCTCAAATATTGGATCAACAAAGATGGCCGTGAAATCGTTGCTGATCTAATCGGTATGCGTGATGCCATTTATACCGGGACATTAGGGAGGTGGGGTGGAACCACTGTCGATGTTGGTATTGAAGGATCGATGACATCCTTTACCCTCACCATGCCATTGGCTGCTGTATCTGTGCTGTTTAAAAAATACATGCATTCCACAGATGGAGGAACAAGGGAAACCGTTTGGGAATATCTACAAAGCCCAATGGGGAAAATGGCAACTGGAATCACTCGCTATAGGGTTATTCATGGATTTACCAGTGCTTTCAGTTCCAATACTGTTCCCGGGATCATGCTAACTCCTAATGATCCAAACGCATTCAGGTTTTTGCAACCGAAAAGTTTAACACCTCTGCCGGTTCAGTTCAAGAACCTGTCCATGATGATTCCGTTCTACGCTTATTTTGGTGGATTGGAAATCATCCGTAACAAGGCGCTAGTCAAGCGCTACAACGTACAAGCTGCATAATAAGGAAGGGATGGAAAAAACAGTTAAGATTGTATCAAACATCACAGGATCAAAGGGGTATGATATTTATCCCAAAGACCTGAAAGATAAAGATCAGACATCAAAAACGATCACTATCAATCCGGGAGATAATGAAGTCCCGGAAAAAGATTTTGAACTGTTGGTGTTAGATCTCGGATTTAGAGCCATGCTCGAATCCAAGAAATTCGAAACGCTTTCCAGCAAGGAAATCATTGCGGATAAAACCGTCAAAGACCAGAAAAAGCAGACTGAAGATGCTTTGAAAAAGCTCATTGACGACTGCAATAAAAAAATTGCTGATGCGAAAGCAGAATATGACAGTCTTTTGGATCAGGCTTTGAAAGATCATGAGAAAAATGTTCTCAACCTGAAAGAAGACAGGAAGGAAGCAGCTGACAAGGTCAAGGATCTTGAAAAGCAGGTTTCCGACCTTCAATCAGAAAACAAGTCTTTGAAAGTCGATATCAAGAAACTGGAATCAGCAGCTAAAAAGGCTTAATTTATGACAACCGATTTTGAATTGCCTCTTTTGATTGCCTGGGATGATATCATGTCTCGTGCCTATGGCATTAAAGATGATTTCGAAGATTGGGAACAATTTGATAAAGATGCAGTTCTACAATGGGTCCATGATGAGCTTTATGTAGAGGCTGATAAAAACACCAAAGTGAAATTCCCGGATGGTGTAAAACGAGCAACCCCGGGAAGTTCACAATATGCTTTAACGGAAGTAAGAAGACTTCAGATTAATTTAGGTGCCTGGGCTGCTGCATTTTCTAATGATAATCCAGCTGGTACAGGTTCGCTTGCCAGTGTGTCAATCGAAAGCTTTTCAACTACTAACACCATGGCAAAGAATAACGCCCCTTATGATGATCTGAAAAACGCAAACCAATTTGGTACTGTTATCACTGATATTATGAGACAACGTCCAACAGCACATATGCTGATATGAGAAACCAAGAAGATATCGATTTCGGGATGGAGGCTTATCTCAAAGAGCTTGATTCAAAACTGAGCTATGTTGATACTGGTCTGCTTGCAAAAGACAGTAGTCCGGATGCAGGTGGTCTTTCAATTGTTCAGATCGGGACCATTCAGGAATGGGGGATTGATATCAATGTAACTCCTAAAATGCGCAGGTATTTAGGGGCAACCGGTTTGCATCTCAAAAAAAGCACAACCAAAATCAGCATTCCACCACGTTCATTTATGCGGCAAACTTTTGACGAGCAATTGCCTGAACTGCAAGAGCTGGCTGATAGATTGGAACTTGAAACACTGACAAAAAAGAAAACAAGAAGGGAGGCTTTGGCAGAATTGGGCCAAACACATCAAAACAGGATTCAAACAAATATGGCTGACCCTGGAAAATATGAACCCAATCATCCATATACTTTGATGAAGAAAGCGCCAAAAACAACGCCATTGATCGGAAAGACAGCTAGGTTAAGACAAGCCATAAGTCATGAGGTAGGATGAGAGTTGATCCAGCCTTGAGACAATTAGCAAATCAGCTAAAAAGAAAGCTGAAGTATGACCCCGAACGACCCTATAAAATGAGACGGTCAAAAGGAGAACAGGGCAGCCGGGGGAAAGTTGAGTTTGAGCTTTTTACCCTTCGAAATCTTCTTACTCAACCCCTCGGCAAAAAAGAAGTTGATAGAATGGAGGAAGGTCTTAGACACAGAACTTGGAGATTTGGGGCTGTTTTTCAACCAGGTCCGGGTGAGGTTTGGCTCAAAGAAAATGACGAAATATTTTACCAGGATCAATGGTTTGAGGTTAAGAAGCTTAACACATGGCCTATAATTCAATCGGTTAACATGGTAAAGGCAGAATGACAGTTGAAATTGTCCAGGAAACCGATTTTTCGTTGATTGAGGATGCAATTGAATCCTTTGTTTTGTCTGGTTCTGATTTACCAACGGACATTCAGCGGGTATTTTGGTCAGGAAATGATTTTGACAGAAAAAAGCCCTATGCTGTCATTGCTCCAATATCTCAACCATCACAAGGGCAACCTTGGAAACGATTTGAACGGGTAACGGAATTCACTGTCCAAAAAAGGAAAAACACTTACCACCAACCGTTTCAGTGGAATGTACAGGTCAAGTTTTTAACCGATTCTTATGAAGTTGACGGAAAGAATAAAAACCCTATCAGGATGGTTGCATACAGATATGCACAAAACCTGCTTAATAGGGCTTTTCTTCCTCCCGTGAAACAGATTTTGGAAGCTTTGGAAATCGCTTACAATCCGACTTCTGAAGTAATTACACCAAACGTTTTGCCAATAATGGATGACGATAAATACATCCACCAAGCAATAGTTGAATTTGCATTTTTCGGGATGGCAAAGACCGCCACAAAAGACACTGATTATTTCACAACCATCAAAGACCCAACACTATATCTTGAGGGTGAAGCATGACAGAAGAAGACAACAGAGCGGAAGTCACTGTCTCCGTAGATGATACATTCATTACCCGCCCAGGTTTCGGAACGATTGCCATCGTATACAAACATGGTGAGGCTTCTCTTGAAAGAGTAGAAACTTACACGACAAGGGCGGCAGGTTTGGCGGTTTTCCCTCTTTATACCCCGGTTGGTCAATATCTTAATATTTTGTTCAGCCAGGCCAACAAACCGGAAGCAGTTAAGGTCATCTATCAGGCTGCAGCCGAAGATCCTGACGAAGCATTGGACGCTGCACTATTGGTTGACAATGACTTTTACTTTGTGGTTTCCCCTTCCAGGGTTATAGCGGATCAAACAGCAATCGCAGCATGGGCACTTGCAAATGATAGATTTCATGTTTTCACAATGTATGACGCTGATGCTATCACTTCAGCCGAAACAGATATTTTCTCAGTCATCCAGGCCCTTACCAATACCAGATCACTCGGTTATTTTTCAAAAAAAGGTGGAATTGAATTTGCTAATACAGCAATCACGGTTTCTGGAACAACGGCATTAGTGGCGACAAGCACACCTCCCGCTCTTGGTGAAACAGTTGGAATATGGGAATCTGTTGTCGCTGCTTTGAATGGAATTTATACTGTTGAAGCGGTAGATCCGGGTGTTAGTTTTTCAATCACCGTTGCAGCCGGTACAAGTTCAGACGTTGCAGCTTCAAAAGGCTGGTCAAATATGAACTTAATTGATGCAGCTATTTTAGGCGTCATGGCTCCATATGATGCTGGTGCAAGATCATGGGATATGCAGAAATTAAGCGGTGTAACTCCCGATAACCTATCTGATACTGAAAAAACATATCTTGGAAATAAAGGGGCCAACTGGTTTACAACTATCGGCGGAATCAACGTAACCAGCGGAAAGAAGAAGGCTAGCGGTAAAACCCTGGGCGGTCGGTATGCCGATTTTGTACGGGGAATTGATTGGCTTAAAATTAATCTGCAACTTGACGCTGTTGAATTGATGATTGCTGAAGAGGGTGATCTTGGTTACGATGCAGACGGATTCCAGAAAACGCAAACCAAGTTTGAGCTGAGAATGGCAGATGGTATTAACAAAAAAGCACTTACTCAAATTGTTTTAGGGCCTTATGCCGGGTTAGATTATTTTGTTAAAATGCCAACTCTTGCATCAATCCCGGCTGACGATAAGCTTTCAAGGTTCTTGGACGGAATCGAAATTTACGGAGCCTTGAGAAACAAGGTTCAATACATGTCAATCTTACTAACACTGGCGGTTTAATATGACTGTGAAAATATATGCTTCTCAGGATGAAATAACCTACATCACAACATATGATGACAAGGTTTTTCCTCTGCAAGGTAAACCGGACGGAGACTATATCCTGATTGAATTCCAGAACGAGCCTGTTGATTCAGTTGAAGGTGTTGACGAAGAAGTTCAGCATTCAAGGCGCGGTGCATCTATGGCAAACTGGACTCTTACTAATTTATGGGGTTCTGATTGGAATGAATATATGCAACAGGCTTATGACGATCAGAATGAAGGGAATTATCTCAAGAAGATAGAACATAAGAGAATTAACCAGACAACCAACATTTCAGTAGCAGAAGGTCAACGCCCCATGATTAAAAAGATTCCAAACTATCAGCTTGGATCAAAAGCGGCAGATAGGGCCTGGATTGTTGTTGCTGAAAAAACTAAAATGAAAGAAAAACAAACACCGGCTTAATGTGTTCGTCTATCAACCAAATAAATGGCAGGCTGGCCTTGGAATTCCGGGAACACCAGCCTATGTGCAAATCAAAAATTGGCTGTCTATTATTCCGACAAAAAATAGGCAGCAATTCGAATTCAAGAGGGGGATATTTGGCGAACCATTCTTGCAGATGTCAACGGATTCCAGCGAAGATTTTGAAATCAATCTCTTACAGTCTTCTCCGACAATTGAACAATTTTGGAATCTATTTGATTTGCAGAAAACGGGGGTGGTTGGTTTTCCATTCTCGCTGATAGATACTGGTCAAGATTCAAACTTTCCTTTAGCAAAACGTCAGAAAACAATTTATTTCGTATCTTGGTTACCTGAAAAACCAAGAATGGCATTAAATCTAACCTCTACGCCGTGGGTAATTAAAATATCCTGTGCGGCTGGTGGTACAATCTATATATGAAAAATGAAGGGTGAAATAAAAGTTGTAGAAGTTGGAGCAATCGAAATCTATGAACAAGATTCAGAAGGTAAAGACACTGAAGTAGTAAAGGAAAAAATACCTGGTAGAAATTTTGAAATCCAGATCCAGGGGGCAACGGTAGCCCTTGAATTGGATTCAATCTGGATAGAACTACTTGAAAAATCTGGAATTAAGGGGTTGGAAGATGATATTGCAATGAAGATGATGAAAGGCATGAGGGGTGAAATACTGCAGGATATCAAACGGAATATTATCAAATGCGTGTTCACTCCAAAGCTGACAGAATCAACCTATGAGGACCTTGATCCTTCTGATATTTGCAGTCTGTTCGTGAAGATTCATAATCTCCATGTTAACGGTCCGAAAGAAAAAAAAAATTAGCTCAAGAAATATTTTCAGCTCCAATCATGGAGAACCCTGAAAAAATAGTCAGGCTTTCATGGTTGCTAAGGGATGAACATAAATGGCAAGGGGTGTTTTTCGGATTGTTTCACTATTCGATTGTAGAGCGGGAAAAATACTGGTCTTATGAAGATGACGTTGAATTCTTTATTGCATGCCTAATTAAACAGTTGATGCTATGAGTTTTTCAGGAACAGTCAGAGAATTAAAAAACAGAATCACTTTTGATGTAAATAAGGGTTCTGTTGCTAATTACAAATCGGCTTTTTCAGGCATGAAAGCCGATGCCAGTAGCATCATAAAAAAGGCGGGTGCAATAGGAATTGCTTTAACTGTTGCAGGTCAAAAGTTTTACATGGATCAGGAGAAGTCAAAAGCTTCGATTTCATTTTATGCCAAGACCAATCAAGATGCAGCAGAATTACTATCAACAATAAATAGACTCAGGGGTAAAACTGAAATCATATCAGAACGTGACCTATCTAAAGCTCTTGATCTTTTCGGACAAATGAACGTCAAAGCCAAGGACTTTGGAAAACTTTTCCCCCTCTTCCAAGATATAAATATTGCAAATCCTAAACTCGGTGGACTTTCTGGCATAATGGACACCTTCAAGGGTTTTGTCGAAGGAGGGGATTTAGACGCTCTTAGAAAATTTGGTTCTGTGGGTAAGGACATGGCAGAGGCTTTGAGCTTGTCAAATTTTGATGCCTCACAAACGGTCAAGGGTCAACAGAATAGATTTGATATGCTTTTCAACCTGCTTGAACAAAACAAACAGAGATTTTCAAAGCTTGCCAATGAACAACGAGATACAACAACATTCGCTTTTTCAGGACTTACAAAGGAACTATCAGACTTCACCCTCAATTTTGGAAAATCAACAAAACCTGTCAAAGGACTAGTCGAGGCAGTCAGGGATTACATAAAAGAATTAAATAATTCGGGTCCACTTTGGAAAAATATTGAAAATGCATCCGAATTCGTTTCCGATCTGGGAAAATTTATTTTTGGTGATTTGTCATTCATGGAAATGAGAAAGCATCAGAGATCACTTAGCGGAATAGACGACGAGGCAGACCAGGAGAAATTAAATTCTCCTTATGATAGTTCTGGACCTGGAATAGTTGATACTATTATTGGTGGGCTTAAATACGGGATAGGGATAAAAGAAGGTGGATTGTTTGAAGATAAAAAAGAAAACAAAATCAACCTTTCTGGAAATATAACGGTAGAAGGAAAAAACATGGGTGGTTTTGATCCTAGATCGTTACAAGAACAGATAAATAGTACAGTCAAAGAAATGGCAATTGATCCAATTAAAGAATCTCTCAAATACATTTCGGCTTCAAATGGCAGACCTGTTTCACCCGGTGGGGGTATGTAATGGCTGATCTGAGATTTTTGAATCCTATCACTGTTCTTGCAGATATTGGAGGCATTTCAATTGATGTTACCGATCGATTGGAAGAAGATCACGATTCCATTGTCACTGAAAACCCAATTGAAGATGGTAGCCCGACAACTGATCATATCACATTGTTACCAGTAGTCATCAATATTGAGGGTGGTTTCTCTGACTTGGTAATGACCAACTTAACCGGTCCGGCTCTTACAAATGATGCTTTAAAAGGAAGGGCTAAAACACAGTTTGACAGGCTTAAACAGCTTCAAATCAATCGGGATACTTTCTATGTTATGGACGGTTTCCATCTGATAGAAAACATGGTCCTGAAACGGTTGACCCTGAGAAAAGACAAGGAAGGGTTTTTCCTCAATTTTTCAGCAGAATTGAGACAGATTCAAAAGGTCACCATTGATAAAAGAGTTGCCGGTTACGATAAAGGAACCACGGTTGCTTCTGATGCATTCGACCGTAAGAAAATGACAACTCAATTACTTTTATCGGTCGGGACTATATCAACTCAACCATCACTTCAATCAGTGGGGATATTAGCATGAGTCAACTTAATCCGAGGATCGAAGGCGTTGTTTACGAAATTAAGCGGCATTTACACAATCACGAAAGATGGTTCGGAAAAGCCGCTGTTCCTAATGGTGAAATACATGTTGCAGATGAAATGATGCCGGGCATTGCTCCATTCGAAATTGTTTCTGGTGATAATGATTTTGGAGACTGGACACAATTACTTGGAAGCGAAGATACGCCATTCGACCCATTATCAACAGATTATTACAGTCACAGAATACAGATTCACAGCACGAACAGCGTTAAACAATTCACGTTACAGTTTATAATCGGTGAAAGTGCTGATTTTGCTGAAAAAATAGCAGCGAAGAATTATAGTACTGCCCCTTATATTCCATTATCGAATTCCCTTGATTCTGGATTAATTGACATAATGGAAGAACCCGTTCCAAAAAATACAAAATTATGGTGTCGGTTAGGATGTGAAGATTCAGACGCTAAAAAAATATTACTTTATCTTGGAATTTACGAATATAGAGCGCCTACAATATGAGATATACATTCTTAGAGTTAACGACTAAAGAAGTCGTGGGAAGGTTTACAGAAGGTGACACAGTAACAATCAAGGTTTACGATGTTTCAACCGGGTCACTTGTCGCACTTGATGATGATTCCTGTACGCCCCTTGATGATCCAAGGTTTTTCAAGTGGTCCTTTGCAAACCTGACGACTCAGCCGGTTGTTTTAACGAATTATATGTGGATCATGGACAACTCGTCTGTTGATCAGGCTGGGGAAATAGAGGTGGGTGGTTGGGCTGAAAGAATACCTGATCCAATTGGGCCTGCAAATACCTGTAAAATTACGGTTAACCTGTCAGAAATCGACGGAAAACTTTCAACCCCGGATGATGTTTTCGCAGAAAACGAAGACAACACAATAGAGCTTCCAACTGCTTACTATGCCGATTCCAGATATTTCAGAAAAGGGAAATACAAACCTTCATTTGATGGTGTGCCAGGTCAGGCTTATTGGATCATGCCACAAGGGGCAACGGTCAACATAGTGCTTGATTCTTATGGGATCAGTTCAAAAGGTATAGTCGTTCCTTCTGAGGATACCATTGATCTATATACTCTGATAACACCTGCTTAAAATGGCGATACTCGAAATCCAATTGGATATTGATAAATACAGGTCATCATATTTTGAGGTTGAGGCC
>Ga0307441_1000299_pt1 | contig 18809 bp, 10 predicted proteins | sample SalMarWE160420MG_FD_202149 | JGI IMG/M metagenome (GOLD analysis project Ga0307441, IMG submission 202149) | Salt marsh sediment microbial communities from the Plum Island Ecosystem LTER, Massachusetts, United States - WE1604-20 | ecosystem: Environmental > Aquatic > Marine > Intertidal zone >... | reverse complement strand
TCGAACTCCCTACGGACTAGGGCGCGACGGCACCCATAACGGGAATCCGCGTCCTTCACGTGGGTCCGGCTTCACCGTGGTGAACGCTACCGGTGGGCCCTGCTGGATTGGAACCAGCGACCAATCGATCACGAGCCGATCGCCCGGCTCAAGACGTTGTCCGTTCTGCTCTCGCAGGATGGCCGGGCATCGTGCTGGGGGCTACCTCGGCTATTGGCATGTGGCGCGGTGTCGTCAGAGGTGGGCTGAGTTGGGCCACGTTCGCAACACATCTCGCAACAGCGGACGGCCGACCTCCCAGAACATGGCCGGTGCGTAGCGCCACAGACGGCTCGAGATCCCGGCGACCGCCGCGCACGCACCGTCGACCGGCCCGGCCGAACGGCAACGACAGCGGCACGCCACAGGCCCGAACTCGGCGCAGTCGCGACATGCGCGAAGCGATTCCGGTCTTCACGTACGCCCGCTGCTGGCCCGGTCGTTCAGGGACGAAGAACCCCTCCTTGCCGGTCGCCTCTGCGCTCCGGCTCTGCGCCACGGCAACACCCACGACGTCCAACCGCGCGGCCCCACGTCTGGGACGCATTCGAGGTGGACGACCGACACCGAACGAGCCCGGCCGGTCCAGCGCCGGCTAAGGGGTGAGCCCGTCGGCCCAGTGGCGGTGGGGTCCACGCCTCTGGCCGGCGGCCAGCGACCCCTCTAGGATGCGTGTAAGGAACCTGGACGACCAGCGGCGAAGGCCGTCGACGTGCCCCCCGATCCGTTCGTTGCAGCGATCGGCGGCAGGTGGCGCGGGGTGGTTCGCGGCAGGAGCGACAAGTGATGGACCAGGAAGCGATCCGGCTGAGTGAACAGATTGCCGAGACCTTGAAGCGGCGCTACGAGACGATGCAGGACGCCGGGGACGCAGGAGCCGACGCGTTCGGTGTGCTGTACCGACAGGCGGTGACGCTGGTGGCGCAAGCCCGCCACATGAGCGAGGCCAAGACGGAGTTCTTCTCGCGTGACGTGCTGCAGCGCATCATGAACCTGGTCGTGCCGTGAGTTCGCACCTCACATCGAACGCGTGCCGGATCGAGGCCGAGAACGCCCCCGCGTAGCCGGCCGGACACGCTCTCTCCCGGCTCCCGCCGGCAGGCGATGGTCACAGGACGCTCGGGACCGAAAGCCGGCGGGCACCGAGCCGGGACGGACCGAAGGCATCGACGGCCCGGCTCGCGACCGGTTGGTCCGGATCACCGGTGTGACCCCCGACGGCCGCACCTTGACGGTTCGCCACGTGAGGCCCGGAGTCTCCTTCGGGGAGGATGCCCTGACGGACGGCGAGCGGAGCGAGAGCGCCGAGGCCCTCACGCAGGTGAGCATCGACGCGATCGACCCGGAGCGGATCGAGGCCGCGAACCTGATACACCTCGCGCGATCGTCGTCAGACCAGATCGGCAGGTCGACGGACTACCCGCCCTGGCTATCGGAGCATCGCGTTGCTCGACCACGACCGCCTCGGGGAAATCGCCCAGCACACCACAGCGACGTGAACCACGAGGGCTCTGAGAGGTAGCACCATGGAGAAGACGACCGTATCCGCAGCCGACTACGCGGGCTGGCAGCAGCTCGTTCGCACGTACCAGCAGCCGAACCTTCGGCTGGCCGTCTGGCAGATGCTCACCTCGTTCGGTGGCCTCTTCCTGAGCCTGAGCCTGGTGGCCCTGTCTCTGACCGTAAGCTACGGGCTCACGCTGTTCCTGGCCGTGTTTGCCGCCGGCTTCCTGGTGCGCGTCTTCATAATCCAGCACGACTGCGGGCACGGGTCCTTCTTCAAGTCCAGGCGAGCCAACGACCTGATCGGCACGGTGTGCGGCGTGCTGACGATGGCGCCCTACCGCTTCTGGCGCAAGACGCACGCCATCCACCACGCGCACCATGCCGAGCTCGAGGAGCGCGGCATCGGCGACGTGTGGACCATGACCGTGCAGGAGTACAAGGCGGCGCCCTGGTGGAAACGTGCCGCGTACCGCGTGTTCCGCAACCCCCTCTTCCTGTTCGTGATCGCGCCTCCCATCAACTTCATCGTTCTGCAGCGCTTCCCGCTGAACGGCAGCGCGAGCTGGCGCACCGGGGAGATCGCCTCGGTGTGGTGGACCGACCTGGCGATCGTGGCCCTGCTCGGCGCCGCGGCTCTCGCCTTCGGTCCCCTCGAGGTCCTGATGGTCTGGTTGCCTGTGATGGTGATCGCGTCGAGCGTGGGAACCTGGCTCTTCTACGTGCAACACCAGTTCGAACGCACCTATTGGGAGCACACGCCGCAGTGGGACTACACCCTCGCCGCCATGCACGGCAGCTCCTACTACCAGCTCCCGCGCGTCCTGCAGTGGTTCACCGGCAACATCGGCTTCCACCACATCCACCACCTGAGCCCCCGCATCCCCAACTACAACCTCCAACGCTGCCACGAGGAAAATCCGCTCCTCCAACAGGCTGCCAGGCTCAGCGTGCGCGACAGCCTGAAGACTGCCGGACTGACCCTCTGGGACGAGGAGCAGCAGCGCCTCGTGACCTTCCGCGAGGCTCGCCGCATGCGGCAGCCCGGGACGCTGTCGCAACGAACGGGCAGCGCCGAGCGGGGCGAGCGGCGGACGACGGGGCACGCGTAGGCGCGCGCCTGCCGTCCTGACGTCAGGACCCGACGAGGCCCCGCTCCCTGGCCCAGACGATGGCGTCGGCGCGGGAATGGAGCCCCAGCTTCTCGTAGATCTTCGTGATGTAGTTGCGTACGGTCTGCTCCTTGATGCCGAGCTCGCCCGCGATGCTGCGGTTGTCCCGGCCCGAAGCCATGCGCTCCAGCACTTGCCGCTCCCGGTTGGTCAACTCCGCCACGGCCGTGTCGTTGCCGTTGGCCCCGCCCGCCCGGCTCCTGATCTGGGCGATCTTCTCGAGCAGGGAACGACTGAACCAGGCGGTGTCGGTCATGACCTCCTGCACGGCACGCATCAGCTCCTCCTCGGTCGTCTTCCGCTCGGTCACGTCGGCCGCGTAGATGGTGAGGCCTTCCGCGCTGGGGTACGACCGCAGCTGGAGCCAGACGCCCAACGCCGGCACGTATGTCTCCAAGGTCACAGGGCCGCTGCTCGCCGCGGCCTCGCGGTAGCGGCGCCCGGCCACACTACCCCCGGCGCCGGAGAAGATCTGCCACACCGACCCACCGATCAGCTCTGGCGCTGCCATCCCCGTGAGGCGCTCGAGCAGTTCCGCACCCCGCGGATTCAGGTAGGTCAAGCGGTCCTGGCGATCGATCGCAGCGAAGCCATCGGAGATACTCTGCAGGATCGCTTCGGCATGCCTGCGTTCCGCCTCGACCGCGTCGTTCGAAGCCCGCAGCTCGGCGGTTCGCTCCGCCACACGCGACGCGAGCTCCTGGTTGACGCGCTCCTCCTCCCTCAGCAGGTCCCGCACCTGGTACTGCCGTTGTCGAGCCCTCAGGGACGCGCGCACGACCGTGACCAGACTGGACGGGTGGACGGGTCGGAACAGCACCGTCGTGTTGCTCCCGCTTTCCAGCGCTCCCGGGTCCCGCCAGGGCGGATCGACCAGCACGACGAACGAAAGGTCGGACCAGGCCGGTTGCGTCTGGTACGCCATCCGCACGATGTCCAACGCCTTCGGGCTCAGAGCCTCCGCCGTCAGCACGGCGGCCCCCGAACCCTCGCCCAGCCTCCGCCGCAGGTCCGACGGGTCCTTGCAGGTCACGGCCTGCATACCGGCTCGCGCGAGCGCGGCGCACAAGAGGTCCGCGTCCCGCCCCAGGGGAGCGAACACCAGGACGCGCAACCCCTGCGCGTCAACGCCCATCGTTGCCGTCGTCGGGCTTGCGTTGGTGCGGCTCCCAGGCGGCATCGGACCGGGGTGTGTCGCTTCGCCGGCCGTGCCGGTCGGGAAGCAAGGTGGGGGTCCCCGACAGGATGTTCCGGAAGGCGCTCAGAGGCTCGCCCACATGAATGCCGGTCGACGTCAGGCGCAGCTCCCGGATGGTCGATTCGTGGGAACCCAGGCGCTTCTTGATGACGGAGATCGCCCGCCGCAACATCCCGTCGGTCTCGAAGTGACGGAGCAGCAGCACGTCGTCGACGAGGTAGCTGATATCGAGCGGGATGACCTCCTCGCTGCCCGGCACGCCGCCCTGAGCCATGACCAGCAGCGTCAGCACACCGCGCTGGCTCAGGTAGGTCAGGAGCTCGTGCATCTGCGTGACGAGCAGGAGCTCGTGCGGCATGGCATTGAGATAGCCGGTCAGGCTGTCGATGACCACCACCGTGGCGCGGTCGAGCTCGACGGCCCGACGCACCCGGTCCGCGAACTCCCCAGGGGAAATCTCCCCCGTGCTGACCTGTTGAAGCAGGACGAGCCCGGACTCGTGGTAGGGTCGAAGGTCCATTCCAAGCCCTTCGGCTCGCCGGAAGAAGGTCTCCGGACGCTCGTCGAAGAGGAAGACCGCCGCGGCGTCACCTCGCTCGACCGCGGCGTGCACGTAGAGCGTCGCGATGGAGGTCTTCCCCGTACCCGTCGGCCCGAGGACCAGGCACGCCGTCCCCTCCTCCAGCCCCCCTCCCAGGAGAGTATCCAGCTGCTCCACGCCGCACTGGAGCGTGGCGCGGCCGAGGGTTCCTCCGTCTCCGAGGGGCTCGGTGTCGAGGCGCGGGTGCATCTCCAGGCCCCCGGTGCGGATCCGGAAGCTGTGGTAGCCCCCCCGGTAGAGCATGCCCCGCCCCTTGACGATCTCGAGCTGGCGGCGCACCGACCCATAGGCCGGCGACCATCGCTCGAGCGCCACGATGCCGTGCACCATGCTCTCGAGCTCGCTCTCGCCCTCCGTCGACGGTCCGGTCAGGAACAGGCTGGTGCACGGGATGTCGGTGAGCGCCTGCTTGAGCACGAGGAGCTGGCGACGGTAGCGGAGCCGGCTCGCGGTGAGCAGACGGATCTGCTCGACCGGATCGAACACCAGCCGCTCCGGCTGTGCGTCGCTTACGGCCTCCAGGATGCTGTCGATCGTCTCTCCCAGCTCCACCTGGTCCGTGTGGAACACCGTCTGATCCGCGGGAAGCCGGTTGGCGGCCTCGCGAGCGGAGACCTCGAACAGCGGCACGCCTTCGAGCGACCAGCCGTGGGACCGGGCGATCTCCCGCAACTCCCGCTCGGTGTGCGACAGGGTCACGTACAGCACCCTCTCGCCCGCCCGAACCCCCGCCAACAGGAACTGCAGGCCCAGGGTTGTCTTGCCCGTGCCCGGCGCGCCCTGCACGAGGTAGATCCAGTCACGGGGAAGCCCCCCGTTCAGCACGGCATCGAGACCCTCGACGCCGGTTGCCGCCCTATCGGTGCGGCTACGTGAGGTGGATCCTCGCTCGGCCATGGCCCAATGATAGGCCGGCCGCTCTCCGAGGTTCCAACCCAGTTCATGCACGGACGCGCCGAAGGGGGGTCACGACCCCAGCTCGCATGGGCCCCCGACTTCTGTCGAGCGTCGCGCGACGCCCGTAGGCTGGTGAGCACTCCGTTCCGTTTTCGTGCTACCTCTTCGGTCGCGGCGGGCCGCAACTCGCGGGGCGGAGGGGAACGCCGTCGAGCTTGCCGAGGCTACGGCTCGAGTTTCGCGTCGAAGCGCGAGCGAAGGAGGAGGGTCGTGCTCGTAGGCATCGCGGTCGTCCTGGTGATCCTCTGGATCCTGGGGCTCGTCACGTCCACGACCCTCGGGGGCGCGATTCACGTCCTCGTGATCGTCGCGGTGGTGCTCCTTGTGGTACGCGTCTTCCAAGGTATGCGAGCGTGATGGACGCGGTGGCCGCTTCTTTGTGCCGGACCGTTGCAGAGGGCCTCAGGCCTCTCTACGAAGCCGCGCGCAATGCCCGCCTGGACTGGAACGATGCGTTCTGGATCGTGTACGACGAGGCCGTCGTACAGGTCGCCAGAGCCAAGAACATGGCCGAATCGACGACGAAGTCGGTCTCGAGGGACATGTTGCAGGAGATCATGTTCCTCGTCATGGAGTAGAGCCCGGCGCTGGACAGGCGAAGGGTTGCGCTCGCAGCTGCCGACCCTTCAGCTGATCACGGCACGTCGCGAACGTGTCTTCGGCATGTCGAAACGGGAGGGTGAGTCAGTGAAGCTCGACGATGTGTTCTTGCTGGGCGTCCTGAACGCCCTTCCCGAACACATTCTGATTCTGGACGCTCACGGCACCCTCGTGGCGGCCAACGCCTCCTGGCGGCACTTCCTTCGGGATCAGAGCTCGGGGAACGGGGAAAGCGTCGGCCAGCCCTGCCAGGCGATCTTCCCGGTCCGCCACGGCGTCGCCGAGGAGGTTCGCGGCCGGCTCCACGCAGGCATCGCGGACGTCCTGTCCGGCAACCTCCCACGGTTCGATAGCGAGTACTGCCTCCGCCCGGCACTCGCTACGAGCTGGTTCGAGCTGAGCGTGGTCCCCCTTCGAGACGGGCGCCCCGGGGGGCTCATCACCCAGCGCGACATCACGGCCAGGAAAGCGCTCGAGGCCGATCTCAGAGAACGCGCGAATCACGACGATATGACGGGACTCGCCAACCGGCGCTTCTTCCAGCTCGAAGGGGCCCACATGCTCGCCCTCGCCAGACGCCAGGGTTGGAAGGGCGCCCTGGTGTACCTGGACCTCGACAACTTCAAGGCCATCAACGACCAACTCGGCCACTCCACGGGCGACAAGGCGTTGAACCTCGTGAGTTCCCATCTGGCGCGTCACACGCGGGAGAGCGACCTCCTGGCGCGTATCGGCGGCGACGAGTTCGTGCTCCTGCTCGCCAAGGCCTCGCCCGATGACGTTGGCCGGGTCGTGCGGACCCTACGAAGGAGCCTGGCCACACCCCTGAACATCGATGGGCATGCGTTCAGCTTGCAAGGGAGCTTCGGGGTCGCGCATCATCCCCGTGACGGCGCCACCTTGGACGCCCTGCTCGCGCACGCCGACCGGGCGATGTACCGCGAAAAGGTCGTGCGGAAGCTGCAACGCCAGCTGCGCACGGCGTAGTGGCCCGAGGCACGACGGAACCCTACCCTGCAGCCCAGAGACGCGCAAGCAGGCAGGTAGACGCGCGGGGAAGTCCCGTGACCGCCACCGGGGAACCATCATCATCGCCCGTGGGGAACCAGGCCGGTTGCGCGGCTCGAACGAAGGTCGACCGCCCACCCGCTGGGTGGGCTTGCCTGGGCCGAGCGCACCGACAGCCAATCCGCGCCGGGATGTTCGGCCTGGCCTGCCACGGGACTCCCGCTGTAGCATGGGAGGCGCGCTCCCCGAGCCCTTCGCGACCCAAGATTCGCGTTGTCCCAACGGTGTCTCCCTGCACGGCGCCATCCTGAGCGACCCAGGGCGCGTCCCGGCGCGACGGAGGAGCACCATGTTCGAGCACATCCTGGTCCCACTGGACGAATCGCTCGCTGCCGAATCGGTGCTGCCTCACGTCACAGCGATCGCGGAGCTCAGCGGTGCTCGGGTCACGCTGATCCGCGTGCTCGAGATCCCGACGACTGCAGGCCACGTACAGCCGACCGATCCGGTCGAGTGGCAACTGCACCACGACGCCGCGGGATCGTATCTGGCTGGAGTCGCGAAGCGGTTGGCAGCACAAGGCGTCTCCGCCAGGACCCGCATCCTCGAGGGGAATCCGGCTACCTGCATCATCACCCATGCTCATGACGAGGGCGTCGACCTCGTCGCCCTGGCGAGCCATGGCCGGACCGGGGTCACGGGATCCGAGCTCGGCGCGGTGGCGCACAAGGCGATTCTCGGCGTTCACGTGCCCTTGCTGTTGATTCGCTCGTTCTCCGATGCACCGCACGGCGCGGACGAGGTGCGGTACCGGCGGCTTCTCGTCCCGCTCGACGGCTCGCGTAGGGCCGAGTGCGCGCTCCCCATCGTCCATCGCATCGCCGACAAGCACGGAGCGTCCCTGCTGCTGAGCCACGTGGTGAGGCTGCCCGAGGTGCCCCATCGACTGCCGCTCAGCGAGGAAGAACAGCGTGTCGTCGACGGCCTCGGTGCTCTGGCACGCCGCCACGCCACGGCCTACCTGGATGGACTGGGCCGTGACCTCGCAAACGCCGGTCGTCAGGTAAGCGTTCATGTCCTAGACGGTGATGACCCGGCCGCCTTGCTGGAGGAGCTCGTCGCTCACGAGGACGTCGACCTGATAGTGATGAGCGCGCACGGCGCCACCGGCAGCACACGGCGGCCATTCGGGGCCATCACGGAGAAGTTCCTCCTGTACGGCAGCCGGCCGTTGCTGGTCGTGCAGGACCGCTCGCGCGAGGAGATCGAGGCGAGTCCGGCCCGCTCGGCCGCCCATGAGCAAGCTGGGCACTCGTGATCGAAAAGGCCCCGCCGGCGGCGATCGACCTCGAGACCTTCACGCGACAGGCCGAAGCGCTCGCCGCAATGCACGAGCTGACACCCTGTCGCAGCAGGCCGCGCCGGTACCGCCACCGCATCGACGTCGTGCGGGAACGCGTTCGGTCCCTGTACGCGCGCTTGCCGAGCGACGAGCCGATGCTTCCCGACGGGGGCCGATGGCTGCTCGACAACGACTATCTCGTCCTCCGTACCCTGCGCCAGGCGGACGAGGACGTATCCGCCGCCTTCTACCGAGTCCTACCCTGCGTGGCCGAGGGAGGCGCCAACCCCCTGCGCATCGAGGTCCTCATCGACGGCTTTCTGGACCGCTGCCGTGGGCGGGCGCAGATCGGCGCTCTCGAAGCGTTCGTCGAAGCCTACCAACGCGTCGCTCCCCTCATGCTGGCCGAGCTCTGGGCCTTGCCCGCGCTCCTGCGCGTCCACGTGCTCGAGCGCCTTGTCGATGCCGCCGACCGCGAGGTGCCGGCGACCCGTGGCAGCACCGGCGAGGAGGGCACGATCGCTGGGATCGTGCAGGGCCTGCACGAGATCGAGAACCAGGACTGGACGGTCTTCGTCGAGTCGCTCAGCCTCATCGAACGCTGCCTGCGAAGCGAGCCAGCCGGCCTCTATACCGCCATGGATCTGGCGACTCGGGATGCCTACCGGAGGGTCGTCGAAGCCGTCGCTCGACGTAGCGGGCGCTCCGAAACGGACGTCGCGTCGGCGGCCGTGCGCATCGTGAGCGAGGCGGCCGATACCGAGCATGTCGGCAACGTTCTGTTCGGGCACGGGCGCAACCTTCTCGAGAGGCGCCTCGGCGTCCGTCCCGGCGCCGGTGGGTGGCTCCGCCAGTGGGGTCGACGCTTGCGAGCCCCTGTCTACCTCGCCGCCATCGGCGCGCTGGCCGGGCTCATCCTGGCGGCGGCCGCGCTCCTGGCGGCTTGGCACGGCGTCGGCATCTCGCTGCCTCTGGTGCTCATCGCCTTCCTCGCCCCCGCGATCGTCGCAGCCGAGACGCTCGTGCACTACGCGATCACCCACGTGCTCCCCCCCAGGAGGCTCCCGAAGCTGGATTTCTCCGAGGGCGTACCGGATCACGCTCGGACCCTCGTCGTGATCCCCACCCTGGTCTCCGCCGAGCGCGACATCCCTCCGCTCTTCAGGCAACTCGAACGGCATGCCGTCGGCAACGCCGATCCCAACATCGGCTTCGCCGTCCTGACCGACTTCCCGGACGCACCCGAGCGTGACGCCCCCGGGGACGACGCGCTGCTCGAGTCTCTCGAAGCGCACCTCGACGCCCTTCGCGGTCGCCGGCCGGACACGCGCTTCTACCTGATGCACCGCGAACGACGCTGGAACCCTTCCGAGGGTTGCTGGATGGGTTGGGAGCGCAAGCGCGGCAAGCTGATCGAGCTCAACGCGTGGATCGATCGCGGCGAGCGGGGCAGCTTCGTTCGTCCCGAGGGCCATCCCGACGACCCGGCTGCCGGACCGACCGACTACGCCTTCGTCATCACCCTCGACACCGACACGGTGCTGCCTCCCGGCGCCGCCGCCCGCCTGGCCGGCACGATCGCACACCCTCTCGTACGGCCCCGGTTCGCGGAGGACGGCAGCCTGAGTCACGGTTACACGGTCCTCCAGCCTCGCGTGGACATCCTTCCTACCCACGAGTCGCGGAGCCTCTTCAGTCGGGTGTTCGCCGGCGGCTCCGGCGTCGACCTGTACGCCCGGGCGGTGTCGGACCCGTACATGGACCTCTTCGGCGAGGGGATCTTCGTTGGGAAGGGCATCTACGACGTTGCAGCGATGACCCGGATCCAACGTGGGAGGGTGCCGGAGAACGCCATCTTGAGTCACGACCTCTTCGAGGGCGGCCTCGGCCGGGCCGCCCTCGTGAGCGACGTGATCGTGCTGGAGAGCTACCCCGCCGGGTATCTCGCCTACGTGCGTCGCCTCCATCGGTGGGTGAGGGGCGACTGGCAGTTGCTTCCCTGGCTTGGCCGCAGGGTCCCCGCGCCCGCCGGCGGGGGTCTTCTCAACCCCCTGACGCCGCTCACCCGGTGGTTGATTTCGCAGAACCTCGTTCGGAGCCTCGCGGCGCCTTCCCTGGCGGCGTCGCTCGCTCTGGGATGGACGCTCGCGCCCGCCCCGCCATGGGCCTGGACGCTGCTGGTTCTGGGCGTGTCCATGGTTCCGTTCCTGTTGGGCCGCCTCACAAGGCTGACACGCACGATCCGGCAGCAGGAGCGGGGCGCCTCGAGCTGGTCCCACGACGCGCTGCGCTGGATCGCCGACCTCGTATTCCTTCCGACCACGATGGCCGTCACGGTCTCCGCGATCGGCGTGACCTTGTGGCGCCTGGTGGTCTCGCGACGCCACCTGCTGTCGTGGCGCGATGCGGCACGGAGCGCCCGCGATCTCGAGCAGCGTGATGGACCGCTGGCCACGTGGCGCGAGATGGCGGTCGCTCCGCTGTCGGCCGTTGCGCTCGCCGCGCTCGTTGCCTGGAGTCGACCCGAGGCCCTGACGGTCGCGGCGCCGCTCCTCCTGGCGTGGCTCGCTTCACCGGCCATCGCATACCGCTCAGGACGCGCGGCCGAGCGCAGCGATCCACCTCTGAGCAGCGACCAGAAGCGCTGGCTCGCGACCGTCGCCCGGCGTACCTGGTTCTACTTCGAGCGTTTCGTCGGGCCCGGGGACCACTGGCTCCCCCCCGACCACTTCCAGGAGTCGCCACGGGGGGCCATCGCCCATCGCACCTCCCCCACCAACATCGGTCTTCTGTTGACGAGCACCCTCGCGGCGCACGATCTGGGCTTCCTCGACGCGCGCACGACCGTTCGCCGGGTCGGCAATACCCTTGCGACGATCGCGACCCTCGAGCGCTCGCACGGGCATCTGCTCAACTGGTACGAGACGCAAACGCTGCAGCCCCTGGCCCCGAGGTACGTGTCCTTCGTGGACAGCGGCAACTTCCTGGCCTCCCTGGTGATCGTGAAGCACGGCTGCGCCGAGGTCCTGGAACGGGGTCCGGTGGAGCTCGCGTCGTGGAGAGGTGTGCTCGTCCTCCTCGACCTGCTGCGCGAGAACGCCCGCTCGATGCGGGCCGACACGACGGCGATCGAGGCTGGCCTCGCCGACGTGCGCACGAGGGTCGAGGAGCTCGCGGACGCGCCGGAGCGGTGGTCGGGCATGATCGACACGCTGCTCTCGGAGGATCTGCCGGCGTTGGACGCGCGCGTGCTGGACCTCGTGCGAGCGGCCGCGCCCGACGTCGACCGGGACGTCCTGGCCGAGCTGGCGACGTGGTCTGGACGCTTGCACGGTCACGCCGAGAGCATGCGACGCGAACGCGACCTCTTCCTTCCCTGGCTGGCACCCGGCATCCGCTCGGCGCGCTTCGACGCTCCCATGCGGGCGGTGCCGGCCTTCCCGACCTTCGCCGAGCTCGGCGACATCTACCCGCGCTGGCTCGCGCTCCTGGGCGGGGCACCCGACAGGAAGGGGTCCCGGTGCGGCGTGGAGGATGCGCCCGGCGACGAGCCCCTGCCAAGCGCGATCTTCGCCGCCCAGACGGCGCTCACCGAGGTCCGCATGGCGGTGCAAGGCATCGCGGAGGAAGCCGAACGCTACCTCCAAGAGGCCGAGTTCGAGACGCTCTACGACGCGCATCGCAAGGTGTTCCGCATCGGCTTCGACGTGGACACGGGCCGGCAGGACGAGCACGCCTACGACCTGCTCGCGTCCGAGGCGCGGATCGGTAGCTTCCTCGCCATCGCCCTGGGACGCGTGCGCCAGGATCACTGGGTTCATCTGGGTCGGCCGTTCGCGCTCGCCGGCGGCCAGCGCGTGCTGCAGTCGTGGAGCGGCAGCATGTTCGAGTACCTGATGCCGGCGCTGATGATGCGCACACCGAACGACAGCCTGCTGGGCCATGCAAGCCGCGCCGCCGTGCACCGCCAGATCGCGTTCGGTCAGGCCCACGGCATCCCGTGGGGCGTGTCGGAATCCGGCTATGCCAGGACCGACGCGCACGACAACTACCAGTACCGGGCGTTCGGCGTGCCCGACCTGGCCCTCTCACGAACGGGAACCGACGCGCGTGTCGTCGCTCCCTACGCGACCCTGATGGCGTTGCCGTTGGCGCAGAGGCCGGCCCTTCGGAACCTCGAGCGGCTCGCCAGGGGCGGGGCCCTCGGACGCTACGGCTTCTACGAGGCCATCGACTACACGCCGGACCACCTGCCGCTGGGCAGCCAGGACATGGTGGTTCGTTCCTACATGGCGCACCACCACGGTATGTCCCTGCTCGGGCTCTGCGCCGTTCTCGACGGATCCAGGTTCGTCGAACGCTTCCACGCGGACGTCCGCGTCCATAGCAGCGAGATCCTCCTGTACGAGGCGACCGTCGACATGCCGCCGCTGGATTCGAGAGGAGGCGAGGAGCGACCCGCCGCCCGACGGCCGACCCCCGAACCGGTGCGCTTGGCCCCGCGTCGGATCCCCGACTGGACGCCCGCGCCTCTGGTGAACATGCTCTCAAACGGGCGCTACACCGTCTTCATCAGCAACGCAGGCGGCGGTGGCTCCCGCTGGGCGGGCTTGGACCTGAGCCGTTGGCGGGCCGATGCGACCCGCGATGCACACGGGGTGTGGACCTACCTGCACGACCTCGACTCAGGGCGCCTCTGGTCGGCGACCCGGCAGCCGACCGGCGTGCACGGCGAGCACGAGACGGTGTCCTTCCAACCGCACAGTGCCGGGTTCTCACGACGCGTCGACTCGATCCTCACGCGCCTCGACGTGACCGTCGATCCCGACGACGACGCGGAAATCCGCCGTCTCACGGTGACGAACCAGGGCGCCGAGACGCGCCATCTGGCGATCGCCAGCTACGGGGAGGTCGCGCTCGCCCCGCACGGTGCCGACCTTCGCCACCCCGTCTATGGCGGGTTGTTCGTCGAGAGCCGCTGGCTCCCGGAGATGCAGGGCCTGCTGTTCCGCCGCAGGCCGCGCGCCGACGACGAAGCCGAGCACCTCCTGCTGCACCGCCTCGTGGTGGAGGCGGGCCGACCCGAGAGCGTGGAGTTCGAGAGCGACCGCTCGCGCTTCCTCGGCCGGCACGGCAGCGCGGAGCGTCCGGCAGCGCTCTTGACCGGGGCCCTGCCCGGCACGAGCGGGGCGGTTCTCGATCCCGCATATGCTCTGCGCACCGCGTTCGCCCTGGGCCCCGGCGCCACCGTGCGGCTCGCCTTCCTGACGCTGGCAGGCGACGGGGCGTCGAGCGTGCTGAGCGCCGCGCGACGCTTCGATCGCTGGGGTGCTGTCGAGGAGGCGTTCCGCGGTGCCCGCGCGCGCCAGACCACGATCCTCGAGCAGCTGGCGCTCGGCGGGCCGGACTGGTGGACGATCGAGCAACTGCGCTCCCACCTGCTCTACCAGAACAGCCGCCTGCGCGCCCCGGCGCCGGTCCTGACCCAGAATCGCCTGGGGCAGCAAGCCCTGTGGGGCTACGGGATCTCCGGCGACCACCCCTTGGCAGTCGTCCGTGTACGTGAGGCCGAAGACCTGGAGCTTGCCGCCCTGCTGCTGAAGGCGCACCGGTACTGGCGCGAGCAGGGGTTCGCGACGGAGCTGGTCCTGCTCAACGAGCGCGACGATGGTTACCTGCAGACCACGCACACCCGCCTCAGGACCCTCGTTCATGCCAGCGGCAACGACGGCTGGCTCGATCGCCCCGGCGGCATCGTCGCGCTCGCGTCGAGCCGGTTGGACGACACGCAGAGAACCTTGATCCTGAGCGCGGCGCGCGTGGTGGTGGGCGCCGGCGTGCCGCTCCAGGGAGCCCTGGCGCTGGCGAGCGACGCGCGAGAGACCCGCCTGCCCGCGTTGATGGCCACCCGCAGCGTCACCGATCCCGCCGAAGCGGAGCGGCCGCTGCCGCCCCCGCCGGAGGATCTGCTCTTCGACAACGGCCTCGGCGGGTTCGCCGACGAGGGCCGCGAGTACCGGATCGTCCAGGCCGGAAGCCCGACGCCGGCACCATGGGTCAACGTGCTCGCCAACCCCGACTTCGGGACCCTCGTGAGCGAAGCCGGATCGAGCACCACGTGGGCGGTCGACGGCGGAGAGAACCACCTCACGCCCTGGTCCAACGATCCGGTCACCGATCCCAGCGGCGAAGTCCTCTATCTGCGCGACGAGGAGACCGCCGAGGTCTGGACGCCGACCCCGCAGCCCATGCCCGGCGGAGAGCCGTACCGGGTACACCACGAAGCCGGAAGCACGCGCTTCTTCCACGGCAGTCACGACCTCGATCAGCGACTCCACTTGTTCGTGCCGTCCGACGCGCCGCTGAAGGTGGTGCGGCTCCGGCTTCGGAACCTCCTGGCACGTCCGCGGCGCATCACGGTCACGTACTACGCCGAATGGGTGCTCGGGAGTTACCGGGAGGGCACGCAGGCGTTCGTGGTCCCGGAGTACGACGGTGATCTCGAGGCCCTGCTGGCCCGCAATCCGTACGGCCCGTCCTTCCCGTCGCAGGTAGCGTTCCTGGTCGCCAACCGTGCCCCGCACGGCCTCACGACGGATCGGGAGGAGTTCCTGGGTCGGGAGGGCAGCGTGAATCGACCGGCCGCGCTGGCGCGGGTGGGGCTGTCCGGGCGCGTGGAAGCGGGGCGGGACCCCTGTGCGGTCCTCCAGGTCCACGTCGATCTCCCCGCCGAAGGCGGCGACGAGGTGTTCTTCCTGCTCGGCGCTGGCGCAGACCGTGAGGCGGCTCGGGACCTGATCCGGCGCTTCCGTGACCCCGCGCGGCTCGACGCTGCCGCAGAGGACCTGCACCGTGCATGGAACCAGAGCCTCGGCGCCATCGCTGTACGCACGCCCGACCCCGCGATGAACGTGATGCTCGACCGCTGGCTGCCGTACCAGACGATCGCCTGCCGGCTGTGGGGCCGCACGGCCTTCTACCAGGCCGGCGGGGCGTTCGGCTTTCGCGACCAACTTCAGGACGTCATGGCGGTGATGCACGCTGCACCCAATCTGGCGCGCGCTCAGCTGCTGAGAGCGGCGCGGCACCAGTTCGAGGAGGGTGACGTCTTGCACTGGTGGCATCCGGGCGGGACCCACGGCGTCCGGACCCGCATCTCCGACGATCTTGCCTGGCTACCGTTCGTGATCGAACGCTACATCGACCACACGGCCGACGGCACCGTCCTGGACGAGAGCGTTCCGTTCTTGCAGGCACCTCCGCTCGGGCCCGAAGAACAGGACCGATACGACCGCGTCTCGGAGACCGAGCAGACGTTCTCCCTGTACGAACATGCCTGTCGGGCGCTGGATCGAGCCTGCACCGTCGGTCCGCACGGCCTACCGCTCATGGGCGGAGGCGACTGGAACGACGGCATGAACCGGGTCGGGATCGGCGGACATGGGGAAAGCACGTGGCTCGCGTGGTTCCTCATCGCCACCCTGGCGCGCTTCGCGCCCTTGTGCGAGGCGCGTGCCGAAACGGCCCGGGCGGACCGCTACCGGCGCCAGGCGGAAGCCTACCGCACGGCGGTCGAGGCCCACGCGTGGGACGGCAACTGGTACCTGCGCGCCTTCTTCGATGATGGCACCCCGCTCGGCTCGCACCGGAGCGAAGAGGCGAGGATCGACTCGATCGCCCAGTCCTGGTCAGTGCTCTCGGGTGCCGGCGATCCCGCGCGCTCAGAACAGGCGATGGCATCCGTCGTCGAGCACCTGGTGCGCCCGACGGACGGCATCGTCTTGCTGCTCACGCCGCCGTTCGACCAAGGCGACATGGACCCCGGCTACATCAAGGGCTACCTGCCCGGCATCCGCGAGAACGGCGGTCAGTACACGCACGCGGCGATCTGGACCGCGTGGGCGTTCGCTGAGCTCGGCGACGGGGCTCTCGCATACCGCCTGTTCGACCTCCTCAACCCCGTACGGCACGGCGCAACGGCGGAGGCCGTCGCGCGCTACAAGGTCGAACCGTACGTGATCGCCGCCGACGTCTACGGCGTGGCGCCCCACGTCGGTCGCGGCGGCTGGACCTGGTACACGGGTTCGGCTGCCTGGATGTACCGGCTGGGTATCGAGGCGATCCTCGGCCTCCACCGCCACGGCGACGCCCTCGACGTCCAACCGTGCATCTCTCCCGACTGGGACGGGTTCGAGGTGGACTACCGGTTCGGCGCCAGCTGCTACACGATCCAGGTGCAGAACCCTCACCACATCTCCCGAGGCGTGACGGCCGTCACCGTCGACGGTCGCGCGCAGCCGACACGGCGCGTGCCCCTGCGTGACGATGGTCGGGACCACGCCGTGACGGTCATCATGGGCGCGCAGGAGGCAAGCGCGTCCTCACCCGCCCCGGCGGTACGTGGATAGCGGGGGAGCGTGGAGCCCGAGGGGTGCGTGGTTCACGGACCCTGCCGTACCCCGACCCGCAGCGGCACCGGCCACAAGGATGGGGGCCGCGCTCATGCCAACGGTCGGGCCACCGCCCAGCCGACGATCGCCACGGCGATGCCTTCGAAGCAACCGGAACGACCGGAGAGGCTCCTCGTCCGCGAGCGCGAACGCCTCCACGAAAGGGGAGCAACGTGTATGTTCGTTTCGGGTTGGGAGCAAGGCCGAGGAGCAACATGAGCGTGCGAGCTCGGTCTGGAGATTGCCCTGCTCCACCCCATCCCCATGACTCCGAACAACCACCCTGAGTCGTGACGGACCGAATACGCAGGTATGCGAGCGGTAACGAGGGCGGACCCGAAACCCAACGAGGAAGACCCATATGGTTCGTTGGGATCGACGTCAGCAAAGCCACGCTCGACGCCGCCGCCCTCTCCGAGAGTGGAGAGATCCGCCGCACCAAGGCAGACAACACCGCCCAGGGACACGCCGAGCTGGTGCGATGGTTTCAGGAGTTCCCTGACGCGCTCATCGCCCTCGAAGCGACCTCGGCCTACCACCGCACCCTGGTCGCATCCCCACAGAATGCAAAGCTGCGCGTGAGCGTGCTGAACCCCGCGCAGGCCAGCCACCTCGTGAAGAGCCCGCACCGCCGCAACAAGACCGACAAAGCAGACGCACTGTGGCTGGCCGTAGACGCCAACGAACACCGACCCGCACCCTCGCTGCCGGCCTCCCACCTGGCACACTCCCTGACGCGCGAGCTAGAGCCTCTGGACAAGGACCTGACCCGGCTGAAGAACCGGCTGGAAGCGACCGAAGCCGGTGAGGCGCACCCCGAAACCCTGCCCTCCCTGCGGCGCCACATCGAGATGCTGGAACACGAGAAGAAGGCGCTCGAGGAGCAACTCGAACGCGACACCAAACACACCCGCGGCCACGAACTTGCCTTGCTGACCAGCATTCCCGGTATCCACACGCGCACCGCCTGCCACCTCCTGACCGAGCTCGGAGACGTCCACCGCCTCGCCAGCGCTCGCAAGCTCGTCCCGTTCGCCGGGCTGACGCCCCCGCGCTTCGACTCCGGCACCAGCGTCGGAGGCCAAACGAAGAACTCGAGGTCGGGTTCCAGTGCGCTGCGGCGCATGCTGCACATGCCGTGCCTCGCGGCGATTCGCATCAATCCGGTCATCAAGGCCTTCCACGAGAAGCCGGTGAAGCGCAACAAGCCGCGAAAGGCCGCCGTCATCACCCGCATGGCCAGACTGCTGAAGACCGCCCACGGTGTCCTCACCAGCACCACGCCGTTCGCAACCAACCCCACTCCGGCTTGACAATCAACACAGCATCTCCAGGCCAAGAGAACGGGGACGGGCCCAGCGGAGCCCGTCCCGCATGGTGGGCCCTGCTGGACTTGAACCAGCGACCAATCGATTATGAGTCGACTGCTCTGACCGACTGAGCTAAGGGCCCGCGCGCTCAGATTGTACCGTGCACGGTGGATGCGCCGCCGACGAGGTCGGTGGTCCAGGCGGCGCCGCACGAACCGGCACGAGCGTGAGGCATGCGCGGCGCCGCTCGGCTACCCTGTCGGTATGCCGGACCAGGTCGCGTTCCAGGGCTTCCACCGCGAGGCGATCGCCTTCTTCGAGGGGCTGGCCAGGGACAACAGCAAGGCCTACTGGGAGGCGCATCGCGCCGTTTACGACGAGCACGTGCGCGCGCCCATGGAGGCGCTCGCCCGCTCGCTGGAGGGGCTGTTCGGTACGGCGCACATCTACCGGCCCAACCGCGACCTGCGCTTCACGAAGGACAAGCGGCCGTACAAGGAGCACGCGGCGGTGACCTTCGGGGGACGCGGCCCGCGGGCGGTGGCCGGCCGCCACGTCCACATCGGCCCCGAGGGCTTGTTCGTGGCGGCGGGCGCCTACCGCCTCGAGGGGGAGGCGCTGGCCGGCTA
>Ga0307441_1000298_pt1 | contig 18835 bp, 15 predicted proteins | sample SalMarWE160420MG_FD_202149 | JGI IMG/M metagenome (GOLD analysis project Ga0307441, IMG submission 202149) | Salt marsh sediment microbial communities from the Plum Island Ecosystem LTER, Massachusetts, United States - WE1604-20 | ecosystem: Environmental > Aquatic > Marine > Intertidal zone >... | reverse complement strand
CCGTATCAAACGTCCGGCCTGTTTCTGTATTGATAATCATAGGTTGCCGCTATAGTATGTAGGTAGAAGGCTGAAGACTGAAGTATCTTAACAAAGGAAACCAAGTTGCGTTTTTCCCTTCAGCCTATTTTTTTATTATACATGTTTTCCGGCAAAAAGAAAGGCCCGGAAGTTTAAGAAAAACCTTTCACTTCCGGGCCTTGGAAAGACTCCTTCATCGTGAAGGTAAATTATACCTGTGGTCGCGGCAGGACGCCTGCCCTCTCGGCAATTTCAGGAACACGATGTTCCCACTCGATGGCCATGAGATGGACCCCCGCAATTCCTTCCATTTGCTTGAATTCTTCAATCTGCTCAATCGCGAATCGAATGCCCTCCTCAGCAACCTTTCCTTTTCCAGCTCCTTGAAGCCTTTTTATGAGTTCCCCGGGAACATCCATCCCGGGGACCTGTTTCGCCATATACCGTGCCATACCGACACTCTTCATGGGGGTGACGCCGGCAAGGATGGCGCATTTTTCGTGAAGGCCCATGTCCACAACCTGTTTCATGAACTCCCGAAACCGTTTCATGTTGTATATGCACTGCGTCTGGGCAAAGTCGGCACCTGCCGCTATCTTCTTTGCAAGCCGGTACACCCTGAATTCACTCGGATCAGCAAAAGGATTGGATGCGGCGCCGATAAAAAGCCTTGGGGCAACATCAATTTCCTGGTCGTTCAGGAATTTTCCTTTATCCCGCATGTTCTTGACCATGTTGATCAACTGCATGGAATCAATGTCAAAGACATTTTTGCTCCCGGGATGATTCCCGAATTTCTGGTGATCCCCGGAAAGACACAGCATGTTCCGGATACCATGGGTATAAACGCCAAGGATATCGCTTTGCATGGCCAACCGATTGCGGTCTCTGCAGACCATCTGAAAATTGGGCTCCAGGCCCTCCTGGAGGAGGACGAGTGACGCCGCCCAGCTCGACATGCGTACCACCGCCGTTTGATTATCGGTCACGTTCACGGCATCAACACAGCCTTTCAGGTGTTTGGCCTTTTCCCGCAAGACACCCACATTAGCTCCCGGCGGAGGACCACATTCTCCGGTAAAGGCGAAATGACCGGCCCTCAGTACTTTTTCCAGATTACTCCCTGATCTATATTCGCTCATTTCACCAGTTCCTCCCTGATCATTCTTCTTGGCCCACCATCTCTGGCTGTCGTCCAGTCCTTGGCAGGTCTGAATTGAAGGAGATCATCGAGCCGGTCTTCCTGCATGAGTTTCTGCACGATCATATCCCAGATGCAGTCAACATCCTTGGCAATCTCACATTTTCCTCCTGCGGATCCTCCGCAGGGACCGTTGAGAAGGCTCTTGGAACAACGGGCAATGGGACAGAGCCCTCCAAAATAATGGACAACGCAGCTCCCGCAACCGGCGCATCTTTCAGCCCAGATACCGTGTTCCACCGCTCCTCCCATGAACTTGGTGTTCACTCCCGGAAATATCTTTTTGGAAGGATAGCGCTCTGAGATGAACTGGGGGCCCACTCCACAGGCGATGGATATGACCGCATCATACGACGAAATAACGTCCTCCAATTCGTCCACGTATTCAGGGTCGCACTGCCGTTCCAGGGTGTATTCACTCACCTCAAGGGCTTTCCCGTCCCTTTTCCCCGCTATTCTCAGCGTTGAAGCCAGAATTCCAACCTCTTTTGAGCCACCAACATTACAGACAGTGACACAGCCTTTACAGCCAACGACCAGGATTTTATGAAAATCCTCGATCATTTCCAAAATTTCCTTGATAGGTTTTGGTTCCGCGACAATCATGCTCGTACCTCACAGCAATCTAAGGGTTGATTTTTTTCGGCAAGGGGCCCAATGTCTTCAACCGCTCAACCATGTCACACGCGATATCCACGAATTCCTGGCCCCTCGCCGCAGAAAAACTGAAGACATCGATTCTTTCAGGTTCAATATCTAGTTCGCTCAGGATTTTTTTCGCATGGTCCACACGCTTTCGGGCCTTGGTAATCCCGCTGATATACTGGCAACTATCTTCCTGGCAGCCGGCCACGTACACACCGTCAACCCCGTTTTCGAAGGGTTTCAGGAGATGCAATATTTCCACACGCCCCGTGCAAGGAACCTGCACCAGTTTTACGTTTTCCGGCAAGGTCTTTTTTATCTTGTGCGCAACATCAGCCGCTGAAGAGGCACAGTTGCTGCAACAAAATGCAATGATTTTGGGGCTATAGTTCTTTTTCATCTGTATTCACTCCTTCTTTCTCACTGCTCTAAGAGGACCAGAGGCGCTTGGTTGAGCATTTCATCACTGCAACTCATCATGAAAATTGCCTTCCCGGGACATTCCGCCACGCACGTGCCGCAACCTCTGCAGAGGGCGGGATCGATAAAGGCGGCTCCAAGATCATGGTCAATGACGGGCACATGGAAGGGGCAGGCCCTGACGCAGGTACAGCATACTGCACATTTCTCAGTCCGCACTTCCGCGATGAGACCGCCTGCCTGGATGGTATCTTGTTTCAGGATTTCCACGGCCCTGGCAGCCGCTCCTTTCGCTTGGGCGATGCTTTCTCCCGTGTCTTTTGGATAGTGAGCGAGGCCGGCAAAGTAGATTCCCGGTCTCGATGTTTCCATTGGGCGCATTTTCTGGGGAGATTCAGCAAGGAATCCATCAGGGTCGAGCTCTACATGAAACGTTTTTGCGATTTGATCGGTTCCATCTGGGATGATGGCGCTCTGGAGTGAAACAAAATCTGCCTGGATGGCAATGGGTTTTTCCAGAATAGGTTCATAGGCAATAACCTGGAGCCCACCCTTTTTGCCCTTGGGCTCTACCATTGGTTTATGATCCAGGTCAAAGCGCACAAAAATGATCCCTTTTTCCCTTGCCTCCCGGTACAGGAGTTCTCGCTCTCCAAAGGTACGCATTTCCCGGTAAAGGATGAAGATATCCATGTCAGGATTCTTGGATTTCAGGTCAATGGCAGTTCGAACGGAGAAGGTGCAGCAGAAATTACTGCAATAGGGACGGTCGGGTTCACGTGAGCCGACACACTGGATAAAGACGGCGCATCTTGCCTTGTAAAGGAGATCCGGATCGCTCAGAAGCTTTCCCTCCAGTTTATCCCAGGTATAAACATTGTCGTTTTGGCCGTACGCGTATTCCGAAGGGATGGATGCTTTTCCACCGGTAGCCAGGATGGTAACGCCGTGAGCCACATCCAGGTCCTTTCTGCCCTGCGTAAGGGTGGTAAGGAAACTCCCGGCAAATCCCCTGCTTTCCTTGACTGTTGTGTTGAGCAGTACCTCGATATCCGGGTTCTTTTCAACCCGTGAAATCACTTCTTTCAGGTGCTCGCTCACATCAAACCCCTGCCAGGTACGCAAGACATGAGAAGCGTTTCCGCCGAGTTTTTCCTGTTTTTCCACCAGTGTCACGGGAAAGCCACTCCCGGCTACAGCAAGTGCGCTTTCGAGGCCGGCTTGGCCCCCTCCTACGATCAGGGCACGCTTCTCCACCGGGATGGTCTTCATGACCGGGGGGGTGATGAAAGCGGCACGCGCGACGCCCATCCGGACCAGGTCTTTCAGTTGCGAAGCAGGTGGTGTAACGCTTCGGTTTCTCAGGTCGACCATCTCATACAGGAAGGGATTCAGTCCCGCCAACCTGAGCGCGTTCTCCACGAGGTTCTTATGGGTAACTGGTGTACAACTGGCAAACACGAGCCTGTTTCCCTTGCTCTTCTTGATGCCTTCCACGAGGCTGCCAAGCAGATCTTCGCCTGCTCCTGACACCGCGATCACGTCCGGCAACGTAGGGGCGTAGTCCTGGATAATCTTTGCGATGGAATCATCCATGCCCGGGCAGAGATGGTAGGCGACAAGTATTTTTGGTGGATCCGCAGGAACAGGAGAGGGTTCAGGGAAAGACATGGGCCCTGCAAAGGACACGGGTTCGAGAAAAGCAGTGACGTCAGAGACAGAAGAGCTGGCCTCTATCAATGACTGAGTGATGTCGAGGGGACCGTTTATACCGCCACAGGCAAAAATTCCCGGGATATTGGTAACGGTTGATGAGAAGGGCTTCGAGATAAGATAATGGCCTTCATTGAGTTCCAGACCCAGATCCTCTGCAAGAGAGATTGCCTGGACAGAAGGCCTGATCCCCACGGAAAGGACGACGAGGTCAAATGTTTCCCGCTTGGCCTCTCCTGATTCATCGGCATAGGTAATAAGCAGATCATCGCTGTCAGCAATTGGTGTTACCGAGTGGACCCTGGAGCGAATAAATTGGACACCCTGGTCCACGCCCTGATTAAAATAGCGCTCCCAACCTTTTCCATGTGTTCTCATGTCCATGAAAAAGATGGTCGTTTCAGTATCACCGTTTCCTTCCTTGATATTTACCGCTTCTTTCAAGGCGTACATGCAGCAAACAGAAGAGCAGTACGGGGCGTCGCATCGATTGATATCTCGTGATCCCACGCACTGCAGCCAGGCTATTTTCCTCGGGGGTTCATTGTCGGAAGGGCGAAGGACCTGCCCCTGCTGAGGGCCGGTCGGCTTTTGCATCTCTTCAAACTCCACGCTGGTGACAACATTCGGCAGGTGCCCGTAGGCATATGTGTCAAAGCTGGTGGGATCGAATGGCTCGAGACCTGCCGCGAGGATAATTGCGCCGGCGGTGACTTTGTCCTTTTTCCCATCGGTTTCCATCACGACCTGGAAATTCCCGGCCTTCCCGGAAACCTTCTGGACGGTCGTGTTCACCATGGTCTTGATATTAGGATCCTGTTCGCACAAAGCGATCCGTGTATCCACCTTGCAGCATGAGCACAGGGGAAAGATCCTGTGGAGATGGGGGATCATTCCTCCAAGTGAAGCCGATCGCTCTACGAGATATGTTCCAAATCCCGCAACGGAAAGATCCAGTGCAGCCTGAATACCCGCAACACCTCCTCCGATCACCACCACCGGGCCTTGAGGTTTTTCCTGAGTCATAACATTCATCTCCTGATTCGGTTGGGGTTCCTTTATAAGCTTAAAAAGTAAAAAGCGCAAGCGTCAGACGATAGGAATCAATTCACAACAAAACGAGGCAAATTCCCCCGTTTGAGGCATCATTACCCATCCTTGTGAATTTTTTTTCATGCCACAGCCCAAGGCGCGTGTCAAGGGAAATATGATGTTGGATCGCCTGCTGCCTCTGTCGGCGATGAGAGCGAAGAAAAGAGTTTTGGAAAGGCTTGAATAATCCACGATGCTCTGTTATCCTCGTTCATGAAGGCATGCAGATTGCTTAGTTCATCGATTCGTAAATACGCTAACGTATTTCAATGCTGCCAAGAATGCGGCTTCCCGGGAAGGCAGGGGAACGGGATGTTCCCGCAGCGGCGTCATGTCGGCCCTGGAGTAGGACAGCGGAAGGGTCGACATCCGCAGTGAGCGGAGTCATGGAGGGCGAAGCGAGCGTAGCGGAGGGAATATGCCGGTTCCCTGCCTGCAGCGGCTCAATATATTGGTGTAATTGCGAATCGGTGCACTTAGGAAAGAGACTAACGGGTATTTAGGAAAGCGGAAATGCCGATTTACGAATACAGATGCCGGAAATGTGGGGCCATTTTTCAACAGCTTATCTTCCATACGGAAGAAGAAGCTGACCTCTGCTGCCCGGATTGCGGCGGGGAAAAACTCCAGAAACTCATTTCACGGGTCGCGTATCATGTATCTGAAGCAGACCGCCTTGCCGGGTTTAACCCGGGGGCACGCCGGGACGACAGCTTTTTCAAGGACAGCCGCAATATCGGCCTCCAGGCAAAAAAGCGTGCCCAGCAAATGGGCGTCGACCTGGGCAGGGGGTTTGAGGAGAAACTTGAAAAGCTAAGAACAGACCCTGGAAGTGTCATCAAGGACAGCGAGTGAAAGGTGAAGGGGTGTATGGTATGGTTCGTGAAGGAGACCTAGTCCTGGTGTATTACCAGGACCAGCCGGCTGTTTACGCCAGAATCGAATATATCGAACCTGATATCAAAAAGGACTGGTATCAGGTAACATTGCAATTGCTGACCCTGCCTTCCCAGACGGTTACGTGGATACTCCGGGATTCCTATATTGATGGAGCCCCTTTCACCATGGGAGGGAAGCCAATGCACCTGGAGGAGCTAAAACGGATTACACGCCCGGAAAGAAAAGAAGACAAACCGTCGAAAAAAACACAGGAGCGAGGAAAAGTTATTCCGTTCAAGAAATCCTGACCGCAGTGGGGAAATGTTATGTCTACGCCTGCTATTCTTATCATCCGTTTTTTTACTTCCGTGCTGGTGGCACTGTTCATCTCCTTTTTTTTCTTCCAGGAGAAGTCGGTAGTTCTCGTAATCGGCCTTGCCCTAGCCCTTTTTGCCCTGGCTTATGTTTTTGAATACGCGCGGAAGCGGAATAAGAATGAGTGATTTTTGCGCTGTTTCAGGGGACAGGGATCAGAGGTAAACTGCGTAAAACATGTGGAAAATAGATAAAAGGGGAAAGTGAAATGAGTGAAAAGAAATATGTCTATGCCTTTGAAGAAGGGGATGGAGAGAACAAAAAACTGCTGGGAGGAAAGGGAGCAAATCTCTGCCAGATGACGCAAATAGGACTCCCGGTTCCTCCCGGATTTGTTATCAGCACGGAGGCCTGCCTGGCGTACCTTGGACAGAAGAAAAAGGGTCTGATATCGGAGTTGATGAATCTGATCCGTCAAGCCATGACGAGCCTGGAAAAGAAGACCGGGAAAGGTTTCGGGGACCCTGGTGACCCTTTGCTGGTCTCCGTGCGGTCAGGTGCTGCCACTTCCATGCCTGGAATGATGGATACTATCCTCAACCTGGGACTCAACAATGAGACCGCAAAAGGTCTCATCAAGCAGACCGGGAATGAGCGCTTTGTGTACGATGCCTACCGTCGCCTGATACAATTGTTTGGAAGTGTCGGACTGGGTATAAAAGGAGAGAAATTTGATAATTTATTTGATAAAATAAAGGAAAAATATAAAGCAGAAGATGATGTTGCACTTGATGCGGACGGGCTCTCTGAAACCTGTGATCTTTTTCTTGACCTGATCAAAAAAGAGACCGGTAAGCCTTTTCCCCAGGACCCATACGTGCAATTGGAACTAGCAGTGGAGGCGGTATTCAGATCCTGGATGGGGAAACGTGCCCGGGATTACCGGAAAGAATTCAATATTACCAAGGAAATGGCGAACGGGACCGCCGTCAATATCTGCACCATGGTGTTCGGAAATATGGGTGATGACAGTGCAACCGGCGTTGCATTCACCAGAGATCCTGCCACCGGGGAAAACCGCCTTTACGGCGAGTACATGATCAATGCCCAGGGTGAGGACGTGGTGGCGGGAATCCGAACGCCGAAACCCATCAGGGAACTGCGCCGGGAGATGCCTGATATCTACAAGGAATTGGAGAATTTACGGCACACCCTTGAAGATTATTACCGGGAAGTGCAGGATTTTGAATTTACCATCGAAAAGGGAAGACTCTACTGCCTCCAGACCAGAAACGGGAAGATGAACGCTTCCGCCTTTATCAAGACCTCCATTGACATGGTGAACGAGGGACTGATTTCCGAGAAAGAGGCTATTTTGAGAATTCAGCCTGATATGCTTGGACAGATGCTTCATCCCAGGCTTGATCCCAAGGCTAAGGTGGAGGTCCTGGCCCAGGGGCTCCCGGCATCGCCCGGCGCTGCCTCCGGCAAGATGGTCTTTGACGCGGACAAGGCGGAAACAAAGGCGAAACTGGGTGAGAAGGTCATCCTGGTGAGGGAAGAGACCAAGCCGGAAGATATCCACGGTTTTTTTGCGGCCCAGGGCATTCTCACGAGCAAGGGAGGGAAGACCTCCCATGCGGCCGTGGTTGCGCGGAGTATGGGGAAACCATGCGTTTCCGGCTGTGAAAGTATCCAAATCAACGACCTGGCGCGGGAGGCGATTATCTCGGGGAAGAGCTTTCGCGAGGGAGACCTGATCACCATAGACGGGACGACGGGGAATGTGTATAGAGGAGAAGTCCCCTCCATAGAGCCGGAGTTTGTTGAAGATCTGCTTGTCCTTCTGGATTGGGCGGATGACATCAGCGAAATTAAAGTAAAGGCAAACGCGGACACGCCCGATGCTGCGGCAAAGGCAAAAAAATATGGTGCGCTGGGTATAGGGTTATGCAGGACTGAGCGGATGTTTAACCAGCCAAAGCGGTTGCCTATTGTTCAGGAGATGATCCTTGCGGATACGGTGAAAGAGAGAAAGGCTGCCTTAGACCGCCTTCTTCCCTTCCAGCGTGATGACTTCAGGGACATCTTCAGGATCATGGACGGCCTTCCGGTCACCATCAGGTTGCTGGACCCACCCATTCACGAGTTTCTCCCTTCCGCCGAAGAGCTTGTCAATGAAATAAATCATCTTCGGGAATTGCGGAAGACCGTGGAAGGGATGGCGGATTTACCGCCGATCCTGAAGCTGCTTGACCCGGAACTTCACGAAAAATATGCGACACACCTTGAGATGCTCACTCGCGGTCTGGAGGAACTCAAAAACAGGCACCTGGCGGAACACCTGGTAAATGCCCGGGAAGTGATGTTGAAAAAGGTCCGGGCCCTTTCGGAAATCAATCCCATGCTGGGTCATCGGGGGGTCAGATTGGGGATCACGTATCCGGAGATATATGCGATGCAGATTCAAGCCGTCCTGGAAGCTGCCGCCGAGCATCTGAAAGAGGGGGGGGCCGTTGCACCTGAAATCATGGTCCCGCAGGTATGTACCCTGGAGGAACTGAAATGGGTTCACGGGTATGTTGCCCGCATCCATCGGGAGGTGGAGAAGAGTTTCAAGATTAAGGTCCCCTTCAAGTTCGGAACCATGATCGAGGTGGTGCGGGCCTGTATGCGCGCTGGTCGGCTGGCTGAAGTCGCGGAATTCTTTTCATTCGGTACGAATGACTTGACGCAGGCCACCTTTTCCTTTTCAAGGGAAGATGCGGAGAATAAGTTTCTGCCCCTTTACGAAGATCATGGCATCCTGCAGCACAATCCCTTCGAGGTGCTTGACATAAAGGGGGTTGGACGTCTGATGATGATTACCATCGAGTGGGCTCGCAAGACCAGGCCGGATATTGAAATAGGAATCTGCGGTGAGCAGGGTGGACACCCTGATGCTATCCGGTTCTGCCACTACATTCAGATGAGCTATGTCTCCTGCTCCGCCCTGCGCGTTCCTATCGCGAGGCTGGCTGCAGCCCATGCGAAACTGAAGGAGAAGGAGTACAGCATCGTGTAACCGGCCCCTCTGTTATTGACAGAGTAAGTGCAGATGCTCGCAAAGGTCTGCAAGTCTTTTCCTTCCGGCCCTGGGATCTGCTTCTCGGCCCTGGTTGTGGGGGTGCAGCACTTCTTTATCAAAGAAACCGAGGGCGTTTTTGAAATTGATTTCCGAGAAAGACTCGGGGAAGGTAACAAGACCAAGCTTCTGGTATTTCAGGGCCAGGTTTTTCATGTTTTTCAGGCGCTCTGTTTTTTTTACTCGCTTCCCTGTTTCATCCAGCAGTGCCCTGGCGGCAATCCAGTAAGATTCCACAAAGCCCTTGATCTGGTTGCCCCAGATGGGCAATCGGTCAAGGCCCAACCTGGTTAGCGTGAAGGAAGCGCCGTCCTCGCTCGGGAGGACCAATCCACTATCAAGGAACTCTTGCAGGATTAGAGTTACCTCTGCATCTATCTGCTGATTTCTTTCAAGGACGAATTCATTCTTAAAAAGATGGTTCAGGAATGCATATTCCTCTGCCATCTTCTCCCTTGTTAGAGTATTCTTTTTTTCGGCAAGAAGTGAAATCGCAACAAAAGAGCCGGGCACAAAAAAATGGATAATACTGTTCTTATAATAGGCCAGTTCCATTTTCTCGTCATCCTCTGCGGTATAATAGTCCTCCCCATTTGGGCCTGCGGCTTCCTCTAAAGCGAGCAATTTCCAATGGACCAGGACGGCAAGGGCCTCCCGGATAGCGTTTTCCGGATCGGAGAGGGTGGAAGCCACAGGGGCGTCTCGGCGCTCGAGGGAGTCAAGGAGAAGCTCTACGCTTTCCATGATCTGCGGAAGGGTGAAACCTCTCCTGTGCCGGGCAAGAATAGCGGCAGCGACGAGAGATATGGGGGTGACAAGTGAGATCCGGTTAATGGAACGAATAATGTCGAGCCCCAGTTCTTTATTGAGCGGTTGTTCCGGCTGCCAGGAAATATTTAAATAATCCTTGAGTGATACCGGAGAGGCAAAACGAATGTAGATTTTCCCGTATTTTCTTTTGAGGAATTGTCTCGCCTTCATCATTTGGAGGAATGTTTCCCGTTCCTTCTTCTGGCCTGCCAATTCACGGATGTAGGATTTTTCTTCAAGAATCCTGTCATAGCTGATGGAGACCGGGACAAAGAAAAGGTCATCACAGAATCCTTCCTGAAATGCCTCAACGAGGATGGAGAGGAATCCAACCTTAGGCAGGATCAATTTTCCGCTCCGGCTTCTTCCTCCTTCAATGAAAAATTCAAGGGGATGACGCTCCGCCAGAAGGGCTTTTATATAACGGGAAAAGATTCCTGCGTAGAGCCGTGCTCCCCGGAAAGTGCGTCTGATAAAGAACGCGCCTGATTTACGAAACATGTGACCCATGGGCCAGAAGGAGAGGTTTTTTCCCGCAGCCACGCGTGGAATATGCATATGGTGCTCAAAGAGGCTATAATTGAGCACGAGGTAGTCTATGTGGCTCTTGTGGGAGGGGACATAGATGAGGACTCCCTTCCGGGCCGATTCCCGCAAAGCGGTTATTTCGCTGTCACGGACATCAATGCCTTCAAACATCTTTTTCCAGAACCATCGCAAGGCAATCTGAAAGAACTGGATATAAGCGATATTGTAATCCGCAGCAATTTCGTCAAAATATTCTGATGCCTTTTTGCGGTACCTTTTCAGCATCTTGGGCTTTCCGGTGGCCATTTCGTTGATAGTTCGTTCTATTTCAGGATCAGTCAGGACGATCTCTTTCACCTGCTGTCGTGATTTCATGACAGGGCCCAGGATAATTCGTTTCTGTTGATCAATACGATTGATCAATTCTCTGCGTATTGCAGACACGGATTCTCCCAGGGTTTCACCCGGATTCCGGGCCTCTGCAAAGGCTTTAAGATCAAAGGGTTGCCCGAAATCAATAACGGCCTTTCGGTTGTGCCTGAAAAAGAGGACGATTTTACGAAGCGTACCAGGGTTGTCTTTATAGCCGAAAAAGATGTCAAAAAATTTGCTGAATTCCTTCTCCGGGGTCTTTTTGTAAAGGATGAGCAAAGGAACAATGTGGATGGGGCGATCCGCGTTTTCCTGAAATTCCATCAGAAAAGAGAGGTTGTCTTTTTCCTCGTGGATGAAACGACGGGAGAAGCTTTTAGGATCCACCAGACAAATCAGTGAAGTGACTCCTTCTTCCATGTTTTTCCGGAAAAATCCTGTTTCATAGGGGCTGGGCGGGTGTCCGTTTTTCAAGAAATAGCGGACTTGATATCGAATGATGCGAAAAAGACGGGAAAAGGGCAGGACAAGAGACATATTGAGGTCGAATGCCATTTTGGGATAGGGCATACGGGAGATGCGAAACCGAAAGTGATACAGAAGAAAATCCAGTTGCCCGCGGTATTTGATGGCATAAACCACCGTGCCCTGTCGGTGCAGTTGCTTCAATTCTTCAACTGCGCCCTTGTCCAGCTGGGCCCGTTTGAAAAGCCGGTAAAGTACCCAGCTCAGGAAGAAGCCCGGCTTGAAATCCACCACGCAGGAAAAGGCCACATCATTTTCCGGATGGTGCTTTTGCACCTTCTGCTGTCCCCCTTGCTTCTCTCTTCATCCCCAACCCATATTCCTCGCGGGCAACCTACTGTGCGGTGGATAGCCTCATGTCTCCTGCGTTGTGCTAGAAAAACGACTTTGACGTACTACAAGTACGCCTTCATCCATTTTTCTTCGTGCGCTCCCGATAGCGAGATTTCGCAAGCTCAATTTGCTATCCATGGAACTCTCCACCACCTCCCTACGAAGACCCGTAAGAAATGTAGAGTAATGAAAAAATTGAACATTACACCACTCACATGAGAACCATGTTCTTAGACTCGTCCATTGAGGCCTTCCAGTGTACCGGTCTGGAGGTTAAAAATCAACGGAAATCACACAAATCGAAATGTGTCTCAATACATTAGCTTCGCCAAAAATATGGCGAAGCTGCCAATAATTATGACGGTTTTTTGACGAAAATTCCGGTAAAAAGGAAAAACTTTCCTGGTGAAAAAATCAGCCGTGGGACGCAGACGGCTTGGAAATAAAGTGTAATAAGAAATCAAATCTTATCTAAGTGATTCTATATATTGTAATTATACGCAAACCAATGAAGAGTTTGTTTTTGGCTTCCTTTCCATTGTGGCTGAGATAAGTCCATTTTCAGTTTCGGCACGTGAATTGCTTTGACTTATTCTGACAATCTAGCCCGCTTTTCTCATCCCGCGATACGCGGGACTGTGGCGGCGGATAGCCCCATGTCTCCTGCGTTGCGCGAGGAAAATGACTTCGACGTATTGCTAGTACGCCTTCATCCATTTTTCTTCGCGCGCTCCCGATAGCGGGATTTCGCAAGCTCAACTTACTATCCATGGGACCTTCCACCACCTCTCTACGAAGACCCGTGAGAAATGTGGGTTAGGAATGTAAAATTATTCACAAGGAGGGAAGAATGATGGAAGGCTTGAAAGGCCGCGGCAAAGGCCCGCTGGGGGGAAACAGCGGTTTTACCCTCATAGAGATGGCGATCGTGCTGATTATCATCGGCATCATCATCGGGGCGGTGGTCAAGGGGAAAGACCTGGTCCGGAGTGCAGAGCAGAAAAGGCTCTACACCACTTGGACCAGGGAGTGGCAGGTCACCTTTAATAATTACTATGACAGGACCGGATGGATTCTGGGAGATACGAATACAGTGGACAACACCGGTACTCGTGACGGACGGTGCAGCAACCCTTCAGTTGCAAATATACAGAGCCAGCTGATCAGGGTAGGATTGGAACCACCGGTTAACGGTCCCACGGGGTCGAGCCTGGTCCGGACCTACACGGACTCTTCGGGAGTTTCGCGGACGCTTACCGTGCACTTCAATTACAACGCGAATATTGGGAACTATATAGCGATCCAGGGAATACCCAATGACCTGGGGATGGCATGGGACAGGATTATCGATGGGGAAATTGACGGAACTGCGGGAGATTTTCTGTACGGCGCCGCCTGGAATGCTCCCGTAGCAGCTGCGTGGCCGGATGCCACCAATCCGCCGGCGAGTGCGAATGTTGCCGGAATTTTGAAGCTCCAGTTCTAGAAAAAGAGATGGGGTCCATGAGTGAATTGAGAAAACCTTTCTCAAAGCGCAGTGAAAGAAAAGCGGAAGGATAGAAGCATATTGAAAAGGTATATTCTTTCAATCTCGCTGGCCATCATTCTCGTGGTGGCCGCGTTCCTGTTTTTTGGGACCTATAACTACTACTTGCGGCTGCATACTACCTTGACGCAGGTTGACAGGGAGTTGCGCTTTCTTTCAAGGCAACAGAAAGAGATAGAATCGAAAGCCCGCATCCTTGCGAGAGCAAGGCCTTTTGTGGAAAGGGCACGGGCCCTTGGACTCGAGAAGAACCGCTGGGATACCTACGAGGTGGAGATAAAGGAACCGGTCACCTTTCCCGAAGCACGGGAGATCCTTTCTCAGGCAGGGAGCGCCGGCTCCTATTATTTTGCTCCTGCCTACCTCCACATGACCAGGGATCCCGCCGAGATGAAAGAGACATTGAGATCAGGGGAAAAAGCGCAGGAAAACGGTGCCTCCGGGGAGAAAAAAGGAGATGTCTTAATGGACCTCAAGGGAACTTTTCTGGTGCGGGCACGATAGGGAAAATGGAATGCGGAATGCAAAAGCGAAACACATGAGAAAGACGCAATGCGCCGCAGAACTTGATGGTGCCCTATATCGATGTTCCGGTACCACTCTTGAACAGTTGGTGGACCTGAATGACCTGCGGGGAGTCCAGCGTGTTGTTACGGATTTTCAGGGTGCCATTTCCAGGACTGTCACGGTAGAGGCACCCTACAAGTATGCAGAAGTGATGGTGCGCAAGCAACTGCAGGAAACCGGAGAATTTGATGAACCGGTCACCCTGATCAGTCACTGGAAAAAAAGAAAAGGCGCTAAAGCCACTGACATCTTTTACTCCGCTCTTCCCACCCGCGTCTACTACCGCTCTCTGGACGAGGCAAAAAATCACGAAGAGTGTATCCTCCTATTCCCTCTCTATGGTGTCCTGTATGGTGTATTGAAGAAAATGCGGCCAACCCATCCTGTTGCGGTGGTCTTCCAGCACGGCCGGGCCGCGGACGTCCTGCTGGGTGATCGGAAGCGAATGTATTATGCCAACCGGCGTGTGGCATTTGATGAGAGCTCTGAACAGCTTTCATCTCTCTGGCAGATGGTTGCATCGGAGATTACCGCCGCCGAAGAGGAACATCGCATTTCAGTAGAGAAAATTATCATGCTCACGTGGACCGATTCACAGGTGGAAGCGGTGTTGCCACCCGAGATGGAAACGAAGGTACAGTTTTACGGAGAAGAATCTTTGTTCCTTGACGGCAAGGAAAGGAAAATCTCCTTTCTAAAGGCGCTGAACACCACGCCCGTTTCCCTGGCGGTCTCCAGGCCTCCCGAAAAGATCACCTCCTATTGCGCGAGGGTGCTTCCGGTGCTGGATGTCGCCGTGATCATTATCGTGCTTTTCCTTTTTGGTGGGCACTTTTGGTATGGAATGAAAAACCGCGCAATCGATCAGCAGATACAAGCAGGAAAAACCAACATCAGCGAGCTCAGCCGAGCGCAATACCCGGAGGCGATTCCTTACGAGGAGACCTTCCGATTTGTAAAAAACCTCTCCCGATACCGGGATATCCCCGGATTCAAGAGTGTTGTGAACGATATCTCAGAAGCCCTTTTTAAGGGGGGCTTGGCTCGCGTAGTGAAGGCGGACTACGACAAGGGAAATCTTAAACTCGAGGTCCTGGGAAAAGTGGCCGTTCCTTTTGATAAGGCTTACAAGGGTTACCAGCGCTTTTGCCGTACCATGCAGAAGCGGGGATACACCCTTGAAAACAGGAGTTTCAACACCTCTATAAATGAGTCCCAGTTCGTGGTGACGCTGGAAAGAAGGGTGAAATGAGAAGGAAATACCTGCCCATATATGCCATTTCGCTTTTCCTCTTGGCCTTTGGTTTGGCGGGATTCTATGGGTATCGCGCTCTCGCGAACCCCATACGAGTAAAATGGATATCCCTGGTAAAATCGGCGCCAACAGTGGAGGTTCCCGACCAGCAAACCCTCGATGAAATGACGAAACTGCAAAGCCAAATGGGAAGGCTGCTGCAGCCAGTCCCCGAAAAAATGGAACCGGTGAACCTGAAACTTTTCGGGTATGAGCCTGTTCGGCAGGGGGATCTGAGAAAAGGGGGCATCGGAGCAGGGTTGGTAGAGGGTAGTACCCACCTCGTCACCATGGCCTTCAAAGGAATGACCAAGGGCTTCTGTGTCATAGACGGTGTCTTTTATCCACAAGGCGCCTCCTTGCCCGACGGCAGCATCATACGCCGTGTTGAACGAAACCGCGTGCTCCTTGTGAAGCGGAAACGGAAGGCTTGGATAGAGATGGTAAAAGCAGGTCTAATCCAGGAAGAAGGAGCGAGAAAAACGGGAGAAAAAGAGTGATGGTTTACCTACGAGCAGTGGCGGTTTTTTTAGTGTTTGCTTTCGGGGGATGCAGCCTCGATTCAGCCCTGGTGAAAGAACAGGAGAGGCCCTCTCCTGAGAACATCGCGAAACAGGTCACCAGCGAATCCTCACAAACCGGGTCGTTGCACAAAAACCTGGTGGAGGACCTGGAGAAAACGAAACCGAAACCAGTGGATGTAGAGCCGCTTATGCCGGTTTACGATCCCCTTGAAGACCACATGGTATCTTTCTCCATGGTGGATGAGGATTTCAAGCTGGTGCTGTATTCTCTCGCCCAGTCCGTTGGCATGAATCTCATTATTGATCCTGAGATCAGTAATGAAAAACGTCTCGTTACCCTGAATTTTCAGAATGTGTCTGCCGCAACGGTCCTGCGCGAAATCCTGAAGAGCTATGATCTGTTCTATGAAATTGATCATAATGTCATTCGCATCAAGCCCTTTGAAGAGCGTTTTTTTGAACTGAACTTCCTGGACACCACGACAAATGTGACGTTCGATGTTGGAGGGGACGTGCTAGGTGCAGGCTCAACAGAGACCGCCGGGGGACTTTCCGGGAAATTCAAGCTCTCAGGAAAGGGAGGAAACAAGGGGAATACGTATGACATACTGGAACAGATGATCCAGAAACTGCTTTCCAAGGGGGGAAAATACTCGCTCAATCGAATCGCGGGGAGCCTCTATATAAAAGATACGCCGGCGGTCATCCGGTCTGCATCCCATCTGATCAACCATTTGAAGGATATGCTCGCACGGCAGGTGCTGATAGAGGCGAGAATCATCGAAGTGGGTCTTTCAGACCAGTACTCTTACGGCATCGACTGGGAAATGCTGCGGCAGTCCCTTTCCCGCACCGGCACCCGGTTGAACAGGGCAGCCTGGTCCCTCGGGCAGGGCCTTATCCTGAGTGGTGTGCACAATGCCTTGAACCTCGACGCCACCATAAATGCCCTGAAGACCTTTGGAGACGCAAAAATCGTGTCAAATCCCAGCATTCGCTGCAAACACGGAAAGCCTGCCATTATCAGTGTGGGAACGTCGTTGACCTACAAGAAAAGAGTTGAAACCACGACCACCACCACAACGGCTGAAAACCTTCTCTCCACCGACGTGGAAGTTTCCACTGTTTTTGACGGCCTCATTTTGGGGATTGTGCCGTTCATCCAGGAAAACGGGCGAATTACCCTGCTGATCAATCCCATCAAAAGCGACGTGGACCCCACCAGCATTGACCCGGTGGCCGTGAGTCAGAACTCAGCAGACAGCATTTCTCTGCCCAAGGTGAGCATCAAGGAGATCAGTACGACTATCGGTCTACGTGACGGGGATGAGGTTTTCCTGGGAGGGCTTATTGATAAACATCACCAGAAAGTTAACAAGGGCTTTCCAGTGCTCTCACGCATTCCGGTACTAGGCTTCCTTTTCAAGAACGATTCCATGGAGGAGGAAACAAGGGAACTGGTGATTGTCCTGAAGGTGACTGTTATATGAGTGTTATTTTTGAAACATTGCAGAAGCTGAAACAGGGCGGGGACGAAATCCCGGAAGCCATGCCCGTTTCACGGAGGCGGCGGAGAACGCTTTCTCTGCGTCGGGCGTTCCTCCCGCTAGGGGTCGTTATCGGCGTCGGAGTAGGCCTCCTGGTCTTTTTCCTTTGGGGTTCCCTTGGAGTTCACACTGTCCCAAATCAACAAGCTCGAGGTAGAGCCGTTGCTGGGCAGGACTTTGATGAAAATCAGACAATGCAAAAAATACCGGAAGAAAGTTCAACTGAATCTCCGTCCTCCACGGTCCTGAAATCAGCACGAGCCACCAAAGGGAAACTGTACCTCCCGCCTTCAGCTCCGAAAAAGGACCATAAAAAAAAAGAGATGGCCCAGTACCTTCCTCCAGCGTCGCACAATGTGAGCAATTCAGCCCGAGTGGAAGAAAAACAGGGCTTTCAATATGTAGCGGCTACGGGAAAAATCAAGAAAGCAAGGACGATGGTCCCGGAAGAAGAACAAGCGGAAGAATCAGTACGACAAAACCATTCCAAAGGGGCGCAACCAAACCCCTTTGATGCACTTTCAAAAATTGCCAAAATCAAGAACCCCGGCAAAGATAGAACCGTTCCAGAGAGATTCAAACAGCAAAAGAATACGTTGGAAGGGGAAAAGACAGGAGACAAAATGCGAACGGCTGTGGCTGCACAAGCGATGAAAAAACCCGTGAAACAACCATCTCCACCCCCCTCGAAGCATATGGAAACAACAGCCGTGCATACGGTAGACCGAAGTGCGCAAATGAGTCTCCTGGCGGCACGGCTTCAGCAGGCCGTCCGCGGGGGAGACGAAAAGGAAGTGAAAACCCTGCTGGAAAAATTGGAAAGCCTTAAGGGAAAAAGTGATTATGTGATGCGGCTCAAGGCTTTCTGGTACCTGAAAGAGGGCAAGTACACGATGGCCCGATCTCTCCTGCAGCAGCTCATCAACAAGAATGAAAACGACCTGGAGACAGGTATCAACATGGCCGTGCTGGACATCAAGACCAATCGTGTGGAAGCGGCCAGGAAAAGGTTGAGAAAACTGAGAAGGCTCCATGAGGAAAATACCATGATCCCGGCGCTGCTGGAGAAGATCAACAGGTAATGCCCCTTTCCCCGCGAAGGGCTGATCGGCTCATGTCTTTCATTGTCTACGGCGTGTTCGCGGGACTGGTCCTATGGACCGGGATAAGGCTTATAAATCATTCACTCAACACAAGGTTTTACGAGGATTTCTTTCTTGGATGGGAGACGGCAATCAGGGCCTATAACGAACAGGGCAGGGGATGGCCTCGCTTTACCGGAAGCAACCATGCATCCTACATGGAGCACCTGGTCAAGCGCATGCAGGGAACGGACACGGTCCCGCCACCATCTAACACCAGGAAACCGTTCGTGTATT